>Ga0207706_10000845_pt1 | contig 31549 bp, 28 predicted proteins | sample KBSC53metaG_FD_184318 | JGI IMG/M metagenome (GOLD analysis project Ga0207706, IMG submission 184318) | Corn rhizosphere microbial communities from Kellogg Biological Station, Michigan, USA - KBS C5-3 metaG (SPAdes) (version 2) | ecosystem: Host-associated > Plants > Roots > Rhizosphere > Soil ... | reverse complement strand
CCGGCCGGCTGCGCGACCAGTGGCACGGCATGAGCCGCACCGGCACGCTGGGCCGCCTGTTCGGCCATGTGCCCGAGCCGGCGATCGAGCTGCACCCGCAGGACATGGCGCGACTGCAGCTGCAGGACGGCGACCTCGCCCACATCACCTCCAAGCGCGGCTCGCTGGTGCTGCCGGTGACCGCCAGCGACACGGTCTCGCCCGCCCAGGCCTTCATCGCGATGCACTGGGGTGAGGAGTTCGTGTCGGGCCGCAGCAGCAAGGGCACGCTGTTGACCGGCGTGAACGCGCTCACGACACCGGCCTTCTGCCCGCGCTCGAAGCAGCCCGAGCTGAAGCACAGCGCGATCAAGGTGCTGAAGGCCGAGCTGCCGTGGCGCCTGCTCGGCATGGCCTGGCTGCCGGCTGACTCGGTGCACGGCGCGCAGCAGCGGCTGCGGGAGCTGATGGGCCGCTTCGCCTTCGCCACCTGCGTGCCCTTCGGCCACGAGCGCAACGGCGTGCTGTTCCGCGCCGCGGCCTACGAAGCGCCGCCCGGCGACTGCATCGACGAGATCGAAGCGCTGCTCGGCCTGCAGGGCGGCGCCGGCGACAAGCCGCTGCGCTACGAAGACCGCCGCCGCGGCCAGCGCCGCACGATGCGGCTGCGCTCCGAGGGCGGCAACAGCCGGCTCGAAGCCTTTGTGCTGGCCGGCGACATCAGCGCCGAGTCGTGGATCAAGACGCTGCTGCAGGACCAGCTGCCCGCGCAGTCGTACGGCCGTTTGCTGCTGGTGCCCGGTTCGAAGGCGCCGGTCGCGCTTGCCGCACGCGGCAAGCAGGTCTGCTCGTGCTTCAATGTCGCCGAGCCGCAGATCCGCGAGACGCTCGCGCAATGCCGCGGCAACGACGATCAGCGCCTCGCGGAGCTGCAGCAAGCGCTGAAATGCGGCACCAACTGCGGCTCATGCCTGCCGGAGCTCAAGCGCATGGTGCGCGGCACCGCGCTCGCCGCGTGATGGAGTCGACACCCGTTGATACGCTCGCGGCCTGAAACTTGCGATATGCGCTCCAGGGGGTTTCGATGAGCATTGCGCCATACATCAAGGAAATCGGTCGCGGCGGCGCGGGAGCGCGCTCGCTGACGACCGAACAGGCCTACGACCTCATGTGCCAGGTCCTCGACGGCACGGTCACCGATCTCGAGATCGGCGCCTTCACGCTCGCGATGCGCATGAAAGGCGAGTCGCTCGACGAGCTGGTCGGTTTTCTGGACGCGGTGCACGAGCGCTGCATCGGCGTGCGCTCCGAGCGGCCGGTGGTGCTGCTGCCTTCCTACAACGGCGCACGCCGGCTGCCCAACCTGACGCCGCTGCTCGCGATGCGCCTCGCGCAGGAAGGTGCGCACGTGCTGGTGCACGGCCCCGGCCACGACCCCTCGCGCGTGACCACCGCCGAGATCTTCCATGACATGGGGCTGGGCATCGCCCGCAGCGCGCACGAGATCGAGCAGGCCTGGGCCCGGCACGAGCCGGCGTTCGTGCGCACCGATGTGCTGTGCCCGCCATTGGCGCGCCTGCTCGATGTGCGCTGGATCGTCGGCGTGCGCAACTCCGGCCACACGCTGGCCAAGATGCTCAACCCCTGCCGCGGCGCCCGCGCGCTGCGCGTCGTCAACCACACGCACCCCGAGTTCGGCGAGCTGATGGCCGGCTTCGCGCAGCGCGGCGAGGCCGACATGCTGCTGCTGCGCGGCACCGAAGGCGAGCCGGTGGCCGACCCGCGCCGCCAGCCCCGGCTCGAGGTCGTGCTGCAAGGGCAGCCGCGGCCCGATCTTTCGCTCGCAGCGCACGAGGGCGTGCTCACCGAGCTGCCGGTGCTGCCGCGCAGCCACGATGCCGCCACCACCGCGCTGTACATCCAGTCGGTGATGAGCGGCGAGAAGCCCACGCCCGGCCCGCTGGAGCAGCAGGTGCAGCTGATCAGGCGCGCGCTGGCTGCGATGACACAGCCCGATTCGGTGGGAATGACCGCATGAACAAGCCCTCCGCCCCCGGCCGCTGCACACTCGTCGGCGCCGGCCCCGGTGATCCTGAGCTGCTGACGGTGAAGGCGCTGAAGGCCATACGCCAGGCCACGGTGCTGCTGGTCGACGACCTCGTCAGCAATGCGGTGCTGCAGTTCGCGCTGCGCGGCGCCCGGCGTCGGCCGCGCCTCGTGCAGGTGGGCAAGCGCGGCGGCTGTGCCAGCACGCCGCAGGAATTCATCGAGCGGCTGATGATCAGCGAAGCGCAGCGCGGCGAGCGGGTGGTGCGCGTGAAGGGCGGCGACCCGTTCATCTTCGGCCGCGGCGGCGAGGAGGCCGAGCACCTGCGCGCGGCTGGCATCGAGGTCGATGTGGTCAACGGCATCACCTCCGGCCTGGCCGCGGTGAGCGCGCTCGGCGTGCCGCTGACCCACCGCGAGCATGCACACGGGGTGATCTTCGTGACCGGCCATGCGCGCGACGAGCAGGCCGAGCTCGACTGGCCGACGCTGGGCGCGGCTGCCGGGCAAGGCCTCACGCTGGTGATCTACATGGGCGTGTCGCAAGCGGCGCGGCTGCAGGCCGGGCTGCTCGCGGCCCTGCCCGCCTGGACGCCTGCCGCCGCCGTGCAGCATGCCAGCCTGCCACAGCAGCGCACGGTCGTCACGTCGCTCGGCAGCCTGGTCGAGACGCTGCAACGCGAGCGCATCGGCAGCCCGGCGATCCTGGTGATCGGCGACGTGCTGCGCGGCGTGGCCGCGTTGGGCCACGCCGGGGCTTCTACACCGCGCCCGGAGCGCGCGGCATCGGCGGCCTGAGGGCCTGCTGCTGCTGCGCGTGGGCCAGGATGTCGGCGGTGACGTCGACGCCGCCGCCCAGGTTGCGGGCCACCGTGGCGATGGTCCAGATCGGCCCCCACGGGATGCCCCACCAGCCCAGCAGCAGCGACAGCGTGCAGAAGCCCGCCTTCTGCTTGCCGGTGCTCTCGCCAGCCTTCACGAAGTAGATGTCCGAGCTGCGCTTGAAGGACATCACCAGGACCGAGATGCAGTACTGGAACATCACGAAGCGCGCGCCGCGCTGCAGCTCCTGGTCGATCTGCTCGTTGCTCATCCCCTCGATACCGCGAATCTTCGCCATCGTTTCCTCCTCGGTGTGGTTCAGCTGAAATAAGGCCGCTCGGCCGCGAACAGCAGGCGCTTGGCCGCCTCGCGCCAGGCGGGCGGCGTGCGGCTGGGGCCGAGCACCACGGCCGCCATGCTGTAGGCGTGGCCGCGCAGCTCGGGTGTCAGGCCCTGCAGCAGGCGCTCGGCGCCGCCCAGGTCGCGCCCGCCGCGCACGGCCTCCATGAAGCGCAGCAGCGCCTTCTGGTGCTCGGGTGTGCCGCTCTTCATTGCGGGCAGGTAGGGTGCGATGTCGCGCCCCTGGCGCACGGCCAGCGCGATCGCGGCGAACACCGAGGATCGGTCGAGGCCCTGCTCCGCCGGCAGTGCGAGCGCGCGCGCCTGCAGATCGGCATCGGCGCCGTCGGATGCCGCCGCCAGCCGCAGGACGCGCGCTTGCGTCTCGGCATCACCCTGCGCCAGCCGCAGCGCGCCGTTGAGGTCACCCTGCGCGAGCGCCGGGTAGGGTTTGAGGCCGTCGTCCAACTGCTTGCCACCGCCCTCGCTCAGCAGCAGGAACTGCAGCTCGCGCGAATGCTTGGCGAACTCGACCTCGGCGGCCGATTTGCGGTGGCCCATCATGCGGTGCATGCGCACGATGTCGGCGCCGAGGATGTTGGCCATGGCCGGTTGCAGGCGTGCGGCGCGTTCCGCGGCATCGATCGCGGCTGCCCAGTGCGATTGCCCCGCCTCACCGTAGCTCGCCGCATAGGCGAACCACGCGTGCTGCGGCCAGCGGCGGAAGCCCTCGGCGAAAGCGCGGTCCTTGGTGGCCTCATCGGGGAGGCAGCGCGCCGCCATGTACTGCCAGTTCGGATTGCCGGGCGCGGCCTGGGCCTTGGCCTGGTGGCGCGCGCAGACGGCCGGCCGCTGCTCCTCGGAGGCCAGCTCCTGCTCCATGCGCAGCAGCAGCACGTCGTCGGGCCGCTGGGCCAGCGCCCGCGCCAGCACCTGGGCATGGTCCGGCAGCTGCGACGCCAGCATCTGCCATTGCGGCGCATCGCGCGAGTCGCTCGGGTCCCACAGCGCGTGCGTGGTGATCAGCTGGTTGCGCTCGGTATCGCTCTTCAGCATCGAGAGCTGCTGCCCCAGGCCGGCATCGGCCAGGCTGGTGAGCACGTCGCGGGTCGCGCCGACGCCCGGCTTGGTCTTCACACTCTGCGGCGGGTCGGCGAACAGCACATCGGCCGAGCTCACCGCCCAACGCGGGGTGCCGAGCATGCGGTCCGGCCTTTGCGTCGCGGGGCCGTAGACGGCGGTCCACTCGACGAATGGCGCCGCGGCTGCCACGTTGTAGACGAAGCGCGAGCCGTCGCGCACCTCGGCATCGAACTCCTCGATCAGCTCACCCCGCGTGGTGCGGGCCGCGATGTGATAGCGGTGGTTGATGTCGACGGCCTCGGTGCGGGCCGTATGGGGGCCGACCTCCAACCGCTGGTTGCCGATCTGCACCTGCACCGTGCGTGCAAGGCCGTTGTAGATCGTCACGTCGGCCCCGCCCACGGCACCGCCCAGGCCCAGCACCGCCGCGACGATCGAGCCGGCCACCACGAAGCGGGCCGCCGAGGCGAGCTTGCCGTCGGCCGCCTGGAAGCGCGACCACCAGTCGAGCTGCGTCTCGCGCTTGCGCTCCTTGCCCATGATCAGCACCGGTCCGGTCGCAGGCGCTTTCGGGGCGGCGGGCGCAGGCTCGGGCGCCGCGCCGGCAGCGGCCCAACCCGCGACCTCGGCCTCGGTGAGCAGCAGCAGCTCCAGCGCATGCCGGCGCAGCGCGCTGCAGGCTCCGGCGGCATGGTTGACCCAGCTGCCGATCGCATCGAGCCAGTCGCCGATGTTCTCAGGCCGCGCCGGCGGCAGCTCGCAGGCGCCGAGCGCGTCGTGCCAGCTGGCGGCGCCCATGCGCTCGGCGAGCGGCCCTTCGAGTTTCAACTCGCCGCGCTGCCCGAACACCGTCATCAGCACGCGGTGCAGCTCGTTGGCCGCGTCGACCACGCGCTTGCGCCCCTTGTCGGTGACGCGCCGGGTGACGGTGGCCATGCGCATCGTGTTGCCGAGCACGGCCTCGGCATCGCGCAGGTCGGCCTCGGCATGGTCGGCGTAGTGCAGCACCGCCAGCAGCCCCTGCAGGTACTCGGCCCAGCCCGCGCCCAGCTTCCTGGCCAGCGATTGATGCACGCTGCGGCATTGCCGGTCGTGCGCTTGCAGGCGCTGCTCGATCGCGGTGACCTCGGCTTCCACCTGCCGCACGACCTCGGGCAACTGCTTCAGCTGCACGCGCCGTCCGCGGTGGCGGATCACGCCTTCGGGCGGCGCGAGCGTACCGGCCTGCAAGGCGCGCAGCTGACTCAGCTCACGCGCCAGGTTGCGCAGCTGCTCCATGTCGTGCCCGAGGGACTCGGGATACAGCGTCTCCACCAGCGAGGGCGTGGCGTGCAATGAGGTGTCGACGAGATCGGAGGCATAGGCCGCGCAGCGCACCACGGAGCGGCCGAGGTAGATGCCGCGATAACGGCTGCGCAGGTACTCGCGCTCGAACTGCTGGTCGACTGCACGCAGTGTGTCTTCCACCGCCTGCGGCTTCTCGTCGCCGGTGTCCAGCACCTTGGCGCTCAGCTGCTCGCGCAGCACATCAGGCGCGACGAAGAGATCCCATGCGCTGCGTTCGTCGATCGGCGCGCGCACGTAGCGCCGCTTGGCGTTGGCCTCGCGCTCGTGGTTCAGCGGGTGCGTGAGCCACATCTGCGGCGGCTGGGCCAGCTCGGCCTTGAACACCCGGTGCTCGGCCGGATGCTCGACCGGCAGCTCGGGCACCTGGCCGTAGCTCGGGTCGTTGAGGATCTCGCGCATGCGCTCGGCGATGCGCGACTGCACGGTGAACAGGTCGCGCACATAGCGCTTGTCGGCCTTCTCGCCGAAGGCGAAGCCCAGCGCGCGATCCCAGGAATCATCAGCGCTCTGCAGCTTGTGCAGCGCATGGATCAGCGCATCGCTGCCGGTCAAAGACACCGCGACCAGGTCGGCCTGCATCTCCATCTCGCGCGACAGCGCCCGCTCGACGATCAGCAGCAGGCCGAACGCGGTGTCCACCACCGAGCGGATCGACCACACGATGACCTGCAGGATCCAGCCGACCCACGCCACGCGGATGTCGAAGCGCGCCAGCCCCTGCAGGAACTTGTCGAAGGCATCGCGCCGGGCCACCAAGTGCGCCGCGATCTGCTGCGCCACGTAGACCCAGCGCCCCACCGCCATCGCGCGCTGCGCGAAGTGGCCGAACTCGTGCGCGAGCACCGCCCGCAGCTCGCCCAGGCTCAGCGAGTTGACGAGGCCGAGGCCGATCTCCAGGTTCTTGCGCGACGGGAACAGCAGGTTCGCGATCGAGAGGTCGTAGAACACCGCCGCGTTCACCCGCGCCGAGACGAACACCTTGTGGGGCCGCGGCGCGCCGGCCTTGTCGGCCAGCCGGTTCAGGAACTCGAACAGCCGCGGCTGCTGCTGCGCGGTGATCTGCACCATGCCGTCGGTGCTGCCGCGCTTCATGAAGAACAGCCCCTTCAGCATGAACACGCCGAGGAAGGCGGAGCAGACGGCGATCACGAAGCCCCAGAAGGCATCCTTGCCGGCGCCGCCGCCGATCGTCAGCCGCCATGCGGTGAGCAGGAAGCCGCCGGCCAGCAGCAGGTACAGCGCCATGAAGGCCAGCAGCCCGATCGTGGCCAGCCAGGCCTGGCGCTTGTAGGCGGGTGTGGGTTTGGCCAGCGCCGCCAGCAATTTGGCGTGCTGAGGAATCTCGGTGCTCTGCAAGAAAGTCCCCCGTGTCGGTGTTCTTCGCCGTCCGTGCCGGCGCGCCGGCGGGCCTTTTGCCAGGCCCCCCGCCCCTCTGCGCGATTGTGATCGCGGTTGCGCCCACAAAAGTGCCAAACACTGCACACCCGAGGCCGGCCCGCAGCTTGGGGATGGGCGCGGGAGACCCTGGTGGTCATAATCGCCGCCCTCAAGAGGAAGGGAGGCACCATGCCCACGTCACCGCTGAACAAGCTCAACCGGCTGAGCGAATCGCATGGGGAGCTGAAGCCGGGCCGCGGCCTTGTTTCGGGCGTGATCGCGTTGATCCTGGCGGTGCTGTGCTTCCTCGGCGTGCTGGCCTTCCACTTCCCGCAGTACCTCACCACCCCCGAGCTGCGCAAGGCCTACGACGTGCAGGTGATCCGCCTGGTGATGTACTGGGCGATGGTGATCTCCGGCGGGCTCGCGCTGATCAACATCCTGTTCAACCGCACGCGCTGGCTCGGCGCCTCGGCCTTCGCACTGATCCTGCTGACGCTGCTGCTCGGCGGCCACAAGGTGCCGGTCAACGACTTCCCCGACCACACGCCCTACATCGGGCTCGACTGGTTCATCCTCGACCTGCTGGGCTCGTCGCTGATCTTCATCTTCATCGAGAAGCTCTTCGCGCTGCGCCGCGACCAGCCGGTGTTCCGCCCCGAGTGGCAGACCGACTTCCACCATTTCCTCGTCAACCACATGGTGGTGGGCTTCATCCTACTGGCCACCAACCTGCTGGTGCACAAGCTGTTCGGCTGGGCCGCGAAGGACGGCATCCGCTTCTGGGTGCAGACCCTGCCCTTCCCGATCGCGCTGTTCCTGATCATCCTGGTGGCCGACCTGGTGCAGTACTGGACGCACCGCGCCTACCACGAGGTGCCCACGCTGTGGCGGCTGCACGCGGTGCACCACAGCGTCAAAAGCATGGATTGGCTGGCCGGCTCGCGCCAGCATGTCCTCGAGCTGCTGATCACCCGCACACTGGTGCTGGCGCCGATCTACGTGTTCGGCTTCTCCAAGGAGGTGATCGACGCCTACATCGTGGTCGTCGGCTTCCAGGCGGTGTTCAACCATGCCAACGTCAGCGTGCGGCTCGGGCCGCTGCGCTACCTGATCGTGACGCCCAACTTCCACCACTGGCACCACAGCCAGGACCAGGAAGCGCTGGACAAGAACTACGCCGCCCACTTCGCCTTCCTCGACTACCTGTTCGGCACCGCCGTCAAGTCCGAGCGGGCCTGGCCGGCGCAGTACGGCGTGCTGGGCGACTACGTGCCCAACGGCTTCTGGAAGCAGGTGAAGTTTCCGTTCGTCTGGAAAGGCTGATCAGCCGGCGGGCAACGCCCGCCGCGCCGACAGCGCCAGCACCGCGGCGAACACCACCACGGTGACCAGCCCCCAGGTCAGCGAAGCCCGCTCGGCGATCACGCCGATCAGCGGCGGCCCGGCCATCATCCCCAGGTAGCTCACCGACGACACCGCCGCGATGCCGTGCGCGGGCGTGACGCCGGGCACGCGTGCCGCCGCACCGAACAGCACCGGCACCACGTTCGCGAAACCGATGCCGACCAGCGCGAAGCCGAGCAGCGCGACCCACGGCTCACTGGCCAGCAGCGCCAGCGCCATGCCCGCGGTGCCGAGTGCGCCGCTCAGCTGCAGCAGCGGCACCGAGGCGATGTGCCCGCGCACCCAGTCGCCCCCGAAGCGCGCGGCGGCCATCGCGGCGCTGAAGCTCGCATACGCCACCGCGGCGGTGCCAGCGTCGCTCTTGAGCTCCTGCTTCACATAGAGCACGCTCCAGTCGTACATCGCCCCTTCGGCGATCAAGCCCATCGCAGCCAGCAGGCCGAGCGGCAGCAGGGCACCGCGCGGCAGGCTCATGCCGGAAGACGGCTGCGTCGCCCCTTCCATGCGCAGCATCACCGAGCCGCCGAGCAGGATCGCGGCGGCGCACACCAGCGCCGCCCCCATCAGGTGCTGCTCCGGTGCGACGCCGGCACGCTGCAGCACCGCGCCTGCGCCCGCGCCGACCATCCCGCCGAGGCTGAACATGCCGTGGAAGCCGCTCATCACAGGGCGGCCGCCGAGCCGCTCGAGCTCGGTCGCCTCGGCGTTGATCGACACGTCGAACAGGCTGGCCGCCGCGCCGTACGCCAGCATCACGGCCACCAGCGCCGCGTAGCTGCCGAACGCGAGCAGCGCCGCGATGCACAGCGTGCAGACGATTCCGAAGACGATGGCCACCGCCTTCGGCCCGTGCCGCCCCACTGCGCGGCCGGCGTGCATCAATGCGAGCAGCGCGCCCAAGCCCGAGGCGAGCATCGCCAGCGCCAGCGCCTGCTCGCCCAGTCCGTAGTGCGCCTTGACGGTCGGCACATGGACGCCCCAGGTCGCGAACAGCGCACCCGCGACGAAGAATTGCGCGCGCAGGCCCCAGGCAGCTTGCGAAAGAGCGCGCGGCGACGCCAGCGCGGCAGTGGAGGAACTCATCGGCGGATTCTAGAAATCGCTTTCATCTCCTGCCGGTGCGGGGTCATCGCGCCGGGATAATGCGCCCCCATGCAAACCTTCGATGCCGTCGTCATCGGCGCCGGCGCGGCCGGCCTGTTCTGTGCCGGGGTGGCGGGCCAGCGCGGCGCCCGCGTGCTGCTGCTGGACCATTCAGCCAAGGTCGCAGAAAAGATCCGCATTTCCGGCGGCGGCCGCTGCAACTTCACCAACCGCGACGCGGGGCCGGCCAACTTTCTCTCCGACAACCCGCACTTCTGCCGCTCCGCGCTGGCCCGCTACACGCCGGCCGATTTCGTCTCACTGGTCCAACGCCACCGCATCCCCTTCCACGAGAAGCACAAGGGGCAGCTCTTTTGCGACGACTCCAGCGAGGATGTCATCGGCCTGCTGCTGCGCGAGTGCGAAGCCGGCGGCGTGACCCGGCACCAGCCCTGCGGCGTCCGCGCCGTGCGACACACGAACGGCAGCTTCGAGCTCGACACCGATGCCGGCCCTGCGCGCGCGACGCGTCTCGTGGTGGCCACCGGCGGGCTCTCGATCCCGAAGATCGGCGCCACCGACTTCGGCTACCGGCTCGCCCGGCAATTCGGCCATCGCGTCGTCGAACCTCGCCCGGCGCTGGTGCCTCTGACCTTTGCGGCGGCGGACTGGGCGCCGTTCGCCGCGCTGGCGGGCGTGTCGCTGCCGGTGGCCATCGAAACCGGCAGCGGCAAGACGCGCGGCGAGTTCCTGGAGGACCTGCTGTTCACCCACCGCGGACTGAGCGGGCCTGCCGTGCTGCAGATTTCCAGCTTCTGGCGCGCCGGCCAGCCGCTGCGCATCGACCTGCTGCCGGGGCGGGACCTCGCGCAGGCCTTGCGGGACGCCAAGTCGGTCTCGCGCCGTCAACTCGGCAACGCTCTCGCCGAGCACCTGCCGCAGCGGCTTGCCGATGCGTGGCTCGCCGCAGCCGCGCTGCCGGCCCAGCGCCCGCTGCCGGAAGTCAGGGACCGCGACCTCGCCCTGCTGGCCGAGCGCCTGCAGCGCTGGCAGCTGACGCCCGACGGCAGCGAGGGCTGGCGCAAGGCCGAGGTGACCGCCGGTGGCGTCGACACCCGCGAGCTGAGCTCGCAGACGATGGAAAGCAGGCTCGTGCCCGGCCTGTACTTCATCGGCGAGGTCGTCGACGTGACCGGCTGGCTGGGCGGCTACAACTTCCAGTGGGCCTGGGCCAGCGCCGCCGCCTGCGCCCAGGCGCTGCACTAGCGCGAAATTCAAATCGGGCTATAATCGCTGTCTTTGCTGGCAAAACCGCGCGTCGATTCGACCCAGCCATTCCGGAATACAGCTGGGATCGGGCTCCGAGCGCAAAACGAAGGATCCTTTAAGTACATGACCACGATTCGCGTCAAAGAAAACGAGCCGTTCGACGTCGCCCTGCGCCGCTTCAAGCGCACGATCGAGAAGCTGGGCCTGCTGACCGAACTGCGCGCCCGCGAGTTCTACGAGAAGCCCACCGCCGAGCGCAAGCGCAAGAAGGCTGCCGCCGTGAAGCGCCACTTCAAGCGCGTGCGCAGCATGCAGCTGCCGAAGAAGCTCTACTGATCCGGCGTTTCGCCTCTCAGTCGACAAGCCCGCGCGGGACGCCGTAGCGGGCTTTTTGCCTTTCTGGAATGACCATGAGCCTCAAAGAACAGATCACCGAAGACATGAAGGCCGCGATGCGCGCCAAGGAAGCCGACCGCCTGTCGACCATCCGCATGCTGCTGGCCGCCATGAAGCAGAAGGAAGTCGACGAGCGCATCACGCTGGACGACACCTCGATCGTCAGCATCGTCGACAAGCTGATCAAGCAGCGCAAGGATTCGATCGCCGCCTTCGAGCAGGCCGGCCGGACCGACCTGGTCGACAAGGAGACCGCAGAGGTCAAGGTGCTCGAGGCCTACCTGCCCCAGCGCCTGGGCGCCGACGAGATCGCGGCCGAAATCGCCCAGATCGTCGCCGAGTTGGGTGCCAGCGGCCCGGGCGACATGGGCAAGGTGATGGGTGCCGCCAAGACCCTCCTGGCCGGCAAGGCCGAGATGGGCCAAGTGTCGGCCGCGGTCAAGGCGGCGCTAAGCCGCTAAGCTCCGGCCCTTCCACAAGGATCCATCGCAATGAGCAGCCTGCCCCTCCAGCAGATCGCCCCCGACATCTGCGTCGCCCCGCAACTCGAGCCCGGCGCGATGGCGCAGGCCGCGCAGGCGGGCTTCCGCAGCGTGGTCAACAACCGGCCCGACTTCGAAGGCGGTCCCACCCAGCCCACCAGCGCGAGCATCGAAGCCGCCGCGCGCGCGGCCGGCCTCGAGTACGTGCACCTGCCGGTGGCCGGCGGCTACCAGAGCCCCGAGGAGATCGCGCGCTTCGCCGAACTCCTGAAGACGCTGCCGCGCCCCATCCTGGCGTTCTGCCGCAGCGGCGCGCGCTCGACCAAGCTCTACGCCGCCGCGTCGCAGCTCTGAGCTTCCCCCTGGGCACGCACCTCGGGGGTTTCCCTAGGCCGCCGGTCATTTAAGGCGGTTTTCAGTGCGAACTCCTTACAGTCCGCTGCAACGATCGGCGGCGGCGCGTGCCTGCGCGCCCCACAGCTCGATCGGTACAAAGCAACCTTTGGAGAAGACGTGTCCGCACTATTGCAACTGTCACGCCTGATCGACCGGCTCAACGAGTTCGTCGGTCGGTGGGTGTCATGGCTGGTGCTCGCCGCGGTGTTGATCAGCACGATCAACGCCGTGGTGCGCAAGGCCTTCAACACCAGCTCGAACGCCTATCTGGAGATCCAGTGGTACCTGTTTGCCGCTGTCTTCCTCCTCTCCGCCGGCTACACGATGCTGCGCCAGGAACACGTGAAGATCGACGTGATCCTCGGCCACTTCTCGCGCCGCACTCAGATCAAGGTCGAGATCTTCGGCATCGTCGCCTTCCTCTTCCCGTTCGTCTTCGCAGTGGTCTATGAAGTGATGCCCTTCGTGATCCGCGCCTATGTGAGCGGCGAGATGTCCGAGAACGCCGGTGGCCTGGTGCGCTGGCCGGTGTATGCGCTGATTCCCGCCGGCTTCACGTTGCTGGGGCTGCAGGGCATCTCCGAGCTGATCAAGCGTATCGCCTTCCTGCAGGGCCTGGTCGACGACCCAGGCAAGAAGAAGCAGACCAAGACCGCCGAGGAAGAGCTCGCCGAAGCCATCCGCGCCCGTGCCGAAGGAGCCCAGCCGTGATCGAGTTCCTGCAAGCCAACATGGCGCCGATCATGTTCGTCGGCCTCATCGTCTTCCTGCTGATGGGCTTCTCGGTGGCGTTCTCGCTCGCCGCCTGCGGCCTGTTCTTCGGCTTCGTCGGCATCAAGCTGGGCATTCCCGGCCTCGAGTCGCTGATGAATGCGCTGCCGCTGCGAATGTTCGGCATCCAGAAGAACGACACGCTGCTCGCGATCCCGTTCTTCACTTTCATGGGCCTGATCCTCGAACGATCCGGCATGGCGGAAGACCTGCTCGACACCATCGGCCAGCTGTTCGGCCCGATCCGCGGCGGCCTGGCCTATGCGGTGATCTTCGTCGGCGCGATGCTCGCTGCCACGACCGGCGTGGTCGCCGCCTCGGTGATCTCGATGGGCCTGATCTCGCTGCCGATCATGCTGCGCTACGGTTATGACCGACGCGTCGCCACCGGCGTGATCGCAGCCTCGGGCACGCTCGCGCAGATCATCCCACCGTCATTGGTGCTGATCATCATGGCCGACCAGCTCGGCCGCAGCGTGGGCGACCTGTACAAGGGCGCGTTCGTTCCGGGCTTCGTGCTCACCGCGCTGTACTCCGGCTACATCCTCATGGTCAGCATCGTGAAGCCGACCTGGGTCCCTGCACTGCCCAAGGAAGCCCGCACGATCCGCGAGGACGACGGCTCCTCCGGCCTGCGCTCGCTGCTGGTGCTGACGGTCCTGTCGGTGGCATCGGCCTGGGCCTTCGCCAAGAGCCGCCCCGACACGGTGCCGACCGATGAGCTGATCGTCACCTCGATGTGCGTGGGCATCGGCGTCGCCTTCGTGCTGGCGGTGCTGAACAAGCTGCTGAAGCTGAAGCTCGCGTCCCGCATGGCCGAGCGCGTCACGTTCGTGCTGATTCCGCCGCTAGCGCTGATCTTCCTCGTGCTGGGCACCATCTTCCTCGGCATCGCGACGCCGACCGAAGGCGGGGCGATGGGCGCGGTCGGTGCGCTGGCGATGGCCATCGTCCGCGGCCGGCTGAGCCTGAACCTGATGAAGCAGGCGATGGACACGACGATGAAGCTCTCGTGCTTCGTGGTGTTCATCCTGCTGGGCTCCACGGTGTTCAGCCTGGCGTTCCAAGGCGTCGACGGCCCCAAGTGGGTGGAGCACCTGCTGCTCAGCCTGCCCGGCGGCCAGGTCGGCTTCCTGATCGTCGTGAACCTGCTGATCTTCTTCCTGGCCTTCTTCCTCGACTTCTTCGAGCTGTCGTTCATCGTGGTGCCGCTGATCGGGCCGGTGGCCGACAAGATGGGCATCGACCTCGTGTGGTTCGGCGTGCTGCTGGCGGTCAACATGCAGACCTCGTTCATGCACCCGCCGTTCGGCTTCGCGCTGTTCTACCTGCGCAGCGTGGCGCCGCACGACGACCACACCGACAAGGTCACGAAGAAGCCGATCGCCAGGGTCACCACCGGCCAGATCTACTGGGGCGCGGTCCCGTTCGTGGTGATCCAGATCATCATGGTCGGCTTGGTCATCGCCTTCCCCGGCCTGGTCTCTGGTGGCCTGGGCAAGAAGGCCGATGTCGATACGACCAACATCCAGATCGAGGCCCAGCCCAACGACTACGGTGACAAGGAGATCGACCAGGACCAGCTCTTCGGCCCCGCCAAGGGTGCGAGCGCCCCGGCCGGTGCCGCTTCGGCCAAGCCGCAGGCCGCAGAAGAGGATCCGATGGAAGCGGTCAAACGCGCCGCGCAGCAGGACGCGGCGAAGAAGCCCTGAGCTTCCTTCCCTCCGATCGGCAAGGCCGCCTCCCGAGGCGGCCTTTTTCATGGCCATGCCAATGCGCCAAAGCAAACACACCGGCCCAGCAAAAAGCCCCGCGGACTTTCGTCACGCGGGGCTGAAGGACAAGCAACCGGAAGAGGCTTACATCTTCTGCGCTTGCATGAAGTCGTCGAAGCCGGCTTCGGCGAAGCGGAACCACAGGTTCTGGTCGCGGCGGAAGTTGGCGAAATCCTCGTAGACCTTCTTCCAGTGCGGGTTCTTGGCAGAAAGGTCGCTGTACAGCGCCATCGACTCCTTGAACGCCGCTTCCATCACGTCCTTCGGGAAGCGCGCGAGCTTCGTGCCGGTGGCGACCAGCTGCTTCAGCGCGGCCGGGTTGCGGGCGTCGTACTTGGCCTGCATGTCGACGTGAGCCACGGCGCTGGCGGCTTCGACGATCGCCTTGTACTCGGCCGAGAGGCCGTCGTAGGCCTTGGTGCTGACGTAGAAGTCGAGCTGCGGGCCGCCTTCCCACCAGCCGGGGTAGTAGTAGTTCGGCGCGACCTTGTTGAAGCCCAGCTTCTGGTCGTCGTACGGGCCCACCCACTCGGCCGCGTCGATCGTGCCCTTTTCGAGCGCCTGGTAGATCTCGCCACCGGGGATGTTCTGCGGCACGCCGCCCATGCGCTCGATCACCTTGCCGGCGAAGCCGCCGACGCGGAACTTCAAGCCCTTGACGTCGGCCAGCGACTTGATTTCCTTGCGGTACCAGCCGCCCATCTGGGCACCGGTATTGCCGCCGAGGAAGTTGATGATGTTGTAGTTCTTGTAGAACTCACGCATCAGCTTCAGGCCGTTGCCCTCGATCATCCACGAGGTCATCTGGCGGGAGTTGAGGCCGAAGGGAATCGCGCAGCCGAGCGCGAAGGTTTCGTCCTTGCCGAAGAAGTAGTACGGTGCGGTGTGCGCCATCTCGACGGTGCCCGACTGGACGCCGTCGACCACGCCGAATGGGGGCATCAGCTCGCCGCCGGCATGGATCGAGACTTCGAACTTGCCGCCAGACAGCTCCTTGACCTTCTTGGCGAACACTTCGGCCGCGCCGAAGATGGTGTCCAGCGAACGGGGGAAGCTGGACGCGAGGCGCCAACGGATGTTGGCCTGGGCATGCACGATGGCCGGGGCGGCACCGGCAGCGAGGACACCGGCCAGACCGGCACCACGCACGAAGGAACGACGTTCCATTGAAGGTCTCCTGTAGCGGTTATAGAGGCGAGACGCGGCCGATTCTAGGAGCGCTCATACCGTGCTCCGGAGGGGTTTTCCCCGTCCGCGGCCAAGCATGGAGGCCCGTTGATCGGCTCCGGGCGCGAGGCTAAAGCGCCAGGCTTGAAATTGGCTGAATTCCGGGTTCACCCTGAGACGCATCAGCCTCAGGAGCCTGCGATCTTCATGCGTTCGATCAGCACTGAGCCGATGGTCTTGGTGCCCATCGTGTAGGCATCGGCGCCCACTGCGACGATGCGCTTGAACATCTCGCGCAGGTTGCCGGCGATCGTGATCTCCTGCACCGGATGCACGATGCGTCCTCCCTCGACCCAGAAGCCCGCGGCGCCGCGCGAATAGTCGCCGGTGACGTAGTTGACGCCCTGCCCCATCAGCTCGATCACGAAGAGGCCGCGGCCCAGCTTGCGCAGCATGGCCTCGAGGTCGTCGCCGGGCTGCGTGAGCCGGCTGGTCAGGGTGAGGTTCTGCGAGCCGCCGGCATGGCCGGTGGTGCGCATCTTCAGCTTGCGGGCCGAATAGCTCGAGAGGAAATAGCCCTGCACCACACCGCCCTCGACCACGGTACGCGGTCGGGTGGCCACGCCCTCGTCGTCGAAGGGCGCGCTGCCCTTGCCCTTGGGCAGGTGCGGCTCCTCTCGGATGTCGATGTGGTCGGCGAGCACCTGCTGGCCGAGGCTGTCGACCAGGAAGCTGGCCTTGCGGTACAGCGCACCGCCGCTGGTGGCCTGCACGAAGGCGCCGAGCAGGCCGGTGGCGAGCGTCGACTCGTACAGCACCGGCACTTCGCAGGTCGCGATCTTGCGCGACTTCAGGCGCGACAGCGCGCGCTCGGCGGCATAGCGGCCCACGGCCTCGGGCGACGCCATGTCGGCCGCGTCGCGCTCCGAGGTGTACCAGGCGTCGCGCTGCATGCCGTCGCCCCGGCCGGCGATCGGCGCGACCGACAACGAATGCCGCGAGCTCGCATAGCCGCCGCGAAAGCCCCGCGTGTTGCCGGCGAAGAAATGCGACTGCTGCGCCGAGACGCCCGCGCCTTCGGAATTGGTGATGCGGCGGTCGGTGCTCAGCGCGGCCTCTTCGCAGCGCCGGGCGAGTTCGGCGGCGCCGGCGGCATCGATGTCCCAGGGGTGGAACAGGTCGAGGTCGCGCGCGGCCTGCTCGGGGGTCGCGAGATCGGCTTCATCGGGCAGGCCGGCGGCGCTGTCCTCGGCGGTGAAGCGCGCGATGTCGTAGGCGGCCTTGACCGTCTGCTCCAGCGCGGCCTGCGAGAAATCGGAGGTGCTCGCGTTGCCGCGGTGCTGGCCGATGTAGACGGTCACGCCCACCGACTTGTCGCGGTTGCGCTCCACGTTCTCCAGCTCGCCCTTGCGCACCGAGACCGACAGCCCGGCACCCTCCGACACTTCCACACCCGCATCGCTGGCGCCGAGCCGACGCGCAATGGCGAGCGCATCGTCGACGATCTGCTGGAACTGTTCGCGGGAATAGGCGAAGCCGGATTCGAGGCGGGATGTGGACATCGTGAAAGCCCGTGGGAAGACGGGGCGGGAAAGGGGGCGCGGCTATCATAGCGACCCCCATAGCTCCAGCGCGTCCATGTCCCCGCGAGACCCCTTCGAGTCCGAGCACGTCTTCCCCGACGAGAAGCCGAGCAAGACGCAGCTGAAGAAGCAGTCGCACGAGTTGCAGGACCTGGGCGAAGCCCTGGTCGAGCTGCCGGCGGACCGCCTGGCCGCCCTGCCCGCCGAAGAGTCGCTGATCGAGGCGATCCGCGAATACAAGCGCACCCGCACCCACGAAGGCCGGCGCCGGCAGATGCAATACATCGGCAAGCTCATGCGCCACACCGATCCGGCACCGCTGCGCGAGGCGGTGGCGGCGCTGCGCCTGCCGCGTGCCCACGAGACGCTGGCGCTGCACCAGGCCGAGCTCTGGCGCGACCAGCTGATCGCCGACGACGAGGCGCTGACGCGCTGGATGGCCGAGCATCCCGACACCGACACGCAGCAGCTGCGCAGCCTGATCCGCGCCGCCCGCAAGGAGGCGGTGGGCTCGCCCGAGCAGCGCCACGGCCGCAGCTACCGCGAGCTGTTCCAGCTGATCAAGCAGGCGCTGAAATGAGCGATTTCGATCCCGTGCGCATCGGCGTCGTGTCGATCAGCGACCGCGCATCGACCGGCGTCTATGAAGACAAGGGCCTGCCTGCGCTGCGCGACTGGCTGGGCCGGGCCTTGCGCAACCCCATCAGCTGGGAGCCGCGCCTGATCCCCGACGAGCAGGCGCTGATCAGTGCCACGCTGCGCGAACTGGTCGACGAGGCGCACTGCGATCTCGTGCTCACCACTGGCGGTACCGGGCCCTCGCCGCGCGACGTGACACCCGAGGCCACGCTCGCCGTGGCCGACAAGGAAATGCCCGGCTTCGGTGAGCAGATGCGCCAGATCAGCCTGAGGTTCGTGCCCACCGCGATCTTGTCTCGGCAGGTGGCGGTGATCCGCGGCAAGGCACTGATCATCAACCTGCCCGGCCAGCCGAAGTCGATCGCCGAAACGCTCGAAGGCCTGCCGGCCGCGACACCGCCGGTGCCCGGGATCTTCGCCGCGGTGCCCTATTGCATCGACCTGATCGGCGGCCCGTACCTGGAGACGGACGCGGCGGTGTGTGCCGCGTTCCGCCCCAAGACCGCGATCCGGCCGCCCAAGCAGCCTACTTGACCAGGCGCTCGAGCTTCTGGGCGTCGAAGTGCTCGGTGGTCTGCGCGTCGTCGGGCACGCAATCCTCCGACGGCAACTCGCGCGAGCGCGCAGACAGCTTCTCGATCGCCTGCCACAGCAGCGTGATCTGATGCTCGTGGCCGGCCGCGTTGTCGATCAGCCCCTTCATCGCCTGAGCCACGGGGTCGTCGCCCTGCGTGACGCCGTAGGCCGAGAAGCCCATCTTGGCGGCAACGGCTTCCCGCGCGGCATCGGCTTGCGCGTGGATGATGCGCGCGGGATTGCCGACCGCCGTCGCTCCCGGCGGCACGGGCTTGACCACCACCGCGCCTGAGCCGATGCGTGCGCCATCGCCGACGACGAAGCCACCCAGCACCTGCGAATTGGCGCCGACGATCACGCCGCGGCCGAGCGTCGGGTGCCGCTTGGCGCCCTTGCTGAGCGAGGTGCCGCCGAGCGTGACGCCCTGGTAGATCGTGCATTCGTCGCCGATCTCGGCGGTTTCGCCGACCACGACGCCCATGCCGTGATCGATGAAGACGCGGCGGCCGATCGTGGCACCCGGGTGGATCTCGATGCCCGTGAAGAAACGGCCCAGGTGAGAAATGAAGCGCCCGAGCCAGCGGAAGCCGTGGGTCCAGCACCAATGGGCCCGGCGATGGAAGATCAGTGCGTGCAGGCCGGGGTAACAGGTGAGCACCTCCCACGTCGAGCGCGCCGCGGGGTCGCGCTCAAGGATGCAGGCGATGTCTTCACGCAATCGGCTGAACATGGCGTTCTCTGGGAAAGGGTCCGACAAGTGTATGCGTGGGCGCAATGCCCCGCTGCAGGCAGGCCGATGAGCGGCCCTACCCGCCGCCGGACTGTCCGCGCTTGGCCTGTTCGCGTTTGGCGATCGTCCGGGCGATGCCCCGCAGGATATGGACCTCCTCCTCGCGCAGCTGCGCCCGGTTGAGCAACTGCTGCAGCCGGGGCATCAGCTTCTTGGGTGCTTGCGGGTCGAGGAATGCGATCTCCACCAGCACCTCCTGCCAATGCCGCAGCAGGCCCTCGATCGCCACGCCGTCCGCCAGCGCCGGCTCAGTGGTGCGCGGCGTGACCCGGAAGCCGCCGATCGCCTGCCGCCAGTCGTAGGCGATCAGTTGCACCGCCTGTGCAAGGTTCAGCGAGCCGTAGTCGGGATGGGTGGGGATGCTCAGGCAGGCATGGCAGCGGTAGACGTCGTCGTTCGACAGGCCGTAGCGCTCACTGCCGAACACGAAGGCCACGCGGTGCGGCTGCTGCGCGAGCGAGCCGAACAACTCGCGAGGCGCATGCGTGGCCGGCCCGAAGTCGCGCGGCGTCATCGCAGTGGCGCAGGCATAGCTGATGCCGTCGAGCGCCTCGGCCAGCGTCTCGACGATGCGTGCCCTCACCAGGATGTCGGCCGCGCCGCTGGCCATCGCCACCGTTTCCTCGCGCGAGAGCATATCGGCGAAGCGCGGCTTCACCAGCACGAGGTCGGTGAAGCCCATCACCTTCATCGCCCGCGCCACCGAGCCCACATTGCCTGGATGGCTGGTGTGCATCAGGATGAAGCGTGTGGAATCGCTCGCAACGGCAGCAGGCATCGATGAGGAAGGCACGGCGTGCCGGGTAAAATCGGCATTATCCGCAGCAGGCCGCGCCCGCTGCCCGCTCTTTCCTCCCGCCGCCCGGTTTCCCCTTTTGCTTTTTCAGCAGGTCGCTCCATGTCCCAAGCCTTGAACCCCATGCTCAACATCGCCGTCAAGGCAGCCCGCGCGGCAGGGGCGATCATCAACCGGGCCTCGCTCGATCTCGACATCCTCAAGATCAACACCAAGTCGCCCAACGACTTCGTCACCGAGGTGGACCAGGCAGCCGAGCAGGTCATCATCGAGACGCTGCTCACCGCCTACCCGGGCCACGGCATCCTGGCGGAGGAATCGGGCCGCGAGCATGGCGCGAAGAACAGCGAATACGTCTGGATCATCGATCCGCTCGACGGCACCACCAACTTCATCCACGGCTTCCCGGTCTACGCCGTGTCGATCGCGCTGGCGCACCGCGGGCAGGTGCAGCAGGCCGTGGTGTACGACCCCTCGCGCAACGACCTGTTCTATGCCTCTAAGGGCCGCGGCGCCTTCCTCAACGACCGGCGACTGCGCGTCTCCAAGCGCACACGGCTGTCGGATTCGCTGATCGGCACCGGCTTCCCTTTCCGCAAGGGCGACAACTTCAAGCGCTACGTGAAGATGTTCGAAGAGGTGATGCAGCACTGCGCCGGCCTGCGCCGCCCCGGGGCCGCCGCGCTCGACCTATGCTATGTGGCCGCCGGCTACTACGACGGCTTCTTCGAGACCGGGCTCAACCCCTGGGACGTGGCCGCAGGCTCGCTGATGATCACCGAGGCGGGCGGCCTGATCGGCAACTTCACCGGCGAGGCCGACTACCTGTTCCAGCGTGAGGTGGTGGCCGGCACGCCCAAGATCTACGGCCAGCTGGTGCAGATGCTGGCGCCCTACACCCGAGTGATCAAGGCCGACGAGTCCAACGCCGAAGGCGCTGCGCCCGAGGGCACGCCGGAAGACGCGCTCGCCGCGTCGCTGAAGCCCGAGCCGGCGCCGCAGGCCGACGACAAAAAGAAGAAAGGGCCGGTGCGCATCCGCAAGGCCGACGCCTCCGGGCAGGCTTGAATGAAAAGGGGCCGCGATTGCGGCCCCTTTGCTTTGCAGCACTGACTCGATCAGAACGCGAAAGCGACGCCCACCGAGAACAGGTTGTGCTTCAGCTTGGCGGTTTCGCCGCCGCCGGAGATCTCGGACTCGGTCCAGTCCCAGTTGCCGGTCAGCGTGGCTTGCTTGGTCAGCGCGTAGCCGACGCCCAGGCCCAGGTAGGGCTTGGTCTTGCGCTGCGAGTCGGAGCCGCTCAGGCCACCGGCAGCGGCGCTGATCTTGGCTTCGTTCGACGCGACGCCGAAGCGGGCCACACCGCTCCACTCGGGCGTGAAGGTGGCGTGGTAGGCCAGGCCCAGGCCGACGCTGCTGGTCTTCCACTCGGCGGTGATGCCGGAGTCGGTACCGCGGACCTTGCCGAAATCGGTGTAGCCGAGTTCGACGGCCCACTCGGGCGTGAACTTGTAGCCGCCGTACACCTTGATGCCGGTGTCGTTCTTCTTGCAATCGGTTGCACCCGAGCAATCCAGGTCGCTGCGCGAGGTACCGACCTGCAGGCCAGCGTAGAACGGGGTCTGCACTTGTGCGGAGGCAATGTTCGAAGCGGCCAGGGCGGCGAGTGCGATCAGGGAGAAGGAGATTTTCTTCATGGGTTCCAACTTTTCTTTCTGTCTATCTGAACAACGCCCCGCGGCCACGAACGGCACGAGGCGCGTCGCAGTGTAGCCCTGGGTCTTTCCCTATTCCGCTCTCGGGTTGTGTGTTGTTGGCTGTGTGCAACTCCCTATCTCATAGGGGTTGAATAAACACCACCCGCCCATATGAATGGCGGTCCGCAGCCTCCCACGCAGTCTGCGAAAATCGCCGATCCATCCTCGAACACTTCCTCGTGACCGAAGCGGCGCACACCCCCATGATGGTCCAGTACCTCCGCATCAAGGCGGAGTATCCGGACACGCTCGTGTTCTATCGCATGGGCGATTTCTACGAGCTCTTCTACGACGACGCGCGGCGCGCCCATCGCCTGCTCGACATCACCCTCACCTCGCGCGGGCAGAGCGCCGGCGAGCCGGTGGTGATGGCGGGCGTGCCGGTGCATGCGCTCGAGGCCTACCTCGCCAAGCTGATCAAGATGGGCGAGGCGGTCGCGATCGCCGAGCAGGTCGGCGACGTGGCCACCGCCAAGGGCCCGGTCGAGCGCAAGGTGGTGCGCGTGGTCACGCCCGGCACCGTCACCGACACCGAGCTGCTGTCGGACCGCATCGACACGCTGCTGGTCGCGGTGACGCGCCAGCGCGCCACATGGGGCCTGGCGTGGCTGGGCCTGGCGAGCGGGCAGCTCGGCCTCACCGAATGCGGGGAACGAGAGCTGCCGACCTGGCTCGCGCGGCTGGACGCGGCCGAGATCCTGGTCGACCGCGACGACATCCCCGAGGCCGTGCGCCTGTGCGGTGCCGCGGTGACGCATCGGCCGGCATGGCAGTTCGACAGCGCGCTTGGCGCGCGCAAGCTGTGTGAGCAGCTGCGCGTGGCCTCGCTCGCCGGCTTCAATGCGGAAGACCTCGCCGCCGCCCACGCCGCCGCCGCGGCGCTGCTGAGCTTTGCGGAGCACACGCAGGCCCGTGCGCTGTCGCACGTGCGCACGCTGGAAGTCCGCCGCGCCACCGACCTGCTCGAGCTGCCGCCCGCCACGCATCGCAACCTCGAGCTCACGCGCACGCTGCGCGGCGAGGACAGCCCCACCCTGCTCTCGCTGCTCGACGCCTGCCGCACCGGCATGGGCAGCCGTACGCTGCGCCATTGGCTGACGCACCCACTGCGCGCCCGCATGCAGGCGACCGCCCGGCACGACGCGATCGATGTGCTGCTGCGCGAGGGCTTCGAGCCGCTGCGTGAAGCGCTCCGCCACGTGAGCGACGTGGAGCGCATCGCCTCGCGCATCGCGCTGCGCCAGGTGCGCCCGCGCGAGCTGGCCGGACTTCGCGCCACGCTGCAGCAGCTGCCGTCGCTTCGCGCGGTCGCCCCGCAGGGCAGCCAGCTGCTGGCCGACCTGCACCACGCGATGCAGCCGGCGCCGCAGATCCTGGCGATGCTGCAGCAGGCCATCGCCGAGGAGCCGGCCGTGCTGCTGCGCGACGGCGGCGTGATCGCGCCCGGCTACGACCCCGACCTCGACGAGCTGCGAGGCATCAGCCAGAACTGCGACGCCTTCCTGCTCGACCTCGAGACGCGCGAGCGCAGCCGCACCGGCATCGCCAACCTGCGCGTGCAGTACAACAAGGTGCACGGCTTCTACATCGAGGTCACCAGCGGCCAGCTCGACCGCGTGCCGATGGACTACCAGCGCCGCCAGACGCTGAAGAACTGCGAGCGCTTCATCACGCCCGAGCTGAAGGGCTTCGAGGACAAGGCGCTGTCGGCGCAGGAGCGCTCGCTGGCGCGCGAGAAGCTGCTGTTCGAGCAGATCCTCGACGAGCTGCAGCCGCACCTGCCGGCGCTCTCGTCGCTGGCGCGTGCGCTGGCCACCTTCGATGCGCTGGCCGCATTGGCCGAACGCGCTGCCACGCTCAACTGGTGCCGGCCGCAGTTCGTCGGCCACCCGTGCATCGAGATCGAGGCCGGCCGCCACCCGGTGGTCGAGGCGCGCCTGCGCGAGACGGGCAGCGGCGAGTTCATGGCCAACGACTGCCGGCTCGATGCGAAGACCCGCATGCTGGTGATCACCGGCCCCAACATGGGCGGCAAGAGCACCTTCATGCGCCAGGTCGCGCTGATCGCGCTGCTCGGCGCCATGGGCTCCTTCGTGCCGGCCCGGTCGTGCCGGCTGGGGCCGATCGACGCGATCCACACCCGCATCGGCGCCGCCGACGACCTGGCGAACGCGCAGTCGACCTTCATGCTCGAGATGACCGAGGCGGCCGCCATCGTGCACGGCGCCACTGAGCATTCGCTGGTGCTGATGGACGAGATCGGCCGCGGCACCTCCACCTTCGACGGCCTCGCGCTCGCGAGCGCGATCGCGAGCCACCTGCACGACCGCAACCGTGCGTTCACGTTGTTCGCGACGCACTACTTCGAGCTGACGGCCTTTCCGCTCAAGCATGAGCGTGCGCTCAACGTGCACGTGTCGGCCGCCGAGAGCGGCGACGACATCGTGTTCCTGCACGAGCTGCAGCCCGGCCCGGCCAGCCGCAGCTACGGCGTGCAGGTCGCCCGCCTGGCCGGCATGCCACCCTCGCTGATCCGCCAGGCGCGGGCCACGCTCGAGGCGCTGGAAACGCAGCAGCAGGCGGGTGACCCGCAGGTCGACCTGTTCGCGCCGCCGCCCGCCCCCGCCGCACCCGCCCACGCATCGCCGGTCGAGGAGGCGCTCGAAGCGGTCGACCCCGACAAGCTGTCGCCTCGCGAAGCGCTCGAAGCGCTGTATCGGCTCAAGTCCCTGATGGAGAAAATATGAGCCCCCACGCTCCCTACCGGTCGCTGCCCCCCGCGGGGGCGCCCCTCCTTGAGACAGCTCGGTGGAGGGCACCATGACCTACTGCGTGGGCATCCGGCTCGACGCCGGCCTCGTGTTCATGTCCGACTCGCGCACCAACGCCGGCCTGGACCAGATCAGCACCTATCGCAAGATGATGGTCTACGAGAAGCCGGACGACCGCTTCATGGTGATGCTCTCGGCGGGCAACCTCAGCATCTCGCAGTCAGTGCGCGAGATCCTGCAGGTCGAGAAGGTCGACAACGGCGACCAGCCGCCGATCACGATCTGGAACGCCAAGAGCATGTTCGATGCCGCGCGCGTGCTCGGCAGCGCGATGCGACGTGTCTACGACCAGGACGGCCCCTCGCTGAAGCAGGCCGGCGTCGACTTCAACGCCTCGATGATCTTCGGCGGCCAGATCAAGGGCGAGGCGATGCGCCTGTTCCTCGTGTATTCGGCCGGCAACTTCATCGAGGCCACGCGCGAGACCTGCTATTTCCAGATCGGCGAATCGAAGTACGGCAAGCCCATCCTCGACCGCGTGATCTCGCCCAAGACCACGCTCGATGAAGCGGCCAAGTGCGCGCTGATCTCGATGGACTCGACGCTGAAATCCAACCTCTCGGTCGGGTTGCCGCTGGACCTGCTGGTCTACGAAGAAGGCCGGTTCAAGACCGACCAGCTCGTGTGCATCGACGAAGGCAACCCGTACTTCAGCATGATCCGCGGCACCTGGGGCCAGCGCCTGCGCCAGGTGTTCGAGGACATCGAAGACCCGCGCTGGGACGGCGGCCACAGCGAGTTCCCGCTGTGCGTGGATTCGCAGCGCTACGAGCCGATGCGCAAGATCAGCAAACCCGACGAGAAGATCGTCTGATGGGCAAGGAGCCACCCTCCTCCACGATCGTCTTCTCCCATGCCAACGGCTTCCCGGCCGGCACTTATCGGGTGCTGTTCGAGCGTTGGCGTGCGGCGGGGTTCGAGGTCCACGCGGTCGAGAAGTTCGGCCACGATCCGAAGTACCCGGTCACGAGCAACTGGCCGCACCTGCGCGACCAGCTGATCCACTTCATCGAGCATGAAGTGCGAGGCCCGGCCTACCTCGTGGGGCATTCGCTCGGCGGCCTGCTGAGCCTGCTCGCGGGCTGCCGCCGGCCCGACCTCGCGCGCGGCATCGTGCTGCTCGATTCGCCGGTGATCAGCGGCTGGCGCGGCCACAGTGTGCAGGTGATGAAGGCGACCGGCCTGATCCGTCGCGTGTCGCCCGGCAAGGTCTCGCAGACCCGACGCCACGAATGGCCGTCGCCGGAAGATGCGCACCGGCACTACGCAGAAAAGCCGAAGTTCGCGCGCTGGGACGCGCGCGTGCTGCGCGACTACGTGGCCGCCGGCATCGAGGCCCGCAACGGCAAGGCCGAGCTCGCCTTCCGCCGCGAGGTCGAGACCCGCATCTACAACACGCTGCCGCACAACCTTTCGCGTGTGCTGCGGCTGCACCCGCCGAGGTGCCCGGTGGCCTTCATCGCAGGGACGCAATCTGTCGAGGTGCGTCAGGGCGGCCTGGAGGCCTCGCGCGCGCTCGCGAAGGACCGCTTCGTCTGGATGGAGGGCACGCACCTCTACCCGATGGAAAAGCCGGAGCCCACCGCCGAAGAGGTGCTGCGGCTGATCGGCACGATGCGCTGAAAAACGCACCGACCCCACCCCCTATAATCACGCTTTACCACCACAGCGTTCTTGCGACAAAAGAGCGCTGAATGACATGACCAAGTTCGTCTTCGTCACCGGCGGCGTGGTGTCCTCTCTCGGCAAGGGCATCGCAGCGGCGTCTCTCGCCGCGATCCTCGAATCGCGCGGTCTCAAAGTCACCCTCATCAAGCTGGATCCGTACATCAACGTCGATCCGGGCACGATGTCGCCGTTCCAGCACGGCGAGGTGTTCGTCACCGACGACGGCGCGGAGACGGACCTCGACCTCGGCCACTACGAGCGCTTCGTCACCACGCGGATGCGGCGCAGCAACAACTTCACCACCGGCCAGATCTACAAGACGGTGCTGGAGAAGGAACGCCGGGGCGACTACCTCGGCAAGACCGTCCAGGTCATTCCGCACATCACCAACGAGATCCAGGACTTCATCCGCCGTGGCGCGGGCATCGGCTCGCCCGACCCCGTGCAGGTGGCGATCGTCGAGATCGGCGGCACGGTGGGCGACATCGAATCGCTGCCCTTCCTGGAGGCCGTGCGCCAGATGAGCCTGCGCATGGGCCCCACCAACACGGCCTTCGTTCACCTGACCTACGTGCCGTGGATCGCGGCCGCCGGCGAGCTGAAGACCAAGCCGACCCAGCACACGGTGCAAAAGCTGCGCGAGATCGGCATCCAGCCCGATGCGCTGCTGTGCCGCGCAGACCGCCGCATTCCCGACGACGAGCGCGACAAGATCTCGCTGTTCACCAACGTGGCCACCACCGGCGTGATCTCGGTGTGGGATGCCGACACCATCTACAAGGTGCCGCGCATGCTGCACGAGCAGGGGCTCGACGAGCTGATCTGCATGAAGCTGCAGCTGCTGACCCGCCCCGCCGACCTGAAGCGCTGGGACCGCCTGGTGTACGAGGTGGAGCATCCGCAGCACGAGGTCACGATCGCGATGTGCGGCAAGTACACCGACCTGTCGGATTCGTACAAGTCGCTCAACGAGGCGCTCAGGCACGCAGGCATCCACAACCATGCCCGCGTCAACATCGAGTATGTCGACTCCGAGACGCTGACCCCCGACAACGCGAACCAGCTCGACAAGTACGACGCGATCCTGGTGCCGGGCGGCTTCGGCAAGCGCGGCGTCGAGGGCAAGATCTGCGCAGCGCAATACGCCCGCGAGCACAAGATCCCCTACCTCGGCATCTGCCTCGGCATGCAGGTCGCCACGATCGAATACGCCCGCCACAAGGCCGGCCTCGACAACGCCAACAGCACCGAGTTCGACGACAAGACGCCGCACCCGGTGATCGCGCTGATCGACGAATGGCAAGACCGCGACGGCACGATCCAGAAGCGCGATGCCAACTCCGACCTCGGCGGCACGATGCGCCTGGGCTCGCAGAGCAGCGACGTGAAGCCCGGCACGCTGGCGCATCAGATCTACGGCAATGTCGTCACCGAGCGCCACCGCCACCGCTACGAGGCCAACGAGCACTACCTGCAGCGCCTGCAGGAAGCCGGCCTGGTGATTTCGGCCATCACCCAGCGCGAGAAGCTGACCGAGATGGTCGAGCTGCCGCAGAGCGAACACCCGTGGTTCGTCGGCGTTCAGTTCCACCCGGAGTTCAAGTCGACGCCGTGGGACGGCCATCCGCTGTTCATCAGCTACATCCGCGCGGCGCTCAACCGCCATGTGGAACGCCTGGGCCAGCGCTCGGGCCAGAAGGCGATTGCCTGAGGAAGTTTTCTCGATGAAGCTTTGTGGTTTCGATGTCGGCCTCGACCAGCCCTTCTTCCTGATCGCCGGCCCCTGCGTCGTCGAATCGCTGCAGCTGCAGCTCGACGTGGCCGGCCGCCTGAAGGAGATCACCGGCGCACTCGGTATCCCGTTCATCTTCAAGTCCAGCTACGACAAGGCCAACCGCTCGTCCGGCACCTCGTTCCGCGGGCCCGGCATGGACGAAGGCCTGAAGATCCTGGCCGAGGTGAAGCGCCAGCTGGGCGTGCCGGTGCTGACCGATGTGCACACCGAAGCCGAAGTGCCCGCCGTGGCCTCGGTGGTCGACGTGCTGCAGACGCCTGCCTTCCTGAGCCGCCAGACTGATTTCATCCGTGCCGTCGCACAGAGCGGCAAGCCGGTGAACATCAAGAAGGGTCAGTTCCTCGCGCCGCACGACATGAAGAACGTCATCGACAAGGCCCGTGCCGCCGCGCGCGAGAAGGGCCTGAACGAAGACAACTTCCTCGCTTGCGAGCGCGGCGCCAGCTTCGGCTACAACAACCTCGTCTCCGACATGCGCAGCCTCGCGATCATGCGCGAGACGGGCGCGCCGGTGGTCTTCGATGCCACGCACTCGGTGCAGCTGCCCGGCGGCCAAGGCACCAGCTCGGGCGGCCAGCGCGAATTCGTGCCGGTGCTGTCGCGCGCCGCGGTGGCCGTCGGCATCGCCGGCCTCTTCATGGAAACGCATCCCGACCCCGCCAAGGCCTTGAGCGACGGCCCCAATGCCGTGCCGCTGAAGCACATGGGCGCGCTGCTGGAGCAACTGGTCGCGCTGGACCGCGTGATCAAGCAACAGCCGCTGCTCGAGAACGACTTCACCTGCTGAACACACCCTGCCCATGACTGCTGCCTACATCATTGCCGACGTGACCATCACCGATGCCGACAAGATGGCGAAGTACCGCGAGTGGTCCAGCAAGGCGATGCAGGAGCATGGCGCCGAGGTGCTGGTGCGCGGTGGCGAGTTCGAGGTGCTCGAAGGCCCGTGGACGCCCAGCCGCCTCGTGGTGCTGAAGTTTCCCTCGCGCCAGCAGGCCAAGGCCTTCTACGCCAGCGAGACCTACACCCATGCCCGCACGCTGCGCGAGGGCGCCGGCGTGATGCGCATGGTCGTCGTCGACGGGGTGGCCTGACACCGACTTGATGCGCGCATGTAACGCCTTTCGTGCACCATGCGCGCCGCCTTCAACTTCAACATCCACACGGAGAAAAACGCATGAGTGCCATCGTTGACATCGTCGGCCGGGAAATCCTGGACAGCCGCGGCAACCCCACCGTCGAGTGCGACGTGCTGCTGGAAAGCGGCACCATGGGCCGCGCGGCGGTGCCGTCGGGCGCCTCCACCGGCTCGCGCGAGGCGATCGAGCTGCGCGATGGCGACAAGAGCCGCTACCTCGGCAAGGGCGTGCTGAAGGCGGTGGAGCACATCAACACCGAGATCTCCGAAGCCGTGCTGGGCCTCGATGCCTCCGAGCAGGCTTTCCTCGACCGCACGCTGATCGACCTCGACGGCACCGAGAACAAGGGCCGCCTGGGCGCCAACGCCACGCTGGCCGTCTCGATGGCCGTGGCCCGCGCCGCGGCTGAAGAGTCGGGCCTGCCGCTGTATCGCTACTTCGGCGGCATGGGCGGCATGCAGATGCCGGTGCCGATGATGAACGTCATCAACGGCGGCGCGCACGCCAACAACAACCTCGATCTGCAAGAGCTGATGATCATCCCCGTGGGCGCGCCGAGCTTCCGCGAGGCGATCCGCTACGGCGCCGAGGTGTTCCATGCGCTGAAGAAGATCATCGACGGCAAGGGCATGAGCACCGCCGTCGGCGACGAAGGCGGCTTCGCACCCAGCGTGCAGAGCCACGAGGCCGCGATCCAGCTGATCCTCGAGGCGATCGACAAGGCCGGCTACACCGCCGGTGAGCAGATCGCGATCGGCCTCGACTGCGCGGCCAGCGAGTTCTACAAGGACGGCCAGTACGTGCTCGAAGGCGAAGGCGGCCTGAAGCTCAGCGCGCCGCAGTGGACCGACATCCTCGCGACCTGGTGCGACAAGTACCCGATCGTCAGCATCGAGGACGGCATGGCCGAAGGCGACTGGGACGGCTGGAAGCACCTGACCGAGCGCCTGGGCAAGAACATCCAGCTGGTGGGCGACGACCTCTTCGTCACCAACACCAAGATCCTGAAGGAAGGCATCGACAAGGGCATCGCCAACTCGATCCTCATCAAGATCAACCAGATCGGCACGCTGACCGAGACCTTCGCCGCCATCGAGATGGCCAAGCGCGCGGGCTACACGGCCGTCATTTCGCACCGTTCGGGCGAAACCGAAGACAGCACCATCGCCGACATCGCCGTGGGCACCAACGCCGGCCAGATCAAGACCGGCTCGCTGTCGCGTTCGGACCGCATCGCCAAGTACAACCAGCTGCTGCGCATCGAAGAAGACCTCGGCGACATCGCCGTCTACCCGGGCCGCGGCGCGTTCTACAACCTGAAGTAACGCCCGGACGCCACGCGGCATGCGCGCCCGCCTCGTTCCACCGATCGTCCTGCTGCTCCTGTTGGCCATCCTGCAGTGGCAGCTGTGGAACGGGCGCGGCAGCGTGCGCGACGTGACGCAATTGCGCACCAAGCTGGCCGACCAGAAGGAAGCCAACGCCAAGGCTGCGCTGACCAACGAGCGCCTGACCTCCGAGGTCAACGACCTCAAGGACGGCCTAGAAATGGTCGAGGAGCGTGCACGCGCGGAACTCGGCATGGTGAAGCCGAACGAAGTGTTCGTACAGATCGCACATTAGGATGACCCCCAGTCTTCGCGCACTTCGTGTCGCTTCGCCAACCCCCTTCCAGGGGGCGACACCAGCGGCCCGGCAAAGCCGGTTCCGCGGTGTCCCACGCACAGACTGCGACGGTGCCCTCCGGGGGAGAACCTGATCCTCGAGCTTCTCTCGGCCCCTGCATTTCTGCTGTGGGGCTCTCCTGTCAGCTGGCTCGAACTCGTGGCCTCGCTCTTGGCGCTCGCCATGGTCGGCTGCAACATGCGCGAGATTCACTGGGGATGGCCGCTGGCCATCGTCAGTTCACTGCTCTACGTGGCGGTATTCGCCAAGGCGCGCATCTACGGCGACGCCTCGCTCCAGGTCTTCTTCGCTTTCGTCGCGCTATGGGGTTGGTCGCAATGGCTGCGTGGCCATCGCGCCGACGGCAGCGCCTTGCATGTCACCCGGCTCTCGCCGCGCGGCATCGCGCTCACCCTTGCTGCCTGCGCACTGGCGTGGCCGGCCGTCGCCCTCTTCCTGCGCCGCTTCACCGACACCGACGTGCCCTGGTGGGATGGCTTCGCCACCGGCCTGAGCCTGGTCGGGCAGTTCCTGCTCGGGCGCAAGTTCATCGAGAACTGGCTGATCTGGC
>Ga0207706_10000842_pt1 | contig 31703 bp, 34 predicted proteins | sample KBSC53metaG_FD_184318 | JGI IMG/M metagenome (GOLD analysis project Ga0207706, IMG submission 184318) | Corn rhizosphere microbial communities from Kellogg Biological Station, Michigan, USA - KBS C5-3 metaG (SPAdes) (version 2) | ecosystem: Host-associated > Plants > Roots > Rhizosphere > Soil ... | reverse complement strand
ACAGCTGGCCGAACTGCCGATGTTCTTCGGCAGCTATCCGATCACCCCGGCATCGCCGATCCTGCATCACCTGTCGCGGCTCAAGGAATATGGCATCACTACCTTCCAGGCGGAGGATGAGATCGCCGCGATCTGCGCCGCGATCGGTGCCAGCTATGCAGGGCATCTGGGCGTTACGTCCTCTTCCGGTCCGGGCATCGCGCTGAAGGGCGAGGCGATGGGCCTGGCGGTGATGACCGAGCTGCCGCTGGTAATCGTCAATTCGCAGCGCGGCGGGCCGTCGACCGGCCTTCCAACCAAGACCGAGCAGAGCGACCTTTACCAGGCCGTCTATGGCCGCAACGGCGATGCGCCGTTGCCGGTGATCGCTGCCCGTTCGCCGGCCGACGCATTCGATTGCGCGATCGAGGCGGTTCGCATCGCGACGCGTTACATGACCCCGGTAATGCTGCTGACCGACGGCTATATCGCCAATGCGGCCGAGCCGTGGAAGGTGCCGGACATGAGCGGCTACGAGCCGTTCCCGGTGAAATATGCCGAAGGCTCCGCGCTCGAACCGGACAATGACCAGGTCATGCCCTACCAGCGCAATGACGACCTCGCCCGGCCGTGGATCAAGCCCGGCACGCCGGGCCTCGAGCACCGCATCGGCGGGATCGAGAAGAACCCGGGCAGCGGCAACATCGACTATACGCCCGAGGCCCATGCCGAGATGACCAGGCTGCGCGCGGCCAAGGTCGCCGGTGTTGCGGATTCGATCGCCGATCAGGACATTTGCCTCGGCAATGAAAACGGCAAGCTGGCGGTGGTAGGGTGGGGCTCGACCTTCGGCCCGATCCACCAGGCGGTGCGGCGGGCGAGGGCGACGGGGCTGGACGTTGCCCACATCCACATCCGTTACATCGCGCCCTTCCCCAAAAATCTCGCTGTCCTACTCAAGGGATTTGAGCGCATAATCGTGCCCGAGATGAACAGCGGCCAATTGAAAACCCTGCTGCGCGACCAGTTCCTGGTCGACGCCCGCCCGGTCAACAAGGTGTCGGGCCAACCCTTCACCATCGCCGAGATAGAAGCGGCGATCGAGGAGGCACTGGCATGACCCTTGGTCACCGCGAACTTTGTGAACATTCGAGGCAGCGGATCGGCCGATGAAGCCGATCAACCCCTGGCCGCTGATTGCAATGCTGGTCCTGGTGGTGTTCCTCTATCTTTGGCTCAATGGGTATTTGGTATGAACGAGCAGGTAAAAGTCACGACCGCCAAGGACTGGGCCAGCGACCAGGAAGTGCGCTGGTGCCCCGGCTGCGGCGACTATGCGGTCTTAAAGGCCGTGCAGCGGACCATGCCGGACCTCGGCACGGCGCGGGAGAAGACGGTATTCATCTCCGGCATCGGCTGCTCCAGCCGCTTTCCCTATTATATGGCGAGCTACGGCTTCCACACGATCCACGGCCGCGCCTGCGCGGTGGCGACGGGAACGAAACTCGCCAATCCCGAGCTCGACGTGTGGATCATCACCGGCGACGGCGACGCGCTGTCCATCGGCGGCAACCACACGATGCACCTTTTGCGCCGCAACCTCGATTGCCAGCTGCTGCTGTTCAACAACGAAATCTATGGCCTGACCAAGGGCCAATATTCGCCGACCTCGCGGATCGGGACGCGCAGTCCCTCCACCCCGTTCGGATCGGTCGACCGGCCGGTCAATCCCTGCTCCTACGCGCTTGGGTCGGGTGCGCGGTTCGTTGCCCGCGGCATCGACGTGCACAAGAATCTGGTCGAAGTGCTGAAGGCCGCCCATGCCCACAGGGGCGCCAGCTTCGTCGAAATCTACCAGAACTGCGTCGTCTATAATGACGACGTGTTCGCGCCCTTCACGTCGAAGGAAGTCGCCGCTGACAAGCAGCTGTGGCTCGCCGCCGGCGAGAAGATGCTGTTTGCCGGCGGGACCAAGGGCCTCGCGCTCGATATGGAACATCATGTGCTGAAGGTGGTCGACGGCGATAGCGGCGAAGTGCTGGTGCATGACCCGAAGAACCGGTCGGTCGCCTATATGCTGGCCGAATTGCCGCCAGTCGGTTTCCCCGTCGCGCTCGGAGTCCTTTACGAGGATCCCGCGCCGACCTTCGACAGTGCGGTGGTCGAGCAAAACGCATCGGCGGCGAAAGGCAAGGCCGCCGACCTCCAGGCGCTGGTCAGCAAGGGCCAGACCTGGATGGTCGAGAAGGAACCAAGAGCGGAATAGCATCCAACAGGAGATATTAGATGGCCAAGGCAAAGACGGCGGCAGCGCCGAAGGCGAAGAAGAAAGTAGCCAAGGTGGTAAGGGCCGTCGCCAAGGCCGCTCCCAAGTCCAAGCGGAAAACCGTCAAGAAGGCAGCGGGCAATGCGGCCGACGCCCTGTGGAAGCTGGCCGACCATCCGTTGGTCGGGGAACTGCTTGCGATCGGCGCTAGCGCGGCGGTGGCCGCAATGGCCGAAGGCGGGCTGGGCAAGGGCAAGAAAAAGAGTGCCTCTTCGAAGGCGGTGAAGTCGGCCGGCAAGGCCGCTGCGGCTGCGATCGGCGCGCGATTGATCAGCGAATTCACCGAGATCAAGAAATCGTCGAAAGCGTCGAGGCCGGCCAAGCCAGCCAAGCCGGCCAAACCCGCCAAGCCAGCCAGGGCTAAGCCCGCAAAAGCGTAAGGCGCGCGCGGCCGACGTCGCGTTCGGCAACCACTTCCCATCCTTTTGGGGGCGTGACCGCGTCGCCGCGTTGGGACTCGATCGCCATCCAGCCGCCGGGCGCCAGCCAGCCTGCCGTCGCCACCGCGTCGGCAACTGCGCTGCCCGATCCTGGCTCATAGGGCGGGTCGGCGAAGACCAGGTCGTAGGGCTGGGCGGCGGGCAGCGCCGTTGCCGACATCACCCGCATCGAAATGCGCGCAGCAACGCCCAGCGAGGTCACATTGGCGTCGATCGCCTTGAGCGCCGCGCGGTCGATCTCCACTAAGGTCACATGCGCCGCCCCGCGCGACAGCGCTTCCAGGCCTAGCGCGCCGCTGCCGGCATAGAGGTCGGCAACACGCAGCCCTTCGAAACTGCCTAGCCGGCTGGAGAGCATGGAAAAGAGCGTTTCGCGCGTACGGTCGGCGGTCGGCCGCGTTTGTTTTCCTTCCGGCGCAACCAGCTTCCGGCCACGCCATTCACCGGCGACGATCCTCATTTGAGTGTCTGGCGGAACCTGAACAGGTCCTCGCGCTGAACCTCGCCGACCGCTCCGGGCTCCAGGCCCTCGACCGTGAACGGACCGTAGCTGGTGCGGATCAGCCGCGATACCTGCAGCCCGAGATAGGCCAGTACATTGCGCACTTCGCGATTCTTGCCCTCCGTCAGCGAAAGCTCGATCCAGCAGTTGCGGCCGGTCCGCCGTTCAAGGTTGGCGTCGATCGACCCGTAACGGACTCCTTCGATCGTCACGCCCTCGGCAAGCTCTTCCAGCTGAGCCTGGGTGACATCGCCGAACGCCCGTGCACGGTAGCGCCTGACCACACCAGTGCTCGGCAGTTCGAGCTGCCGCTTCAGCTCGCCGTCATTGGTCAGCAGCAGCAGGCCTTCGGTATTATAGTCCAGCCGTCCCACAGGCATCAGCCTTGGCAGGCCCGGCGGCAGCTTGTCGTAGATCGTCGGCCGGCCCTTGGGATCGCGCGCCGCGGTCAGGCTCCCGGACGGCTTGTAGAAACAAAATAGGCGAGCCGCTCCCGCCGGCTTTACCGGTTGGCCGTCGACCGTCACGCCCTTCAAATTCTCGAGCAAGGTCGCCGGTGTCGTCAGTTTTTCACCGTCAAGTGCGATCCGACCTTCGGCAATCATCCGCTCGACATCGCGGCGCGACGCGACGCCGGCCCGCGCCAGAAGCTTTGCAATCCGCTGCGGGCCTTCTTCTCTCGCTGGACCGGGCTTGGGTCCGCGCGGTTTTGAGCGAAATTCGCCGGCTCGACGCGGCCGCGGCACCGGTTCGCGCTTCGTTCGTTGCGGAGGAGGTTTGTTTCTCATACGGGGTCTGAATGCTGTTCGGGAAGCGCAAGCGTATCGTCAATAGAATCCTCATCGTCGAGGATGAGCCATTGACTGCCTTTGATACGGAAAATGTGATCGGCAGCGAAGGCTATAAGGTCGTCGCCACGCTCGACCGGTTTGCCGACGCCATCGAGACCCTCGATCGCGAGAAGGTCGACCTGATCCTGTGCGATGTACGGCTGACAGGTGAGCGGACCGGAGTCGACCTCGCCCATCATGCGCGGGGCCGTGGAATCCCGGTGCTGTTCGTCACCGGCGCCGCCCCGGACAATGCCGAGGAAATGGTGATCGGCGTGCTGATGAAACCCTATAATCACCGCACCCTGCGATCGGCACTCACCGCAATCGAAAGCTATCTGGCCGGCGAGAAAGTGCGTCCGCCCAAGGGGCTGACTTTGTTTCCGAAGGCGACGGTCTAGATCATTTCCTCGAGCTTGCGATGGAAATCGACGATCCCGGCTTCCAGCGTGCCCAGCACCACCTTGTCGATCTGACCTGACGCCAGCCCCCTGTGGCACAGCGCCGCGGCGTGGAAATCCTCAGCTCCGAAAGTGCCACCGTCGAGTAGGTCCCAGCTGCGCTGCCAATGCGCCTCGGCCTCGTTGCTGGTCGGCTTTTCCGGGATCAGCATGAAATCTTCGACCAGCGTCCGGTCGACTGACTGGGGCATGCCGACCAGCAAATTGATATAATCCGGGCTGACGATGATCACCGATCCGGGGAACAGCTGGTAGGTGTAGGTCAGTGCCTTCCGCAGCTGGGTCCAATCGTCGCGATCGATTTCGGCCAGGTAGGATTCCCTTCCGACCACTGCCCGCTGATGCCGGCCGATCGAATCCGCGGCGGTGATGCCGTCAGTGAAGAACGGCGCAATCGTCTGCGCATGCAGCCGCTGCACGTGGTAGCTTTCCAGGAAGGCGTCGACGAACAGCTTCCAATTGCCGGCCACATCGTGCGTCCGGCGACGGTAGAGATAATGATCGCCGAGCCCGAACGCATCGAGATCAGGTGCAAGCGCTAAAGCGTCGGTAAAGTCGGCGGCGTCATTTTTGGCCCACCAGATCAGGCCGCCCGCCTCGACGCAGGGAAATTCCCTGAGGCCATGGGCCGACTTGTCGAAGCCCGGGAAACAGTCCGCGCGCGGCATTCCGGTCAGCTCTCCGTCCGGCTTGTAGGCCCAGGCGTGATAGGGACAGATGATCCGCTTTGCCGGCACCGGCTCTTCGCTGTCGATCAAGCGGGTGCCGCGGTGGCGGCAGACATTGGCGAAAACATGCGCGCGTCCGTCGTCGTCCCTGGTGAGGATCAGCGGCGTTCCGTAGCCGTCATGCGCGACGGCCTGGCGAGGTTCGGTAAGCAGGGCCGACGGGGCCAGGAGATGCGGCACCTTGTCGAATATGTTCCGCTGTTCGGCCTCGTAGCGGCCGGGGTCGATATAGATGTTTGCCGGAAGCGTTTCGAAGCCGTCACCAAGCACGGTTTCGCCGCGGGCGAGAGCCTCGGCCAGGGCGCGCTGGCCCGGTGTCGGCCTGCGCGGTGTGCGGGGCATGTCCATGGCAATACAGACTGCGCCTCAGGGCGATCGGTTTCAAGGCCGAACCGAGTGTAAAATGCGCTTCCCCTTGGGAAGGAGATCGCTAGGCTCCGTCGGTCAACAGCACCGCAAAGCGAGGACCGACGTGGCCGAGAAACCCAAAGGCATGAAGTTGTTGAAGGCGGCGCTGTCGACGCGGAAATCCGCATCGATGCTGGCATTCGGATTTTCGTCCGGATTGCCGTTCGCCTTGCTGATCGGGACGCTCAACGCGTGGCTTGGCGAGGTCGGGATCAATCTCGCAACGATCGGCGTGCTGTCCTGGATCGGGCTCACTTATTCGTTCAAATTCCTCTGGTCTCCCGCCGTGGACCGACTGGAAATTCCGGGCGTCGCGCGGCTGGGACGGCGCAAGAGCTGGATTCTCAGCTGTCAGCTGGTCCTCATCGCTTCATTCGTCGCGCTCGGCCTTACCGACCCCGTTACCAATATCGGCTGGTTCGCCATTTTTGCTTTCCTGGGCTCGTTCGCTTCGGCAACCCAGGATGTCGCGGTGGACGCGTGGCGCATCGATGTCGCGGACGAGAAGACCCCGGTCGAGTTGCTCTCCGCCATCTACCAGTTCGGTTATCGGATCGCCTCGATCGTGGGTGGCGCCTTCGCGCTGTTCCTCGCTGCCCGGATGAGCTGGGGCGGGGTCTATCTGCTGATGGCCCTGTTCGTATTGCTGGTGCTGATCATCGCGCTTGCTGCGCCCGATACCGAGCGGCCGCCGAAGGGCCTCATCGACGAGCAGCTGAGGCAGCCCGGTGAACTAGCGCCGCGCGCCCGCCTCGTCGCTCTGGCCGTCGTCCTTGTCGCCTGGGCCTGGGCGATGATTTCGATCGGCCGCTTCATGGCCTCGATGCTGGCGGCGCAGGAAAGTGGTCAGAAACTTCCGTCGGTCTCGGATTTCACCAAGTATACGGGTCCCTGGATCATTGTTGCGACCGTGTTCTTGCCATTGCTCGTTGCCGCCGTGACCAACTGGCTGAAGGTGCGAGGTGCGCAAGTATTGGGTAAGGTTGACGACAATCACTCTAGCGGCCGGGTGGCGGCGAACCATGTCTACGGCGCACTGGTGTCCCCGCTCGCGGAACTGGCTGAGCGCCTGCGCTGGGGCGTGCTGATCATCATCGGCTTCATCCTCACCTACGCGCTTTGCTATAACATCTGGTCGAGTTTCGCCTTCCCCTTCTACCTCGACTATCTCCACTACACGAAGGACGAGGTCGCCTTCGCGTCCAAGATTTTCGGAATCATCATGACGATGATCGGCATTAGCCTGGGCGGCTATCTGTTCGCCCGCATCGGCAAATTCCCGACAGTGCTTCTCGGCGCCATCCTGCCACCCATCGGCAACCTGGTTTATGCCGATCTTGCGGAGGGCGGAGCCAATATCGATGCGGTTAGCCATTTCCTGTTTCTCGACCGGCTGGCGACGCTGTTCGGATCCGACGAGAGGATGATGCGGCTGCTGATGGCGATCAGCTACGAGAACATCTCGACCGGCATCGCGCTCACCGCATTCGTGGCCTATTTGTCGGGCATCGTTTCGAAAAAGCACACCGCTGTCCAATATGCCCTGCTGTCGTCGTTGACCTTCCTGGTGGGCTCGCTCGGTCGCGGCGTTGCCGGAGAGATGTTCGACAAGCTTGGTTACGGGCCGGTGTTTCGCTGGACTGCCGCGTTCGGCTTCCTGTCGGTGCTGTTCGTCGGGATGGAGTGGATCCGCGTCTCCGCGGTCGATCGGCGCCAAAGGAGGGATGCGATCGCGGCTGCCGGCCAAGCGACCGACCAGTCTGACCCGGCACGCCAGACCAGCTGAGGGTTGCGGGACTAGTCGGGCAGGGGGCCGTTCAAGGCCAGCAGTTCGCCGGCAAGATAGAGCGAGCCGAACACCAGCACGCGCGCCTTCTTGCGCAGCGCCGTCATCGCGTCGGCGAGGTTGGACCTCGCGCGCGCCGCGAGGCCCATGCTTTCTGCCAAATGCGCCAGTTCCTGCGGAGAGCGGCAGTCGTGTCCGACGATCGGCAGGGTAAGCACCTCGTCGGTGATGCCCTTGAAGGGCCGCAGCGTTCCGGCTGCATCCTTGGTCGTTAGGCTCGCAAACAGAAGGACCAGCGGCAGGCCGTCGCCCCAATGCTTTTTGGCATAGTCGGATACTAGTCGCGCCGCGCTGGGGTTATGGCCACCGTCCACCCAAAGTTCGCTGCCCCTGGGCAACATGTCGAACAGCGGTCCGCCGTGAAGCCGCTGCAGCCGCGCGGGCCAATTTGCCCAACCCAGCGCTGCGGTGAGCGCCGACGGTTGCACGGTAATGGCCGTTTGGTGCCGCAGCATCGCCACCGCCAGCGCGGCGTTGAGCGCCTGATGCTTGCCTGGAAGCCGGGGCAGGGGGAGTTCGAGTTCGCCCTGCCGATCCCGATAGCGAATCCTCTCGCCGCGGACCGCCGCGTGCCAGTTTAGCCCGCGCGGTTCCCAAATGGCGCCCACCTCGCGAGCAATTTCGCCGATCCTGTCGGCGACGGCAGGCGGATAGAGCTGCGTCACCAACGGTACGCCGCGCTTGGCGATCCCTGCCTTCTCGGCGCCAACCTCCACCATCGTCTTGCCAAGGAACGCCTGGTGGTCGAGGCCGAGGCTGGCGATGCCGCAGACCAGCGGCTGGTCGATGACGTTGGTCGCATCGAGCCGTCCGCCGAGGCCCACCTCCAGGATGCAGGCATCCGCCGGCGTTTCGGAAAAGGCGAGGAAGGCGACGGCGGTGTTAACCTCGAACAGGCTGGCGCCGACCGCGTCATTGATGTCGATTGCCCGGCCCATCAGGTCGGCAAGACGCGGGTCGTCGATCAGTTGGCCGGCGATGCGGATCCGCTCATTATATCGAACCAGATGCGGGCTGGTGAAGGCATGAACGCGTTTGCCGGCGGCCTCGAGCGCGGCGCGGAGGAACGCGCAGGTCGATCCCTTGCCATTGGTCCCTGCCACATGAAAGGCCGGCGGCAGCCTGTCCTGTGGCCGCCCGAGCTTTTCAAGCAGCGCTGAGATCCGGTCGAGATTCAGATAGTCCCGGTCGACATATTGGGTCGCCTGCCGATCGATCAGGGCCGCAATGCGCGGATCCGCCGAGCGGATCACTTCTTTCATTACGCGGCCTTCTTCTTGTCCTTCTCGGGCGCCAGATAGCCGATCAAGCGGCCGAGCCGGTCCTTCAGCGCGTGGCGAGGAACGACCATGTCGATCATGCCATGCTCGAGCAGATATTCGGCCCGCTGGAAGCCCTCAGGCAGCTTCTCCCGGATGGTCTGTTCAATCACCCGCTGCCCGGCGAAACCGATCAGCGCGCCAGGCTCGGCAATCTGAACGTCGCCCAGCATCGCATAGCTGGCCGTAACGCCGCCGGTGGTCGGGTCGGTCAATACGACGATGTAGGGCAGGCCGGCTTCGCGCAGCTTGGCCAGCGACACGGTCGTCCGCGGCATCTGCATCAGGGACAATATGCCTTCCTGCATCCGGGCGCCGCCAGCGGCCGTGAACAAGATGTAAGGGCAGTTTTTGGCGATAGCCTTGTCGACGCCGGCCACGAATGCAGCACCGACGGCAACGCCCATCGAACCGCCCATGAAGGCGAAATCCTGCACGCCGACCACCGCCTGGTGGCCTTCGATCTTGCCGATTGCGTTGATCAGCGCGTCGCGCTCGTCAGTCGCCGAGCGGGCGGCTTTGATGCGGTCGGTGTAGCGCTTGGTGTCGCGGAACTTGAGCGGATCCTCGCGCACTTCAGGACTGGGCAGGATCTCATATTTCTGCCGGTCGAACAGCGCATCGAAGCGGACTTTCGGCCCGACCCGGTCATGATGATCGCAGCGCGGGCAGACGTACAGATTGTCTTCCCACTCCTTGGTGAAGACCATGGACCCGCACTTCTTGCACTTGTGCCACAGATTGTCGGCGGATTGCCGCTTGGTCAGCGATTGGATGCCCTTGCGGACGCTGCTCAGCCAGCTCATCGAAACCTCTTGGATATGTCGGCGGCGAGGTAGGCCGGGCTAGCGGCAAAGTCCACTAAAGGGTTGCCGCAATCGCCCTTAGCGCCTCGTCGGGATGCGCGGCTCCGGTCACCGGTCGACCGATGACCAGGATCGACGCCCCGGCGTCGATCGCCGCCCGCGGGGTCATCACCCGCTTCTGGTCGCCAATGGCGGCGTCAGCGGGACGAATGCCGGGAACGACGAAGAAACCGTCCTTCCATTGCTTGCGCGCCGCTTTTACCTCGTTGCCCGAGCAGACGATCCCGTCGAGCCCGGCTTCCCTGGCGAGTCCGGCAAGTCGCTCGACCTGGCTATGGCTGTTGCCGTTGATTCCGATCGCATTGAGATCGTCGCCGTCGAGGCTCGTCAGCACGGTCACCGCAACCACCTTGGTACCGGCCGGCGCCGCAGCCTTGGCGTCCTCCAGCATGGCCCGTCCACCGGCGGCGTGGACGGTGAGCACCGCCGGCGTGATCGGCGCCAGCGCCTGCACCGCCTTGGCGACCGTGTTGGGAATGTCATGTAGTTTCAGGTCGAGGAAGATCGGCAGCCCGAGTTCGGCCAGTTCGAGAACACCCTGCCGGCCGTTGTGGCAGAAGAACTCCAGACCCAGCTTGAGCCCACCGGCGTGGCGCTTGACCGCCGCGGCGATCGCTCGGGCCCGATCCATGTCGGGCGTATCGATAGCGATGAAGATCGGGCTGCTCACGCCGCGTCTTCCTCATCGTCGAGCTGGGATGCGGGCTGAGGAGCCGCTGGGGCGACGACCGGCCGCTCCGCCAATGCCAGCTTGCGGCGCAACCCCCAGATCCTTCCGCGCAGAAACAAATAGGGGGGCAGGAAGCCGACCAGGAAGGTCAGCATCAGCATGATCGGCAGCTTTACGTCGGCCTGGAGACTACCCCACAGGTTGACCGTGACGTCGTTCCAATTGCGGGTCGCGAAGATTGCCAGGCTGACCGCAACCACTACCCAGAACAGCGTCTTCAGAAAGTTCATTCGTTGCTCCCCGCGCCAGCGCCTTTAAGCGACTGCGGCGACTCTGACCAGACAGCAGATATGCCAATGCCGTTCGCCGCTCTAAAGAGTCGGCTTGCCGCACGGAGATTCCTGAGGGAGTTGAGCGTTGTCGGCGCGTGCGCCACACCGAGGTGGGGAGGATGAGAGTTTCCGTTGGAACGTCAGTTTAAGATCGGCCTCGGCGTCTTCGCGCTGGCCCTTGGCGCGTTGGCGCTGGCACAACCGCATGGCAAGTCCGGATCGGCCGCGTCGGACAGCGCCCAAGCGAAGGTCTCGGCCCGGCTTGCTACAGTCGACCCGGCTGCGCGTAGCCGCATCGATTATGCCAAGCTCGATGCCCGGCTCCAGCGGATGGCGGAAAAGCCGACGATGGTCGGAATGGCCGTCGGAATCGTCGAGAACGGCCGCATCACGTTCCTCAACGGATATGGCGAAACGCTCGAAGGATCGGGCGAAAAAGTGACGCCGGAAACGGTGTTCCGCTGGGCCTCGGTGTCGAAGGGCGTCGCCTCGACCATGGTCGCCAAGCTGGCCGAGGAAGGCCGGCTAAGCCTCAACGAACCGGTCGCCGACGTAGCCCCTTCACTCCACCTACCGGGCCGCAACGAATTCAAGGCCACTGTCGGCGACGTGCTGAGCCATCGCCTCGGCCTCTATCGCAACGCCTTCGACAACAAGCTGGAGGAGGGGCAGGACGTCACCTTCCTCCGCGGCACCTTGTCAACGCTCAATAGTATCTGCCCCCCGGGCAGCTGCTGGAGCTACCAGAATGTCGCCTATGATGCGGCCAGCGAAATGGTCAGCCGGGTCAGCGGCCTGCGCTACCAGGAGGCGGTCGAGCGCGACCTGTTTGCGCCGCTCGGAATGACCTCGGCCAGCCTTACCATGAACGGCCTCACAGGTTCCAAGAGCTGGGCGCGGCCGCACAGCGTCGGGCGCCGCCCGCTCGAGCTCAACGATGATTATTACCGTGTGCCGGCCGCCGGCGGGGTCAACAGCGACATCAAGGACATGGCGATGTGGATGCTGGCCCAGATGGGCGAGATGCCGCAGGTGCTAAGCCCGCAATTGCTGGAAACGATCCATCAGGGACGAGTGAAGACTCCCGGTGAGCGGGCGCGGATGCGCAAGTTCCTGGAGCGGCTCGGTACCGCCGAATATGGGTATGGCTGGCGAAGCTACGATTATGCCGGCCACCATATCGTCGGCCACCGCGGCGGAGTGAATGGCTACCGCTCGCTGATCCTGTTCGACCCTCAGCTAAAGAGTGGGGTAGTGGCGCTTTGGAACAGCAACACCTCGCAGCCAGGCGGCCTCGAATTCGAAGTGATGGACATGCTCTACGGCCTCGAGTTTCGCGACTGGATGGAGCTCGACAAGGGCGGTCCGCGCGCTCCCGAACCAAATGAGGTGGCGGCGCGACGAAACGTTAGCCACCGCGGCTAATCGGGACTCACCAGCCGCGCCATTCCATGGTATTCGGGCAGTGCTAGGGGCAACTGCCTGAGCGGGGACGGACGATGACCATACAAGACGACCGTGCGTTCCATCTGGAACGCGCCGCGCAATGCCGCAGGATGGCACAGGAGGCGGCCGACCCGGCCGTTCGCAATCTTCACGAGCAGCTGGCCGAGTTTCACGAGGCCGAAGCGGGTCGCGAAGACATGCAGCTCACCGATACCGGAAATCTTGCTTAATCCGACCTGGGTGGCTCGTTGGCGACTGCCCGCTCGATTTTCATCCCATCCCGTTTTTGCGTCCGTTGAGGAACAGCGGCGGCAGTACGCGGTTGAGTAACGCAAATGGATGGAAAGGGGTTCGTTATGCCCGAGTCACAAGTGTTGGATGCAATCGCGTTGCTGAAGCAGGACCATCGAACGGTCGAAGATTTGTTCGCTCAGTTCGAAAAGGCGAGCGGCGACGGCCGCAAGCAGACGATTGCCGAGCAGATTTGCCTGGAACTGTCCGTTCACGCGAAAATCGAGGAAGAGATTTTCTATCCGGCCTGCGAAGGCAAGGTCGAGGAAGACCTGCTGAAGGAGGCCTATGTCGAACATGACGGCGCCAAGCTGCTGATTGCCCAGATCATGGCGGGCGAGCCGAGCGATGAGTTCTACGAAGCCAAAGTGACCGTGCTGCAGGAACAGATCGAGCATCACGTCGAGGAAGAAGAGAAGCGCATGGAAGGCCTCTTTTCCCAGGCTCGCAAAGCTGGGCTCGATATGGATGCGCTCGGCGCACAGCTTGCCGCCCGCAAGCAGGAACTGACCAGCGAATATCAATCGAGCGGCATTCCGGAGCCTGAGCTGTCGACGACGGAATAGCAGGCAGCTTGATAGCAACTGGTCGGATGCCTCATTTCGTTGTTTTAGGTTAATATTTGGCGGATTTCAGGGCTTTCCTGAAACCAAATCCTTCCTAAGTCGTTTTCCATGCACAACGGCCGGCAATTGTCGGCCGTGCCGGTGCCCCTCGCTGGGCCGCCGGCATCCACGAAGCGGAGGCGATACCGGAGCGGGTGGGCGCGTGAGGAGACGTGCCATGCGTAAACTGTTGATTTCATTGTTAGCGAGCTCGGCTGCCTTGGCCGGATGCGCCGTGGAGCCCGCACCCGTCCGACCGGCGACTGCAGCCGAAGCCGCCGCGGTATGTGGAAGCTATGGTTATGTCGACGTCAATAACGACGGCTTCATCAGCGGCGATGAGTGGAATACCTATCGCACCAGCACATATAGCTTCTGGGATACCAACGGCGACGGCCGCATCAGCCGCAGCGAATTCGAGCGCTGCTATCGAGCCGGCGGATTCTACCGCACCGCTTATTACAACCCGAATTATTGGACCAATTATTGGTCGGGTTTCGACACCAATGGCGACGGCTATCTCAGCGCCGACGAATATTGGTCGGCCGAGGCCTGGACGCGGGTCGATCGCAATCACAACGGCCGAATTGACGCCGACGAATGGGTCTGGTGGCCGATGTAGCGCGTAGCGGCCACCCTGTTGTTGCGTATCGCGTGGAGGCTTGGGCGGTCGATCCGTCCAAGCCTTTCGCCTGTCCTAAATGGCGATCGGGCTTGCCCCAATAGAAATGGGGGCCGGCATTGCTGCCAGCCCCCATCTGCGCCGACCTAGGATCTGCCGGTGTTCGCTAGCTTGATAAGCCGAAGCCTATCCGCTCTTCGATCCTGGCTCACCAGATCAGGCGTCGCTTCCAACCGTGATCCCAACCGCAGTTGAGTTCTCGACCTTCCGCGGCCCTTCTTGGGTCGGTTCCTTCGCGTCGCCTGCCCCCAGGGGGAGCCGCGAACTGCGACAGGAAGACCAACTCTTCCGGCGCCTCTTCCGGTGGTCCGACTTGGGCCGAAGCCCTCCTCATCGCCATCCGGTGGAGATCGGTCCTTCTGCCACCTGCCGCACCTTCTTTCCGTTTCCGGCTTTCCGGTGAGGCGGGGACTTCCGTCCCGATCACGAATTGAACCTGCACAACGAATCCGAGTCGCGCAAAGCGAAAAATGATGGCTCAGGCCTGTGGATAACGGGGATATCGGGCGTAACTGCCGATTCATGCGACGGGATTCCGCCCATTATGGCGAGTCGCCGGGCTCAATAGCTTTTGTTGCCCCGCAGGCAACCTCCTCGCGGTTGCCGTTTCGTTCCCTTGTGCCTAGGTCGGACGGGTGCCCGAATCCGCGTCTCCAATGCCTGACCCGCCATATCTGAAGGGTCTAAATCCGCCGCAGCGCGAGGCTGTGCTGACCACCGAAGGGCCAGTGCTGGTGCTGGCTGGGGCGGGAACAGGAAAGACTGCAGCGCTGACCGCGCGCCTGGCCCATTTGATTGCGACGCGAAGGGCATGGCCCAGCCAGATCCTGGCCGTGACCTTCACCAACAAGGCGGCGCGGGAAATGAAGGAGCGGGTGTCTGCGATATCGGGCGGCGCGATCGAGGGGATGCCGTGGCTGGGCACCTTTCACTCGATCGGAGCGAGAATGCTGCGCAGCCATGCCGAGCTGGTCGGGCTCCAGTCCAACTTCACCATCCTCGACACGGATGACCAGCTGCGCCTGCTAAAACAGCAGATCGGCACCGCAAACCTGGATGAGAAGCGCTGGCCGGCACGTCAGTTGGCGGGGCTGATCGACCAATGGAAAAACCGTGGCCTGACGCCAGCCCAGATCAGCGCGGCCGACGCCGAAGCCTTTGCCAACGGCAGGGGCCAGGAACTCTATGCCGCCTATCAGGAGCGGCTCCGCGCCCTGAACGCTTGCGACTTCGGTGACCTGCTGCTGCATATGCTGACCATTTTCCGGTCCCATGCCGATGTGCTCGAAACCTACCGCGACCGGTTCAAATATATCCTGGTCGACGAGTATCAGGATACTAACGCCTCCCAATATGACTGGCTGAAGCTGCTCGCCGAACCGGGGCGTAACCTGTGCTGCGTCGGCGACGACGACCAGTCGATCTACTCATGGCGAGGGGCGGAGGTCGCCAACATTCTCCGATTCGAAAAGGACTTTCCCGGCGCCAAAGTCATCCGGCTGGAGCAAAACTATCGCTCGACGCCGCACATCCTTGCCGCGGCGACCGGTTTAATTGCTCACAATGCCGGACGGCTCGGCAAGACCCTGTGGACCGAGGTCAACGAGGGCGAGCGGGTAAAGGTCATCGGCGTGTGGGACGGACCGGAGGAGGCCCGCCGCGTCGGTGAGGAGATCGAAGCGCACGAGCGTCGCGGCGGCTCGCTCAACGACGCTGCAATCCTCGTCCGGGCCCAGTTCCAAACCCGCGAGTTCGAAGAACGATTCATTGCGATCGGGCTTGCCTACCAGATTGTCGGCGGCTTTCGCTTTTACGAGCGGGCCGAGATCCGCGACGCGCTTGCCTATCTCCGTATCGTTGGCCAGCCGGCCGACGATCTTGCCTTCGAGCGGATCGTCAACCAACCCAAGCGCGGGCTGGGCGACAAGGCGCTCGCTTCTATTCACGCGCACGCGCGCGCGACCGGGCAACCGCTGCTGCTGGCCGCCGCGTCGATGCTGGATTCCGACGAGCTTCAGTCCCGCGCCCGCAACAGTCTCGCTCGCTTCGTCGCCGACATCGCCCGCTGGCGGCAGATGTCGGGAGAGATTCCTCATCCTGAGCTGGCCCGCATCCTGCTCGACGAAAGCGGCTATACTGCCATGCTCCAGGCCGAGCGCAGCGCCGAGGCCGCGGGCCGCCTCGAAAACCTCGCCGAACTGACGCGGGCGATGGAAGAATATGAAAACCTCGGTGCCTTCCTCGAGCACGTCAGCCTGGTGATGGACAATGACTCTCAGCAATCTGGCGCGAGGGTCACCATCATGACCATTCACGCAGCCAAGGGGCTGGAATTTCCCAATGTTTTTCTCGCCGGGTGGGAAGAGGGGGTGTTTCCTTCACAGCGCGCCCTCGACGAAGGCGGACTGGCGAGCCTCGAGGAGGAGCGCCGCCTTGCCTATGTCGCACTGACGCGCGCCAGAAGGAACGCGACAATCATCCATGCCGCCAACCGCCGCATCTACGGCCAATGGACCAGCAGCATCCCGTCGCGCTTCATCGCCGAGCTGCCGAAGGACCAGATCGACGAAGAGACCACCATGACCGGTGGCGAAAGCCTGTGGCGGGCGCAATGGAGCGAGCGCGGCGACCCGTTTGCCCATGTTGCCCGGCCGTCGCGCGGTCCCGGCTGGCAGCGAGCCGCTGGAGGCGCTTTCAACGCCCAGCCACAGCGGATTATCGAAGCACGTTCGTCAGCTGTGAGCCTTGGAAACAAGGGGCGCGACGACCTGGCGGTTGGCCAGCGCGTGTTCCACGGCAAGTTCGGCTACGGGCGGATTGAGGCGATCGAGGGCAACAAGCTCGAAATCGAATTCGAAAAGGCCGGTCGGAAGAGAGTCTTGGACAGCTTCGTCAGCGCGGACTGAAAGTTGCGACAGATTGAGGGGAGGCGACGACGTGCCGCCCCCCAACTTTGGATCTAAAATGCCACGGCAATTTTTGTTGAAGCCATTGAATAGGCTCCGACGGCGACTGCCCAGACAGTCGCATCACCACCACCGTCGTCACCTCCCCTAATTCTGACCAACTCTTCTAGGCTGCCGATACCACTGAGCTTGTCAGAGAGCTTGGCTGAAATATCGTGGTCAATATCAAGACTAAACGCCTTCACGAAATCCCTTGGATTCGCAACGAATTTGGCAAATTTGTCCTTATTCCCAAGCGCTTTGTTAAGCTCAAAATTCTTCTTATCCTGAGTTTTTACGTTTATCTTTTTCCCATCTACGATCAAATCCAGCGTAGTTGTTCTTATCTCAGGCATTTTCCTTCTCCTCCATTGAAATCATGGAATCTTGCCAAAGCGGAAGATGAGACATGCCGTCTAACAGGCCGAGCGCCTCCAGCGTGGACACTTCGCCAGAGATTTTGTGCTCCATCTCACTGACGGCTTCTGGGATCTTCGACCGAATGCTTTCGGTCGTAAAAAGAAGTTTACACGCCTCGCAATTTCCACCGACTTTATTGGGCGGTGGAATGGCTATGCCGTACTTGTTCGAAATATATTCCATGACAGCATAGGGTCCCCGCAGATGTATCCATCGAAGCAAGGGCGAGTTGAGCGCTTCATCGACGGCTGACCAAACGCGCTTGGGCTCCAGGGATTCGCTCAAGACCAGATCGGGTGTTTCCGGAATGACGCCGCAACAGGCCAGGAGCTTGCCTTTTGCACTGGCGGTCGGTCCCGTGAGAACGTACGGGCATGGGCCCAGGTGCTGGGACGCCTTGACGCCCGACCCCTTCAGTTCTCGTTCCGCGCGCCCGGTGTAATTTAGCGTGGACTCGACGACTATATCCCGCGAACTGGCCAGGCCATCCAGCTCACTTTTGACCCTGGCTGCGGTCCAGCGCGAGCGCGGGCTTTGCACCATTGCTATGGCGGGTTGGATGCCGTGTTGCTTCGCGCAAGCGAAAGCGCGCTTCACATTTTGAAAGTCCACGAATTCTTCGTGGTAATCATCCCAACTTATGGAAATCTGATCGAGGCCAGCGGCAGCGAGAGGGACAATTTTCCTTTGGGCAGCCTCGTCCGAATTTGCCCAATAGGCACTTGTCACTACCCGCACGGCGTTCGCGTATTTTTTCCCTTCGCGCACAAAGTCCACCAGGCGTTGGCCAAATAAAAACGGCTCTCCTCCCGTGAAGGCAAGCAGATCGATCCCGCGACCCTCAAGCGACTGAATCAATGCCAAGATTTGGTCAGGACTAAGCCGGTCCTTGACGGTGGGGCTGGACGAAAAGCAGCAATGCTTACATGTAAGAGGACAGGTGTAAGTGAGATGGATGGCGAAGCTGTTTGCTCGAAGCATCTGGTCGCTCCTCGAGCGATCAATTCGGCATTACTGTAGCTAATGCGGATTTAATGATACTTCAATTGCATTTTGCTAGGTTTTTTAATTCCAAAACGGATAATTACTTCACCATTTCCAAACAATTCTGGCTTTGGTAACCGCCATGCCCTCGGCGAGGCGATCATCCCTTCGTCGATTTTGCTTCCTTCCGGCCAATCTCCCGAATCCAGGGAATGATCGAGGTCCAGCTCAGTTCTTCCAGGAGCTCGATCCCGGCAAGATTGTCCTTCCGCCAAACCACTTCACCAGCTGATATGTTGAGGCCCTCAACGAATAGTCCGACAAAGGTGCCCTGCGGAGGCAGCGCTTCCCCTTCCAGCTGCAGGCCGCGCGAGGAAATGTTTCGAAGAGTGGCCGGCTCCAGATTGGCGGCCCATTTCACATAAAGGCCGCAACGCAACTCGATGCGCGGCATTGCGCGGCGCTCGGAAGGCTGGCTGACCAGGTTGCGATTGATCAGGGCCAGCATGTCGATGGGTTGTTTGAAGCGGATTCCGGCTTCACCGCTTCGCGCCCATTCGATGGTTCCTGCTGGGCGCTGACCGGTTGCAAGCTCCAGCGCGACCTCTTCGCCGGGCGTGTTCGCAACTTCGCCGCACAGCGTCGCGCCAAGGGCCGAAATGCTTCTGATGGAGCATTGGCGCGGCTCGCCCCGGTTATAGATGAGCCCGCGGTCGAACGGCCCGCCAATTCCCGCCGAAAAGCTATCCTCCGGCCAAGGCAGCCGGTTTTCCATTACAAATGTTGTAACTGAAGGCGCTTCAGCCATTCGCTTTCCCGAGCGTTATTCGCCCTGCTTGCGCCCGCGATGGCTAAGGAGTTGCTAACGCCAATCGGCGGCGCAAACGCATGTTCGCGTCCGTGGGACCTGTCGCGCGGTTTGGCCTGACTTACACCGACATGGCGTAAATTAGCGCTCCTCCAACCACGCAAACGGTCATTAGCAGTGCCATCAGCTGCGTCCTTTTGGCTCCCGTGTCTTCGAATTCCATAACCAATCCCCCTCAACGGGCAATCACTTCGCCCACGTGCATCATAACATCACGGAGTGATCGAGACTCGGTGAGATATTCGACAAAAGGGGAATGAATCTAAATACTTGCGAAGATGGGACGGAACGTTCCCGTCATATTCCCCTGTCGAATCCTTCGGTAGATTGGTCGAGCAGCGCTGGCGCCGGCATGGATCGCCGCGCAATCATGGCTCCCGCGCAACGGGAAGCGCTTTGGTGGACGTTCATCGGCATCACGCCAGACGTTCACCAGCAAGCATCTGGGTCTCACGCTGACGACACTTAAGCATCGCATTTCATTGCGGTTTTGCTTGGGGAGAGCGCAGACATGGGTGCCCTTGGACAGCACGCACAAGCCTGGACTGAGTTTTGGCAAGGCCAGGGCGAGGTGGATGGCTGCTGTGCCCGCGCGCCCGAGATTTTGGGGCCGGTGAGAGCGCATTGGTCGATTTTCGGCCGATCGCTGGCCCCTGACTCGCAAGTCCTGGACATTGGCTGCGGCACTGGAGTGGCCGGACGTGCGCTAGTCGAAGCCAACCCGTCGCTGCGTATCATCGGTGTCGATTTTGCATCGGTTCGGGTTCACCGGGAGCCGCGGATCGAAATCTTGTCAGACACCCGAATGGAAAGCATGCCGTTCAGCGACGGCAGCATCGATGCGGCAATCAGCCAGTTCGGTTTCGAATATGGCCAGATCGAGGATGCGTCACGCGAACTCGCCCGAGTTCTGCGCAGGGGCGCCCCCTTTTCATTCCTTGTGCACCATGCCCGGGCGCGGATAGCGACCGACAGCGTGCGTCATCGCAGGGCGCTGCAAGAGATTTGCGGTACCGTGCTCGCAGCCGCCTTTCTGGCAGGCAATAATGCCTCTTTAGACCGTCAACTGGCCAGAATTCGCCATCAATGCCCGCACGAACGCATCGTCGAAGACGCCGCGCAAGGCCTTCGCCGGATGATCGGCGAGGCGCCGGCACACCGGGCGGAGATCTGGCGAGGCGTTCAAGCCGCGCTTGCGCCCGAGCTGGTGATGCTGGCCGAATTGGAACGGTCGGCAGTGTCGCCGGAAGCCATGCAGTGCTGGCTTCGGCCGATGGCCGCCCGGTTCGAGCTCAGTCAGCCGGCTGTGGTGTTGATGACCGGCGGGCAACCGCTTTGCTGGAAAGTGGAAGGCATTCGCAGGGCAAGTTTGCACTGACGCTGCGGCGCCCTGTCGACCTTCACCTCGCCGGGACCGGAACCTGTCTCCAGGACTGAACGGTCGGCGACCGTCGACCAGGCCATCAAGCCACGCTAGGCTCGTTCCAACAGGCGCGGCGTGATTGCGGCCGAGTCTTGGGGAGGGAAGATGATCGACTGGTTTGAAAGCGCGGCCAGCAAGGTCGCCACAGCAGCCGGGCGTCCCAAAGCGTTCCTGCTGGCCGTACTGGTAATCATCATTTGGGCGGTCACCGGCCCATTATTCCATTGGTCGGATACCTGGCAGCTTGTGATCAACACCGGCACGACCATCATTACCTTCCTGATGGTGTTCCTGATCCAGAATGCCCAGAATCGCGATGGGGCGGCAATCCAGGCCAAGCTCGACGAGCTGATCCGAGCCGTCGGTCATGCGCGTAACGAATTCATTGGGGTGGAGCATTTGACCGAGGTCGAACTCGACAGGATCCGGGAGGTGCTGGAAGCGGCCGCCGGAGATGAACCGAGCCGTCATGCGGCCATTTTGCGGCTGATCTCACGAACCCGTTAGCCCAAAAAAGGAGGCGGCGGTGCTGGCCAGCCCGCCGCCTCAAATCCCGCCGGGAACGATCAATCGGCAGGATCATGGCCTGCCAACGCATTGCAACGCCAAGCGATGCGCGGCCTGGCCCAAAAGGCTTGCGGCTGGTCGCTAGACGCCGGGCAGATGTGTCGCGATCGGTCCGCACATCGACGCGCAGGTAAAAAGCTCGGTGCGCAGCCGGGGAAGGCAGCAATTTCGACAAACGGCGGTAGCGCCATGCCCGCCCCCGCGATAAGCCTCCCCGCAATACATGGAGGAGGGTGAGCATGCGCACATTGTTCTTGGCAGCACTAATGGCGACGGCAATTCCCATGACGGCTGCGGCAGCACCGGCCGACGTCAAGGCCAGCGTTGCGGCAACCGCCGCGCGCAGCGAAGCCAACGTCAAGCTCGACGAATCCCGCAAGCCTGCCGACGTGTTGAAGTTCCTCGGTCTTCAGCAGGGCATGTGGGTGGCCGACCCGTTCGGCGGAAACCTCTATTGGGCCGAGATCACTGCGCCTGCCGTGGGGCCCAAGGGGCGCGTGACGATTTGGGAGCCCAAGCAATTCTACGATCAGAAGACCTACGACAATTACACGGCGTTCAAGGCCAGGCAGCCGAATGTTTGGCTACGCGTCAGCCCGATGGAAGCGCCGGACCTGCCGGGCAAATACGACTTCATGCTGATCAACATGGACTACCACGACGTCTATTGGGAAAGCACCAAATACGGGATCGTGAAGATGGATCCCGACCAATGGCTGAAGGTCATTTATGACGCGATGAAGCCGGGCGCGGTGGTTGGTGTGGTCGACCACGTCGCCAATCCTGGCGACACCCGTGACACGGTGCAGAAATTGCACCGCATCGACCCGAACACGGTCAAGGCCGACTTCAAGAAGGCGGGCTTTGTGCTCGAGGCGGAAAGCAACATCCTCCGCAACCCCGCCGATGATCACAGCCTGCTGGTGTTCGACCCCAAGATTCGCGGCAAGACCGACCGCTTCGTCTTTAAGTTCCGCAAGCCGCGATAGGCGGGTGACAGGCGCTTGTGTCGGGCGCGGTCGTCGCGCATCGTGAGGCCATGAGTATTACAACCTCCGATCGTAAAGCGCGCCGCGCAACCTGGCTGGTATTGGGTTCGCTAGTCGGCGGTCTGCTGCTCGGCGTCTTGTCGAACCAGTTCGGTACGATCCGCGAAACGCTGATCACGATCGCGTCGACGGTCGGTGGCCTATGGCTCGACGGGTTGAAGATGACTGTTATCCCGCTGATCATCGCTCTGCTGATCACCGGCGTTGTGTCTGGCGCCGACCAGGCCAGGGCGGGACGCATCGCGGCCCGATCGGTGCTCTGGTTCGTGGTCGTCCTGACAAGCTCGGCCGCGGTCGGCACATTGTTGATGCCAGCACTTCTCGAGGCATTTCCGCTTCCCGCAGCTGCTACCGAAGCGCTTCGCGCCGGCCTCGCAAGCGTCGACAGCTCGGCAACGGCGGCATCTGTCCCGACCGTGCAGGACTGGATCAGAAGCCTGATCCCGACCAATGCAATTGCAGCGGCGGCCGATGACAAGGTGCTGCCTCTGGTCGTGTTCACCTCAATCTTCGCATTTGCGGTCACACGGATCGAAGGCGAGGGCCGGCAATCCATCGCGGCCTTCTTCAAGGGCGTCCAGGACGCAATGCTGGTGGTGGTTGGGTGGGTACTCGCCTTGGCTCCGATTGGCGTCGGCGGACTGGCCTTTGCTGTCGGGGCAGGCGCCGGCGGTGCCGCATTTGGCGCACTGGTCCATTATGTTGTGCTGGTCTCACTGGTCGGCATTCTGGTGACACTCCCCGCTTATGTCGCGGCAGTGATCTTCGGACGGTGGAAGCTTGGAGACTTTGCCCGCGCTATGATCCCGCCGCAGGCCGTCGCCATCTCGACCCAATCCAGCCTCGCCTCGCTTCCGGCGATGCTGGATGCGTCCAAGACACTTCGCGTGCCGGACCGCAATGCCGACGTTACCTTGCCGCTGGCGGTGGCGCTGTTCCGGGCGACGGGGCCGGCCATGAACGTCGCGGTGGCGATTTATGTGGCCTATATGATGGGGGTCGAACTCCATCCCGGAAATCTCATTGCCGGCTTCGCCGTGGCCGCGGTCGCGAGCTATTGGGCTGTGAGCCTTCCAGGCGCACTGTCGTTCGTGACTTCGATTGCGCCGATTGCGCTTGCCATGGGCGTTCCGATCGAGCCGCTGGCCTTGCTGATTGCGGTTGAGGTGCTGCCCGATATTACCCGCACCCTAGGTAACGTCACCTGGGACGTTGCGGTAACCGGAGCAGCCTCGAGAGGTGAGCGCGCCGACGCCTGAACGTCTGTCGTTTGTCTGCACCCACTGACCGTTCATCCGTTTCCCGGCTTGTCGGTCGAGCAAATTTGGATTCCCGTCGATGAGGAGGTGCAATGGGGACGGAACTGCGTTTCCCTATGCATGCGACGCGAAGGGGGGAGACCCCTGACATCCCGACCCTCTTCGCGCCGCAACCTCTGAAGCGGCAATATTCAGCGGCCGGCGATGGCCCGCACCTGGTCGGCGTAAAGGCGGCCGACAGGCTGTTCGTTGCCGTCGGAAAGGCGTGCAATCCAGCGCCCGGATGCATTGCGGGTGAAGCCGGCAATGAAATCACGCCGGACGATCGCTGAGCGGTGCAGCCGGACAAACAGCTCAGGGTTCAGCCCCTCTTCCAGCGCGCTCATTGAGTGGTGGATCAGCCAGCTGCGCTTGGCAACGTGGAGCCGCATATAGTCACGCTCGGCAGTGACCCGGTCGATGTCGCGGGCTGCGATCCGGACCAGCCCGGAAAGATCCGATGCCCAAAATTCCTCGAGCCAGGGCGAGGCCGCGGCCGGTGCTTCTTCGAGAACATGTTCCGCCCTCGCCCAGAGATAGGCACGAGCGCGTTCGATCGAGCGTGCCAGCCTTTCGGCGTCGACCGGCTTCATCAGATAGTCGATCGCAGCTACGTCGAACGCAGCCACGGCGAATTGGTCGAAGGCGGTGATGAATACGACCGCCGGGGATTGGCCCTGGCTCGACAGGGCCCGCGCTACCTCGATCCCGTCAAGACCGGGCATGGCGATATCGAGCAGCACTAGGTCGGGCTGTACGGCCTCAGCCATGCGGACCGCGCTTTCACCGTCATGCGCGGTCCCGACCAGATGCACGCCATCGATCCGCGCCAACAGCATCTGCAGCCGCTCGGCCGCTAGCGGCTCGTCGTCGGCAATCAGGATTTTCAGGTCATTGTCGTCAGTCATCATCGTCAACCGGCATGGCGAGCGATGCTTCATAGCCGCCGGCGATTGGGCCAAAACGGACATCGGCCCGGTCGCCGAAATGCGCCCGAAGCCGCTCAGACACGTTGGCCAGGCCAAGACCAGTGCCCTGGTGCGTCGGTGCGCGCGCTTTCTTGGATCGTCCGCCGAGGGCGCGATTGGTCACGTCCAGCTGCATGCGGCCACCATCGAGCCGGCGAGCGCGAATGGACAGTTCGACCTTCTCGGTTGTCGCCGAAACACCATATTTAATCGCATTCTCGACTAGCGGTTGCAGGATGAGCGCGGGAACCCGCACGGCCGCCAGGTCATCCGGAATATCGATGTTGACGTCGAGGCGGTTCGGGAAGCGCACCTGCTCAATGTCGAGATAAAGCCTCTGGAGCGCAATCTCCTCCGACACGCTGACGTCTACCGACGGATCCATCGACAAGCTGGTGCGGAAAAAAGTCGATAGTGCCATCAACATTTCCTCGGCGCGGTCGGCGCGGCCCGACATGACCAGCGAGGAAAGGCTGTTGAGCGTGTTGAACAGAAAGTGCGGATTGACCTGATAGCGAAGCGCCCGGACCTGGGCCGCATGAGCCGCGGTCTCGGCTTCCGCCAGCCGTAGCTCCGTCAACCGGGTTCGATGCTGCTGCGTCATCGCGATGAAGAAGGCGCACCAGGCCGCCAGCAGGAAGTACCAGGTGACGGTGCCGTCAGCGATCAACCGCGGCATCTTGGACGCAATGATTTCTTCAACCGGCGGGAGATTGACCTCCAGCTCATCGCCGCCCTGCTTGATGATGCGGACATTCTGTCCACGCTGGACGATCGCAATGCCTTCCTGCGTGGTGATCTTTGACTGTTCACTCATCTGGTCGGACCAGGTCGCCATCTTGAGGCTGGCGGCCGACATGATCACTGCCGCGGGCAGCGCCGCTATTGCTGCCACAATCGCCATTCGCCTGATGCTGCCCTCACGCGCGAAAAGCCGGATGGCGGCGTAGATCAGGAAGGTGAGAACCAATCCAAGCGCAGCGTTGATCCCGCGATAGCCGACCGCGGACATGGCCTCGGGACCAAGCAAGCCCCGCAGCAACACGGTGACCAGATAGAAGGCCCAGAAGCCGATGATCGATTGGGTCGCCAGGCGCCAGTCGGCGAAGCGTCCCTGTGGTGAAAGTGGCGAACCGGCTGACATTTGCGGCTGTCATTAATGACTCTTGGCCGAAAACCACAATTGCACGCTCGTCCGTTGGCAGATGAAGCGGGCCTATCGGTCGAACAAAAGGCCATCGAAGCCGGAACGCGAGGAGGCGGCGCTCGTTTTGGAGGTGAACCGATTTGAGGAATTGCCGCCATGACGGACGAAAAAACGCACCAGAAGAAGGACGAAAAGCTGCCTCCTCCGGCGCTGTCAGGCGCGCCCGACCGTGCTTTGGAGCTCAAGGTAAAAAAGCACCCGGATGATGAAGATGCCAAGGTCGACCTCGGCAGCGACGAATCGATGGATGCGTCAGATCCGATCTCAACGACGCAGCCCGGCACTTCCGAACCGGCACCATCTTCAAGTTTCCCGGAGAAAAAAACTGGGGATTAATTCTACAGAGCGCTGAAATCCTTCAATATCGTGCCCTGAAAAACACAGCTGTCATAAAGATGAAGCCTGTGTGAGGATTTCGTATTGCGGGTCGGACTCCCCTTTGATTCAATGTGAATGGGGGGTGGGATTTTGGTTAAGAGATTGGAAACCCAATCGGCCGCATGATCCTACCTTAAGGTTAGTGGAGTCGGGGATCATGGCGACCAGGACAAGCCAGCCCGCCGGTGGCGCGCTGCTGATTTCGGAGATGAAGGAGTTTGCCTCCTTCCCGAAAGCGACGCAGCGTTACATCCGTCGCTCACTGGATGTAGCCTACGGACGTTCCGACCCGATCGAGACCTGGGCCCGCGACGAAATTGAAGCCGCCGCGATTGCCGCTCAGGCCCGCTTCTACAAGCAGATCGATCATCTCCGGATGCAAATCCCGGACGATAGCGGGCTCGACATGATTGAACCCTTCCTGGGCATGCTAGTCACTTTGGCCGCGTTCGACCTGGGTCAGGACCGCATCCAGAATTTCGCCGCCTTCCGCTTCCTCTACGAGCGGTTGCTCGGCGCCAACGTCCGGCCGTGGCTGCCGGCAGCCTTCTGCGCTGCCGCTGCGCTGCCGCACCTCCACCCGGATCGCCGCCGCGTGTTGCTGCAGTCGATCAGCGAGAGCGCGGCAACTGCCCCCGGTTGGTCAACGCGGGAACCCGTGTTCTGGCCGGAGTGGGTTGAAAAGGTCGACCAGGCGGCCGCCGCCTAGGCGCTGGAACGCAGCTTGTCGCCGGGGCAAGCGAGCATCAAGCGGGCACCTTTATAGTCGGATAAATTTCGGCGAGTTTTGCCAGGCTGCTCCGTGCATCCCGGTGATGGACGAATGTGCCGCCCGCAGCTTCCCATTTGTCGCGATGATCGGCTCGGTCATCAACCAGCACGTCTGCGCCTTTCATGTGGCGATATTTGTCGCGAGCCATGCAGGTGATGATGTGAGTTCCGGGAAAATGCTCGTCCGCCCAACGGACCTTTTGCGGTGCCGCCCAATTGCCTAGCGGGAGCCCGGTGAGGATTACCGGGTCGAGGTGAGCAACCGCATCGAATAGCGTTCGGGCATCGGCCATCAAGGGCAGGCGAGCGTAAAAATCCTTCGTCCGCGCAATCTCCCGCCAGAATGCGCGCGTGCCGTGTCGCTGCTCGAAAGCATTCGGCGACATGCCGAGAATTTCTTTCGCGCCGGCTTCGAAATCGGCCAGCACTCCGTCGCAATCGAGGAACAGCTGCCGAGTCACTTCGTCAGGTTCCGAGTCGACCAACAAGTTCGCTCGCGAACTCGCTCAGGCTGTCGTCACGCGCCCCAAGGATAGCGATGCGATCGCCGGGAAGCGCTTCAGCCAGCAGCCTCTTGCCGATCTCCGCGCGCTCCGGGATGTGTTCCGCGTCGCCTCCCGCGCCACGGATCGCGTCCGCCAGCCAGTCTGAACCCTTGGACCGATCCACCGTGCCGCCCTGGTAGACCGGATCGGGCAGGAACAGCCGGTCCCCCTCTCGCATCCCTAGCGCAAAGGTGCGGGCAAGCTCTTCGCCCATCTTGGCGATTGGGCCGTAGCCATGCGGCTGGAACAGGATCAGCAGCCTGCCCGGTTGCGCCGTCAGCGTGGCCAGCGTCGCCGCGATCTTGTCCGGATTATGCGCAAAATCGTCGATCACCGTCACGCCGCCCGCTGTGCCAACGGTTTCCAGGCGGCGCTTGAGACCGCCAAAGCGCGCTAGCGCTGGCCCGGCTTCGCCGAGAGAAATACCAAGGGCATGTACGGCGCCCAGCGCGGCCAGGGCGTTCATGGCGTTATGCCGGCCTGGTACATGAAGCTCGACATCCTGCCTTTCGTCGCCGAGCTCGGCCGTGAACCGGATTCCATCGGGCAGCAGTTCGAGATTGCGCCCGACGAGGGCGGCGGCAGGGCTGTCAAAGCCGTAACCAATCAGCTTGTCTTGCGGCATTGCCTCGGCGAGCGCCCTGGTTTCCGGATCGTCGAGGTTAAGGACTGCGTGTTCGGAGCGGGCGAGGAAGTCGGCGAACAGGGCGCGCAGTTCATCCATCGTCATATGGTCAAGGCTGACATTGGTCAGCACCGCAACGCTGGGATGATAGAGTGCGATCGAGCCGTCGCTTTCGTCGACCTCGCTGACGAACAGCTCGGGATCGCCAACCAGCGCGGACGCGAAAGGCGCGTCGGGCGAGACGAAATTCTTCATCACCGCGCCGTTCATCACCGTCGGCTGACGGTGGAGCGCATGTAGAATCCAGCCGACCATTCCGGTGACGGTTGATTTGCCGCTGGTGCCGCCGATCGCGATGCTCCGGTGGGCCGCGTTGAGCAATTTGGCGAGCAGCTGAGGCCTGGTCAGGTGGGAAAGGTTGAGCTCGCGAGCCCGCACGACGTCCGGAATGCTGTCCTCTACGGCCGCGGACGTAACCAGAGTCATTCCCTCGCCAAGGCCGGACCCATCCTGGGGAGCAAGTGCAATTCCCAGCGACTTCAAATAGGCGAACTTGTTCGCCAGCCGGCCGGCATCGAGCGAGCGGTCGGAGCCCGATACGCGCGCCCCGCCGGCGCGAACGATGGCAGCGAGCGGCAGCATTCCGCTGCCGCCGATTCCGCAAAAGAAATATTGGTCGGTCATCGCAGGCGGGCCTAGGCGGTCGCCCGAGGTTATGTAAATGAGGTTGTGATGAAGATCGCGGTCGTCGCGCCAAGCTGCTCCCTAAGGCCCGAGGCTGCTGAGGCTGCCGCTGCCATTGTTCGCGCCCGTGGTGACGCTGAACTGATGATCCACCCGCAATGCTTTTTGTCGCACGGTCATTTCGCCGGGCCGGACGAGGCGCGGCTCGCTGCACTGCGCGAAGTCATGGGCGACGAAGGCGTCGATGCAGTCTGGTTCGCACGCGGCGGATACGGGTCCAATCGCATCGCCGAAGCCGCCGCCAGAGATTTGCCAGGCGCTGCGCGATCCAAATCCTATCTAGGCTATTCGGATTCGGGGTTTCTGTTGGCGGCGTTCGACAAGGCTGGCCTTAGCGTGGCGCATGGACCGATGGTCCAGGACATGATGAGGCCTGGGGGCGACGCCGCAATACATAGAGCGTTGAACTGGCTGACTCGGCGCGATCCGGAAACGCTCGAGCCCGGGCTTCGGCCAGGGCAAAGAGCGATGGCGTTCAACCTGACGGTGCTTTCGAATTTGCTGGGAACGGCAATCGAACCCGATTTCAGTGACGCGGAGTTATTGATCGAGGACGTCGCCGAGCATGAATATCGGATCGACCGGGCAATGTTTCATTTGACGGGAAGCCCCGCAATTCGGCTCGTCGACTCGCTCCGGATGGGCCGTATGAGCGAAATCCCGGAAAATGATCCGGTATTCGGAAGCGACGCCGAATCCATCGTCAAGGACTGGTGCAAGCGGGCCGGAATCACCTTTGGCGGGCCTGCGGATATTGGCCACGACGCCGCCAATCGGGTCGTGCCATTCAATAATCTGTCAAATTAACTACAAATACCCATGATCCCCCTCTTGCGCACAGAGGGGAATCGCGCTCTATCTCTCCTCAGAACAACAGGAGGGCCAAATGGCAAAAGGGACTGGTCGTAAAGCAGGTGGCGGGCTCGCCCGCCCGGTAACCCCATCGGCGGATCTTGCCGCGATTGTGGGTTCGAGTCCGCTGCCGCGTAGCGAGGTCGTATCGAAGGTGTGGGACCATATTCGCAAGAACAACCTGCAAAATCCGAATAACAAGCGGGAAATTCTCGCTGACGACAAGCTCCGCAAGGTATTTGGCACCGACAAGTGCACGATGTTCGAAATGAACAAGCACCTGTCGAAGCATCTGAGCTAGTTCGCTCGCCGCCTCTAGCCGCGGCAAGCGAATGAGGAGGGGCCCCGGCATCGCCGGGGCCCCTTTCGTTTGGGGTGAGTCGCAGCCTCAGGCGCGAAATGCCGTCGCCAATGGCTCCGAAATGACTGGATATCCACGGCCCTCGGGGATCCGGACATGGGGCTCGCCGCCAATTTCCTCGATCCAGGGTATGATTGTCTCAAGCGAGTGTGCCTGGGCGTCGGCAATCGCCGATTGCAAATCGCGATGCTGGGCCAGTCGTTCAAGGTTGCGCTTGGTCGGAAAGATCGCACTGGCTTCACCGCGCTCGATGCGGTCCAGCAATTCGCCGGCGCTAGCCCATTCCGCCGCCTCGCATTCGCCGGGTTGCGGACAGGGCTGCCAATTTCCCCGAGGCGCTCGGGTCAAATAGAATAAAGTGTCGAACCGTCGCGCATGCTTGAATGCCGGCATCCAGCGGGTGAATGGGGTCAAGGCGTCAAGGTCGAGCTTCAGCTGGTGGGTGGCGAGCAAGTCGGCGAAATCCGCACCGCCAATCAACGCCTGTTGCAATTCCCTCCCACGGTCCGGTCCGATCTCTTCGCCCAAGGCTGGGGCAATAGCCGTTTCCTCGATGGTTTCGCGGATCGCCGTGATCTTGGCAGCGTCGTCAGCTCGGCCGAGACTGGCGGCCAAATTGCGGTCCGACATATCGATCCGGCCACCCGGAAAGACGATGGCGCCGCCGGCAAATACCATCTTGGCGGATCGTTCGACGACCAGGATTTCCGCATTGCTTTCGGTGCCGGGTTCGGCGTCACGCCAGACAACCAAGGTGGCAGCGGGTATCGCTTCGTCCGTCATGCCCGGTGCCGTAGCAGGATATGCGGCACAAAAAAGGGCCGGCAACCCTAAGGCGCCGGCCCCTTCCATCCACTCCAGGAGCGGATTTGTTATTACATTGCGTTGACCGCGGCGGCGTTGACGTCCGACTTGTCGATCGCCTCTTCCTTGTCCTCACCTTCCTCCTTCAGCGCGTCGGCCTGGTTCTCCAGCGCTGCGGCTTCGGCTGCATTGGCGGTGTTATCGGCTGCCGCTTCGAGATTCTCGGCGGCGTTTTCATAATTTTCCTGGACGTTCTCGCCGAGACTGTCGTCACCTTTGCCACCGCAGGCGGCGAGTGCGAGCGCGGCGGCACCAACGACGGCGAACGAAAGCTTCTTCATTAAAAGTCCCCTTTTTTGAGCGTGATGCAGGATAGCCAGCCTCACGTGACCGGTTCCAACGCAAGCACGTTCAAGACGGTTCCGAAACCTGTGCGATTTTGTCAATTGGTTGCATCAATCGGGTGCAGCAACTATCTTAGGAATGCCGGGAAACTGGCTATGTCGGTAGAATATCGGGTGGAATAGGCATTTCGGACCCGGGGGGCAGTACCCCGGCGCCTCCACCACCAGCCCCTCGAACAGACGAGGGTTGCTGATGGGGGCGAAACAGGATCGACGAGTGCAATAAAGTCCCGGTTGCCGATCGGATTGAGCCACCGTGACGGCTCATTCACACAAGTGCCAACGATAACGAGGCGCTCGCTCTTGCCGCGTAACTGAGGGCCTAACGGTCTAACGTTACAAAGCTAAAGCGCGGTCGGACCCCACCGGGCAACAGAAGGGGATTCCAGCGGTTCGGGGAGCACCGGGCAACAGAAGCTCCCCACTTCCACTCTTCCAATGGCCCAACAGTCCCGTTCATCGAATGAGCGGTTGCCGTGGCCAATTCAGGTCGTCAGGGTCCCGACTCTGAAAAACGGGAGGGAAATCCATGCGCCGTGCGTTGCTTGCCGCCTTTCTGACTGCCTGCGCTTCCGCTGCCTACACAGCGCCAGTTCCCAAGGAACAGCTGCTGAAGCCGCCTGCCGACGCGACCCATTATGTCGTAGTGTCGATGGCCGGGAAGCACGGCGACCAATGGGCCTGGACCTTGCCCGACGGATCTCTTGCCAGCCGCTACTCCCAGTCGCTGCGTGGATGGATCACCGAAACCGACGAAGT
>Ga0207706_10000838_pt1 | contig 31745 bp, 32 predicted proteins | sample KBSC53metaG_FD_184318 | JGI IMG/M metagenome (GOLD analysis project Ga0207706, IMG submission 184318) | Corn rhizosphere microbial communities from Kellogg Biological Station, Michigan, USA - KBS C5-3 metaG (SPAdes) (version 2) | ecosystem: Host-associated > Plants > Roots > Rhizosphere > Soil ... | reverse complement strand
TGAAGCTGCTCGGCGACTGGAACTGGTATCTGCCGAGCTGGCTCGAGTGGCTGCCGCGCATCGGGGGCGAGGGCGACGCCCCGGCGCCGCCCGCCGGTCCGCCGGCTTCCGGCCCCGCGGAGGAGCCCGCAGCGGTGCCGGTCTAGTGCCCGTTACCCCGCGAGGACCGCGCCGAGCTTGGTGTCGATGCAGTCGAGCAGCTGGTCGTAGGAGTCGCAGAACGACTGGACGCCCTCACGCTCGAGCTCGTCCGTGATGCTCGTGAGGTCGACTCCCGCCGTCTGAGCGTCCGCCAGCATTCGCGGCGCGGCGCTCGGATCGGCGGCGAGGGTCGGCTTCACCTCTCCGTGGTCCGCGAAGGCACGCAGCGTCTGCTCGGGCATCGTGTTCACGACATCCGGGCCGATCAGCTCCTCGACGTACAGCACGTCCCGGTAGTCGGGGTTCTTCGTCCCCGTGCTCGCCCACAGAGGCCGCTGGCGCTTCGCGCCGAGGCCTTCGAGTCGGTCCCAATCCGGGCCGGCGAACTTGGCCAGGCAGCGCTGGTAGGCGACACGCGCCGAAGCGAGCGCCACCTGGCCGCGGAGCGGCGATCCCTGCGGCAGCTGCTCGTCGACCTTCGTGTCGATTCGGGAGAGGAAGAATGAGGCGACGGAGGCGATCGTCTCGAGGGAATCGCCGGCGTCCGCGCGGGCGGCGAGTCCGCTGAGGTAGGCGTCGATCACCTGCTCGTAGCGCTCGATCGAGAAGAGCAGCGTGATGTTGATGTTGAGGCCGCGGCGGGTGAGCTCCTCGATCGCCGGCAGTCCGGCCGCGGTCGCGGGCACCTTGATCATCACGTTCGGCTGGTCGAGGCGCTGCCAGAGGTCGGTGGCCTGGGCGATCGTTGCCTCGGTGTCGTCGGCGAGGTCGGGCGTGCACTCGAACGAGATGAACCCGTCGGCGCCGTCCGTGCTGTCGTATACCGGGCGCAGCAGTCGCGCGGCCTCGCGCACGTCATCGAGCGCCAGCGAGAAGAAGAGCTCCTGACGATTCCGCTGACCGGCCGAGGCCAGCTCGCGCAACTGGCCGTCGTAGAGGTCGGAGCTGGTGATCGCCTTCGCGAAGATGGTCGGGTTGGACGTCGCGCCGGTGACGCTCGAGTCTCGGATCAACGCACCGAACTCGCCGCCGTCGACCAACTGACGCGACAGCGTGTCGAGCCAGATCGAGACGCCGGCCTGATGTAGGCGTTCGAGATTCGGGTTCGGCGCCATGCTCGCCTCCTCTGGGTCACCCAAGAGGGTACGCTGAACGCGGGAGGCGTGGAGGGACATGCTCCGGCCGCCACCTTTCTTCGACGACAAGCAGTACCTGCGCACCGTGCTCGCCGAGAAGCCGGCCGCGCTCTCCGCGGCCCAGGCCGTCGAGGCGGCTCGGCTGGCGCGTTGCCCTCCAGGGGCGATGATCCTCGACGCGGGATGCGGCAACGGGCGCCACGCGGTCCCACTCGCGGGGGCCGGCTACAGGGTGGTCGGCTTGGACGGCTCCGAGGCGCTCCTTGCCGCCGCGCGGCGAGCCGTCCACGGTGGCCGGCGGCCGCGCTTCGTGCGCGGTTCGTACGCGACGCTGCCGTTCGAGCGGGCGAGCTTCGATGCGGTGCTGTGCCTGGGCACCGCGCTCGGCTACGTCGGCGACGCGGCCGACCGCGCGGCGCTGCGGGAGTTCCGGCGCGTGCTCGCGCGGGGCGGGCGGCTCGTGATCGAGACGCTGCACCGGGGCGAGATCGGCGCCCGCCTGCCGGAACACGAGGAGCGGCCGCTGGCATCGGGCGATGTATTGCGCTTCGAACGGCGATTCGATCGCGCGCGCGGCGTGATGCACGAGGCGCAGCGGCTGGACCAGGCCTCGCCGCGCTCCTACGAGCTGCGCGTCTACGCCGAGCACGAGCTCCGCCGCATGCTCGAGTCGGCTGGTTTCGCGGTCGTCGCACGCCACGCGACGCTCGCCGGGGAGGGAGAGCCGTCGCCCGCTACGCCGCTGGTGCTCGTGGCGGAGGTGGACCAAGCCCGGCGCTCGCCCGTCTCAGCTCCCCGCCAGTAGGTCGATCTTCGCCGCCAGGATGAAGTCGTTGCGGCTCAGCCCAGAGGCGGTGTGCGTCCACGTTCGGAACGCGGCGCGGCCCCACTCCAGCTCGATCTCGGGGTGGTGGCTCTCAGCCTCGGCCAGCAGGGCCACCCGAGCGACCAGCCCGAACGCCCCGTTGAAGTCGTCGAAGGCAAACTCCCGCCGCAGGGCCCGGTTGCCGTCGAGCTCCCACGTCGGCACCTGTTCCCCGAGCGCGGCTGCCTCGTCCTCGCTGAGCGGCGGAGTGCCGGGCGGGTACTCGCGGCAATGCTCGTCGGCGAGGCCCGTCATCGGTGGGAGACCACGTTGACGATCGTGCCGCTCGGCTCTCGAAGCATGAAGCGGCGGACTCCCCACTCCTCGTCGCGGAGCGGATAGGCGATCTCGAGGCCCTTCTCCACGGCCCTGGTATGTACGGCATCCACGTCGGCGACCTCCACCGAGATGCCGGGGGCGGCCGGGTCGTCGTTGCTGATGATGGTCACCTGAGCCGAGCTGTTGGTCGGCGACGCGACGGTCACCACCCAGCCGAGGTCCATCGCCACCTCGAAGCCGAGCAGGTCGACGAAGAACTCGCGGGTCTCCGCGGGCCGGTCGGACCTGATGTTGGGCACCGCCCTGCTGGGCATCACCCTCCCTGTTCTATCGGAAGACGCCCACCGAGTTGGGCCAAGCGCCCCTACGTCCTCTGCGGTACGCCAATGAGTCGACATGGGGGCGACGACAGCGAGGCGCGTCTGCGGGACAGTTGATGCCCCTGGAGAAAGCCCACGGGGTGGAGACATGGATGACCACAGCGAACAGAGCCACGACGTGAAGCGCGTCACGCTTCCGAGCGGCAGGACGGTCGAGGTCGTCCAGCTGGACCTGCACGTCTGTCTCGAGTGCTCGTCCGACCTGGTGCACCCGGTTCAGTCGGAGGAGTCGGGCCCGGAGAGCTGGAGCGTCTTGCTGCGTTGCCCGAACTGCGACACCTACCGCCGGGGAGTCTTCAGCCAGCAGGCGGTGGAGGCGCTCGACGAGGAGCTCGACCGCGGAGCGGGCGTGCTGACCCGTGACTACAAGAGCACGGTGCGCGCGAACATGGCCCAGGAGATCGACCGGTTCGTGGCCGCTCTGGACGCGGACGCGATCCTTCCGGAAGACTTTTAATCGTTTCGCGTGTCTTAAGGACCATGACTGCCATGGTTCGAATTGCGCTGGCGCTCGTAGGTCTCGCGGCATTCGCCCCGTCCGCACACGCCGCCTTCGGGGGGAGGAACGGCGCGGTCGCGTTTTCGCAGAGAACCGTCACCGGGGACTCGGTGGAGCCGCCCGTGGAGCACACCCGGCTCGCGACGAGACACGTCTTCGGCACGCACGACCGCATCCTCGTCGACTGCCAGCTCACCGACGGGGCTCCGAGCGGCGGCAACTGCGCCGGCACGAGCTACCGATCGCCCTCGTACTCGCGGGATGGCGCGAGAATCGTGTTCGACGCCGGCGAGCGCATCGGAGTCATGGCAGCGGACGGCAGCGCGCTCTCCCTGCTCCCGGCGGTGACGGCCGACGACGGCAACCCGGCATTCGCGCCGGACGGGCAGCGCATCGCATTCACCGGCACGAACGATCGCGGCACCACGGACCTCTATGTGCGTCGGGTCGACGGCGGCGCGGCGCAACTGATCGTCAACGACGCGGGTGAGCCGACCTGGTCTGGCCGTGACGTCATCGCATACGTCCGCAGCGGCAACATCTATGTTGCGCGCCCCGGCGGGGGCCATCGGCGCTTCGTCACCTCAGGGGTGTCGCCCGACTGGTCCCCGGACGGGCGCCGGCTTCTGCTCGTCCGGCCCCTGGCGACGCTCACCTTCGACGCCCCGATCGGCCGAATGTTCGTGGTGGGCGCCCACGGCGAGGGGCTGCGTCGCATCGGGCCGGCCGCGGACGCCTCTCGGCCTGTCTGGTCTCCGGAGGGGAACTGGATCGCCTTCGAGGCCTTCGAGTCGGGGATCCTCGCGAAGCGGTTGGGCAGCAGTCAGCCCGCGCGTGAGATCGCGCCCACCCAGAGCAGTGGCGAAAGCGGCTCGGTCGGGTCATTCGACCCCGCCTGGCGGTCGCTGCCGCGCTAGCTTGCGACGCGACGCGCGGCCTCGGCGAAGAACAGCAGGACGAGGAAGAAGCCGAGTCTGTCGAGGAGGCCGACGACGTAGGTCAGCGCCGCGGCCTGGAGCACCCGGCGTATCTCGCGGAACTCGGTGGGATCCGCGAGCCCGGTCTGTCGCAGCACGTCCAACGCGCGGTGGCTTGCACCGATCTCCACCGGCAGCGTCGCGAGCGCGAACAGCACCAGTCCAAAGACGAAGAGCAGCGAGAGCACGATGAACACCGGCACGCCGAACCAGAAGCCGGCGATCAGGAAGAACGTCGACCACGGCGCGACCCGTGCGAGCTGCTCGCCGATCGACTGCCGGCCGCGATAGGTGCGGTCGCCCTCGGCGTCCTGGTACGCGTGCGACACCTCATGGCCCGCTATGCCGAGCGCGGACACGCTGCGCTCGCGCCCGACCGGCTCGGACAGGCGCAGCGCCTTCGCCTGTCCGTCGTAGTGGTCGGTGAGGAAGCCCGGGATGATCTCGATCCCGACCCGCTGGAGCCCGTGCGCGTCGAGCAGGGAGCGGGCGGCCTGGGCGCCCGTCACACCGGAATGATTCGGGACCGTGCTGTAGCGCCGGAAGGTCGACCGGACCAGCCCTTGCACGGCGAGGCCGAGGACGAACGGCACGAGCAGGAGGAGCCAGATTGCGGCGCTCACGGAACGACACTAACCGCGGCGCCCGAACGGGCGCCGCGGCTACGTCGCGAATCTGCCTACTTGATACCGGCCGCGTTGCACGCCGCCTTGAAGGCGGAGGTGCACACCTGTGCCGGGGTGTCGTAGAGGTCCTTGAAGACCGTGCTCTTGACGTTGGCCTTGGTCACGGCCACGGGAGTCAACAGCACTGACGGCACGCTCTTCTTGCCGTTGTTCTGGTGGGAGTTGATCAGCCCCGCCGGCGGCTTGTTGCCCTTGGCCACCGGGACGGCGATCTCAGCCGCGACCTGAGCTTCCTTGGTGACGGCCTTGTAGACCGTCATGTACTGGTCGCCCGTGAGAATCCGCTGTATACCGGCGACCGTGGCGTCCTGACCGGTGGTCGGGCGCGTGGACGGCGTGATGCCGGCCCCCTTCATCGCCGTGATGCCACCGCCTGCGATGTCGTCGTTGGCCCCGTAGATGGCCGCGAACCCGTTTGCGCCGAGAGCCGTGATCGCCTGCTGTGCCTCGTTCTGGGCCTCGGTACCGCTGTAGCCGGGGGTGTCGTACGACTTCGCGACCTTCACGTTGTTCGCCTTGAAGACGCTGTTCGCACCCGCCTTGAACAGATGGGCGTTGTTGTCCGCCGGGTCGCCGTTGAGCATGATGATCGGCCCGTTGGGCTTGCCCATGGACTTCAGCTTGGCCGTGAGGGACTGCCCCTGGAGCCTGCCGACGCGCTCGTTGTCGAACGAGACGTAATAGTCGATGTCCGAGTTCGTGATCAGTCGGTCGTAGCTGATGACCGGCACGTTCTGGGAGTTCGCCTGCGCCACGATCGAGGCCGCCGAGCCCGCGTCGACGGCATCGAGCACGAGCACGTCGGCGCCCTGGGTTAGAGCCGCGTCGGCGTTGTTCTGCTGCGTCGTCGCGTCCCCATTGGCGTTGTCGTAGATGATCTTGCAGTTGCTGCACAGCTGCTTGACCTTCTTCGTGAAGTCAGGCCTGTCGTGTGCCTCGTACCGGGGGGTTTGGTTCTCCGGCAGCAGCAGCGCGATCGTAGGCCCGCTGCCCCCGCCCCCGCCGCTGCCTCCGCCGCAGCCCGCAGCTGCCAGACCGGCGAGAGCCAGTAGCGACACCATCGCCATCGCCGGTCTCCCTCGAATCCGCCGCCTCGGTCGGCTTCCGCTCTTCTCGGTGTCCTTCGTCATGCTCACGTCCTCGGGTCGGGTGGCGGTCAATGCTCCGCTTGGCGCTCGCGCTTGTCGTCGGCCCCATGGGGACTCTTCGCGGTACCGCTCGCGCGGTCGAGGGGCTCCTCGGCTAGGCCCAGTGAGGTACGCGGCTCGTCGTCGTCCAGGGAGAGCGATCCTTTGAGCTCGCGGATTCCCTGGCCCACCGACCTGCCGACCTCGGGCAGGCGCTTCGGCCCCAGGACGACCAGGGCGACGACGAGGATGACGGCCAGCTCGAGCGGTCCGATGCTCGGCATCAGTGCGCCGCGTCCGCGGCCTTTGCCAGCTTCTTGATCACGGCAAAGAACTCCGGCCGCTGCCCGATGAACAACCCGTCCTGGGTGAGCGCCCTTGCGGCGCCCATTGCCGCGCCACGGGTCTCCGTCGGCCGGATGATCGAGACGGCCGGGAACTTCCTCTTCAGGAACTTCGTGGGCTCGGGCAGGATCAGGTTGGTCTGGGTCGACTCGCCGTCGGCATTGAGGTCCGGGAAGACCAGGGCGCCGTCGGTGAGCGGCGGCGCGTTGCCGGCCTTGTCGTGCCAGGTCTGGAAGTGCATGATCTCGCTGCCACCGATGCTGAGCAGGATTCGCAGCACTTCCTTGCTCTTGGCCCGCTGCGCAAGGGCCGCGTAGAGGCTCGTCCCGCCCGCCTCGATGAAGGCGAAGTGGAAGCCGGCCGTGTTGGCGATCGCCTGGAGGTGGTTCGCATCGTTCAGGTCATTGTTGTCGCGGGGAATCGCCGGGTGCTTGCCTACGGCGAGCGTCGGGACGGCCTGCGGCAGGGTGTCGCCGAGGTCGGGGTTGAGCGTGTCGCTGCGGTAGCGCGTCCAGAAGCTGGTGTCGACGCTCAGCTCCATCAGGTTGGTAAGCCGCTTGACGTTCTTCTGAGCGCCGTCCGCCTGGCTGCCCGGCAGCGTCCGGAACCGGTCGAGGTTGACCGTCCTCTCGCCGTGCGCCTTCAGGTACGCGTTGATGAAGGCGACGTGGCTGAACTCGTCGTCGGTGTTGTCGTGGATGTACTGGTTCATGTCCTCGTCCAGCACCTCGACGGCCTCGGTATAGGCGTCGTTCCCGCTACCGCCCGGCACCTCGCCGTCCTGAATGCCGGCGAGCTCGTTGTACTGCTGCCAGAGATCGGACTCGATGATCTCGGCGGCAGCCAGGAATCGGAGGATCGCCGCGTCTCCCTTGTGGAGACGGCCGCCCCTCGCCCTGGTATGGCCCTTCTTCGCGAGGGCTTCTGCCGGGTCGACCAACATCCGGCCCACCGCTGTCGCTCCGACCCCCAGCGCGGCTCCCTTGAACATCGCCGAGCGACGGCTGATCAGGTCCTGCGGCATGTGCGCGGTCTCGTCCATTGCGTGCTCCTTCGGCTGACGTTGTCCGCTCGAAGGCTTCAGCACAGACGCGCTTCCGTCGTCGGCCCCTGGAGGGCTCTTTGCTCTACCTCCGGCGCAGTAGCGACAACGCCCGCCGGCGTCAGCCCGCGAGCGGCAGCACGCGCTCCAGCTCGGTGCGCGAGCTGATCTCGAGCTTGGCGAAGACCTTGTGCAGGTGGTACTGGACCGTACGAGGGCTGATGAACAGCTGGGTTCCGATCTCTGGGTTGGAGAGCCCGTCGCGGGCAAGCCGCGCGATCTGGGCCTCCTGGGCGGTGAGCTTGCCGCTGGCTTCGACGCTGCGCTCGCGGGCGGTCTCGCCGGTGGCGAGCAGCTCGCGGGCGGCGCGCTCGGCGAACGCCTCGACGCCCATCGCCGTGAGCATCTCGTGGGCGGTGCGCAGCTGCTCGCGCGCGTCAATGCGCCGTTTCTCGCGACGCAGCCATTCGCCGTAGAGGAGATGGGCGCGCGCGAGTGCCAGGCGAACGCGGGTATGGCCGAGCCGTTCGATCGCCTCGCGGTAGAGGTGCTCGGCGCCCTCGTTGTCGCTGAGCAGCGCTCGCGAGCAGGCCTCGATTCCCAGCCCCCAGTCGGCGCCACTGGCGCGGGTCGTCTCAGACAGCCGCTCCAGGGCGACGGCAGCACGCTCCGGCATCCCGATCCGGCTGGCCGCTTCGATCAGCTCGGGCAACGTCCGGGTGGGATCGCGCGGATCCTCGCTGGCCCGCTCAGCCGCGGCGAGCGCGTCCTCGTAGCGGCCGAGTCCGTTGTACAGCATCGCGCCCGCCCACTGAATGACCTTTAGCCCAATGCCCTCACCCCGGCGCACGACCTCCTCGCCGCTTGCGTCGATCAGCTCGGAGGCCCCGGGTTCGCGGCCCTGGCACGCGGCGAGCACGACCGGACCGTATGGCGTGGGGTGGCTACCCGTCACCTGGGCGGTCGCCTTCCCCTCCTCGACGAGCGACGCGGCCTCAGCGAAGTCGCCCGCGAAAAGCCTCGCCACTGCGAGTGAGTCGAGGGCGACGGGGAGCTCGGTGAGCGCGCCGGCCTGGCGGGCGAGCTCGACTAGGCGGACCGAGAACACGTGCCAGGTCTCATCGTCCCAGAGCTCAAACGCCGTGTGGCAGGCGAGCCAGAGCCAGCGGATCTCCTCCTCCTTTGTGATGGACCCGCCGCGTAGCGCGCTCAGCGCCCGCTTCAACATCGGCGTCGCCGCCGGGAAGCCCTCGGTGATCGCCAGCACCCAGCCGTCCAGGAGATGATCCGCGGGCCGCGGGGGCTGCGACGGCGGGGGCGCCGCATGCGCGGCCTCCGCCACCTCCACGACACCGGCGCCGCGCGCCAAATGGTGGGCGAACACCGCGGCGGTCAACGCATCCAGATAAGTGTCGCGCGCGAGCCTAACGTCGAGCCGCTCGAGCCGCTCCGCGGCCTTCAGCAGCAGCGGCGGACCGTCGCTGCCGCGCTTGAGTGCGAACGCGATCTGAGCGCGCAGCAGGTCGATCCTCGCGCGCTGGAGCTCGTCGAGGGGTCCCGCCTCAGCCGTCGCCAACAGCTCCAGTGCCGCGTCAGGAGCACCGGCCTGATGCTTGGCCTGGGCCGCGGCCAGCGAGCGCTCGGTCCGCCGCGCCCTGTCGGGCGTCAGACGGGCGGCCTGTTCGAGAAAGGCAGCGGCCGCCGCCAGCCCGCCGCGCGCCTGGGCCCTGCCCGCGGAGCGCTCGAGCTCCGCGGCCACCTCCTCGTCGGGCCCAGGGGCCGCCTGTGCGCGATGCCAAGCCCGGCGGTCGGGATCGAGCTCGGGGTCGGTGGCCTCGGCGAGCGCCCGGTGTGCGCTGCGCTGGTCCTCCGGGGACGCCGCCCGGTAGATCGCCGAACGCACGAGCGGATGACGAAACCGCACCCGCGCGCCAAACTCGCACAGGCCGGCCTCGGCCGCGGGCCCCGCAGCCTCGACGCCGATCCCGAGCTGCTCGGCCGCATGCCACAGCAGCACGGGCTCGCCAACCGGCTCCGCCGCGGCAACCAGCAGGAGACGCCGCGTCGCGTCCGGGAGCGGAGCCAGCTGCCGCCGGAAGCTCTCCTCGATGCGGCCCGAGAGCGCGGGCGCATCCGGCATCCCGAATCCTCCCGCGAGCTCCGCGGGCGTCAGCCCGCGCGGAAGCTCCAGCAGGGCCAGGGGGTTGCCGCGCGTCTCCGCGACGATCCGGTCGCGCACCCGCTCGTCCAGCGGGCCCGGAAGCACGGAGCCGAGCAGCGCGCGCGCATCACCCTGGCCCAGGCCTTCGATCATCAGCCCGGGCAGTCCCCAAAACTCCTGCTCCTCGCAGGGTGCGCGCGCCGCGAACACCAGGGCGACCGACTCTGCCAGCAGGCGGCGTGCGACGAACGCCAGCGCCTGTCCCGAGGCCCGATCGAGCCACTGCGCATCATCCACGAGACAGACCAGCGGGCGCTCCTCGGCCACCTCCGACAGGAGACTCAGCACGGCCAGGCCGACCAGGAAGCGATCGGGCGCGACCCCTCGAGCCAAGCCGAACGCCGTGCTGAGCGCGTCGCGCTGAGGACCGGGCAGACGCTCGAGTCGATCCAGCATCGGGGCGCACAGCTGATGCAGCCCGGCGAACGCGAGCTCCATCTCGGACTGCACACCCGCCGCTCGCGCCACCCGGCACCCCGACGCCCGCTCGAGGGCGTACTCCAACAGCGCCGTCTTGCCGACGCCCGGCTCGCCGCGCACCACCAGCACCCCGCTCCGGCCCGCCCGCACCGCGTCAAGCAGCCGATCCAGCGCCTCGCACTCGCTGTCTCGACCCCGCAGCACCTAAGGACGCCGCCGCGCGCTCATTCTTGGTGGGCCACCTTCTCGGGGGTGTGCGTGGCCATGAGCCCTCACCGAACCTAGTCCGCGCCCACCGCCAGGTCAACTCGGCGGCGCCACGCGCAGCGGTCTCAGGATCCGGGGTCCGCACGACCTGGTACCAGGGCGTCGCGGACCGGCGTCTCAGGTTGCCCCAGGACGCGGTTCCCGTAGACGAAGACGAGCGTGCCGCCGATGAAGCCGCCGGCGGCGAGCAGCGCCTCGGCGGCCAGCCCGAAGACCAGCCCCAGCGTCTCGACCTGCCCGTGCTCATAGCCGTCGAGCTGACCGATGAATGCCACGGCGAACAGCAGCGTGGCGCTCAGCATCGTGAACAAATGAACGGTCGCCGTGGTTCGCGCCGGGGTGCCCTTCGGGATGTCGAGCCAGTCGAGCAGCCCGGTCAGCGCCGTGGGCAGCGCGAGTGCCAGGCCACCGCCGATCGCGAGCAGCGACCCATGGGCCATCGGCTCCTCCTCGACGCCGAGCGCACCGAGCACCAGCATCGCCACGCCCACCGTGTACGCGCCGATGCTGGCGTCCGTCAGCGGCGGGTGGGACGGTTTGCCCGGCCACCCTTTGACCAGCCCGATCAGTCGCATGCCCGAGATGCTCCGGCTTCGCTGCGCGTCTGTCGTCGGCCCGGGGACGGCTCTTTCGCGACCTCCCCGCGGGGTACGGAAGAGGCCTCGAGTGACACGTCGGTCCAAGGCCAAAGAGTGGCCGGCCATACGACGACAGGAGCGGGCGCGCAGAACACCCTTAGGGGCTCCATGAAACCCCACTGGGAGGAGTCAGCATGACCCGCAGCAGACTTATGACCCTGCCGGGCGCCGCGGCCGCCGTCACACTTGCCGCGGTTGCCCTCGCAACGTTCGGCGCAACGGCGGCGGCGGCCCCGGATGCCACGAGCGCCCGTTCGGCAACCGTCAAGATCGCGCACAGTCGCCTGGGGAAGATCCTCGTCGACTCGCGCGGCCGGACCCTCTACGTGTTGAGCGCCGACTCGGCGCGGAAGAGCACCTGCTTCGGCGCATGCGCCCAGAACTGGCCGCCGCTTCGCGTGTCACGCAAGCCGACGGTCGGAAGGGGGCTGAAGGCCTCGAAGATCGGGACGATCCGGCGCCGTGACGGCAAGCCGCAGGTGACCTACAACCGGCACCCGCTCTACCGCTTCGTCGGCGACACACGCGCGGGTCAGACGCACGGCCAGGGCATAGTCGCATTCGGCGGACGCTGGTCCGTCGTGTCACCGGCGGGGAGGCCGGTCCATTAACCACGTATCCCGCGCGGCGGCGGCCGCCGCCGCGCGGGCGGCCGTACCGCGCGGGACGTACGGCAAAGAACCGTCATTGGGGCGACGACATCGCGGCCGCCGGCGGGGACGATGTGTCGCGTGAGCTCGACGGCACCACACGGCGCCTCTGCACGCGTCGCGCGCGTAACGGGAGGGCTCGACCGGTCGACGGTGGTGGTCGCCGGAGTGGCCACGCTCGGCCTGATCATGGCCGTGCTCGACACGACGATCGTCAACGTCGCGCTCGACACCCTGGCGAAGGACATGCATGTCTCGCTGGCCACGGGCCAGTGGATCTCGACCGGGTACCTCCTGTCACTCGCAGCTGTGATCCCGATCTCGGGGTGGGTAACCGAGCGCTTCGGGTCGAAGCGCACCTGGATCGCCTCGATCGTGCTGTTCGCCGTCGGCTCCGGGCTGTGCGCGCTCGCGACTTCCGGCGGCGAGTTGATCGCGTTCCGCGTCCTGCAGGGGCTCGGGGGCGGCATGCTCGTGCCGGTCGGCTTCACCCTGGTCGTGCAGAGCGCAGGACCTCGGCGCGTGGGACGAGCGTTCGGGCTGATCGGCGTGCCGATTCTGCTCGGGCCGATCTTCGGGCCGATCATCGGCGGGCTCATCATCGACAACGCCCCGTGGCAATGGATCTTCCTCGTCAACCTGCCGATCGCCGTGGTGGCGGTCGTCGCGGCCGCCCGGCTGCTCCACCCAGACGCGGGGCGCGCCGATGCCGGCGCGCTCGACTGGGTCGGCGTAGTGCTCCTGTGCCCAGGGTTGGTGGGCATCGTCTTCGGCCTCTCGGAGACCGAGCGACACGGCGGATTGGGTCACCCGCTCGCGTTCGGGCCGATCGTCGCGGGCCTCGTGCTCGTCGGCCTGTTCGTCTGGCACAGCCTGCATGTGGCGCGGCCGCTCATCGACGTGCGGCTGTTCCGCTCACGGGGGTTCCGCGCCGCCGCGACCGCCACCTTCCTGCTCGGGGGCGCGTTGTTCGGGACGCTGCTGGTGCTCCCGCTCTACTACCAGGTGGATCGCGGCCAGAGCGCGCTCGACGCCGGGCTGCTGCTCGCGCCCCAGGGCCTCGGGGCCGCGCTGATGCTGCCGATCAGCGGCCGTCTCACGGACCGCTACGGCGGCGGTCCCGTGGTTGTCGCCGGCTGCTGCATCGTCGCTCTGGCGACCGTGCCGTGGGTCTTCGTGACCAACGAGACCCCGTACGCGCTGCTCGGCGGCGCGCTGTTCGTGCGCGGGCTCGGTCTCGGCGCGTCGATTCAGCCAACGATCGCCGCCGCGTACGCGCTGCTCGACTCGTCGCAGGTACCGCGCGCCACCGCCGCGCTCAACACGCTCCGGCAGGCCGGCGGCTCGGTCGGCACCGCGCTCCTGGCGGTCGTCCTCCAACACGAGGGCGCGGCGGCGCTGCCGGCGGCGAGCGGCGGCGCCGGGGAGCTGCTCGCGCCACTGTCCCCGGGCGAGCGCGACCAGATCAGTGGACCGGTTGCCACCGCCTTCGGACACACCTTCATGTGGGCGCTGGTGCTGGCGCTGCTGGCAGTCATTCCCGCCGTCGGGTTGCTGCGTGCCGAGCGCGCCGAGCGGCGCGCGAGCACGGTCGGTAGTGCTCAGCCCACCGCCGCGGAGCCGGATCAGCCCCGGGCAAACGCGGCCTGATGCGACCACGGGAGTACATGGGCGCTCTGGCTGCCGCACCGATGCGAGGTCAAAGAGTCGTCGCCGGTCCGACGACAGCCGGCGCTGCCAGGAGGACCCTTTGCAGGGACTTGAACCCGTACTCAGAGGAGCACGAATGACATCCCGCACACCCCTCACGCTGCTGGCGAGCGCAGCCGTGATCCCGCTCACAGCGCTGGCTCTGGCCAGCTGCGGTGGCGGCGGCGGCGACGCTACGGCCTCGAGCCCGCCGCCCAAGACCGCGAGCGGCAAGGCGGCGACGCTCGGCGTGGAGAGCACCAGCCTCGGCAAGATCCTCGACGACAGCCAGGGTCGGACGTTGTACGTGTTCCAGGGCGACACGGGCACCAAGAGCAACTGCTCCGGAGCCTGCGCCAGCAATTGGCCGCCGCTCACGAGCGCGAAGCCGACAGTCGGCAAGGGCGCGACCGCCTCGATGGTCGGGACCACCAAGCGCTCTGACGGCTCGACGCAGGTGACCTACAACGGCCACCCGCTCTACACGTTCTCGGGCGACAGCAACCCGGGCGATACGAGCGGCCAGGGCGTGAACGCCTTCGGCGGGCTCTGGTACGTGATGTCTCCGGCAGGCCAGCAGGTCACCGCGGCGGCATCGAACAGCGGTGGCGGCAGCAGCAACCCCTACTAGGGGAGGACCGGGTTCCGCGGGCCCGGCCTGGGCGCACGACTGGCCACTCACGCTGGCGAGTGGCCGATGCGACCGGGCCCGGCCTGCGGAACACTCGCCGGATGCCGTACGAGCTCCCTCCGCTCCCGTATCGGTATGACGCCCTTGCCCCGACGATCGACGAGCTCACCATGCGCGTCCATCACGACAAGCACCATGGGAGCTACGTCGAAAACCTCAACGCGGCGCTCGACGGCACCGAGTGGGCCGACCGCCCGATCGAGGAGCTGCTGGGCGACCTCGATCGCCTTCCTGAGGAAAAGCGCGCCGCCGTCCGTGACAACGGCGGCGGTCACGCGAACCACACCCTCTTCTGGGAGGCCATGGCGGCCGACGGCGGAACGGGTCCTGACGGAGCCCTCGCCCGAGCGATCGAAGCGACTTTCGACTCGGTAACGGAGCTGAAGCGGCGACTGAGCGCCGCCGCGGTCGCCCGCTTCGGCTGCGGCTGGGTGTGGGTGATCCACGACGGGAACGGCCTGGCCATAACATCCACCGCCAACCAGGACTCACCGCTGATGCACGGGCACACGCCGCTGCTCGGCGTGGACGTGTGGGAGCACGCCTACTACCTGAAGTACCAGAACCGGCGCGCCGACTACATCGAGGCCTGGTGGAACGTGATCGACTGGGCGCGCTTCGCCGCGCGCTATGAGGAGGTCCCCGCCTGACTCGGCGAGTAATGCTCGCGAGTGTCGCGCTCGTCGTGCTGATCGGGGGCGCCTTCGCGGTGCTCCTGGTCGCGTTGGACAGCATGCGCGATTCGGGAGCGCTCGCGCGGCACTCGCGTGTGGAGCTCTCCGCGGCCGACCGGCTCGAGAAGCGCGTGGTGGATCTCGAGACCGGTCAGCGCGGGTTCGTGATCACCCACGAGCCGCGGTTCCTCGCCCCGTGGCGCGCCGCGAGGAGCGCCCTCCCGGTGGCGGGGAGGCGGCTGCTGACTCTCGCTGGGGATCGCGGCCACCAGTCGCAGGCGGCTCGGATCGTTCGCGCAGTCGGGTCATACATGCGGAACTACTCGCTGCCTCTTGTTGCCGCTGCCCGTCGCGGCGACCCCGATGTGGCGAGCGTCGGGGCCACTCTCCGGGGGAAGCGGCTGGTCGACGAACTCCGGGCGCGCTTCAACGGATACGTCGCGACCCAGCGCGACCTGATGACGGCGCGTCAAGCCGACGCGGATGCGGAGGCACATCGGGCCACGGTCGCCGCGAGCGTGGGACTCGTCGGCTCGATCGTGCTCATCGTGCTGTTCGCGTCGTACCTCGCGAGAGCGATCCTCGTTCCGATCCGGCGCGCGGCAGGGATGGCGCGCCAAATCGCCGGCGGGGAGCTGAACGTGCGGATGCCCGAGTCCGGCCTCGGCGAGGTCGGGATGCTCGAGGGCGCGTTCAACAAGATGGCCGCCTCGCTCGACGAGAGCCAGGCCGAGCTGCGGCGGCAGGCGGCGCAGCAGGCCGCGCTACGGCGTGTGGCGACGCTCGTCGCGCGCGACGTGCCGCCAGACGAGCTGCTCGAAAGCGTCGCGCGCGAGGTGGCGGTGGTACTCGAGGCGGACACGACCGGACTGCTCCGCTACGAGCCGGACGGCGACCTCAGCCTGCTCGCCGCCTGGACTCGCCTCGACGTGGGTCTCCCGTTCCCCGACCGTCTGACGCCGCCCCCCGGAAGTCTCAACGAGCGGATCCTGGCGACGGGGCGACCGGCCTCGAGCGAGTTCGACGAGAACGATGAGAGCGAGGCAGCGGCGCTCTACCGCCGCTACGGCCTCCGCTCCACGCTCGGCGTGCCGATCTTCGTCGGCGGACGGCTCTGGGGGCTGATGGTCGCCGCGTGGGCAGGCGAGCGGCTCGACCCTGAGGTCGTCGAGTGGCGCCTGTCGGAGTTCACCGAGCTGGTTGCGACCGCGATCGCAAACGCCGAGAGCCGGGCCGAGCTAGCCGCCTCCCGCGCCCGCGTTGTCGCCGCGTCCGACCAGACCCGGCGCCGGATCGAGCGGAACCTCCACGACGGCACTCAGCAGCGGCTGATCTCGGTCGGTCTCCAGCTCCGAGCGGCCGAGGCGCTTGCGTCGCCCGACCAGCGGAAGCTGAGGGCGCAGCTTTCGGATGCTGCACAGGGACTCACGGGTGCGGTGGCGGAGCTCCAGGAGATCTCGCGCGGAATTCACCCCGCGATCCTCTCGCGGGGTGGTCTCCGAGAGGCGCTCAAGGCGCTCGCCCGCCGCTCCTCGGTGCCCGTCGAGCTTCACGCCGCCGTCGACGGCGAGCTGCCGGAGCCGGTCGAGGTCGCAAGCTATTACCTGGTGTCCGAGGCCCTGACGAACGCCGCCAAGCATGCGCGGGCGTCGGTGCTTCAGGTCGACGCGGAGACTGACGACGGCGTCGTCCGGCTCTCAGTAACCGACAACGGCGTGGGAGGGGCGGATCCCGAGGCGGGGTCGGGCCTCGTGGGCCTCAGGGATCGCGTCGAGGCGCTCGGCGGCGACCTTCGGATCTCCAGCGCGCCGGGCCACGGCACGGCCGTGCGGGCCACGATTCCGATCGAGCCTGGGGGTCCTCGATGATCGCCGGGGGGACCCTGACGCGGGTCGCAGTCGCGGATGACGACGTGCTCCTTCGGGAAGGCATCGCCAGCCTGCTCGAGCGCTCCGGCTTCGAGGTCGTTGGTCAGGCGGGCGACGGCTCGGAGCTGCTCGAGCTCGTTCGATCCCGCGCGCCGGAGCTGGTCATCGTCGACATTCGCATGCCGCCAAACCATGAGACGGAAGGGCTCGATGCCGCACGGGTGATCCGCGCCGAGATGCCGGACACCGGCATCGTCGTGCTGTCCGCGCACGTGGAGGTCGACCAGGCGATGGAGCTGCTTGCGGGAGGCGAGCGGACCGGCTACCTGCTGAAGAACCGCGTGACCGACGTGAGCGAGTTCCTGGAGAGCCTCGAGCGGATCGTCGAGGGCGGGTCGGTCGTGGATCCGGGCCTCGTCCTGGAGCTCGTCACTGCCCGGCGCCGCGACGATCCGCTCGCCGAGCTCACCCCGCGCGAGCGCGAGGTGCTCGCCCTCATGGCCGAGGGGCGCTCGAACGCCGGCATCGCGCGGCGTCTCTGGGTCGCCCCTGGCACGATCGAGAAGCACGTTCACAGCATCCTCGCCAAGCTGGCGCTTCCGGAGACCGACGACGACCACCGGCGTGTGCTCGCGGTGATCGCGTTCCTCGAGGCGCGCTAGGCGAGCGGCGGCTCGCCGCCCTGGTCTGCCGCGAGCATGGCGCGGATGCGCTCGGCGGACAGCTCGGGCTTCGGCAGGAACCCAAGCGCGGGGCTGTCCGAAATCATGTCGCTGAAGTCATGCTCGGGATACGCCGAGATCAGGAGCACGCGCTGCTGCCCTCCTCCCGGCTCGGCCAACCGTTGCGCCAGGTCGAACCCGCTCTCGTCGCCAAGGTCGATGTCGACGATGCAGAGGTCAGGGCGCAGCTCACCCGTGAGCCGCACGGCGTCGTCGATCGTTGAGGCGATTCCGACCACGTCGATCCCCTCGCGCTCCAGCAGCTCGCGTGCGGCGGCGAGAAACCGCGGACTGTCGTCCACGAGGAGGGAGCGCAGCGGCATAAGGGTTCAGCATCGCAGCGCCGGGTCACGCGCACATTGCAGCTAGCAGGAATCTCAAAAGTGGCGGTGACGGGGGCCCAAGTCTCGGGTTGTCCATGCAGACATGAGCGACCTGAGTCGGGATGGTGCTTGAGGACTCCGGCGAAAGGTAAAGACCGATGTTCCTGACCAGTCCACAGACTCGCGTCACGATCGCGGAAGGTCATGCTCTCGTTCGCGGCGCCATCACGGCGCTTCTCGACGCGGAGGACGACATCACCGTCGCAGGTCTGGCGGGCGACAGCGAGGAGGCGTTCGCGGTGACAGCGCGCGAGCGGCCCGACGTCGTCCTGATCGACCTGGACCTGCCAGGCGCCGGTGGCCTCGAAGCGACACGGGAGATCTTCTCCAACCCCGCTCTAGAGAGCGTGCGCGTCATCGTGCTCAGCCCCACCGATGAGGACGACCAGCTGTTCGGCGCTCTGCGCGCCGGCGCGAGCGGTTTCCTCGTGAAGGACACCGAGCCCTCGGAGCTCCTCGAGGCGGTGCGAGCCGTCGCCCGCGGCGAGGCGCTCCTGTCGCACGGGGTCACCCGACGGCTTATCGCGGAGGTGGCCTCGCAGGCCGACCGCTACCGCCCGAGTCCGGAGGAGCTCGAGGAGCTGACCGCACGCGAGCGCGAGGTCACCGCGCTCGTCGCGCGCGGGCTCAATAACCAGGAGATCGCGGAGCGACTCGTAATCAGCATCGCGACCGCCAAGACGCACGTCAGCCGCGCGCTACGCAAGGTCGACGCGCGTGACCGCGCCCAGCTGGTCGCGCTCGCCTACGAGACGGGGCTCGTTCATCCGCGACGGGACGGCATGCTGCCGCAGGCAGCCGGCCAACTCGACTCGGCGCTCGCGCTGGGCTGAGGGGGTGGGGAGATGCCATCGCTCGCAGAGCTCCTCGCGCGCGACTGCGTCGTGCAGATGGAGTCGACGATTCCCGCGGAGCTGACGATCGCAGAGTGGCGCCGTGGTCAGGCGAGGCAGCGGGTCGACACCCGCCGCGGTCCTCGCCGCCGGCTCGCGCGGGGGCGGGGTCGATGAGGCTGTTGCCCGCTTCACTCGGAAAACGGGCGTCCGCGGCGTACGCGGGCTGGCGTAGGGAGTCCTGCGCCGTGCGGATCGCGTACGACCATTGGAGGCACGCGGACCGCGATGTCGAGCAGTTTGCCTGGGCGGCCTACGTCGCCGCGCTCGACCGCGAGGAGCGCGCCGCGCACGCGTATCGCAAGTACGGTCATGCGCTGCGGAGGCGGTAGCCGACGCCGCGCACGGTGTCGAAGCTTTGGGTGCCGAAGGCCCCGTCGAGCTTCGCTCGCAGGTGGCCCACGTACACGTCGATGATGTTCGAGCGGTGCTCGTGGCCGTTGTCCCAGGCCCCCTCGAGAAGCTGGTAGCGGCTTAGGACCTGATCCGGATGGCGCATGAACACCTCGAGCAGCTGGAACTCCTTGGCCGAGAGCGGGATCTCCACCTGGCTGCGACGCACCCTGCGCGTCGCCGGATCCAGCTCGATGTCGGCGACATGCAGCACGACGTCTCGCTCCGCGGGGACGCGTCGTGACAGGGCACGCAAACGCGCCGCCAGCTCGCCGAAGTCGAAGGGCTTGACCAGGTAGTCGTCCGCACCTGCGTCGAGGCCGGCGATGCGGTCCTCGACGTCGTCGAGCCCGGTCAGCATCAGGATCGGAGTCCGCACCCCGGCGTTGCGCAGCCGGCGACACAGCTCGAAGCCGTCGATTCCCGGGAGCAGCGCGTCCACAGTCAGGACGCTGTAGGGGCTCGAGGCGGCCATCCAGAGCGCGTCCTCGCCCCTGATCGCGATGTCCGCTAGGAGACCCTCGTCGCGGAGACTCTGTCGAATGAGACTCGCGAGCTCCACGTTGTCCTCGACCACCAGAATGCGCATGGCCGAAATGCTGGCCGCCGGTGGCGCGGTTGTCGTCAGGCCCGCGAGGACAGTTCGCGGTACCGCGGGACACGGGTAGGGCGCACCGCCCTACACCCCTGGTCGGAGCGCAAGGTGCGGTCCCCGGGCTGACGACAAGATGGCTCCGCTGCCGCAGCATGTCGCGCATGAACAGAACCTGGGCAGTCGGAGTCACCGTGCTCGCGCTCGCCGGGCTGATGGGCTCGGCGGGATGTGGCGAGGAAAGAGCGGCGCAACCGGCGGGCGCTGTGCCGGCCTCCGCTTCTGCCAGCGCCGTGGAGACGCAGATGGTGAAGGTGATCAGGCGCGTCTCGCCGGCGGTCGTGCAGATCCAATGCGGACGCAGCCTCGGATCCGGAATCGTCTTCGATGGGCGTGGCGACGTCGCGACCAATGCGCACGTGATCGGCGGCGCGCGCTCGTGCACCGTGACGCTGCCTGTCGGCAACGAGCACCCCGCGACCGTCGTCGGCGCCGATACGACCCATGACGTCGCGGTCGTGCATCTCGCCGGCGCGACCCCCGCCCCCGCGACGTTCGGGGACTCCGACAAGGTCCAGGTCGGTGACATGGTCCTCGCGATGGGCAACCCGCTGGGTCTCCGATCGAGCGTCACCCAGGGCATCGTGTCCTCGCTCAACCGCAACGTCGCGGAGTCGCAGAACGTGGATCTCTCCGCTCTGATCCAGACGAGCGCGGAGATCAACCCCGGGAACTCCGGCGGCGCGCTCGTCGACCTGTCCGGGCGGGTCATCGGAATCCCGACGCTCACGGCACTCGACCCCGAGTTCGGCGGCGCGCAGGCGCCCGGCATCGGCTTCGCGATCCCGAGCAACACGATCCGGACCATCGCGTCCTCGCTGATCGGGTCGGGCTGACCGTGATCGCCCACTGCTCCTGCGGCACCGTGCATTGGGCCGAGCCGCCGTTCTCGTCGTGCCCGCGCTGCGACGCACCGGTGGTGGTGCGCGCCCGGGTCGAGACGCTCGAGGAGTTCGAGGAACGCATCCTCCTCTGTGCCGAGACGACGGCCCAGATCCGGTCTCTGCCCGAGACTCAGCCGAGTGCGACACCGGAATGACGCGGAACCGTAGCCCCGCCTCGGCCTTTGAACCGGGTCTGGTGCCCCGCGTAGCTCGCTGGTGCGTCCGTCACCGCGGCCGCGTTCTGATCATCTGGGTGGTGGTGCTCATCGCGGCGCTGGCGGCGATGTCCGGGGTCGGGACGCGTGCCGCCAACCAGTTCTCGCTGAGCGGAACCGAGTCGCAGCGGGCCCAGGATCTGCTGCAGCAGTCCTTCCCGGCGCAGTCCGGCGACGTCGATCAGATCGTCGTCCGCGCTCGCCAGGCCCGGATCGCCGCTCCCGCGATTCGCGCGCGCATCGAGCCCATGCTCAACCGTGTTGCGCGCCTCCCCCACGTCAGCAGCGTGGTGGGTCCGTACGCCGCGGGGACAACCCAGATCTCCGCGGACGGCCGGATCGCCTTCGCGACGGTGACCTTCGACGAGCAGGCGCCGTCGCTCTCGAAGGCGACGGTGGAGCGCGTGATCTCGACCGCAACCGAGGCGCGTTCGCCGAACCTGGACGTCGAGCTGGGCGGCGGGGCCATCGAGCAGACCCAAACCACCGCAGCCGGAGGCGCCGGCGCAATCGGCCTTGCGGCGGCAATCGTAGTCCTGCTGATCGCGTTCGGCTCGTTCGTCGCGATGGGACTGCCGGTCATCACGGCGCTTCTCGGTCTCGGCACGGGGTTCGGCGCGATCGCGCTCGCGTCCCAGGTCATCGACATGCCGAACTTCTCCACGGAGCTCGCGGCCATGATCGGGCTGGGCGTGGGGATCGACTACTCGCTGTTCGTCGTCACCCGGTTCCGTCAGACATACGACCGGGACGCGACAGCGACGACGCTGACTGCCATGGGGACGGCGGGACGGGCCGTGCTCTTTGCCGGGTCCACGGTCATCATCGCGCTCCTGGGGATGTACGTCCTCGGTGTGAGCTTCCTCAGCGGGCTTGCGGTCGCAGCGGCACTCGCGGTCCTGTTCACGATGCTCGCAGCCCTGACGGCGCTGCCCGCGTTTCTTGCGCGCTTCGGCGGCCGGGTCGGTCGCGGCCGCGCGGCGCGCGCGCAGCGGCTCGCTGCCGACGGGTCCGGGAACGGGTTCTGGGCGCGCTGGGCGCGCCTGGTCAGCCGCCACCCGTGGCCGGCGGCGATCGCGGGACTGGCGATCATGCTCGTCATCGCAACACCCGCGCTGTCGCTGCGGATGGCCCTCAGCGACGCCGGGAACGATCCGGCGGGCACGACGACGCGCAAGGCGTACGACCTGGTCGCGGAGGGCTTTGGCCGCGGGTCCAACGGGCCGCTCCAGATCGTCGTGCAGCTGCCCCGGCAGAGCGACCGAACGGCGCTGGACCGCATCGGCGGCGCGCTCCGCGCCACGCCGGGCGTGGCCTCGGTGGCGCCGGTGCAGGTGAGCCCGGGTGGGCGGGTGGCGGTATACGAGGCATTCCCGCGCACCGCGCCGCAGGCCGCTGCGACCAGTGACCTGGTCAGGCACCTGCGCGACACGGTCCTCCCGCCCGTGGAGCGAAGCAGCGGCACGACCGTGCTGGTAGGGGGTCCCACCGGCGGCAGCATCGACTTCACGAGCGTGCTCTCGGCCAAGCTGCCGCTCTTCATCGCGGTGGTCGTCGGCCTGGCGGCGTTGCTGCTCCTGGTCGTCTTCCGATCGCTCGTGATCCCGGTTCAGGCGGCCCTCATGAACCTGCTCTCGATAGCAGCCGCGCTCGGCGTGACGGTCGCGGTCTTCCAGTACGGCTGGCTGGCCGGCTTCGTCGGGGTCGACAAGGGACCGATCGACTCCTGGGTACCGGTGATCCTGTTCGCGATCGTCTTCGGCCTCTCGATGGACTACGAGGTCTTTCTCGTCTCGCGCATCCGTGAGGAGTGGACGAGGCACCGCGATCCCTCGCGCGCGGTGGTCGACGGCGTGGCCACGACGGGGCGTGTGATCACCGCCGCGGCGACCATCATGGTGTGTGTCTTCCTGTCGTTCGTGCTCTTGCCCGAGCGACCGGTCAAGGTGTTCGGCCTCGCCCTGGCGAGCGCCGTATTCCTCGACGCAGTAGTGATACGCAGCCTGCTCCTGCCAGCGGTGCTCGAGCTCCTGGGCCCGCGGACGTGGGCGCTCCCGGGCTGGCTGAACCGGGTCCTGCCGCGTGTCGAAGCCGAGCCGTCCGCTCGACCGGCCGCGGATCGCCCGAAGGCCGCGTGACGCGGCTCCGCACGGCGGTCGCCGCGATCGCCGCGACGAGAGCCGCCGCCACGACGTAGTCGGCGTACCGGAAGCTCCGGTGGAAGCCCTCCCATGCGCCCGCGAGGGCCCAGCCGACCCCGGCGAAGGCGAGGCACCACACGAGCGCGCCCAGCATCGTCCAGAGCAGGTATGGCCGGACCGGGATGCGCAGCACCCCGGCGGGAATCGAGATGAGCGACCGCACGACCGGCGTGATGCGCCCTAGGAGGATCGCGCTGCGCTCGTGTGCCTCGAACCACGATCGAGCCCGCGTGAACCCGTCGTCGCGCACGGGCAGCCAGCGCGGCAGGCGCTCGCTGCCGGAACGCGCGGCCAGCGCGCCTAGCGCGTAGCCCGCCGTCGCCCCGCCCATCGAGCCGAGCGCGCCTGCGGCGACCAGGAGCGCGTAGCTCTCGACTCCGAAGGGGACGCTGCTCCCGACGAGGCTGATATGTGCGCCGGCAGCCGCCCCGGCAGCCAGCACACCGGCATAGAGCATGATCAGCTCGCTGCCGATCGGCACGACGGCGTCGAGCGCCATGAGGAGGAAAACGGCGACGACGCCGTGGTGGGCGATCGCCGTCGTGATGTGGGAGCCGATCGTCACGCCGATCGGGTCGCGACCGTCACGCCGAGGCCCTTCCTGTCCGCGAACACCCATCGCAGGCACACGTAGCGCACGAGCGTCGCGACGGCGCTCGCGGCCACCAGCACGATCACCTCGATGAGGCGCGCTGGTCGCCTGACGATGTCCTCGAGGACTGCGAGCGCGCCGCTGGTGAGTGCGAGACCGAGCAGGAACACGAAGGCACCGAGCAGCTGGTGGCGTATCGCGCCGGCGCGGCCGCGGACCCCGAACGTCAGCCGGCGGTTGGCGGCAGTGTTGGCGACGGCCGTCGCGGCGAGCGCGAGCGCATTGGCGACCTCTGGCGCGAGCCACGTGCCGAGCACGAGGTAGATCAGGACGTAGGCGATCGTTGAGACCACGCCGATGGCGATGAACCGGAGCGCCTGGCTCTCGGCCGCGAGCCGCGCCACGCCGCGGAGATCGCCCCACGCGGTCGAGGCGATGTCCACGCGCGAGTCCGAATCCTCGACCCAGTCGACGGGGACCTCGTAGATGCGCAAACCGCGGCGCTCGGCGAGCACCAGGAGCTCGGTGTCGAAGAACCACGCGTCGTCGGAAACCGCCGGCAGGAGGTCGCGAATGACCTCCGTCCGCGCCGCCTTGAAGCCGCACTGCGCGTCGGAAAAACGAGCTCGCAGCGCCCCGTGGAGAAGGTGGTTGTAGCTGCGCGAGATGAACTCGCGCTTGGTGCTGCGCGACACACGCGCGCCGTGCGCGAGGCGCGTGCCGATGGCGAGGTCGCTGTGTCCGGAGAGGAGCGGCGCTACGAGCGGCAGGAGCGCGCGCAGGTCCGTGGACAGATCCACGTCCATGTAGGCAACGATGTCCGATTCGCTGGTCGACCACGCAGCACGCAGCGCCCGGCCGCGGCCCTTCTGCGCAAGATGGAGAACGTCGACGCCGGGTAGCGCCTCGGCGAGTCCTTGGGCTATCGCGAGGGTGTCGTCAGTGCTCGCATTGTCCGCGATGACTATCCGCCAGCTGAACGGAAATTCCTCGGACAGGTAGCTGTGCAGACGGCGGATCGATGTGGCAAGGACGGCGTGCTCGTTGTAGACGGGGACCACGATTTCAACGAGTGGCGCGTGCCTCCGGTGACCGGTGGCTTGGGGGGTGTGCGCCTCCGCTGTTGCCATGCAACGAAGATTGCGCGCCTATCGTGAACGGACGATGAGCGGGTAGCGCTCGAGCGCCGGGGCGCGGTGGCGGCAGTCGACGAGGTGAATCCTGGGGTTGCGGAACCCGGTGCGAACCGGTCGGCAGGTGGCCGCGGCCGCGAGCAAAACCCGCGACGGACCGCCGGGGTGGGCGCGCCAGACGCGGGGCGAGCCGGTGAAGACGACCCAGCGGATCTGGCCTTGGTGGACGGCGCCCGCGAACCAGGAGACGCTGGGCCTGCTCTGTGAGCCGGAGAATCCGCCGAGCCCGGCGACGTGCGCACCGGACGCGATGATCGCCGGCGCGGCCTGCTCCTGGCTGCGCACGGCGACCGTCCCGCCGCCGTGGCGGCGCACGTAGCTCAACGCCTCGCGCAGTTCGGGGGCGTGCATCCGGACCCTCGCGGCGCTTCGATCGATCGGCTGCGCCGAGGCCGGCCCGCCCTGGGGCACCGTGCCGCTGGTCGGGTGGCCGACCGTCTGCACGGCCCACACGGTGGGTGCGGCAAGCAACCCCGCGAGCGCGACGGCCACGAGCGCCGACCGTGCGCGTGTCGCCGTCGGCAGGGCGAGGCCGACAGCGGTACACGCCCCGCCCGCGATCAGCAGGGGTACCAGCCAGCTGAGCCCGTGGACGCCGTTGTCGATAACGACCACCTCGATCAGCGCACCGGCCGCCACGGCGAGCGCCGCGACAGCCGGCGACCTCACGAGCTGGACGACGGCCGCCCCTACCAGTGCCGCGGTGAACGGCGCGAGCAGCACCGTGTAATAGGGATGGAAGGTTCCCTTCGCGCTGCTCAGCACGACCGCCGCGGTCGCGAACGCACCGCCGACCAGGAGAATCCAGCCGGTGCGAGGGTCGCCGCGACGAAGGCGACTCGCGGCGGCGACCGCGACGCCGCCCACGATCGCGAGGCCGATCAGCCATCCCACCTGGCCGGCGAGGCTCGCGTCGAGGAGCCGGAACGGTCCGGGTGCCCTCGCGTTTGCGTGCCCGTTCAGCCGGTTGATGCCGTTGTACCCGCCGATCAATGTCCAGATGCTGTTGTCAGCCGTGCTGTCGACCCAGGGCCTGTCGCTGGTAGACGTGAGCGCCACGACCAGCGGCCATGCGACGCCAACGGTCACGGTCGCCGCGCCCGCCTGGAGCAGCTGGCCCACCGCCGTCCAGCGACCACGCGGAGCGACCCACAGCCACGCGACGACGATCCCGGGCACGACCACCAGCACCGCCGCCAGCTTCGTCTCGAAGCCGAGTCCCACGCAGACGCCCGCGAGGACAAGCCAGCGCGTGCCGCCCCGCTCCAGGCCGCGGACGACGCACCAGAGCGCTGCGGTGGCGAACAGGACCAGGAGCGCGTCCGGATTGTTGTGACGAGACATGGCGACGGCGATCGGCGTCGTGGCGAGCGCCAGGCCCGCCACGAATCCGGCCGCTCGCCCGAATTGCCGGCGTGTGAGGTCGTACACCAGCGCGACCGTCGCCACCCCGATCAGCGCCTGGGGAACGAGGATGCTCAGCGGCCGGAAGCCGAACAGATGGACCGAGAGCGTCTGGATCCAGAGCGCAAGCGGCGGCTTGTCGACCGTCATCACGCCGCTGGGGTCGAACGACGCGTACAGGAAGTTGTGCGAGCTCGAGCTCATCGACCGGACCGCGGCCGCGTAGAACGGGTTACCGAAGCCGTTCTGGCTCAACCCCCAGAGATTCAGCGCGCCGGCCACCACGATCAGCGCTGCGAGCTCGAGGTGGAGGGGGGACAGGGCGGTCCTGGCCGCGTCTACGCGAGCCCGCCAGGGCGCCCTGCCTATGGTGATCCCTGTCATTGCACGGGACGCTCGGCCGCGCGGATGAGCGGGCGATGAAAGCCGCGAACCGCTACTCGCGCGCGCGAGTGCAGGCGTCCGGCCTGTCGGCCTTGCGGAACTGGCGGAAGAAGGACCAGATGACGTCGCCGCCATCCGGGCCGCGCACGTCGGTGAAGCGGCCGTAGTCGGAATCGTTCGTTCCGCCCGGCCAGAAGTGGCCCATGCCGTGGATGGTCCAGCGCTCGAGGAGCCGGCACCCCGATGCGGTGTCGTACTGCTGGACTGTGCTCCGGTACTTCCCGTGCGCGCGCACCTCGCGCGTCCGGGTCGGCACCGCGGCGATTGGTCCGGCCGTCCTGCCCGAAGCGACGAGGTTGTCGGTCATCCGCCACTGTTCCAGGACCTGCCGCGAGTGGCCGGGCACGACGTCGTCCCGGTCGCCCTGCAACGCGAGTACCGGCATGACCCGCGCGCGCGCTCCCATGGTGGCGAGCGCGGCGCGCGCAAGTCGAACGCTCCGTTCCGACGGCGTGCGCCCACCGCAGGGGTTCGTCCCATAGGCGCAGCCGGCGTCGATCGCGATCGCGGCGAACAGGTCGGGATGGGTGGCGCCGAGCACGCCGGTCATGGACGCGCCGCTCGACATGCCCACGACGTAGACCCGGGCGGGGTCGATCGCCGGCGCGCGCCCGGCCAGCGCGTCGCGGACCATCCCGGCGATCGCGGCGGGATCGCGGCTGCGTCGCGTCGTGTCGGTCGCGGCGCGCCAGCAACGGCCGCGGTGGGCGGCCGCATCCGGATACATGACGACGAAGTGGTCCCGCTCGGCCTGCTGGTCCAGTTCGGCGGCGGTCTCCATCTGCTCTGCGGTCGTGCCGCAGCCGTGCAGCATCACGACCAGCGGCGCCGGCCGCGACCGGTTCAGCGTCGCGGGTGTATAGACGAGCGCGCGGTAGTCCTTCGGAAACGAGCGCCGGTCGACCTTGCCGCGAGCGGTGGCCGACATGGGCTGCGCGCTGGGCTCGTCCTGAGCCCTGCTGACGGCAAGGGCCACGGCGGCGACAGCCAGCACCATGCCGCCCGCGAGCAGGGGTCGCGCATCCATCCGTCGGGATGATGGCGACGGCTGCTAAAGCCGCAGTAAGCGGCTCCCGCAGCGTCGTCAACTCCCCGGTTGGCCGCCGTTGAGAGAGCCGACGGCTCCCGTCTCGCGCTCGAGGAACGCGCCCAGCTCCTGGATCGTGCTCATAAGCGGAGCCGGGAAGATCACCGTGGAGTTCTTGTCGACGGAGATCTCGACCAGCGTCTGCAGGTTGCGGAGCTGGAGCGCGAGCGGGTGCTCCATCATCACGTCCGACGCGTGCGCGAGCTCGCCGGCCGCGAGCGCCTCGCCCTCGGCCGCGATTATCTTGGCGCGCTTCTCGCGCTCGGCCTCGGCCTGACGAGCCATCGCGCGCTGCATGCTGTCGGGGAGCTGGATGTCTCGCAGCTCGACGACCGTGACCTCCATGCCCCATTCCTCGGTCTGCACGTCGAGAATCTCGCGAATGTTCTGGTTGATCGTCTCCGTCTCGGCCAGCGTCTCGTCGAGCGTGTGGCGCCCGACCACAGCACGGAGCGTGGTCTGCGCGATCTGGCTGATCGCGGCCGGTGCGTTCTCGATCGCCACCACCGAGCGGATCGCGTCCGCGACCCGGTAGTAAGCCACCGCCGATACGTCGACGCTGACGTTGTCACGGGTGATGATCCCCTGCGACTGGATCGGCATCGTGACGATGCGGAGCGAGACGCGGTGCGGGCGGTCCACGAGCGGCACGAAGACGAGCACGCCGGGACCTCGGGCGCCGCCCCTGACCTTCCCGAGCCGGAACACCACCGCGCGCTCGTACTGCTTGAGGATCCGGACCGAGAGCGCGAGAACCACGAGGACCACGACGACCACGGCGATGACGACGTATATGAAAGCCATCTCGACATCGTCCCCGCCAGGGTCGCGGCTGTCGTCGGCCCTCGGGCGGGTCTGTCGGCTACGACTCGCGGAGTAGGCCGGCGAGCGTTGCAATCGCCCCGATCGGGCTTCGATCCGACCACACGGCGCAGACCACCGCTCGCCGGCGAGGGGACAGAGCCCCCGACTGCCCGTATCGCGCGCGCTCCGCGGCGAGCGCGAGGTCGGCCGTCCGCGGGCCGATCGTGCGGCTGAGCACCGCCGCCGACTCGTGCAGGGTCGCGACGTCCTCTCCCCGCCGCGCAAGCTGCACGAGCATGCCCTCGCCCGTCCCGCGCGGCCGGCGGCGCCAAAGCGCCGGTGCGCAGGCAAGCAGGAAGGAGCCCACCAGAAGCGTGAGCGCTGACGAGTGCGACAGCGAAGCCGCTCCCCCGGCCCGCGGTGTCGGGTCGAACACGACCCAGCCCAGGCCCTGGTACCAGACCTCGACCCACGCGTGGGCGTCGCGATCACGTATGACCCAGCGCCCATCTGAGCCGGCTACCCCGGGGGCGAACCCCACCGCGACGCGTGCTGGAACGCCGGCGAGACGGAGCAGCAGCGCAGCGGCTCCCGCGAAGTGCTGGCACGAGCCGGCGCGATCCTTGAACAGGAACGCGTCGAGGGGCCTGCGGCGGTCCGGTGCGTTGGTCGAATAGCGGTAGCTCGCGAGGAAGTCCTTCACGCGACGCACCAGCTCGGCCTGAGTGCCGGCGCCGGCCGCGAGCCGCCGCGCGAGTGCCAGCGCCCTGGCGTACCCGTTCGATCGCAACTCCGCGTCGGCCCCGGGGTCCCGAGGCGCTCCGAACGCGGCGGGCGCCGTCCAGGAGCCTCCCGGCTCGCCGATCCTGAGGTAGTCGCGGACCCGCGGATCGGTCGGCAACGCGGCACGCTCGAGTCGACGCCACGACGGGTGGACCGACACCGCACGCACGTGGTACCTGTCGCCCCGTGCCGGAGTTGGAATCAGCCTCCAGGAATCTCCGGACAGTGGTACGTGAACGCCGCCCGACGGGACCGATTCGATACGACCCGGCCCGACGGCGTACCTGCTGCGCAGCGCGCGGATCTCCACGGCCGCGTCCTCAGGATGTGCGCCCGGCTCGGGCAGGGGCGCCGGTGACCTCAGCATCGCGGTCCGCCAGCCACGGCCGTCCACCACATCGAGCGCCCGCATCCGCCAGTACGAGTGGCGCGGCGCCCGGATGCGCGCGAGGACCCTTCCGTTGCGTTCGCCGTGGAGCGCCCCGTAGGTCTGGGTGGGGTCGAATTTCACGGTGCCGGGCTGGTCCGACGCATGCGTGATCGCCGTCAGCCAGCTGTCGCCTGGCGCGGCGACGACGGCCACCGCCACGCCCCCCACGGCGGCCGCGGCGAACACCCGGCGCGCGAGCACCTCGCGCTGGTCGAACAGCCACAGCGCCGCAAGCACCACGACCGCGCCGCCTTCCCACACGGCGTCGCCGCCATAGCCAAGGAACACGGCGACGAGCCACGGTGTGGCGGCGCACGCGAGCGCCCACCAGCGTCGTCCGCGCGCCGCGGCGAGCGCTTCGGCCATCAGGAGGCCTCCGGAGATCCAGAGCACGACGGCGTCGACTCCGATGCGCTCGTCGGCGGAGGAGAGGTCGCCGGAAACGAGCGACCATGCGCCGCGGAGCGCCGGCTCGCCCCAGTTCGATGGGGACCCGAGACCGGCAACCAGCGCGACCAGTACCACCCAGACGACGAAGGTCGCAGCGTACGCCCATGCCGGCGAGCGCAGCGTGACCAGGGCGGCCGACACGCTCGCGGCCGCTGTCAGGCCGAGGTACGCGTCCGCGCCGAGCTCGCCGGCCCACGCGACGGCGGCGAGGACCGCGAATCCGGCGAGCGCGGCGGCACGTGGCGGCACGAGCTCAGTCCGCTTGTCCGAGGACGGCGAGCCTCCGATGGACGTCCGGCCATCCCAGGAGGTTGGGACCGATCCATGCCGGAGTCTCGTCCCCGGGCAGGAGGATTGCGCAGCCGCCCGCCCGCGCGCACCGGAGGACGTGCGCGACGGCGGAGCGGACGATGCGGTCTGCCTCGATCCTGTCGGCGCCGGCCCTCACGTCGACCACGTACAGCGGTGCCTCGACAAGCTCGTCGCTCAAGCGTCGTTCCTGCAGCCCGGCGCCGCGGGCCAGCGACGCCCAGTGAAGGCGCGACGCGGGGGTGCCCGCGCGGTATGCCCGCAAACCGTCCGGGTCCATTGGGTCGGACTCCTGGGGCAGCGTCCGGAGCCGAGCCGGTCGTGGGCCTTCCTGGCCGCGCGGGAGGACGAGCAGCGGGACGCTCTCGCCTGCTCGCCGGTCGGTTGCGAAAAAGCCCAGCGGATCGCGCAGTCGCACCGTCGCGGGCTCCAGCACATGGCGTCCGCGCCGCGCAAATGTGATCGCGACGCTGTTCGTCCCGGCATGAAGCTGAGCAGGGGGGACGCCGGGAATGGCCAGCTCGCACACCAACCCCAGCGAGTGGCGGACGGCCAGCCGAATCGTCATCTCGAGCCGCTCGCCTTCGACGACCTCCGTGGCGTGCACGCGCCGGTCGACGGCCACCGACCGGGAGGCCGCGACCACGAGCACGGCGGCGTAGGCGACGAGGAGGAGAAGCGCCGCGCCGAGCGCCACCAGGGTCGACGAGCCCGTCCCCGATCCAAGGGCGAGCGACGCCAGGCCGATCGTGACCGTGACCGCGACACGGCTCATAGGACCGGCACGTCGGTCAGAGCCTGTGCGACGACTTCCTCGGCGGCCGCGTGCGAACCATCGTGGCGCAGCTCGAGGCGGTGGACCAGGACGGGCATTGCGAGCGCTCGCACGTCGTCGGGAATGACGAAGTCGCGACCGTCGAGCGCCGCACGAGCGCGGGCGGCCTGGAGGAGCCAGACCGCCGCCCGCGGGCTCGCCCCGGTCTCGACCCGCTCGTGCGCTCGGGTGAAGCGGACGAGCTCCACCACGTAGGCGAGCACGGCGTCTGAGGCGTGCAGTGCTCTGACGGCGTGTTGCGCGTCGAGCAGCTCCAACGGATTCGTGACGGGCGGCGAAGCAGCGGGCGGCTCCGTTCGCAGCAGTGAGATCTCCCCGGGCAGGTCCGGATAGCCCAGCGATACGCGGGCGAGGAACCGGTCGAGTTGCGCGAGCGGCAGGGGGTAGGTGCCGTCATAGCCCGCGCGCGGGTTTTGCGTGGCGATCACGAAGCACGGCCGTGGAATCGGCCGGCTCGTGCCATCCACGGTCACCTG
>Ga0207706_10000833_pt1 | contig 32010 bp, 28 predicted proteins | sample KBSC53metaG_FD_184318 | JGI IMG/M metagenome (GOLD analysis project Ga0207706, IMG submission 184318) | Corn rhizosphere microbial communities from Kellogg Biological Station, Michigan, USA - KBS C5-3 metaG (SPAdes) (version 2) | ecosystem: Host-associated > Plants > Roots > Rhizosphere > Soil ... | reverse complement strand
ATCACGACCGCTGTCTACACGGTCACCCTGCAGGGCGCAGACGACATCGCAAGCCTGACGCCCACGATCGTCCAACTCGACGAAGGAAATGCGCCACTCAGCACCCAGGGCCGGCTGCCTTTCAGCGATGTCGACAGCGCCCGCAATTTTGTGCCGCAGACAAGCACGGCTGGCCTCTATGGCAGCTTCAGCGTGGATGCGACAGGCGCATGGCAGTACAACGCCACCGAGCACAATGAATTTGCGGCCGGCACGGTCTACATCGACACCTTCCAGGTGGCCAACGCAAATGGCGATGGCGCCACAACCAGCGTCAGCATCCACATCCAGGGCACCAACGACGCCGCCGTGATCGGCGGTGCCACCACGGCGACGACGGCCAAAGCCACCGGGACACACACCAGCGGCCAACTGACGATCAGCGACGTCGACAGCCCTGCGGAGTTCGTGGCTCAGGCGGTTACCGCTGGCCAGTATGGTGACTTCTCGCTGGGCACGGACGGGGCCTGGACCTACACGCTGAACAAAGACACCACCCGTGTGCTGGCACTCAAAACGGGCGAGAGCCTCGACGACGGCTTCACCGTCACGAGCGCGGACGGGACGACTGCGCGCGTCGTGGTGAAGATTCGCGGCAACGACGACATCGTCGTCGCCGCGGCCCCGCCCTCCCCTGCGCCTGAGCCGGTTCCCGCCGCTGCACCGGTGCCGGATCCCGGTAGCTTCGCGTTGCCACCAGCGGCGCAGCCAGTGGCCAGCACAACCCCGGTCATCGTAGAGCGGGCAGTTGTCGAGAAAGCTGCGTTTGCCAGCACCAATCCGGCAAACGCGGCGGGTCTCGAGGCTCGTTCCAATCCCAACGCCAACGTGGTCGCATCGCCACCGGTCGTCAATGACTCAACGGGCGCCAGCCACGCCGCCGTCGGCAGCGGGTTCCCTGTGGCCGTGAGTGCCGATACCTCTGCGCCTGTGTCGGTGTTCAAGGGCGTGCCCGATCAAACCATCCCCCTCCAGAGCAGCACCATTTCCTTCAGCATTCCAGCCGATGCTTTCACGGCACGCCCCAATGCGGCATTGAGCGTCGACGTCCGTCAAACCGATGGGCAGGCATTGCCCACTTGGCTAAAGTTTGACCCGAACACGGGCAAATTCAATGGCACGGTCCCACCGAATGCACCCAGTGAGCTGGTGATCATGGTCACGGTGAAGGATGCCCAGGGTGGCGAGGCGACAACGACGTTCCGCGTCAAGCTGGTAAAGGTACTGCAAGGGCGGCATGGTTTGTCCGAGCAAATTCGCATGGCGGCCAGATCACCGCATTTGTTTGATCGGGCAAGCGTGCCGCGGCGAGCCGCCTGAGCGCTGAAACGAAGCAGGCATTCAACGAGCCCTGCTTTCCTGCACACGAAGGCAACGAATTGAACTCTGACGCGTCGACTGACGGACAAATTCCGCAGCCCCAGACTCCCACCATCCTGCTGAATCTGGCCCGTCAGGCCAGGCGTGCCACAAGCCCGCACGAACTCGGCTTTTTGGCTGTGAACGACAGTCATGCGCTGGTCCCCTACCGCCAGGCGGCGCTGTGGTTGAGCGATGCATCGGTTCTGGCGTTGTCTGGCGTGGTGCAACTGGAGGCGAATGCCCCCTATGTCCAATGGCTGGGCGAGGTCTGCCGCGCGCTTTGCCTGCAGACGCCAGACCTGCTTGCCCGCCCGATCGACGTGCAAGCCCTGCCACCGGCACTGGCCGAGGACTGGAACGAATGGCTGCCCACGTATGGCTTGTGGCTGCCTTTCTCGGCGCAGCATGGCGACGTGGCCTCACCGCTTGGGTCCGGCGATCGCACCGGTGGCTTGCTGCTTGCACGGGAGACGCCCTGGCAGCCCGGCGAAGTGGCTCTGCTGGCGGAATGGCTCGACATCTGGCATCACGCCTGGTGTGCGATGAATCGCTCTGATCGATGGTCCTGGCGACACTGGTTCTCGCGCTTCCGACATCCTGCGCAGGGCAAGGGCAGGTTGCCGAAAGCGTTCATCGCCTGGGGCCTGGCGCTTGCCGCGACATTTTTCTTCCCCGTCCGCTTGACAGTGCTCGTGCCGGGCGAACTGGTCCCCGCCAACCCGGCGGTCATCCGGGCACCCCAAGAAGGGGTGATCGGCAGCTTCTTCGTCAAGCCCAATGCCATCGTCACACCCGGCCAGGTCTTGTTCGATCTCGACAGCACCGCCTTGACGAGTCGGCTGGAGGTGGCACAGCAGGCATTGGCCAGCGCCGAGGCCGAGTACCGGCAGTCGGCCCAGCTGGCCGTGTCGGATGGAAAGTACAAAGGCCAGCTGGCGTTGCTGACCGGCAAGATCGAAGAGCGGCGGGCCGATGTCGACTATCTGCAAGGGCAGCTGGAGAGATCGCATGTCGTGTCGCCGCAAGGCGGCATGGTGCTGTTCGACGACCCGAGCGAGTGGGTGGGCAAACCCGTTGCAACAGGCGAACGCATCATGCGGGTGGCTGCCCCCGAAGAGGTGGAAATCGAAGCATGGCTACCGGTTGGCGACGCCATCCCGATGGAAAACGGGGCGGCGGTGACGCTGTACCTGAATGCGAGCCCGCTGTCGCCTGTTGCCGCGCAAATCCGCTATCTCGCCCACGACGCGCTGCAGCGCCCCGACGGCAACTATGCCTACCGCGTGCGTGCGACGCTGAAAGAGGGAACCACGCACCGAATCGGCCTGAAAGGAACCGCCAAGCTGACCGGCGACAGGGTGCCGCTGTGCTACTGGATCTTGCGCAAACCTTTGGCAGCACTGCGACAGTGGATCGGTTACTGAGCCATGCTGCACCCCGCGCTGCGCGAAGAACTGGCCTTGTTTGGGGGGCCGCGGCTGGCAGATGGCCAACCCAGCTGGACCTTGCACGATCCGGTGAGAAATCAGTTTTTCCGGATCGACTGGTTGACCTTTGAAATCCTCAGCCGCTGGCATCTGGCAACCATGGAAGACGTGGTTGACGATATTCATCGAAACACCCCGCTTCGACCGGAGGTCGGCGATGTCGAGGCGGTTTCAACCTTCTTGAAAGACAAGCAACTGGTGCAAGTGAGTGGCGTGGTGAGTGCCCGTTCGATGGCCGACCAGTACGCGCGGATGAAGGGCGGATGGACCACCTGGCTGTTGCATCACTATCTTTTCTTCCGTATCCCTTTGATTCGCCCCGATGCCTGGCTGAACCGCTGGGCCGGTGCCGTCGCGCCGTTGTATTCGCGCGCCTTCGCGGCTCTGACCGGGTTGGCGCTGGTGCTGGGTGGCATCCTGATTTTTAGGGACTGGGAGCGCTTTTCAACCACGCTGCTGGATACCTTTTCCTGGAGTGGCGTGGCTGGCTTCGGGATCACGCTGGCGGCCGTGAAGGTGGTGCACGAAATGGCGCATGCGTTCACTGCCAATCGCTACGGTTGTCGCGTTCCCGTGATGGGGGTGGCTTTCCTGGTTTTGGTACCGGTGGCCTATACCGACACCAATGAAGTTTGGAAACTGTCCAGCCGAAAACAGCGGCTGGCCGTCGCCGCGGCTGGTGTGACCGCCGAGCTGGTGGTGGCCATCTGGGCCAGCCTGGCCTGGGCGCTGCTGCCGGAAGGCCTGCCGAAGTCGATCGCCTTCATGCTGTGCACCACCACGTGGGTGGCCACCGTCGCAATCAACGCCAGCCCGTTCATGCGTTTTGACGGCTACTTCCTGCTGTCGGACTGGCTGGACCTGCCGAACCTGCACAGCCGCTCATTCGCTTTGGCGCGATGGAATCTGCGGGAGTGTCTGCTCGGCTTGGGCGTGCCGCCGCCGGAACACTTTTCCCCGAGGCGGGCCCTGGGTCTCATCCTGTTTGCCTACGCCACTTGGTTGTACCGCTTGGTGCTGTTCATGGGCATCGCGGCATTGGTCTACAGCTTCTTCATCAAGGCACTGGGGATCCTGCTGTTCGTGGTGGAAATCGGGTGGTTTGTGATATTGCCTGTGTGGCATGAAATCAAGCAGTGGCCGGCTTTGCTGCTACAGCGCCAGGAATCGACATCGGGCTCAGGATCGGCCATGAACAATCTGCAGAAGATGTGGCGACATGGGCCGCGTGTGAGACGCACGCTCTTGATTTCGTTCGGCATGGTTGTTTTGCTGCTGGTCCCTTTGCCGAAGCGAATCTCGGCAAAAGGGCTTTTGAAACCAGCCGACGTCTATCCCGTTCATGCTCCAACGGGCGCCCAGGTCACGAAGATGCCTTGGACCGAAGGCAGCCGCATTCCCGCAGGCGGATTGATCATGGAGTTGGCGTCTGCGGAGCTGCAATTGCGCTGGAGCCGGGCCCAAGCCCACGTGGTACAGCAGCGCCAGAGGAGCAACCAGGCGGCCGTGACGCCTGAGCAGCGGCAGAACCTGCAAGTCCTGCAGCAGGAACAAAACAGGGCCGTGGCCGAGCTGGCGAACGTAGAGGCGGAAATGGCGCGCTACGCGCCCAAAGCGCCATTTGCGGGGGTTCTTCGCAACGTCGACCCGGATCTCAAGCCTGGAGAGTGGGTCATGGAACATGAGCGGCTGGCCGTGCTGATCGGGGAAGGGCCGTGGCGGGTGGAAACCTATCTCGACGAAAACGACGTGGCCAGAATCAAAGTCGGCGACACGGCCCGCTTCTATGCGGACGGCATGGAAGGACCGGTTGTCCTCTTGCGTGTCAACGACATTGAAATCGACGCAACACGCACCCTTCAAAACGGCCAATTCGCGTCTCAGTTCGGGGGCTCCGTGCTGACACGCGAACGGCGCGGCCAACTGGTCCCTGAGCTGGCGGTGTACCGCGTCACGTTGAGCAGCCAGCAGAGCGATCTGGGCCGCCTGTCAGGCCAAAGCTGGCGAGGCAATGTGGTGATCCACGGTGCCTGGGAAGCTCCGGGAGTTGCCTTCCTGCGTGCTGCGCTCACGCTGGTGTGGCGGGAAGTCGGCTTCTAGGTGATGAAGCACACATGCCATGTGTCAACCCCGACACAAACCCACTAAACGCCCGACAACTCCCCCCGCTCCAATGGCCCGACCGACACCTCAGGCCCAGGAGCCCCCATGGATGACCACGACCGCGGCCTTGCCCACGACCTCGCCCTCATCGCACAGCGCCGCCGCATGCTGCTGTGGCTCGCCGGCACCGGCGCCGCCACGCTGCTCGGCTGCGGCGGTGGAGGCGACAAGGCCGACACCAGCACCACAACCACCACCGACAGCAGCACGACCACAACGACCACAACAACGACCACCAGTTGCTCGGTGATCCCCGAGGAGACCGCCGGCCCCTACCCCGGCGACGGCTCCAACAGCAACAGCAGCGGCGTGGTGGATGTACTCACGCTCAGCGGCATCGTGCGCAGCGACATCCGCAGCAGCATCGCCGGCCTCTCGGGCACCGCGGCGGGTGTGCCGCTCACCGTGACCATCACGCTGGTCAACACCAACAACAGCTGCGCCGACCTCTCGGGCTACGCCATCTACCTGTGGCACTGCGACCGCGACGGAAAGTATTCGCTCTACACCGTCACCGCACAAAACTACTTGCGCGGCGTGCAGGAGACCGACAGCAACGGCCAGGTCACCTTCACCACCATCTTCCCCGCCTGCTACAGCGGCCGCATGCCGCACATCCACTTCGAGGTGTATCGCTCGCTCACCACCGCCACGTCGTATTCCAACAAGCTCAAGACCTCGCAGATCGCGCTGCCTACCGATGTGTGCAGCACCGTCTATTCCTCCGCCAGCGGCTACAGCGCCAGCGTGGCCAACCTGAGCCAGATCAGCTTCGCGACCGACAACATCTTCAGCGACGGCTACAGCACCCAGCTCGCCACGGTGACTGGCGACGTGACCAACGGCTACGCCGCCACGCTGACGGTCGGTATCTCGGTATAGCGCGGAGTTGTTGTACCGTGCCCGCTTCTGCCGGTGAGGCGAGCCCGATGACACGATGCCTGGTCGTAGACGATGACGCGGAGATCCGCAGCGCCGTGCAGGGCTACCTGCAGCGCTTCGGCATGACGGTATCCACCGCGGCCAGCGGCGCCGAGATGCGGCGGCTGATGAGCGGCGGCAGCTTCGACGTGGTGGTGCTCGACGTGATGCTGCCCGACGACAACGGCCTCGAGCTCTGCAAGTGGCTGCAGCAGACCTGCGACGCTGCAGTGATCATGCTCACCGCGCAGGGTGACCCGATCAGCCGCGTGCTCGGGCTGGAGCTGGGTGCCGACGACTACCTCGGCAAGCCCTTCGAGCCGCGCGAGCTGGTCGCGCGGATCAACGCCGTGCTGCGGCGCGCCCGCAAGGGTGAGCGCAACGCCAATGCGCCCGCTCACCAGCGCACGGTGCGCTTCGAGGGCTGGGTCTTCGATCGCCTGCTGCGCCAGCTGGTCTCACCCCAGCAGGTGGTGGTGGCCTTGTCGAGCGCCGAGTACCGGCTGCTCAGCGCCTTCGTCGAGCATCCGCGCCGCGTGCTCAGCCGCGACCAACTGATCGAGCTGACGCGCAGTGCCGGTGTCGAGGTCAACGACCGCAGCATCGACCTCTCGGTCTCGCGCCTGCGCCAGAAGCTCGGCGATTCGTCGCGCGAGCCCAAGCTGATCCGCACCGTGCGCGGCGAGGGCTACCTCTTCGATGTGAAGGTGGAGGCGGCATGAAGCGGCTCTGGCGCGACACGCTGTTCAAGCGCCTGTTCTTCCTGATGTGGGCGACGCTGGTGATCAGCCACCTGGTCGCGTTCGGCGTCGTCACCGGCCGCCTCGGCTTCGGCCCGACGATGTTCGGCAGCATCCCGGTGCTGCCCTCGCTGCCGCCCACACCGGGCCTGCCCGGCGATCCGCAGGGTGCCGGCGTGCCGCCATCGAGCGTGGGCCCGGGCGACGAGCCACCGCACGGGCCCTTTGGCGGCGAGCCGCCTCCCGGCCTGCCGGGCGACATCCAGATGCGGCAGGGGCCCTCGCTGCCCACCTCGTCGCTGCTGCTCGACTACGGCATCCGCTTCTTGATCATCGGCGCCGCCGCCTGGTGGGGCGCGCGCTGGATTTCCACCCCCATGCGCCGGCTGGCCGATGCCTCGCGGCGGCTGGGGCAGACGCTGGGGCGCGACATCTCGCCGCCCCGGCTCGACGAGCGCCACGGCACGGTGGAGGTGCGCGACGTGGCGCAGGTCTTCAACAAGATGTCGGCCGAGCTCGACCAGCAGTTCCGTTCGCGCGGCCTGCTCGTCGCCGCGATCTCGCACGATCTGCGCACGCCGCTCACGCGCATCCGCATGCGCCTGGAGGCCATGTCGGAAGACCCGGGCGCGCAGCGCTGCATCACCGACATCCGCGAGATGAATGCGCTGATCGACTCCGTGCTCGAGGTGTTCCGCGGCGCCGCCGACGGCGAGCCCACGCAGGACATCGACATCCACTCACTGGTGCAGTCGCTCGCCGACGACCTGATCGAGCAGGGCCAGCCCGTGTCGTTCAGCGGCGAGCCGGCGATCGCGCGCGCCCAGCCCACGGCGCTGCGCCGCGTGCTCTCCAACCTGCTGGGCAACGCGCTGCGCTATGGCGAGCGCGCCGAGGTGGCAGTGCGGCGCGACGACCAGGGCGTGCACATCACGATCGACGACCACGGCCCGGGCATTCCCGAGGCGCAGCTGGAGGCGGTGTTCCAGCCCTTCTACCGGGTGGAGTCCTCACGCAGCCGGCACACCGGCGGCACCGGCCTCGGGCTCTACATCGCGCGCGACCTGGTGATGCGCCAGGGCGGCACCCTCACGCTGACGAACCGGCCCGGCGGGGGGCTGCGGGCGGAACTGCGGCTTCCGGCGTGAGCGCGCCGGGCTCGGGCAGCGGCTCGATGCGGCCCAGCAGGAACACGAACGACGCCATCCCCAGCAACAGCACGACGCCCGCCACCAGGAACGCATTGGTGAACGACTGCGTGCTGCCCACGATGAGGCCGGTGGCGATCGGGGCCACCGCGCCCATCATGTTGTTGGCGAAGTTCATGATGCCGCCCACGGTGCCGACGCCGCCCTTGGGTGCGATCAGCGACGGCAAAGACCAGCCCACCGGCGCCGCGGCGGCGAGCCCGCTGAGCGCGATCGAGATCCAGATGATCGCGATCACCGGGTCGGTGGTGGTGGTGGCGCCGAACACCGCGAGGCCACCGCACATGCCGGCCAGCAGCACCGTCTTGCGCACCCGCGTTTCGTCGTGGCCCTTGGCGATCAGGTGGTCGATCAGCCAGCCGCCCACCAGCAGATCCGACAGCGTCGCGCAGGCCCACGGGATGGCCGCGTAGCCCGCCGACTTGAGGATGCTCATGTGCATGGTCTGCACCAGGTAGCCCGGCAGCCACGTGAGAAAGAGGTAGAAGCAGTAGCCGTAGGCCGCGAACCCGAGCGACAGGCCCCAGATCTTGCGGCTCTTCAGCAGGTAGGCCAGCATGCCGGCCGGGTTGGCCGAGAGCTGGCCTTCGGGCGCGGCGCCATTGGCGACGATGTGCGCATGCTCCTCACGCGTCAGCTTCGGGTGTTGGCTGGGATCGCGGTAGATCCACCAGAAGGCGATGAAATACGCGAAGCTCATCGCCGCCACCAGCCCGAAGCCCCAGCGCCAGCCCAGGTGCACCACGGCCAGCGCGATCAGCGGCACGCCGATCACATTGGAGAACTTGGCCGCCGCATCGAACAGCGCGGTCGACATCGCGCGCTCGGTGCGCGGAAACCAGTAGCCGGTGGCCTTGGCGTTGGCCGGAAAGCTCGGCGCCTCGGCGATGCCCAGGATCAGCCGCGCGATGAAGATGCCGGCGAAGCCGCCGGCACAGGCCGTGATGGTCGAGGCCAGCCCCCACAGGAAGGCGCCCCAGCGCCCGATGCGCGTGACGCCGAAGCGGTCGAGGAACAGCCCGGCCGGGATCTGCAGCAGCGCATAGCTCCAGAAGAAGGCGCTGAACAGCAGGCCCATCTCGGCCGGCGAGAGCTCGAAGGCCTGCTGCAGCTGCGGCCCGGCGACCGAGAGGCTGATGCGGTCGAAGTAGTTGATCAGCACCCCCACGCCGATCAGGCTGCCGATGCGCCAGCGAAGGCGGGGGATGGGCTTGGCATTCGTGGTGTTCACAGGGGGTGTCCTTCCGCTGCGGTTGAGGCGATCCAGCCCAGCGCCGCATCGCGCAGCTCGGGCAGGGACCATGAGGCTTCGAGGCACAGCACGCCGGGCTCGCCGAGCGGCGGCTCCAGCGTTTGGAACTGGCTGGCCACGAGGCCGGGATTGAAGAAATGCTGGCCGGCCCGCGCCTGCACCCGCTGCTGCGCGAGCGCCGGCGAGATCGCCAGGAACACGAAGCGCACCCCGGGCCGCGCGGCGCGCAGCCGCTCGCGGTAGCTGCGCTTCAGCGCCGAGCAGCTGAGCACCGCGCCCTCAGGGTGGCGCTGCAGCTCGCGGCCCAGTGCCTCGAGCCAGCCGAGCCGGTCGTCATCGGTCAGCGCGATGCCGGCCTGCATGCGGGCGCGGTTTTCGGCGCTGTGGAAGGCATCGCCTTCGACCATGGTCCAGCCGAGCGCGGCGGCCAGCGCCTCGGCGAGGCTGGTCTTGCCGCAGCCCGAGACCCCCATCACCACCAGCGCGCCACCGGCGCTGCGTTTCACATCTGGCATCATGCAAGGCCACCCATAAAGGTAGCGCTATCTCAGTCGACCGAAAAAATTGGCTCCGGGTAATCCGATGACCTGGAGCCTGATTGAGTTAGCGCTATCTTAGGAGCGTGGCAGCGAAAGAAAACAAGGGTTTCCACCAAGACGATGACGCAGAGTCCTTCCCGCTCACGCCGCGCCACCGGCCGCGCGACGCTGGCCGACGTGGCCCGCCTGGCCGAGGTCAGCGCGATGACCGCCTCGCGCGCACTGCGCGGCGAGGCCAGCGTCGACACGGCGCTGGCGCAACGCGTGCGCGAGGCCGCGCAGAAGCTCGGCTACGTGCCCGACCCCGCCGCCCGCGCCCTCGCCTCGCAGCGCAGCAGCCACGTCGCGGTGCTGATCCCGTCGCTGACCAACATGCTCTTCGTCGACCTGCTCGAAGCCGCGCAGCGCGCGCTGCGCGCGGCCGGCTTCGAGACGCTGATCGGCATCACCCACTACGACCCGGCGGAAGAGGAGCAGCTGGTGCGCGAACACCTGCTGCACCGGCCCGCCGGGCTGCTGCTGACCGGGCTGGACCAGACCAAGGCCACGCGGCAGATGATCGCTGCGCACCAGGCGCCGTGCGTCTACATGATGGAAACCGCCACCGACCCCGCGCTGCACAGCGTGGGCTTCTCACAGCGCGAGGCCGGCGCCGCGATCACGCGCCACCTGCTGGAGCGCGGCCGCAAGCGCATCGCCTTCGCCGGCGCACAGCTCGACCCGCGCACGCTGCAGCGCATGCAAGGCTGGCGCGAAGCGCTGGCCGCCGCCGGGCGCCACGACGCGCGGCTCGAATGGCTGGATGCCTCGCCCTCGTCGGTGGGCCTGGGCGCGCGGCTGCTCGAGCAGATCGCGGCCGCCCGGCCCAAGGTCGACGCGGTGCTGTTCAACAACGACGACCTCGCGCAGGGCGCGCTGCTGGCCGCGCTGCGGCTGGGCATCGCGGTGCCGCAGCAGATCGCGGTGGCCGGCTTCAACGACCTGCCGCAAAGCGCCTACATGGTGCCGCCGCTCACCACCGTGAAGACCCCGCGCGCCGAAGTGGGCAAGCGCGCGGCGGAGATGCTGCTGGGGCTGATCCGCAAGGAGGCGCCGGCGGCGCGCACTGTCGACCTGGGGTTCGAGCTGATGGTGCGCGAGAGCACCTGAGGCGGGCGCTGGCATGAGCTGCGCGGCAGAATGTGCCGCTCCCCTTCTGCGAGGACTCATCCGCCATGTCCCAGGCCGTCTCCCCCGCCGCCGTCGCCGCCACGCTCACCGAACACTGGTCGCCCCGCGTGGTCGCCGAGCTCGACGATTCGTACGTCAAGGTGGCCAAGGTCCAGGGCTCGCTCACCTGGCACAGCCACGATGGCGAAGACGAGCTGTTCTACGTGCTGAAGGGTCGGTTGCGCATCGAGATGGAAGACCGCACGGTCGAGCTCGGCGAGGGCGAGGCCTTCGTCGTGCCCAAGGGCGTGCGCCACAACCCGGTGGCCGAGCAGGAGTGCCACATCATGCTGATCGAACGCAAGACCACGTTGCACACCGGCAGCGAAGTCACCGACAAGACCCGCTCGCTGGCCGAGCAGCTGCGCCCGCTATGAGCGGCATCGGCCGCCGCGAAGCCGCGCAACTCGCACTGCGCTGCCTCGACCTCACCTCGCTGAAGGACGACGACAGCGAAGACAGCATCCGCGCACTCGCAGGCAAGGCCGCCACGCCGCATGGCGCGCCGGCGGCGCTGTGCGTCTACCCGCAGTGGGTGCCGGTGGCGCGCCAGCGCCTCGGCGAGCTGGGCCTGCCGCAGGTGAAGCTCGCGACGGTGGTCAACTTTCCGCGTGGCGATGCATCGCCTGGCGTGGTGGCGCAGCAGATCGCGCAGGCGCTGGCGCTCGGCGCCGACGAGATCGATGCGGTGCTGCCCTGGCGCGCGCTGGCGGCGGGCGATGCGCAAGCGGCGGCCGATCTGGTGGCGCGCTGCCGCGAAGCCTGCGGCACCACGCCGCTGAAATTCATCCTCGAGACGGGTCAGTTGCGCGAGCCGGCGCTGATCCGCCAGGCGAGCGAGATCGCGCTGGCTGGGGGCGCCGACTTCATCAAGACCTCGACCGGCAAGGTGCCGGTGAACGCGACGCCCGACGCCGTCGCCGTGATGCTCGATGCGATCCACGCGCATGGGCTGCGTGCCGGCCTCAAGGTGGCCGGTGGCGTCTCGTCGGTCGACGATGTGCTGCGCTACGTGGCGCTCGCGGCCGAGACCTTTGGCGCGGCCCGGCTCTCGCCCGCGACGCTGCGCTTCGGCGCCTCCAGCCTGCTGCCGGTGCTGCTGGCCGAGCTGGACGGGCAGGCCCCGGTGGCCGCCGCGCGGGGCTACTGATGCCGCTGCCGCAGGAAACCCTGCGCCGCAAGCGGCAAGGGCTGGCGCTCGGCCGCGAAGAGATCGCCCGCTTCGTGCGCGGCATCGCCGAAGGCTCGGTCGGCGATGCGCAGATCGCGGCCTTCACGATGGCGGTGTGCTGCCGCGGCATGGGCACCGACGAGGTGGTGGCGCTGACGCTCGCGATGCGCGACAGCGGCTCCCGCCTCGATTGGGCGGCGCAGGGCCTGCCCGGCCCGGTGATCGACAAGCACTCCACCGGCGGCATCGGCGACACCGTGTCGCTGATGCTGGGGCCGATGCTCGCGGCCTGCGGCGGCTTCGTGCCGATGATCTCGGGCCGCGGGCTGGGCCACACCGGCGGCACGCTCGACAAGCTCGAATCCATCCCCGGCTATGGCGTGAACCCGTCGCTCGCGTCGCTGCGCCGAGTGGTACGCGAGGCCGGCGTGGCGATCGTCGGCGCCGGGCCCGATCTCGCGCCGGCCGACCGGCGCATGTACGCCGTGCGCGACGTCACCGCCACGGTGGAATCGGTGCCGCTGATCACCGCCTCCATCCTCTCGAAGAAGCTGGCCGCCGGGCTGCAGGCCCTGGTACTCGACGTGAAGTTCGGCAACGGCGCGTTCATGCCCGGCCTGGATGAAGCGCGGGAGCTGGCGCGCAGCCTGGTCGAGGTGGGCTGCGGCGCCGGCCTGCCGACCGAGGCGCTGCTGACCGACATGAACGAACCGCTCGCGCCCGCGGCCGGCAATGCGCTGGAAGTGCGGCTCACGATCGACTACCTGAGCGGCACGCATCGGCCGGTGCGGCTCGACGAGGTGGTGCGCGCGCTCGGCGCCACGCTGCTGCGGCAATGCGGCTTGGCCGGCAGCGAGCCAGAGGCCCGCGCCCGCCTCGCCCATGCGCTCGACAGCGGTGCGGCCGCGGAGCGCTTCGCGCGCATGGTCACCGGCCTGGGCGGCCCGGCGGACCTGATGGAACGCCCCGACCGCCACCTGCCGCGCACGCCTGTCGTCCGGCCGGTGATGCCCGCCGCTGAGGCACAAGGCCGCTGGATCGCCGGGATCGACACCCGCGCGCTCGGCCTCGCCGTCGTCGCGCTCGGTGGCGGCCGGCGGCTCGTGGGCGAGCGCATCGACCCCGCGGTCGGCCTGGCTTCGCTCGCGCCGCTCGGTGCTCGTCTAGACAAGCACACGCCGCTGGCCGTCGTGCATGCGGCCGACGCGGCCGTCGCCGATGCCGCCGAAGCGACGGTGCGTGCCGCCTATCGCGTGGCCGACACGGCCCCGCCCCTCGGCCCGCTGGTGGCCGACCACATCACGAGGCACCGATGACCGACGATCAACTGATGGCCCGGGCCGCCCAGGCCCGCGACAAGGCCTATGCGCCATATTCGAACTTCCGCGTCGGCGCCGCGGTGGTGGCCGCCGATGGCCGCGTGTTCGGCGGCTGCAATGTCGAGAACGCGGCCTACGGCCTGTGCAACTGCGCCGAACGCACCGCGCTGTTCAGCGCGATCGCTGCCGGCGTGGAAGTCAACGCGATCGACTGCATCGCGGTGATCGGCGACACACCGGGCCCGATCTCGCCCTGCGGCGCCTGCCGGCAGGTGATGTTCGAGCTGGGCGGGCCGCAGCTGCGCGTGGTGCTGGGCAACCTGCAGGGCGCCCGGCAGGTCACCAGCGCCGAGCAGTTGCTGCCCGGCGGCTTTCGGCTGGAAACATAGACCCGGGTGTTCCCCGAGGCGCTGCCGCGCATGCTTCTTGCGAGAATGCCGCACAGCGAATCCAGGGAGAACACAGATGATCCGCACAGCCTCGCGCGGCGCCTTGCTGGCCGCCGCCCTCGCCTTCGGCTCCGCCGCCCATGCCGCGCAGCCGGCCGTCGTGTACGACGCGGGCGGCAAGTTCGACAAGTCCTTCAACGAGGCCGCCTACAACGGCTTCGAGCGCTTCAAGAAGGACACCGGCACCGCCTACCTCGAATTCGAGGTCACCAACGACACGCAGCGCGAGCAGGCACTGCGCCGCATGGCGCAGAAAGGCGCCGACCCTGTGGTGGCGATCGGCTTCTCGCAGGCCTCGGCGCTCGAGAAGGTGGCCAAGGAGTTTCCCAAGACCCGCTTCGCGATCATCGATTCGGAAGTGAAGCTGCCCAACGTGCAGTCGGTGCTGTTCAAGGAGGAGGAAGGCTCCTTCCTCGCAGGCTGGCTCGCGGCCACCACCAGCAAGAGCGCGAAGGTCGGTTTCATCGGCGGGATGGACGTGCCGCTGATCCGCCGCTTCGCCTGCGGCTACGAGCAGGGTGCCAAGCATGCGAACCCCAAGGTCGAGGTGGTCAGCAACATGACCGGCACCACGCCCGCGGCCTGGGCCGACCCCACGCGCGGCGGCGAGCTCGCCAAGGCGCAGTTCTCGCGCGGGGTCGACGTGGTGTTCGCCGCGGCCGGCGCCACCGGCATGGGCGTGTACCAGGCCGCCAAGGACCAGGGCAAGCTCGCGATCGGCGTCGACAGCAACCAGAACCACCTGCAGCCCGGCACCATGCTGAGCTCGATGCTCAAGCGGGTGGACAACGCCGTCTACCGCATCCTGGCGTCCGCGAAAGACGGCACCTGGAAACCCGGCCTCACCGTGCTGGGCCTGAAGGACCAGGGCGTGGGCCTGGCGATGGACCAGTACAACGCCAAGCTGGTCAGCGATGACACGCGCAAGAAGCTCGCGGCGGTGGAAGCCGATCTGGTGAACGGCAAGCTCAAGGCCACGACGTACACGCCCGAAGCCGGCTGCAAATACTGAATCGATGACGGCCTCTGCCGTCGAGCTGCGCAGCATCAGCAAGCGCTTCGGCGCGGTGCAGGCCAACCGCGGCGTGAGCCTGCGCGTCGCGCGCGGCAGCGTGCACGGCATCGTCGGCGAAAACGGCGCCGGCAAGTCGACGCTGATGAGCATCCTCTACGGTTTCTACCCGGCCGATGCCGGCGAGATCCTGGTCGACGGCCGGCCGGTGCAACTGGGCGGCACGCACGATGCGATCACGCAGGGCATCGGCATGGTGCACCAGCACTTCATGCTGGTCGACCGCTTCACGGTGCTGGAGAACATCGTGCTCGGCGCCGAGCAGGGCTTCGTGCTGCGCGGCAGCCTGGCGCGTGCACGGGCCGAGCTGCAGCGGCTGGCCGATGAATTCGGCCTCGCGGTCGACCCCGACGCGCGGGTGCGCGACCTGCCGGTCGGCGTGCTGCAGCGGGTCGAGATCCTGAAGGCGCTGTTCCGCGGCGCGCGCATCCTGATCCTCGACGAGCCCACCGGCGTGCTCACGCCGCAGGAAGCCGACGCGCTCTTCCGCGTGCTCGCGGCGCTGAAGGCGCGCGGCGTGACGGTGCTGCTGATCACGCACAAGCTGAAGGAGATCCGCGCGATCACCGACCGCGTGACGGTGATGCGCGCGGGCGAGGTGGTGGCCGAGCGCGACACCGCGCAGACCACCGAAGCCGAGCTGGCCGAGCTGATGGTCGGCCGCAAGGTGCGGCTCGATGCCGCGCCCCGCACCGGCCAGCGCGGCGAAGCGCGGCTGCAGGCCGAGGCGCTGACGTGGCACGACGCGCAAGGCGTGCCGCGGCTGCAGGAGGTTTCGCTGGCCCTGCATGCGGGCGAGATCGTCGGCGTGGCTGGCGTCTCGGGCAACGGGCAGAGCGAGCTGCTGGCCTTGCTGGCCGGGCTGGCCAGGCCGCAGCTGGGCCGCATCCGCCTCGGGGCGCGCGACGGCACCTGGCACGAGATGAGCGCCCGGCATGCGCCCGGCCCGCGCGAGCTGCGTGCGATGGGCGTGGCCCATGTGCCCGAGGACCGCCACCGCCTCGGCCTCGTGCTCGGCTTCGCGGCCTGGGAATCGGCGCTGCTGGGCTACGACGACGATGCGGCCGTGCACACCGGCCCCTTCATCCGCCGGGGTGCGGCGCGCGCGCAATGCCGGCAGATGATGGAGGAGTTCGACGTGCGCCCGCGCGACGAGCTGCTGGGGTCTTCCAAGTTCTCCGGCGGCAACCAGCAGAAGCTGATCCTCGCGCGCGAGTTCCGCCGCGCGCCGCGCGTGCTGCTGATCGGGCAACCGACGCGCGGCGTGGACATCGGCGCGATCGAGTTCATCCACCGCCGCATCGTCGCGCTGCGCGATGCCGGCTGCGCGGTGCTGCTGGTGTCGACCGAGCTCGACGAGATCCTCGCGCTGGCCGACCGCATCGTCGTGATGTGCGGCGGCCGCATCACCGGCACGCTGCCGCGCGACGGGGCCGACGAGCAACGCATCGGCTGCCTGATGGGGCAGGCCGCCACCGCATGAAGAACGTCCCCGTCGCGCTGCCGCGCTGGATCGATGTGGCGCTGCTGCCGGTGCTCAACGTGCTGCTCGCGCTGGCCGCGGCCGGCGTGGTGGTCTGGGCCATCGGGCAGAGCCCGCTCGCGGCGGTGAAGCTGCTGCTCGAAGGCGCCTTCGGCAACGCGATCTCATGGAGCTACACGCTCTACTACACGACCAACTTCATCTTCACCGGCCTCGCGGTGGCGGTGGCCTTCCAGGGCGGGCATTTCAACATCGGCGCCGAGGGCCAGGCGACGCTCGGCGGGCTGGGCGTGGGGCTGGTGCTGCTGGCGCTGGACCGCTGGCTGCCGCCCCCGCTGCTGCTGCCGCTGGCGCTGCTGGGCGGCATCGCGGCCGGCGTGGCCTGGGCCTGGGTGCCGGCGTGGCTGCAGGCCTGGCGCGGCAGCCACATCGTCATCACGACGATCATGTTCAACTTCCTCGCGTCGGCGCTGATGGTGTGGCTGCTGGTCAACGTGCTGAAGGTGCCGGGCAACCAGACGGTGGAGTCGCGCGCCTTCGCGGCCGGTGCGGCGCTCCCGAGTGCGCGGACGATGTTCGATGCGCTCGGCATCGAGTGGCCGGATACGCCGCTGAACCTCGGCTTCGTGCTGGCGCTGCTGGCCGCCGCCGGCGTGTGGCTGCTGCTGTGGCACACCCGGCTCGGCCATGCGCTGCGCGCGGTGGGCCTGGCGCCCGATGCAGCGCGCTATGCCGGCATCTCGCCGCAGCGCATGACGCTCATCTCGCTGTCGATCTCGGGTGGGCTGGCCGCGCTGGCCGGCGCCAACGAGATCGCCGGCGTGCACCACAAGCTGCTGCTGGATTTCATGGCGGGCGCCGGCTTCACCGGCATCGCGGTGGCGCTGATGGGACGCAACCATCCGCTGGGCATCGTGCTGGCGGCGCTGCTCTTCGGCGCGCTGGCGCAGGGCGGCTCCGAGCTGGTGTTCGAGATGCCGGCCTTCACGCGCGACATGTCGGTGGCGGTGCAGGGCTTCGTCGTGCTGTTCTGCGGCGCGCTGTCGCTGCTGCTGCGCTCGCCGGTGGCGCGTGCGTATGCGCTGTTCAGCCGGAGGCGCGATGGATGACGCGCTGCTCATCGCGGCATCGATCGTCGGCGCCACGCTGCGCATCGCGGTGCCGCTGGTGCTGTGCGCGCTGGCCGGTGTGTTCAGCGAGCGCTCGGGCGTGATCGACATCGGCCTCGAAGGCAAGATGCTCGCCGCCGCCTTTGCCGCCGCCTGCCTCGGCGCGCTCGGCTGGCCGGGCTGGGCCGCGGTGGTCGGCGCCATGGCCGTGGCGATGGCGCTCAGCCTCGTGCACGGCTGGGCCTGCATCACGCACCGCGGCGAGCAGATCGTCTCCGGCGTGGCGCTCAACGTGATCGCCGCAGGGCTCACCACCGTGCTCGGCCTGGTGTGGTTCGGCCAGGGCGGCCGCACGCCGGATGTGGCCGAGGCACAGCGCTTCACCGCGCTGTTTCCGGCCGCGGCCAACGCGGTGCAGGGCTGGCCGGTGATCGGGCCGCTGCTGGCCGAAGGCGTGCTGCGCCACAACGCGCTGGTGTGGCTGGCCGCAGCGCTGGTGCCGGCCTCGTGGTGGCTGCTGTACCGCACCCGCTTCGGCCTGCGGGTGCGCGCGGTCGGCGAGAACCCGGCGATGGTCGATGCCGCCGGCATCGCGGTCGCGCGGCTGCGCTATGGCGCGGTGCTGCTGGCCGGCGCGCTGTGCGGCATCGCCGGCGCTTACCTGGTGCTGGCGCAGAACGCGGCCTTCACACCCGGCATGACGGCCGGCCGCGGCTTCATGGCGCTGGCCGCAATGGTGTTCGGCCAATGGCACCCGGTGCGCGCCGGCGCGGCCTGCCTGCTGTTCGGCTTTCTCGACGCGGTGGCGATCCGGCTGCAGGGCGTGGCGCTGCCGGGCCTGGGCGCCGTGCCGGTCGAGCTGATCCAGGCCCTGCCCTACCTGTTGACGGTGATACTGCTGGCCGGCTTCTTCGGCCGAGCGCTCGCGCCGCGCGCACTCGGCCGGCCCTACATCAAGGAACGCTGAGCCCTCATGGCCCCCACCCTCGACGAACTGCTGGCGCTCGACCTGCTGACGCTGCGCGAGCACACCGAACGCGCCGGCGACCGCATCGATCCCGAGGCGCATGCACAGCGGCTGCGCGACTCGCTGCAGGTGTCGCAGCTCTGCGCGGTACGTCGCGGCGGCGCGCTCGTGGCCTACGCGATGCTCAATCCGCTCGAAGGCGCCTCGTGGTTCGTGCGCGCCTTCAACATCCATCCCGAGCATCGAAACGGCCCGGTGATGCGCGACCTGCTGCGCGAGTTCGCGCAGGTGATCCGGCGCGAAGGCATCGCCGACCTGCGCAGCCACGTCTACAAGACCAACCGGCTGTCGATGGCCTTCCACCGCAAGCTCGGCTTCCGCGTGACGAAGGAGAACGACAAGGGCGTGGAGTTCTATGCGACGGTGTCCGATCTCGCGGCCAGCGGCGCGATCGCGCGCACGGCGGCCTCACTCGCCGCACCCGATGCCGCCACCGAGGGCCGCCCCGGCGCCTCGCGCTCATGAGAGCCGACCTCGCCGCCATCGCCCTGCTGTGCCCCTTGCTCGCAGGCGCGGGCGGCTTCCGCGCAGCCGAGCTCTCGAGCGACCAGCGGCAATTGGTCGTCACCCTGCGCGACGGCGCGCGCTTCATGGCGCCCAGCCTGCCCGAGCAGGTGAAGTTCGATGCACCGCGCATATCGGCCGACGGGCGGCACGTCGGCTGGCTGGCCTACTACGACAACTGCTGCACCTCGTACCCGATCCCGCTGTTCCTCGTGGTGATGGACGAAGAACGCCGCCTGCATCGCTTCGACGGGATCCAGCTGGCCGTGTTCGCCTGGTGCTTCTCGAAGGACTCGCGCGCGGTGGCGTTCCGCCAGGCGCCGCTGCACTTCAGCAACGCCGAGCACCATGAGCTGCGGCGCATCGCCGACGAGCGCCTGCTCGCGCAGCACGACGCGCCCGAGGGCTTCGACGACGACGCGCAGGCGCTGCGCCGGCTGCCGCCATGGGCGCGCTGCGTGCCGCGCTGAGCGGCACGCGGGTGCCTTACTGCACCACCAGCTCCACGCGCCGGTTCTTCGCCCGCCCCGCTTCTTCGGCATTGCTGGCCACCGGCGCCAGCGAAGCCACGCCCTTGGCGACCATGCGCTGCGCATCGATCTTGTAGCCGGCGAGCGCCTTCACCACCGCGTCGGCCCGCCGCTGCGAGAGCTCGAGGTTGGAGGCCAGCGTGCCGGCGTTGTCGGTGTGACCGACGATGTAGACCTTGAGCGACGGGTTGCCGCTGAGCAGCTTGGCCATCTCGTCGAGCGAGGGCTTGGAGTCGGGCTTGATCTCGGCCTTGGCGGTGTCGAAGTAGATGCCGTAGACGGCCACCTTGCCTTCGGCTTCCAGGCCCTGCTTCAAATGCGCCGCATCGAGCACGGTGACCTGCCCGCCCTGCATCGGCTTGACCTCGACCACCTGGTGATAGACCACGCCGTTGCGGTTGCCGCTTTCGTACATCGCGGCGATCAGCGCGTAGACATCGCCTTCAGCGCCGCTGCGCTTGGCCAGCAGGTAGCGGATGGCGCCGAAGCGCGCCTTCCAGCCCGAGGGCAGCACCTTGCCGCTGTTGCCGACGAAACTGTCGAGGTCGTCGCCGCATTCGGCATCGGCGCACTTGAACACCGTCTTGAAACCGGCGCCGCCGAGCGCCTGCTCGTAGTTGCGCATCACCTCCACCGGCGTCTTGTTGGGCGGCAGCGCGTAGTCGATGCGGGTGACCTTGCCCTCGGCCTTGAGCAACTGGTCGGGCGTCATCTTGCTCTGCGAGGCGATCGGCTTCACCGGCATCACCACCTCGTCGAAATCGACCGCCTGGTAGTACTCGATCGTCGAGCCGGCAAAGCGGCTGATCAGCGGATGGTCCTTGGCCTCGGGGCTTAGCGCGGCATGCGACAAGCCGGCCGCCAGGGCCAGCGCGGCGGCCATCAGGATCTGCTTCATTGGGTCACACTCTTCGTGGAAATGGCGAGGCGGGGCAGCCTACACGAGGGGCGCCACGCCGGCCATCCCCAACGCGCTCACGCCGGCATCATCATCGCGTTGATCTCGCCGTAGGCCATCGCGCCTTCGAGCAACGGCGCCGAGCTGCCGGTCTTCAGGAAGCCCTCGCTCAGCGCCGCGACGCGGCCGTAGACCACCTCGGCGATCGCCGAGCCCGCGCTCAGCCGGCGCACGCCCAGCGCCTGCAGCTCGTCGGCCGAGGGCAGCCCGGCACGGGCCATCACGTTCAGCGGCATGCCGCAGCCCGCCACCACCATGCGGATCTCCTCGGCCTGCGTGATGCCAGGGACGAACAGGCCATCGGCCCCGGCCCCGCGGTAGAGCGCGGCCCGCTTCAGCGCCTCGGCCACGCGCTGCTCGGGCGGCACCAGCGGGCGCAGGTAGAGGTCGGTGCGGGCGTTGATGTAGAGCTTGACACCGCGGCGCTCGGCGGCGCCGCGCACCTGCTCGATCTTGCGGCACAGCAGTGCGGGGTCGCCCGCGCCGTCCTCGAGGTTGATGCCGGCCGCGCCGGCATCGATCACCGCGCCGACGGTCTCGGCCACGCGCGCCGGATCATCGGAATAGCCCGCCTCCACGTCGACCGACAGCGGCACGCGCACCGCGCGCGCGATCGAGCTCACCGTGAACAGCAGCGCCTGCAAGGGCAGCACGTTGCCGTCCTGGTAGCCATGGCTCCAGGCCACCGCGGCGCTCGAGGTGGCCACGGCCCGGGCCCCCAGGCTTTCGACCACGCGGGCGGTGCCCGCATCCCATGCGTTGGGCAGGCGCAGCAGGCCGTCGGCGTGCAGTCGGTGGAAGGTGGCGGCGTCGTTCGTCATGGCGATCCTCTCTGGGGTGTGAACCGCGGATGTTCGCAGCTCGGTGACCGAGCGGCCCGCCGCTTTCGGACATCTCCTTCGCCCGCGGACTGTCGTTGCTGTTTCAGCAACGACTCCTTGAGCAACGGCCCATTTATCGATCGGTTCGGCCTACTTAGAGTTAACCCTAACAACCACCCCGACACCCCTCCTGAGGAAGGACCGACATGAGCAAGAACACACTCACCACACTCGCCACCCTGGCCATCGCCGTGGCCGGCGCCGCCACGCTGGCCACCTCGGCCTATGCGCAAGACAGCGAGCAGCCCAAGACCCGCGAGCAAGTGATCGCCGAGCTGGCCCAGGCCAAGCGCGAAGGCACGATCCCCAGCGGCGTGCTGTGGCTCACCGGCCGCGAGCGCTTCCCGGAGAAGTACCACGTCGCCCCGTCGACCACCTCGCGTGGCGAAGTGGTGGCCGATCTGGCCAAGGCCAAGCGTGAAGGCGCCATCCCCAGCGGCGTGCTGTGGCTCACCGGCCGCGAGCGCTTCCCCGAGAAGTACCACGTGGCCGCGTCGACCAAGACCCGCGCCGAGGTGAAGGCCGAATACGCCGAGGCCGTGCGCACCGGCGACATCATCGACGACGGTGAAGTCGGCCAGAAGCTGAACGAGGAATTCCCGCTGCGCTACGCGACCACCAAGAAGGCTCGCGCCAACAACCAGCTGGTCTCGCAACGCTGAAGCGCCGCGCTCACAGGCTGAGCGCAGACCCTCTATTGCCCGGGTGAGCCCTTTGGCCCGCCCGGGCTTTGGCGCTTGCAGCGCGCCTGATGCTGCGCAAGGGTCAGGCGCGCTGCAGCCGGCGCACCAGCGCCGCGTCGATCATGAAACGCTCGCCATGCCGCTCGGCCAGCTCGGCCGCACGCGGCAGGAAGCGCTCGCCTTCGGACACGATGAACTGGATCGCACCGCCGGTCCAGGCCGGAAAGCCGAAGCCGAAGATCGAGCCGATGTTGGCATCGGCCACGCTGGTGAGCACGCGCTCCTTCAGGCAGCGCGCGGTCTCGATCGCCTGGCGGTAGAGCAGGCGGTCGCGCAGCGCCTGCAGGTCGGCCTGCACGCCCGGCTTCTCGAACAGGCGCTTGAGCTCCGGCCACAGCTGCTTGGGCTGCCCCGCGGGATAGTCGTAGAAGCCGCCGCCGGCGGCCCGGCCCGCGCGCTTGTATTCCTTGACCATCTGCTCGACCAGCAGCTCGCCGGCATTCGCTTCGTAGCGCTGCCCTTGCGCGGCCAGGTCGGCGCGGGTCTGGTCGATCACGCGCACCGCGAGCGACAGCGAGGTCTCGTCGAGCACGGCCAGTGGCCCCACCGGCATGCCGGCAGCCAGCGCGGCATGCTCGACCAGCGGCGCCGCGATGCCTTCGGCCAGCATGCTCGCGCCTTCCATCACGAAGCTCGCGAACACGCGGCTGGTGAAGAAGCCGCGCGAGTCGTTGACGACGATCGGCGTCTTGCCGATCGCGAGCACATAGTCGTAGGCCTTGGCCACCGCCTCGTCGCCGGTGTGCTGGCCGCGGATGATCTCGACCAGCTGCATCCGGTCGACCGGCGAGAAGAAATGCAACCCGACGAAGCGCTCGGGCGCGCTGCTCGCCTCGGCGAGCCCGGTGATGGGCAGCGTCGAGGTGTTGGAGGCGAACACGCCGCCGGCGGCCAGCATCGGCTCGGCCTCGCGCGTGACCTGCGCTTTCAGTTCGCGCTGCTCGAACACCGCCTCGATGATCAGGTCGCAGCCCTGCAGCGCAGCCGCATCGGCGGTGGGCGTGATCAGCGCGAGCAGCTGCTGTTGCTGCACGTCGGTGAGGCGGCCCTTGCGAAGCAGGCTGTCGGTGAGCCTGCGCGACTGCTCACGGCCGGCTTCGGCTTTTTCGAGCGACACGTCCTTCAGCACGCAGGCGATGCCGCGCGATGCGTTGGCATGGGCGATGCCTGCGCCCATCATCCCCGCACCGAGCACGCCCACCTTGGCGGGCTTCCACCGCGGCATGCTCTGCGGGCGCGACTGGCCGCTCCTGATCGCATTGAGGTTGAAGAAGAACGCGGTGACCATGTTGCGGGCCACCTGGCCCGTCATCACCTTCGCGAGCTTGCGGCTCTCGATGCGGGTGGCGGTGTCGTAGTCGACCAGCGCGCCTTCGACCATCGCCTCCATCGCGGCCTGCGGCGCGGGCTGCAGGCCCCGCGTCTTCGCGGCCAGCGTCGCCGGCGCCACCGAGAGCGCGGCGGCGATCTTCGGGCTCGAGGGCGCGCCGCCGGGCAACTTGTAGTCCTTGCGGTCCCAGGGGTGCATCGCATCGGGATGCGCGGCCATCCAGGCCAGCGCCTGCGCGCGCAGCTCATCCATGGTGCGGCCCAGGCCTTGCACCCAGCCGAGCTCCACCGCCTTCTGCGGGCCGAACAGCTTGCCTTCCACGAGATAGGGCTGCGCGGCGAGCAGGCCGAGCTGGCGCACCGTCTTCGTGATGCCGGTGGCGCCGGGGATCAGGCCCAGCGTGACCTCGGGCGTGCCGAAGCGGATGGACGGATCGTCGAGCGCGAAGCGTGCATGCGCGACCAGTGCGACCTCCCAGCCGCCGCCGAGCGCCGCGCCGTTGAGCAGCGCCACGACCGGCCGGCCCAGCGTCTCGATCGCGCGGAAGCTTCGCTTGAGCGACTCGACGCGCTCGAAGATCTCCAGCGCATCCGACGCCTTCAGCTTCAGCACGCCCTTCAGCTCGGCACCAGCGAAGAAGGTGCTCTTGGCCGATACCAGCAGCACGCCGCGGATCTCGGCCTTGTCGTGCTGCAGCTGCTGCGCAGCGCGGGCCATGTCGGCCTGCCACTGCGGCGTCATCGTGTTGACGGCGGAATCGGGCTCGTCGAACGTGAGCGTGGCGATGCCGTCGGCGCTGCGTTCGTATCGGATCGTCTGCATCGTCAGATCCTTTCGATGATGGTGGCGATGCCCATGCCGCCGCCGACGCACAGCGTGACGAGGCCGCGCTTCAACTGCCGGCGCTCCAGCTCGTCGAGCAGCGTGCCGACCAGCATGGCGCCGGTGGCGCCGAGCGGGTGGCCCAGCGCGATGGCGCCGCCGTTGACGTTGAGTCGCTCATGCTCCACGCCCATCTCCTGCATGAAGCGCATCGGCACCGCGGCAAAGGCCTCGTTGACCTCGAAGAGATCGATGTCGTCGATCGAGAGCCCGGCCTTCGCGAGCGCCTTGCGGGTGGCAGGCATCGGGCCGGTGAGCATGATGGTCGGGTCCGCACCCGACAGCGCGGTGGCGACGATGCGCGCCCGCGGCTTCAGGCCGAGGTGGCGGCCCATCGCCTCGCTGCCGATCAGCACCGCGGCGGCGCCATCGACGATGCCCGATGAATTGCCCGCGGTGTGCACATGGTGGATGCGCTCCACCTGCGGATAGCGCGCCAGCGCGACCGCATCGAAACCCAAGGCGCCGAGCTCGGCGAACGAGGGCTTCAGGCCTGCCATCGCCTCCATCGTCGTGTGGGGCTTGATGAACTCGTCGCGCGCGAGCACGCACTGGCCGATCGCGTCCGTCACCGGCAGCACCGAGCGATCGAAGCGGCCTTCGGCCTGCGCCCGCGCGGCGCGGTGCTGCGAGGCGAGCGCGAAGCCGTCGACATCGCCGCGGCTGAAGCCGCCGAGCGTCGCGATCAGGTCGGCGCCGATGCCCTGCGGCACGAAGCCGGTGGCAGCGTGGGTCTCCGGGTCCTGCGCCCAGGCGCCGCCGTCGGAGCCCATCGGCACCCTCGACATGCTCTCGACGCCGCCGGCGATCACCAGGTCTTCCCAGCCGCTGGCGACCTTTTGCGCCGCGAGGTTCACCGCTTCCAGGCCGGAGGCGCAGAAGCGGTTGATCTGCATGCCGGCCACGCGGTGATCCCACCCGGCCTTGAGCACGGCCGTCTTCGCGATCACGGCGCCTTGCTCGCCGATGGGCGTGACGCAGCCCATCACCACGTCGTCAACCGCGGCCGGGTCGAAATCCAGCTTGCGCTGGAGCTGCGCGAGCAGGCCAGCGAGCAGATCGACCGGCTTCACCTCGTAAAGGCTGCCGTCCTTCTTGCCCTTGCCGCGCGGTGTGCGCACGGCGTCGTAGATCAGCGCCGAAGCCATTGTGTGCCTCCGTCGAAAAGACCGACCGGTGGGCACGCCGCGGCACGGCCTTGCCCTCGATTGACAAGCGATTATGGTGTGGCCCACACTCACCAAGCAAGTGCTTGGTTGAACGAAATTAGAGGCAGTGAACGAGTCGCGGAACAGGCAGGTGAAGTGGTGATGACGCACATATCAGTCACGTGCAACCACCGAGTGGCCCAAGGGCACCGGATGGCCCGCCGTGATCCCGCTCCACCGGCAACAATGAGGAGCTGACAACGTGCCCACCCTCACCTCGCAGCTCGACACCGCCAGCGGTGCCCACGCCGAGAACCGCGCCTACATGCTCGGCCTGATCGCGCAACTGCGCGAGCTCGAAGACCGCACGCGTCAAGCCAGCGCGAAGGCCAGGCCCGCGTTCGACAAGCGCGGCAAGCTGCTGCCTCGCGAGCGGGTCTCACGCCTGCTCGACCCCGGCACGCCTTTCCTCGAGCTCTCCACCCTGGCCGGCTGGCTGCAGGACAAGCCCGATCCCGCGCTCTCGATTCCCGGCGGCGGCTTCATCGGCGGCATCGGCCAGGTCGCCGGTACGCGCGTGATGCTGGTGGCCGACGACGCGGGCATCGATGCCGGCGCGATGCAGCCGCAGGGGCTGGAGAAGTTCCTGCGCGCGCAGGCGATCGCGCTGGAGAACCGGCTGCCCTTCGTGCACCTCGTCGAATCGGCCGGCGCCAACCTGATGCACTACCGCGTCGAGCAGTTCATCCACGGCGGCCGGGTGTTCCATGGCCTGGCGCGGCTGTCGGCCGCCGGGCTGCCGGTGATCTCGGTCGTGCATGGCCCGTCCACCGCGGGCGGCGCCTACATGACCGGCCTCGCCGACTACGTGGTGATGGTGCGCGACAACGCGCGTGCCTTCCTCGCCGGGCCGCCGCTGCTGAAGGCCGCCACCGGCGAGATCGCGAGCGATGAGGAACTCGGGGGTGCCAACATGCATGCCGGCGTGTCGGGCCTGGCCGAGTACGTGGCCGATGACGACGCGGATGCGCTGCGCATCGCGCGCGAGCTGATCGGCGCGCTCGGCGGGTCGCGCGCCGAGTGGCCTGATGGCCCGCCCCCCGCGCACGATGAAGACGAACTGCTCGGCCTCTTCAGTGCCGACGCCAAGCGCCCGGTCGACATGCGCGAGGCGATCGCCCGTATCGTCGATGCCTCCGACTTCCTCGAGTTCAAGGCCGCCTACGGCCCCGCCAGCGTCTGCGGCCATGCGGCCATCGCCGGCCGGCGCATCGGCCTGGTCACCAACAACGGCCCGCTCGACCCGGCCGGCAGCACCAAGATCACGCACTTCATCCAGGCCTGCTGCCAGAGCGGCACGCCGATCGTCTACCTGCAGAACACCACTGGCTTCATCGTCGGCACCGAGGCCGAGCGCGCGGGGATGATCAAGCACGGCTCGAAGCAGATCCAGGCCTTGTCGAACGCCACCGTGCCGCAGATCACCATCCACTGCGGCGCCTCGTTCGGTGCGGGCAACTACGGCATGTGCGGCCGCGGCTTCGCGCCGCGCTTCGCGTTCAGCTGGCCCAACGCGCGCACCGCGGTGATGGGCCCGGCCCAGGCCGCCGGCACGATGGAGATCGTGATGCGCGAGGGCGCGGCGCGCAAGGGCGAGCCGGTCGACGAAGCGCGGCTCGCCGCGCTGAAGGCCCGCATCGTCGACACCTTCGAACGCCAGATGCATGCCTTCTACACCTCGGGCCTGCTGCTCGACGACGGGGTGATCGACCCGCGCGACACGCGCCGCGTGCTCGCGCTCACCCTCGCACTGTGCGACGAGGCCGCGCGCCGCCACCCGCAGGCGATGCAGTTCGGCGTCGCCCGCCCCTGAACACCGGAGACCGACCATGCAATTCACCCACGAGCATGAAGAGCTGCAGCGCACGCTCAAGCGCTTCATCGACAGCGAGATCAATCCGCACGTCGACGAATGGGAGGCCGCCGAGATCTTCCCGGCGCACGAGGTGTTCAAGAAGCTCGGCGACCTGGGCCTGCTGGGCCTCACCAAGCCCGCCGACTACGGCGGCCTCGGCCTGGACTACTCCTACTCCATTGCGATGGCCGAGGCGCTGGGCCATGTGGACTGCGGCGGCGTGCCGATGGCCATCGGCGTTCAAACCGACATGGCCACGCCCGCGCTCGCGCGATTCGGCTCCGACGCGCTGCGCCGCGAGTTCCTCGCGCCGGCGATCGCCGGCGACATGGTGGCCTGCGTCGGCGTCTCGGAGCCGGCCGCCGGCTCCGACGTGGCCGGCATCAAGACCACCGCGCGCAAGGACGGCGACGACTACATCGTCAACGGCGCCAAGATGTGGATCACCAACAGCCTGCAGGCCGACTGGATGTGCCTGCTCGCCAACACCTCCGACGGCCCGGCGCACAAGAACAAGACGCAGATCATCGTACCGATGGACCTGCCGGGCATCACCAAGGCCAAGAAGATCCGCAAGATCGGCATGATGTCCAGCGACACCGGGCTGATCCACTTCGACGATGTGCGCGTGCCGCAGCGCTACCGCATCGGTGAAGAAGGCATGGGCTTCACCTACCAGATGCTGCAGTTCCAGGAAGAGCGGCTGTGGTGCGCGGCCAATGCGCTGCAGAGCCTGACCCACTGCATCCAGCTCACGGTCGACTACACGCGCGACCGCCAGGCCTTCGGCCAGAGCCTGCTCGACAACCAGAGCGTGCATTTCCGGCTCGCCGAGCTGAAGACCGAGGTCGAGAGCCTGCGCGCGCTGACGTATCTGGCGACCGAGCACTACGTGGCCGGCCGCGACGTGACCGAATGGGCCTCGATGGCCAAGCTCAAGGCCGGCCGGCTGCTGCGCACGGTGCCCGACGCCTGCCTGCAGTTCTGGGGCGGCATGGGCTACACCTGGGACAACTTCGTCTCGCGGCTGTATCGCGACGGCCGCCTCGCCAGCATCGGCGGCGGTGCCGACGAGGTGATGCTCGGGATCATCTGCAAATCCATGCGCACCTTGCCGGGCCGCAAATGATCAGGATCGACACCCGCGGCGTCTTCGTGCACGCCACGCTGGATGCGCCGGCGACGCACAACGCGCTGACCGACGAGATGGTGGCCGGCCTGGCCGATGCGCTCGCGCACGCCGAGTCGCAGCCCGAGGTGCGCGGCATCGTGCTGCGCGGCGCGGGCGGCACCTTCTGCGCCGGCGGCGACTTCACGCGCTTCAAGGCACTGATGGCTTCGCCCGCGCCGGCGCCGGAGCCCGACCCGATCGCGCGCTTCAGCCGCGCGTTCGGCGCGTTGCTGGAGCGCTGGCGCGACAGTGACATCGCCACCCTGGCCGTCGTCGAAGGCGCCGCGATGGGCGGTGGCTGCGGCCTCGCGGCCTGCTGCGACATCGTGCTGGCCGCCACCACCGCGCAATTCGCGATGCCGGAGGTCACGCTCGGGCTGCCGCCGGCGCAGATCGCGCCCTTCGTCGCCGACCGGCTGGGCCGCGCGGCCGCGCTGCACCTGATGCTCACCGGTCGCCGCTTGACCGGCGAGCAGGCGCAGGCGATCGGCCTGGTCGACGAGGTGCTGTGGCCCGAGGCGGTGCAGGCCCGGCTCGAGACCTGGCTGGCCGACCTGGCGCGCGCGGAGCCCGCAGCGCTGCGCGCCACCAAGGCCATCCTGCGGCACGACCGCAGCACGTCGCGCGGCGCGGCGCTCGACTTCGCGGCCGAGGCCTTTGCCGGCGCGCTGCGCAGCGGCCAAGCCGTCGAAGGTCTGCTGGCCCTCACCCAGAAACGACCGGCCCGCTGGGTGCCGCGCGGAGGCGAGCGCTGATGCCCCGCTTCGACCGCCTGTTGATCGCCAACCGCGGCGAGATCGTTGCCCGCATCGCCCGCAGCGCGAGCGCGCTGGGCGTGAAGACGGTCGCGGTGGCATCAGACGCCGACCGCGATGCGCCGCATACACGCGCCTGCGCCAGCTCGGTGCCGATCGGCGGCGAGCGCCCGGCCGACTGCTACCTGCGCATCGACAAGCTGATCGCCGCCGCGAAGTTGAGCGGTGCACAGGCCGTGCACCCCGGCTACGGCTTCCTGTCTGAGAACCCGGCCTTCGCCGAAGCGGTGCTCGAGGCCAGGCTCGTATGGGTCGGCCCGCCACCGGCGGCGATGCACGCGATGTCCGACAAGGCCCAAGCACGCCGGCGCATGGCCGCAGCCGGCATCCCGGTGCTGCCCGGCTACGACGGCGACGACCACTCGACGGCCACGCTGGTGCGCGAGGCGCTGCGCATCGGCTTTCCGCTGATGGTCAAGGCCACCGGCGGCGGCGGTGGCCGCGGCATGCGGCTCGTCACCCGAGCGGACGACCTGGAAGCGGCCCTCGCGTCAGCAGCGTCGGAGGCCGAGGCCGCCTTCGGCAACCCGAGGCTGCTGCTGGAGCGCGCGCTGCTGAATGCGCGGCACGTCGAGGTGCAGGTCTTCGCCGACCTGCACGGCCGCGTGCTGCACCTTGGCGAGCGCGACTGCTCGGTGCAGCGCCGGCATCAGAAGATCATCGAGGAAGCGCCGTCGCCCGCGGTGTCGCCGGCGTTGCGGCGGCGCATCGGCGAAGCCGCGGTGCGGGTCGCGCAGGCGGTCGGCTATGTGGGTGCCGGCACGGTCGAGTTCCTGCTTGACGATGCGGGCGAGTTCTGGTTCATGGAGATGAACACGCGGCTGCAGGTCGAGCACCCGGTCACCGAAGCGCTGACCGGCATCGACCTGGTGGCCTGGCAGCTGCGCGTGGCGATGGGGGAGCCGCTGCCGCTGCGGCAGGACGACGCGCTGCAGCGCTACGAATCCGGCGGCCATGCGATCGAGGTGCGGCTGTGCGCAGAAGATCCGGCGCGCGACCACCTGCCCGGTGCCGGCCGCGTGCTGCGTTGGCAGGCACCGGCCGGCGTGCGCTGCGACCACGCGCTGGCCGACGGCCTGCACGTCAGCCCGTTCTACGACTCGATGCTGGGCAAGCTGATCGCGCATGCGCGCACGCGCGCCGAAGCGATCGCGCAGCTGGCCCACGCGCTGGACGGCACGGTCTGCCTCGGGCTGCCGACCAACCGCGCGTTCCTCGCGCGGGTGCTGCGGCATCCGGCATTCGAGCAAGGGGCCGTGACCACCGGCTTCCTGGCCACGCACTTCAGCGACGACGCAGCGCGCCGTGCCGGCGCGCCCTCATGGCTCGAGGCCCTGGCCGCCGCGGCGCATGCGCTGCTGCCGGCCGCGCCGCTGCCCTCGATGTGGCAAGGCTGGGCACCATCGGGCGTGCTCGACGCCGCGGTGCCGCTGCGGGCCGGCTCGCAGCAGCGCACCTGGCAGCTGTCGGGCTCGCCGCAGGCCTGTGTCGCGCGGCACGGCGACGAGGCCCACCGCATCGAAGGCCTGGCCGTGCGCCGCGACGGCGAAGTGCATGCGCGCGTCGATGGCCGCCCGGTGCGCGCCGTGTTCGTCGCCGAAGGCCCGCATCGCTGGTGGCTCTGCGACGGCCACGAGCTCGAGATCGAAGACCGCCGCCTCCGCGCCGCGGCACGCCATGCCGCCGATGCCGCCGGCGCAGTCGCCGCGCCGATGCACGGCCGCATCGTGCAGGTGCTGGCCGAACCCGGCCATCCGGTACGCGCCGGCACGCTGCTGATGGTGATGGAAGCGATGAAGATGGAGCACCGGCTCGTCGCGCCGATGGCCGGCACCGTGCAGGCCGTGCACGCACGCGTCGGCGAGCAGGTGGCGGCGCGCAAACTGCTGGTGGAGATCGGATAAATGCCACGGCCTGTGGCACAAACACGGAATGAGCACCTCATCATCCTTCGAACCCGACTTCGTCGAACGCGTGAAGCGCATGTTCGAGGAGCACATCGCCTTCAACCATGTGATCGGCCTGCGCATCGACACGCTGGCCGCCGAGCGCTGCCTCGGTCACATCGAGATGCGGCCCGAGCTGATCGGGCACTACACGCACCAGCGGCTGCATGGCGGCGTGATCAGCGCCACGCTCGATGCGATGGGCGGCTTGGCCGTGATGGCGGCCATCGGCGCGCGTCACCTCGATGAGCCGATCGATGCGCGCCTGCAGCGCTTTTCGAAGCTCGGCACGATCGACCTGCGCATCGACTACCTGCGCCCCGCCACCGGCCCGCGCTTCACGGCAATGGCCGAGGTGATGCGGCTGGGCAGCCGCGTCGCCTCGACGCGCATGGAGTTCAGCGATGCCGGCGGGCGGCTGCTGAGCACGGGCTCGGCGGCTTACATCGTCAGTTGACCAGCACGCGCAGGCCTGCGCGCGGCCCATGGCAAGACCGCCAAGCCCATGCAAAGAAGCGCAAAGGACTCCGGCTCGGGCACGGGCACGGGCACGGGCACGGGCATCATGGCGGTCACGAAAGTAGCTCTGTCCTCACCCAACGTGTTGATGTGGCTCAGCGACATCGGAGCTCCGTCG
>Ga0207706_10000832_pt1 | contig 32012 bp, 24 predicted proteins | sample KBSC53metaG_FD_184318 | JGI IMG/M metagenome (GOLD analysis project Ga0207706, IMG submission 184318) | Corn rhizosphere microbial communities from Kellogg Biological Station, Michigan, USA - KBS C5-3 metaG (SPAdes) (version 2) | ecosystem: Host-associated > Plants > Roots > Rhizosphere > Soil ... | reverse complement strand
ACAGCCGGCACGCTTCAGCCGCCACAGGGCGTTTGGGAGCGGGGGAACCCAAATCTCAAGCCGGAAGAAACGACAAACTGGACAGGCGGCCTGGTCTGGTCACCGAAGTTCGTGCCTGGTCTCACGATAACAGCCGATTGGTATCAGATCTATACCACGAATGTGATCGTACAGGCGGCGGATTTTTCGCAAGTCCTGCTGACGCAGGGCGTGGTGGACCCGGATGGCTATGGCAACGGTTCTGGCGAAGTTAACATAACCGGCCCGTTTACCGGCCAGGTGGGAGGAACCGGTCTTGGGATAACCCGTGACCAGTTCGGAGCTCTCCAAGCAATCGATTCTGTAGTTAACAACGCAGGTATCCGTAACGTTCAGGGCTTGGATGTGCAGGCCAACTACGAGCTGCCAACGACAAACTTCGGCAAATTTACGTTCACGCTTGGTTACAACCACTTCTTCACGTGGAAGATCTCGCCGGGCCCGAACCTGCCCTTCAACGATTTCCTTGGCAACTATAACAACGGCACCCTTCCGTTGGCGCCGGGGGCCATTCCCTGGAACAAGGGCTTTGCGCGCACAGAATGGGAATATAAACTTGGACCCGGGAACCTCGATTTTGTTGCCCAAGTCAACTACGTCGGCAGTTTCATTGATGATAATGGCTTCTTTCACCCACTTGATCAAGAAAACCTGGCCCCACCGGGCCAGCCACCATCATGGAAATTCAATCGGGTGGTGACCAGCTATATAACGCTCGATCTGCAGGCGAGCTATGAGTTTGTCAGGCCGCCGGTGGAAGCGCCTGTCCCTGGCTACTCCAAGGAGGGCAAGGACTTCAAGAGCTCGCCGGGCAAGAACCCAGCGCCGATGACGCCCGTGGCGGAGGCCACCTTCTGGCAGAAGATGCTCTGGGGGACCAAGATCACCGCGGGCGTGGTCAATGCGTTTGACCGTAACCCACCGACGGTCTTGGGAGCGTTCAACGACAACTACGATACGTCGCTCTACTCGATCCGTAATCGTTTCTGGTACGTTGCCCTGAGTAAGAAATTCTAAGCCGCGCATTTACGCGGTTTGAATTGCGCGGGCCCCGAGACCTCTCGGGGCCCGCCTCTTTTTTTGAGGATAACCACGAACCGAGCCGATAACTCGGATGAACACAGATTACTCATGCAGAAGGAGAACCAGTTCTGATCATTCGTCTCATCTGTACAATCCGTGGTTAAATTCTGAAGGGCGATTCAACAGAGCAACGATTTACTGCGCTCGTTTGGGCTGCGTTGACATGTCGCCGGTTTTCAACGCGCGAACATATCCTCGCGCTGCGTAACTTGTTCTGGCTTACACCGCAGTTTGCGCCAAGTTCTGTCACGCTATTCTTTGAAGCGCACTAACAGTCATGCGTGCCCTCCTGAGCATTTACCTATGTTCCTGGCTACCACTAATTGCATGTCAAGGTGCGACGCTCGTCGGTCAACCGGTTCAGGGTGGCGCAACCGTGGAGATTCGCTTTCCGGTAGCGAAACCCTTTCAAGATATCGCGGTGCAAGGTGGCAATCCGCGACCCGAGGCGGGGCGAGCCGTGTTAACGTTTCCCGTTGGATTTGATCCCGCACGTAGCTGGCCGATTCTTATCGTAACCTCGACAAGCGACTTCAACCGTACCAGCCCGATGGATGCCCAGTGGTACCGTGGGCCTGCTCTAGCAGCCGGATGGGTTCTCTTCGCTTCAGATGCGCTAATCAGACCTCGCGTCGATTCCACTCAGTGGCGCCTCGCGATACTGGCAGCAGCGCTCGAATCAATGCGCAAGCAATGGCCGCAGTCGGCCAAATGGCCGGTGGCGTTCGGCGGTTTTTCCGGTGGGGCGAAGCGCAGTGCCGTGTTAGGAGCGATGCTGGCCAAGACCGGATCAGTCAAAACGGTCGGATTCTTTCTTAGCGGTATCAATGAAGATCGGCTGAGTGAAGCCTACAAAGACTACAAGCCTGGCGGAGATTTTCTCGAGATTCCCATCTGGCTAAGCAGTGGTCAGAGTGACAACGTTGCCAAACCGAACGATCACGACCGGGTGAAGGCCTCATTGGAACGGACCGGCTTCAAGCACGTGCGCCTTGAGCACTTCTCCGGCGGACATCAGGTTAAGCAGGATCAAGTAGGGCGCGCTTTGCGTTGGTTCCGAGAGGTCGGGAAGTTTTAAGACAATTCAAGCTGGATTTTTCTTAATGCTTTGCGCGTTCGGGAGTACGGCGCGCACGGAGTGACGCGCCCTATCTACTCAAGGCAAATTGTCGCGTCCAGGTAGAGCGGGCACTCCTGTGCACGCCGCGCGCGTTTCCCACCGCTTGCTTTTTTTTCCGATCTGATCTTTAATCACACGGCGATGGCGACGCAGCAAACATTTGCCTCGGCTGCGGTCCCCCTGTCGGCAAACGACCGCAGGGCTATGGAACCTGCACCGCGACCAAAGTCACTATGGATTCTCGATCGCTGGCGGGATCTCTTGTTCTTTGTCGGCACGCCGCTGCTGCTAATTCCGTTGTTTACGCTCGCTCAGACGCGATGGAGCGCGCAGGATATTTACCTTTTTGTCGCCGCCTTCGGCGCAATGGGTCATCACTTGCCGGGCATGATTCGGGCGTATGGCGACCGGGCGCTCTTCAACCGGTTTAGAACACGGTTCGTTGTCGCGCCACTCGCTTTGCTGATCGTTTGTATCTGGTCGTCGCTCTATAACGTCCAGGCGGTGCAGCTTGTTGCTATGGCATGGGGAATTTGGCATGGCATGATGCAGACCTATGGCTTCGGCCGGATTTACGATGCGAAAGCGTCGGCTGCCGCGGCCGGACGCGCCCGCTCGGATCTGATGCTTTGTTTTGGCTGGTTCCTGGCGGCCGTGCTGCTCTCGCCGATGCGTTTCCGCACGCTGCTTGACCTTTATTACGAGAGCGGCGGACCCGTTGTGCCAGTGGCTCTCGTCTCGCTGTTTCGGGCGGGCGTTGTGCTCGCCCTCGGGGCGGTGACAATTCTATTCGTGTGGCGGCAATGGAGCGATTGGCGACACCAGGGCTGGATGAGCCCGGTGAAAATCGGGCTTCTGGCCAGCAGCATCGCCTTTTGGTGGTACTGCAATAACGGTGTCCAGAACATTCTGGTGGGAATCGCCCTTTTCGAGGTGTTTCATGACGTGCAATATCTGTCCATCGTGTGGATTTATAATCGTACTCGGGTGGAACGTGATGCAACGATTCGCGGCTTCATGCGCTTTGTCTTTAGGCGCAGCGGCGCTCTGATTGGCGTTTACGTGGGGTTGGTGCTCGCGTACGGGTCGCTCGGCCTAATGGCGAATTCCACCCTCGCGGCCGATTGGATCCGGCATCTCCTCCTTGGTGTGGTGACGGCTTCGGCTTTGCTCCATTTTTATTATGATGGATTTATTTGGAAAGTTCGCGAGAAGCAGACGCGCTCAATGCTGGGAATCGAGGGGGCAGGTGCCTCAACCCAGACTCGCCGCCGATTGCCAGGTTGGGCTGGGCACAGTCTGCGTTGGGCCGCGCTGGTGATTCCTGTTGCAGCACTGTGCGTCGCGCAACTAGCCGGGCGAGTGGTGCCACCTCTCGAACGCTTCGGAAAGGTAGCCGAAGTGCTGCCACAGGATCCGCAAGCGCAACTCAACTACGGCAAAGCATTGCACGAAGCCGGGCGGGTACAGGAAGCACTCATCCGATATGAAAACGCGATTGCCCGGAAGCCGGCATTCTCGGAAGCCGAATTTTTTCTCGGCCTCGCCCTCAGCGACCTTGGAGAGTGGGACCGCTCCATTGCACACTACGAGCGCGCGCTTTCGCTGGATCCCAAGAACGCAAAAGCCGAGTCTAATATTGCCGGGATATTGGTCAGCAAGCGTATGTATGATGAGGCCCGTCGCCGATACGAGCATAGTCTCCAGATCGATCCCACTTTGTTCCTTGCCCACAAGGAACTAGGCGACTTGCTCTGCCATGCCGGCGAGTATGACGCGGCAATTGGCGAATACAACGAGGCGCTGCGGCTTCGCCCCAACTTCCCAGAAGCGAAGGATAATCTTGCCTTCGCGCGTTCTCTCGCCGGCCACTGATTTGATCGTTGGAATGAAGAACGCTTGGTTCCGGCGTGCAGAACGGTGGCTATTTTTTATCTGGATCGGAGTATTATGAAAGTTCGCTTGCAGGCACCTAAAATAAGTTGAAACATTTGGCCACTGCCGGGGTCTAATTACTAGAAAGTTTAATTATGAATCTAAAATCTTTTATTTCAGTAGGTTGCGTCTTTCTCCGCTTGGCACTTGTTCCAATCGTTGCGTTGGCAGCAAGCGTCGCAACGGTAAGCGCCGATCCCCAGAGAGTCACATACGTAAAAAAATACGTGAGGGTAACCGGCTCCAATATTCCCGTCCCAGTTTGGGTGGCGGCGGGTCCCCTACCACAGACAACGTATCCACTCCGGAGTTATGACTATAATGAAATAACGAAAATTCCAGGTGCTTATACTCCAGCTCAGGTCCTGGCCAACGACCCGAGTATCACGATACGTGGCGGCGGATACTAATCGATCGCGGGGCTAGGCCAGCGACGGGTAGCGCTCAATCACGACGCGACCAGCGGCGTCCGTTCGTTAAACTTGGTGCGAGTTTTCAGTTTCCTCGCACAGCGGCCACAGGTCTTGGCCAACGATCCGAGTATCACGATTACACGCGGTAACAGATCTTGAGTGGGCGGACATTCCAGTCGCCGCGCCCTGCGCTGGTTTGGCGGAGAAAGCTGTCCGCGCTTTAGAAGCACTCACTCCGAAGAGGGAGCGAGCAATACGTCTCCGGTGGCATCACCAAATCTCACGGACGAGCCATCGTAACGAAGCAGAGCGGGACCGAATGTGAAGCATGAAAATGAAGCAAATGATTAGTTTTGCCCTTGTTTCAATCGTCGCGTTGGCGGCAAGCGTCGCAACAGTACGTGCCGGTCCACAGAGCTCGGCAACGCCCAGACAGGGGAAAGTCAAATACGTAAAGGAATACGTGATGATTACCGGCTCCAATATTCCCGTCCCGGTGTGGGTTGCGGAAGGTCCGCTACCAAAAACAACATATCCCATCCGAAGTTATTCGTCGGATGAGATAAGCAAAATTCCCGGTGCTACAACTCCAGCTCAGGTCTTGGCTAACGACCCGAGTATTACAATAAGCGGCAGACGCTAATCGATCGCGGAGCTAAGCCAACGACGAGTAACGCCCAATCACGACGCGATCAACTCAGCCATCCCTTTGGGAACCTAGTGCGAGTTTTCAGATTCCTCGCACACGGCAGCAGGCGGCCGTATGCTGGTGAGGTTGAAACGCCTCGACGCAGTCATTTTTTCTCTGATGTCGAAGTTTTTGCTTGCACCGCTTCGTCGACCAGTCTGCGCACTCCCTCAGGGGTGCGATCATTCGGTCCCATTTCGCGTCTATCGACAAACAGTGTCGGAGCGGTTTTGACTCCCAGCGATTTGGCGCGGGCTTGATCGGACTCGAGGCGCTCCCTGACTATGTCGCTCTTTACGTCTTTTCTAAACCGATTGAGATCGAGTCCGATCGTTTCCGCGTAGGTATCAAACAGCATGCCCGGGTCGGTAGCGCTGCTCCAAACGGCCTGTTCCCGGAACAACATGTCGTGCATTTCCCAATAGCGGTCTTGGAGACCGGCCGCTTCGGCAGCCAGGGCGGCATCGCGAGCGGATTGATGCATCGGGAGCGGAAAATTACGAAAGATCAACCGCAAACGTGGATGATACTCTTTTATCAGCTGATCGAGAAACGTGGCGAGGGCGGCGCAGTTCGGGCACTCGAAATCGCCGAATTCTTCCAACGTAACCGCAGCCTCCGCATTGCCGCGGATGTGCACCGATTTCGCCAAACTCTTTCCAGAGATCGTTTCATCTGCGGGGATGGTCAGTCGGGGCGGCTGAATTGTTTGACAGAGCAGCCAGCCACTAGCGAGCGCCGTCAATGCGGCCGCACCAGCAATGATAAAATGCACATACCGCTTCATAAAAATGACACGAGTGCCAGAAGCTTTAGCGCACAATCGAATTCGTCAAATTTAGTTAAATGGAATATGATCCGCGGATTACGAGAATCAGGCAGATTGAATGGAGAATTGAGGCTGTTTATTCGCGTTAATTCGCATGATTCGCGGGCAAGATAGGAAGCATCGCCTCCTTATCGGTTTGATCTGCGCAATCCGTGGTTGAACTTTTCTTCAAAGAGCGTCGCGGATAATCTCAAATATCTTAGTGTTATCGAGCACACCGCGGAGCTCGGCTGTGCCCGGACCACTGCCAAACGCAATGACATCGTCGACCGTGACCAGAGCTGCTTTTGTATAGACGGCAGCCGGCTCGCGTTGTTCCACGCTCGCTTGCTCATTTCCGTTTCCGTTCGGATTGCCGGGTACCTTGGCTGCTCCATACGATGTCGTGCCATTCGGACCGGTCGCCCAGGTTATCCATGGCTGCCCGGCGGCGTTGAATCCGAGTAAGGCGATGCCGCTGTCCTGGCGAAATGGAAATCCATTTAAACTCAATCCGCTGATTGCGACATCGCCGCAGACAATGATTGTCGCCTTTGCTCCGGCATAATTGCGCGCAACAGCAACCGCGCGATCTAATTCGATCGTTTGGCTGAACGTCCTCTCTGCATTATTTTCTAGCGCGGCTATGCGCATCAGCCCTGCATCGACTACGAGGAAGTATCCGCCAGCGTTGTATTGAAGTAATTCGATCGCCCGCCGCACCATATCTGAAAGACTTGGTTGTTGGCTTCGCTCTTCGACTTGGTTGGTGAATGCGAGCTCCGTTTTGCTAAACACGCCGAAAAGTTTCGACCGGCGCCAGGCGGGAACCGCTTCCAGTTCAGCTCGCGTTTGAACGATATCGTACCCGTTGCGACGGAGGTCGAGCAAAAGATCGCGTCCGTCTTGTCTTTCGCCACCCTTTGCGGTGGGAAGGAATTCTGCCGCCCCGCCGCCCATCGTGATGTCAATTTTTGCTCCATTCACGAACTCAGGCGCGATGCTTGCGGTGTCGTTTGGGTCGGTCGGATGCGCGTAGAAAGCCGCGCTGGTTGGATTCGTTAGTTTTGCATCTGTTACCAGGCCAGTTGCCCGTCCGTATTCCCGCGCCAATTCAATAAGGCTCTTGATTCCCGACATGTCGGGATTCGTGGCGATGACACGATTAGGGACTCTGACTCCCGTCGAAATTGCAGTGGCGGCAGCGGCCTGATCCGGAGCGGCGAAATCTTTCGAGCAATTGATCAGCAGGGCCGCGTTCGGCATCGAATCCAAGCTCAGACGATTGTCCGCTCCGCCGGCAAAAGCTCGCGTCGCTGCGAGGCGACCCGGCGCAAGCCCCTCTCCGACGAACAAGATGATTCCGAAAGGTTTCCGGATTACCCAGTGTTGAAAATAGAGGACACCGAGCCCGGCGAAGGCGAGCAAACAGAAAAGAGCCAGCAATTGATTGCGCCATTTCATTTCATCCTTGTAGCGGCGGTCTGTGACCGTCGCAAATATCAACAAATGCCCAGGGTAGGGCGCGTCACTCCGTGCCCGCCGAGGCTTGTATGCACAAGCGGCGCGCAGAAGACTGCGCGCCTACCTCCTCTGGCACGTCAGCACCGCGCATGGCTTGAGCGAAGCGCCTACAAAAGAACGGCTTGTCGATGTTGGGAATCGCGGCAAAGTGCCCGCATATGGCTGGTCCAGTCATACTGATTATTCGCGATGGCTGGGGCATTAATCCGGGCGGTCAAGAGAAGCGCGAAGAAAATTCAGACGCAACGCTCCTCGCGCAGACGCCGTTTCACGACCAGCTCTACCGGGACTATCCCGGTGCTAAATTGAGAGCTAGCGGGGCTGACGTCGGCTTGCCCGATGGACAAATGGGCAACTCGGAAGTTGGCCATCTTAACCTGGGAGCCGGCAGGATCGTCTATCAGGACTTGACGCGAATTAACAAGGCGATTGGAGACGGCGAACTCACCCGCAATTCAATATTGCGGGAAACCTTCGCCGGCGCGCGAGATCATCGGCTCCATCTACTCGGGCTAGTTTCCGACGGTGGCGTCCACAGCCATTACTCGCACATGATTGCGCTTGCGAATGCAGCTCATGATGCGGGCGTCAGTGAAATCTTCGTTCACGCGTTCACCGATGGACGCGATACCTCGCCTACTGGTGGCGCAGCTTATTTGAAAACGTGCGAGGAGAAACTTCAGAAAAGCGGCGCCCGGATCGTCACAGTGGTGGGCCGGTACTTTGCGATGGATCGCGATCGGCGTTGGGACCGCACCAAAAAAGCCTGGGACGCGATCGTCCTTGGTCGCGGTGAAATCTGCAAATCATCACCCTCCGCTGCTGTCGATCAGCGATACAAAAACGGCAAAACCGATGAGTTCATGCCCCCACTGATTTTTTCCTACGCGAACGAGCAGCGCGTCCGCGATGGCGACGCCGTCTTGTTTTTTAATTTTCGCGCCGACCGCGCGCGGCAATTATCACAGGCCTTTTTGTTGAAGGACTTCGATGGTTTCGATCGCGAAGTGTGGCCGCAAGTCCATTTCGTCACGCTCACCCAGTATGATGTGAATTACCTTTCGCCGTTCATCTTTGCGCCCGCAGGGCTCGACCACATTTTAGGCGAAGTCGTGAGCGCGGCCGGCAAATCGCAATTGCGCATCGCCGAGACGGAAAAATATGCGCATGTGACGTACTTTTTTAACGGTGGAATCGAGCGCGCGTTTCCCGGCGAGGACCGAAAGATCGTTCCGTCGCCAAAGGTTGCTACCTATGATCTTCAGCCGGAAATGAGCGCGCGTGAAGTTACCGACGAAGTAATCGCGCGAATGGCGAATTACGATCTGATTATTCTTAACTTTGCCAATCCGGACATGGTCGGGCATACCGGAATATTGAAAGCGGGCATTAAGGCGGTTGAGACCGTGGACGAATGTATCGCCCGAATCGTTTCGAGACTTCTCGAACTCGACGGCAAGTGTCTCATCACGGCCGACCACGGAAATTGCGAGCAGATGCGCAATCCTGATGGCTCGCCAAATACTGCGCACACCAAGTATCTTGTGCATTGCATCTACGTCGCCAAAGACGCGCAGAACTTCCGTGTCCGGGATGGAATTCTAGCCGATGTCGCGCCAACGCTCTTATTTTTGCTGGGCTTGCCGCAGCCGAAAGAAATGACCGGACGCAATCTGCTGGTGCGTAGGTAGGGCGCGTCACTCCGTGGGCGCCGTGGCCGTATATACAAGCGGCGCGCAGCGGAGTGACGCGCCCTACCTTTTGCCTTCGACGATCACGTCGGCGAACGCGATTTCCAGTTGCCGGTTGATCGCTCGCGTCCCAGCCATGGCGATTCGCTGTAATAAGCGAATTCGATTTTCGAGGGCTGTTTCGTGCCAGATGGGTTTGCGCATGAGCTTGAGCGCGCCATCGAATTCCACAAGCGCGCCCCATCCGACTGGGATCTCTGCGTCGTGGAAGAGCTCCTTGGGCAAGACCAGGAAAGACAAATTTGCGCAGCGGTAGCGAATCAACTTGTCGAACTTCGTGCAGTCGTAGAGCCGATTTTGCAGCGCGTGCAACTCACGCAAAACGCGCGAGTAACCGCGGTGTCCGATCACCGTGAAATCAGGCAAATCGAATTCGGGAAATAGCGAATCACCGTTCCGCAAGTTCGGATAATGTTCACGCAGGCGCGTTTCGAGACGCTGACGGCGTTCGCAAATCGTTTCGAGACGCTGGCGCGCGGCATCGCTCTGGCAGTTGTCTCGTCGTAGATCGCAGAGCGCTTGTTTGCATTCAAAGATCGCTGTGGATCCAATTGTTTTTGGCTTTAGTCGATAGGCGGCCACGTCGACACGATACCGGTTTTGAGGCAAAGCCACTTCCATCGCGCACGCGGAATAACCGTGGGCTTGCGCCCAGAGAAAAGCGAGACGCTTCAGTCTGCTATGCCTCTCGGTTTCGCCGCGGGCGTTAGTTACTCGCGCACCCATTCCGCCAGTTCGCGCGCCCAATAGGTAACAATAATGTCGGCACCGGCGCGCTTGAGCGCAGTCATGATTTCAAGGACAGCCGCGCGTTCTTCTAGGACGCCCTTTTCGGCGGCCGCTTTGACCATCGCGTATTCACCGCTCACATGATAAACAGCGGTTGGTTTGCCGAAACGTTCGTGCACTCGCCAGAGAATGTCGATGTACGGCATGGCTGGTTTTACCATCACGATGTCGGCCCCTTCGTCGATATCGAGGGCCACCTCACGCAACGCTTCCTCGGCGTTGGCACAATCCATTTGGTAAGAACGCCGATCGCCAAACTGAGGCGGACTCTCGGCGGCTTCGCGAAAGGGACCGTAGAAAACTGACGCAAATTTGGCCGCATAACTCATGATCCCAGTTTGATCAAAGCCGCTGGCATCGAGCCCCTCGCGAATCGCACCGATGCGACCGTCCATCATGTCGCTGGGCGCCACCATGTCGGCACCCGCTGCGGCATGGGAGAGCGCGGTTTTAACGAGAACCTCCACCGTCTCGTCGTTGAGGACATGGAAATGGTCCCCATCGATGCGCGTTATGCCACAGTGACCGTGGCTCATGTATTCGCACAAGCAGACGTCGGTGATGGCAACCAGTGCCGGACATTTTGATTTGATGGCTCGCAGCGTCTTTTGAACAATCCCGTTTTCGGCATAGGCAGTGGTGGCCTGTTCGTCTTTCTGTTCGGGAATCCCGAAAAGAAGAACGGCTTGCAGCCCGAAATCTTGAGCACGCTGGGCTTCATCGACAATCTCCTTCACGGAAAGCTGAAAAACCCCCGGCATACTCGCAACCGGCCGGCGCTCCTTCAATTTTTCGCTTACGAATAGCGGGAGAATAAAATCCTGGGCGCTCAACTGCGTCTCGCGGACGAGATTTCGCAGAGCAGGGGAGCGCCGCAAGCGGCGGGGCCGATGCACTAATCTTCTCACAGGCAAAAGGGTATCCGGTTGGCGTAAGCGTCGCAAGTTTCGCCACGGGACGAATCCGTTCGACTGGCCCGGAGCCGGCTTGACTGAGGGAAGCCTTCCATGTAGCCCGTGGATGACATGCCGCTCGCCGTATGATTGGCCCGGGAAGAAACCGCCTCGAATTCTTCCGGGGGCTGCTGCACAACGAATGACCGATTACTTACTCGTCGATATCAGCAATTCGTACACCAAGCTGGCGTTCGCGTCGACCATGCGGGTTTTGGCTCCCAAGCGGATCGCAACGAATAAGCTTTCCAGCGGCGTGGTCACGGGATTGTTGAGAAGGAAAAAGGTCAGAAGAGTCGTTGTTTCATCGGTCGTGCCGAAAAAAAATTCGGCGATTTTGAAGGCTGCGAGAAAGGTCGAAGTGCTCTGGCTGAATTCGACATTGAAACTGGGTGTAGGCATTGACTATCCGAAACCGAAATCAATCGGAGCCGACCGACTGGCGAATGCCGTGGCAGTTACAGAGCTTTACGGATTTCCCGCGATCGTGGTGGATTTCGGGACTGCAGTGACCTTTGATATTATTTCCGGTCGTCGGAAGTACATCGGTGGCGTGATTGCGCCGGGGCTGGAAGCGGTGACTGGTTTTCTTTATCGACGAACCGCCCTTTTGCCAAAGATCTCTTTGAAGGAGCCGCGCCGCGCAATTGGTAAATCGACAATCGAGGCGATGCGGTCCGGTGCAGTAATTGGTTATCGCGGACTAGTTCGTGAAATCCTGGCGCGGATCAAAGCAGATCAGTTTCCGCGCAAAAAGGTTCATGTTGTGGCGACAGGCGGCTACGCCCGGCTTATTTCCGGACAGTTGCCAGAGATCGGCGCAATTCGACCACATCTGACATTGGAGGGATTGCGGATCGTGGCGAATTTGAATTCATGATTTGGGGGGATTGCGACAGCGTGGCTGTCGAATTGATCCCGGCTGGCAATTTTTCCGAATCAGGCCGAAAATTAGGGCATTCCGGCGCAACTTTCGACTTGTCAGGAGCAGTGATCGACGCTTCAGTCCATACCTCATGAGAATCTGGATGATCGCTGCGGTCGCAGCGTTGGGGCTCGGGTCCTTGGCAGCGGAAAATGTCGCTCCGACCAAATCGGAACTTGAGGAAATGTACGGCAAAGCGTTCCGTGAATTCGATAAGAACAATTTTCCGCAAGCATTAAAGGAGCTCGACGCAATAGACGCCCGCCAACCTGATCTTGCCGCATCGAAGAATTTGCGAGGCGTCATCCTGATGCGGCAGGGCGTCTATGACAAGGCCGAAGCAGCGTTGCTCGAAGCGGCCAGGCTTGATCCGAAGTTTTGGAATGCGCGCTTCAACCTGGCGGAGATTCCGTTTCTGAAAAAAGATTGGGTGCAGGCGCGGAGTCGCTTCGAGGAGCTTCTTTCTGGCAGTGAATCCGATCTGGCAAGCGAAGCTTCGCAGCTTATTCAATACAAGATTCTTCTGACTTATCTGCTCGAGGGAAAAGAAAACATGGTCGATTCCATTCTGGCCAAGTTGGAGCTCTCGCGCGATACGCCGGCAGTTGACTACGTGAAGGCAGCCGTCGCGCTCCAGCACAAGAACCAGAAGGAAGCAAAAGATTGGATGAACGTAGCGGAGAAGAATTTTTCGCCGCAGCTGAACAAACTTTTCGCAGAATCACTGTATGAAGTCGGGTGGCTGGAAAGACCTGCCGGTGAGGCGCGTGCCTCGTTACCTCTCACAACGGCTGTCGAGCGTGCGGAAAAAGGAAAGGCTCTGGCGCGTTCAAAATTCGAACAAGCTCAGCAGGCGCTACGTCAGCGCGATTTCGCCACCGCCCGTAAATTAGTTGACGAGGCCGATCAGGCACAGCCGAATCAACCGGCGACCCTGAATTTGCGTGGGGAAATTTTGATGGAGCAGAAAGAGTTTGATGCAGCTGAAGCCGCCTTCAAGAAAGCAGCCAAGCTGGACCCGAAATTCCGCGAAGCGCAATACAATCTCGCGCAAATTCCATTTAAGAAGAAAGACTATGCCAAGGCCCGGGAACGTTTTCAAGCGCTGCTGGAGCGAACTCCAGGAGGAGACAAGAATCAGGCGGCAGAGCTTATGAAGTTCAAAATTTACATGACGCTTTTGCTCGAAGGAAAGGACAGCCGCGCGCAGGCGATGATGGAGCAGTTTCAGTTTACAGGAGACACGCCCGCTCTCTATTTTGCCCAGGCAGCATGGGAATTTAAGCATAACAATCCAGAGAAAGCCGCTGACTGGGCTGCGTCGGCGAAGAAGATTTATTCGCCAGCGCTCAACAGCGTTTTTGCCGACGCCTTTTATGACGTTGGCTGGATGCAAAGCCCAGAACCCGCCGCAGTGCCGGAGCCTGCCTTGGACACAGCTAGTGCCATTGCAGCGCAGGCGGAGGGCAGTCCGGCAGTCGAGCCGAGTCCCATTCCCAACGCCCTTGTTGCCGCAAACAAACAAGCGGAGAAGTCGAAGGACGAATCTTCTTCTTCGGCCCTCGCGACAACCCCCGCGAGTACAGGCACGCAATCTACCAGTGTGACAGAAGCGAATAAAGAGCCGACTGCTTCCACCTCGGCAGAGCCGGTTGCCGCGGAAACAGGCGCTCGGCCCGAGGAAACGCCTGCGGCGGTTTCCGAATCGCCTGCTGTAGGACCGATAACGGCGACAGCTTCTCCCGCTGAAGTGGCGGGGGCCGCTTCCGCTCCCGCCGGGCAAAATGAACAGGCAGCCGCTGGCAAACCAGAACCATCGGTGGCACCCGTTGTCCCGACAACGCTCGGCGCATCTACTTCGCAGGCCGACATTGTCGGTTTAAATCGGCAAACGTGGCTTGTCGGTGGATTGCTGTTAGTGGGCATCTTTGTCTTGGCTTGGGTGGTCGTACCTCATCTTCGCCGTAGCTACGCATACAATATCGCGGGTTATCCGCAGCCCCAACCTGTGGCAAGCTCAACGAGACGTGGCATCGCTCCGGCACGGAAGGACGTTGCGCACGGCTTTTTTGGCGGGCCACGTCAGGTTTCGCTACAATTGACAGCATCGAAACCTTCGCTTCGCCCCACAGCCTTGCCTTCAGCCAACGCTACCCGTTCTTTTGAAGGGTTGGCGGATTTGGCAGCGAAGGAGGGACAAACCCCTGCTTTTCACGACGCTGAATTACGCAAATTTGCACCCCTTACCGAACCGTCCTTCGAGTCGGAATCAGTAGAGCCGGTTGTCGAATACCCAGCGGAAAGGTTGCGGCAAGTTGAACCTGAATCGCCGTCATTCAGCGAACCGGCGTTCGCGTCCGCCGTGGGGCCAATTATCGAACAGGCGGCCGAGAGCTTGCAGCCGAGCGTACCCCAAGCGTCTGAAACGGCTGAGGCTTCGGCAGTTAGCACGTTAAGCGAATCTTCTGCTATGACGACGGAAGAGCCGATTGAAATTCCTGCGGACGCAGAGGAAATCGTGTTGCCTGCTGTAGCAAAGCTAACGTCAACAGAACCTGAGGTTCTACCGATCGAACCAGAGTATTCCCCGCGACATGGACACGCAGTGACTCCAACGCAACCCCCTGTAGTCGAAGCGGTCACGGCGCCGGAGCCTGGTATCCAAGCTGCAATTTCCGCCGGGCCCGAATTTTCCCAAACAACCACACCTGTAACCATGCCTGAACCAACCCAAATCCCGCCTGCTCCAATAACCAAACTTCCGGCCGTTCCGGTGAGCACACCTTCGGTCGCACCAGTGACCAAGCCGCAACCCGCCGCGACGATGCAGACATCCGTGCAGCTGACGTTCTCTTTCGAGATTGCCGCGATGCAGCTGACGCCGAGCTTCAAAATGGGAAGCCTAAATGTGCGGCCCCTATCCAAGGTCGTCACGATGCGTCTGGCCGCCTCTCAGCAACCGCAATCTGCAATGAATTTGCAAGTAAGCTTCGAGATCGCAAAGATTCAGCCGCTAGGAAGCGCCCTTGGCACAATTCGGATGTTTCCGTCCCAACAAAGGCCACCTGTGGCCGGTTCACCCTCAGTTGCAGTCACGGGCCCGCAACTCGTATCGAATTCCGAAACTGCGCCAGTCCAACTCACGCCGTCCCAACCAGGGCAGGCCACTGTCTTCGTGACAGTCCCGTGCCAAATTACGACAATCGAGTTCACACCATCGCTTGAGATTGCATCAGTTGTTCTCAACTCGAATTCCAAGCAGGTTCGTCTGCAGTTACCGAGCGCCGGTCCTGGTCCGCGCGAAGGAGCGCCTACGTTCGAAATTACGAATTTGCAGCTCACTGATAGCGGCGACATCGCCATGATGCACCTGAATCTGGTTGGTTCCGGATCGAAACAGTCCTAAGCGAAGACGACATCGAGGCAGCCGCCTCTCGGCGGTTCGTTCAGCCGCGTTTGCGGGATGTGTTTCGATTTAGGGAGCGCAGTTGCTGCGGTAGAAACTCTCCGTCGCGGCGAATCAATTTTCCGTCGAAATAAATCTCCCCGCCGCCGTATTCCGGGCGCTGGATACTTACCATGTCCCAGTGAACCTGGCTGCGATTCCCGTTGTCCGCTTCGTCATAGGCTTGCCCAGGAGTAAAATGAAACGATCCGGCAATTTTCTCGTCGAACAATATATCTCGCATTGGTTGTAAGACGCGGGGATTAAACCCGAGCGAAAATTCGCCGATGTAACGCGCCCCTGGATCGGAGTCGAGAATCTTGTTCAACTTCTTCGTTTCGTTGCATGTCGCATCGACAATTTTTCCGTCCTTGAACGCGAGACGAATGCCATCGAAGCCGATCCCCTGATAAATGCTTGGAGCGTTGAAGGTCACATTACCCTGTACCGAATCTTTCACCGGGCAGCTAAATACTTCGCCGTCCGGAATATTGCGATCGCCGCCGCAGATCACTGCCGGAATTCCTTCGATACTGAAACGTAGATCGGTCCCGGGGCCTTTGATTTCGATGCGATCTGTCTTTTCCATCAACCGCTTGAGCGCTTTCATGCCGGGCTGCAGCGTGCGATAATCGAGTGTGCAAACATCGAAATAAAAGTCTTCAAAGGCCTCTGTGCTCATTCCAGCAAGTTGTGCCATCGATTGGGTCGGCCAGCGTAACACGACCCACTTGGTTTTTTTTACTCGGTGGTCCTGCACTGGGCGCATTTTCTTGGCAAGCAATTTCATTTTCTCCGCCGGGACATCGGATAATTCCGTGATGTTGTTGCTGCCGCGAACGGCGACGTACGCGCCCATTTTTTTCATTCGTGCCAGTTCATGGCTCGCCAGGAGATTGAGCTGCCGATCGGAGGCTTCGAGCGCAAGTGCGCGATTAACTTGGGCGTGATAAGTCTGCACAAAAGGAACGCCTCCCACCTTCCGCGCCGCTCGGATGAGGGCGATCGTCATTTCATCCGGCGTGTCGAATACTTCTATCAACACGTTTTCGTTTCGTTTGAGTCGGATGGAATATTCCACAAGAACTTTCGCGAGCTTATCGAAACGAATATCGTGCATAAGAGCCTTATGATTCCATCGGCCCGGCGAGATGCAACTGTGCGTCTTTCTCAGCGCCCGGCGGCAAAAGCACCGTCGGAATGGTCTCGAAACGACAGGCAAAACTCCTGGTTCGTAAGTCGCCTCTGTGGAAATTCGTCTACCACGCGCTCTGCCTGATGCTCATTTTCTTCCGTAAGAAAAGCTGGAGAGCGAACTCGCGGTCTGCATAAGTAAGCTCTGCCTTCGCAAGAAATTCCGAGACGATGGAATCGGCAAAGCGCCTTTTCTAGGCGGCACCGTCAGCGCAATTCTGCGGAGGGTTCGCCATGAATGCTCGGAAAGTTTGTCCCGGCTTCACCCTGGCCGCCCAATCGAATGGTAATGAAAGCCCAGGTGTCTCATCGTTTCAGGATCCAACAGGTTTCGCCCGTCAAAGACAATTGGCGTCCTCATTTTTTCCTTCACCACAGCCAGATCGACATTCGCAAATTCATTCCATTCGGTCGCGAGGATGAGTGCCTCGGCATTGTTCACCGCGTCGAGAGCGGATGGAGCAAACTTGGCAGCGGCGATTGTTTTTTCGGCCCGGGCCTTTTCCATTCCTTTCGGGTCATAGGCAACCACATGCGCGCCTTCGCGTAGCAAGTCTGCGACCAGCGCGATCGCGACGGACGAACGAACATCGTCGGTATCGGGCTTGAATGTGAGTCCCCAGACTGCAATTCGTTTTTCTCGCAAAACCCAGAGCGTTTCTCGAATCGTCTTCAGAAAACGCTCTTTTTGCACCGTATTAATTCGTTGCACTTCCTTGAGCAAATCGAAAGGGACACCGAGCCGTTCGCTGATGGTGATGAACGCGGCAATGTCTTTGGGAAAACACGAACCCCCGTATCCAATCCCGGCATTCAAAAAATCCCGGCCAATGCGGTGATCCATCCCGATCCCATCCGCAACTTTCTCCACATCGGCGCCGCTCGCTTCGCAAATAGCCGAGACCGCGTTGATGTATGAAATCTTGAGGGCGAGAAATGAGTTCGCACAATGTTTGATGAGCTCGGCGCTGTTAATATCGGTAACGAGGATCGGCGCCATGAATGGTTCGTAGAGCTTCTTCATCAGGTCGATGGCGTGCTCGCTTTGCGCTCCAATCACGATGCGATCCGGATTCATTAGATCGGCAACGGCACAACCTTCGCGCAGAAATTCGGGATTGCTGACGACGTCGAAGTTTGCGCCGTGGCGATTGTATCTCTTGATCGATTCAGCTACTTTTTCGCCTGTTTTCACCGGCACCGTGCTTTTGTCGACAATGACCCGATAACTGGTGAGCACGCCCGCGATTTCGCGCGCGACTTTCTCGAGAAAACTCAGATCGACATCGCCGGTAGCCTGCTGGGGAGTGGGAACAGCGATAAAAATGACTTGTGCGTTGTCCACTCCGTCCTGAATGCTCCCGCTGAAACGCAATCGCTGCGCTGAGACGTTACGATGAATGACTTCATCAAGGCCGGGCTCATATATCGGCACTTTGCCGACTTGCAAAAGTTTGATCTTCTGAGGGTCATTATCGACACAAATTACATTGTGACCGACATCAGCGAAACAGGCGCCGGTAACCAGACCAACGTAACCTGAACCGATGATTGCAAGATCCATAAGCGAAAGAGGCGCAGGGAAATTAGCAGCGCTACCGGCCGAAGGCGCTCAAGGAGATTAGCATTGCGCTTGCAGTTTCGTTCATTCCCCTTCAGAAGTCGGATCGACGTTTAAATCAAATCCAAATTTCGGGAACGCTTTAAGCGTTACGGTAAATATGACGCCGTAATCTTTGACACCCAGATTGTCACGTATCACTCCCCCGAACGAGGCTACCCAGCTGGTCAGATCACGATAAATCGCATAGCGCTGCTGCTCAAGAACCCCCGTGGATGCTTCGTATTGCTCTTGGACACCAATTCCCCAATTGTCATCTAAACGATAATATCCACCCACGACAAACAAGCTGCTATCGAGAAAAAAGGGATTGTTGTTCAAATAGCGATGCCCAAAAGTCACTTGCAGATTAGCCAGGGGTTGGACCGTTGCGAAGGTGTTGACTTCGGTAAAACCCTTGGCAAAAGCCGGCACTTGAGAGTTGACCGAAAACGACATCCACGGCAGCGGGGTAAAGCGGATATTATTGAAAAGATTTGAGTAGTCCGTCCGGTTGTATGGGTTGTCGAAGTTCACGTCGAAAAAGGTATCGAGCTCAAACCAGGTCATCGTTTTGTCGTCGCGCCGCGTTTCCAGTTTGTTGCGAACGCCGAGTCGCCAGACTGTCCAACTGTCGATCGAATCGATAGGGGTGAACTGTGGAAAGTCAATCGCCCGTAGCTGGGTCGAAGGCTCAAACCGGTCGAATCCCAAAATTGATGTCGGGTTAGGTCCGTTTTCTTTAACGTACGAGAAATCTGTGAACGGTTGGATAACGTGCATAAGTCCATCTAGCCCAAACGCGCGGCTTTGGACGTTCTCCCATTTCCGCGATATCTTGAAAGAGGCTTCTGCACCTGTGTCAAAAACTGTGCGAAACGTATCTCCATCGAACTCAACCGGGTTAGCTAACGTCGGTGGCGGAAGAATAAAGTCAGGTACGAGTGGATTTGAGGGCGGTACGAAGGTTGTCGTCCCAAGATCCCATGTCTTACCATAGTAGGTGCCGCGAAAACCAACCCGTGGCACGACGGAAAGCCATCCAAAATACGTGTTTGGATAAGTTAGTTGATGGAACGTGTCGAAACGAACAGTGCCATAATTCTCAAAACCGGAGCCTTGAGGAAATTGTAGCTGCAAATTAGCAACGCCAGTTTCGCCTTCGTAGAAAATCGGTCCGCCAAAAAGCGATTGACGCTTGATGTCCAGCACTACCTCCGGCAAACGTTCCGTTTGCTCGAAAAACTCGTTCGCCTGGAAACGCGCAATGCCGGTCAGCGTATAACGTGGATCTGTTTTTGTGAGCGCTACCACGTTGTCGGGAACGGGATTGACGCGAAATTCCCCCTGGTAGAAGTCCTCCATCACGTATTGATCGCTTAATTTGGTGAGGTTAGCGATACCGTAGATGCTCTCGGTAAAGTTCGTCCGGTCTTCCAGGCTTAGCCGATATCGTGCCGTAGGAACACCTTGTCGTGGGATGGCCGTTTGATTCAGCTGCGGATTTTGATCCTGCAGGTAATAGGTCTTAAGCTTCGCCCAGCTTTCTTTGTCCTTCCCATACTCGGCGCTGGAATCAAACCCAACCGCCAAGCCGCGGCGCCCCCGATAATCGAGGCGAACCCGCCCCTGGACATTTTCTGTGATCGGGAAGGTCACCTGAGTAAGAAGCGATGGCCCCCATGAACTCAAGAAGGCCGGGGCGATCGCAAAACTGAATGCTTGATCCAGAGATTGGTAGATGTAGGGGAACCAAAAGACCGGCACTTTTCCTACGTATGCCGTGACGTCCCGGAGAATCACCCTATCGTTTTCGTAAACCCGAATGGTTTTCGCCCGCAGATGAAAATCGGGCTTCGGTGTATCATGCGTCGTAAAACTTCCGTGATTGATTAAGTAGCCGTTCTCGGAAATTTCGCTGACATTTTCGCCACTCAGAAAATACGGCTGCGATGCTGTTCGCGTTTTTGTCGCCCGAATCCTTTTTGTCTCGGTATTAAAGACAGCGCTCTCGGCGATGTAGAAACTGGCATCACGATAGATTCGAACGTGGCCTTTCAGTTCCACGTCGTGCGTATTGGAATTGTATTGCGCGTAATCGGCGTAAATGTCGGTGTCGCCGATATGGATCGCGACATTATCCCGCGCTGTTGCCAACCCGTTTTCATATGTCGTTTCCCCAGTGGAGGTAATTTCAATCGGAGCATTCTCCGGCGTCTTGATCTCTCCGTTAATCAAACCGGCGCTCGCGAGTAGAGTGGCGAGCAGCAAAAGCGGCTTTCGCATGGCGGACGCCGAAGGTACCGTACGAACAGCTTCCTGCAAAGCCAAAAGCACTGCGCGCTGATGGCTGGAACGCTGGTAAATTCGATGAATTGCCACGCCAATCATTGGATCGACTCTGAAATCATCGGCGGTCGCGAACTTTTCGAAGTAGCAAACCTGCTACTTGCTGATTGACTCCACAACTCAAAACGATTGCCCATTGCGCACCTGCCACGGGTACGCGCGAAGCCGAAGTCCGTAGCGGAATTGTCGACTCTCCATGAAGCAACGGCGGAAGTTCCCCGCTGTGCAAAGCCTGTGTACCTACGATCACCTGCCACAGTCCCGCGGCGCCAACGCTTTCGCCCATCGCTGGCTTGGGGGTGTAAACGAACGCATCCGGGATAGCCTGCCTTAGCGCTTGGCATTCTGCCTGGTCGATAAACGTGCCATTTGCGCTCGAGATGACGAAATCGATCTCCATTTGATCCAGATCGCACAGGATCCGCTTCAATACTTGCTCTGCTTCTGACCGTCTCTGGTAACACATGCCTGGATGGGTGCGTTCGATTACTACCGGGCCATCTCGCGCCAGCAGGACCGCTCCTGCTCCTTCGCTCAAGATCATCCCCCGCTGTTTCTTGTTGAATGGCTCTATCGGAGGCGCCAACCGAAGCAGCCGCCATCGTCGATATGCATCGCACAATATCCAATCAGCTTCTTCTGCTCCGACGACCAGGCAATAGTCAAATGCCTCATTTGCCATCAGGTCGTCCGCCATTTTTATCGCCAGCAGGCCTACCGCGCTATCGCCCACCAATGTGTAAGTGGTGCCGGTAATGCCGAGAATCGCCGCGAGATGGCTCGCCGGAGCGTTGAAGACTGTTTCGGGAAAAAGAAGCGGACTGGCTGACTGCGCGCCCGCTTCAACGATGTCGCGGTAAAAGCGTTTCGTGTAGATAACCCCACCATTCGAAATCGCGAAAACGAGAGCGATTCGTTCCGCACTCTGCGGGTCCAGCTTCACCTTGGCCGCTTGCAACGCCGCCAAGCCCGCGGCTGCGGCGTAGCGCGAAATCACGCTGGCGCGGCGGAGGCGCGGGTGAGGCCCCAAATTGGCCAAGACGGACTCAGGTACCCGAAAGGCGCTATAAGATCGATCGCTAAACTGTTCCGAGATTTTTACTTCGGCCGCCTCGCAGCCCTGAAGCAGCCGCTCCCATACCGGATCAACGCCGTTTCCGAGGGGTGTTACCCACCCCATGCCGGCGATGGCCAGACTCATGCTTCGAAATTCTGGATCACAATCGACGCATTCGTTCCACCGAATCCGAACGAGTTCGACAGGACGGTGCCCAGAGCCATGTGTCGCGCGGCATTTGCAACGATGTTTAGATCCACACCATGATCCGGAACGCGAAAATTGATGTTGGGAGGAACAAACTGATGCTTGAGCGCGAGGAGACAGATGACGGCCTCGATGGCCCCGGCGGCGCCCAATGAATGGCCCATCATGCCCTTGGTCGAACTGATCGGCACACGATCAAATAATTCGCTCACTGCCTTTCCTTCCGCTGCATCGTTAAATGGCGTGGCCGTTCCGTGCGCATTGATATAATCGATTTTATCGGCTGAAATCCGGGCGCTTTGAAGAGCGCGCTCCATCGCCTGGTGGGGGCCAATACCCGAGGGATTCGGTTGCGTCATGTGAAAATTATCCGTGGAAATACCATAGCCGATTATTTCCGCGAGAATGGCCGTGCCGGATTCCCGAGCGACATCTAGATTTTCCAACGCCAGGACCGCTGCCCCCTCTCCGAGGGCCATGCCGGTGCGATCTCGGTCGAATGGGCGGCATTTTTCTGCTGTCGAGGCCTGAAGCGAATCAAAGCCGACGAAGACCAGTTCCGAGAGCGCGTCATACCCGCCAGTCAACACGCGCTCGTAACGACCCGATCGCACACACTCGTATGCATGACCGATCGCGTTCGTGCCGGAGGCGCAGGCATTCGCGATTATCTGACAGGGAGCGGAGATTTCGAATGCTTCCTGCGCGTCGATCACCGGCTTTTGCGCGGTATAATTGGCGACCCAGGTCGGCGAGTGCCGCAAACTCCCATTTCGACAGAGCGAACGGTAATAATCTTCGCCATAAGACATGCCCCCGCTGGTTGTTCCAATAACCGTCAATTCCGGTTCGAACCCGGGTCTTTGTGCCAGCCCTTCTCGAAGGGCGCGGATCATCATGTGCGATGCGCGATGTAATCGTTGTGTGCGATTCGTCCTGTGTCGCCCTTCGAGCAGGCGATCGTCCGGCACTTGACCTGCAGTTTTGCATCGACATTCGGCTACTGAGAACCGGGTCACTCGCGTGATGCAGTCCCGCGCTTCTCGCAGCGAATCGAGGGTCTCGCTCAATCCAAACCCGAGGGGGCTCACGATTCCCGCAGCTGTTACGGCAACACGGCAACTGACGCTTTCTCCATTTCCAGCACTAGTTTTGGGCATTTTGGGGCAAAAAGTTGGTCCGTGATTTCTATTGCTTTCTTATTGGAAGCATTTTACTAGTGGGCCGAAACGGAAACGGAAGCTTGGAAGTTGGTGGATTGTCAGTTGAGTTTATTCAGTGGCGATTTGAAATCCGATAAGCGGGAACAGTGACCTGGCTGCGTTTCCAGAATAAACTCAATGGGAACCAAACTATACGTAGGCAATCTTTCCTTCAACACGACGGAAAACGAACTGCAGGAACTTTTCTCACAGGCGGGCGCCGTGCAGGAAGTTACTCTCATGCAAGATAAATTCACCGGCAAATCGCGTGGCTTTGCTTTTGTCACGATGGGCTCCGAGCAGGATGCTCAAAATGCCATTTCCAAATTCAACGGCCAAACCGTTGAAGGGCGGGCACTGACCGTGAATGAGGCTCGTCCGCGGGAGCCGCGGCCACCCGGGGGTGGCGGACGCGGTTACGGTGGTGGAGGCTATGGTGGAGGCGGAGGCTATGGCCGCCGCGAGGGTGGCCAGCGAAGAGGCCACTAGAGGAGATCGAAAGCGTTGCAACGCCACGCTTCAGCGGTTTAACGGTGCAACTTTTCGAACGCACCAAACGAAAAATTGGGCAGGGCTGGATTCGAACCAGCGAAGGCGTAAAGCCAGCAGATTTACAGTCTGCCCCGTTTGGCCACTTCGGTACCTACCCGCCAGTGTGAGCGTTGATATAGGCGCGCAGGGTGCGGCTCGCAAGTAATTTGGGCGCTCCTATTCGCGACGTATACCCGGCTTCGCGCCGAGTGAAGTTTGGGTATCTGAAATGACGAAGCTCGAATGATAAGTAGGATCAGGGGTGGCTTTCAAAAATACACCGGTGACCTTTGGATTTGGTCACTCGTCATTAACTCAAAGACGGCAGCTTAGGCTTGGCGGGCGACCACAGTCGCAATCACAAACACATTATCAGCTGTAGAACTCCGCAATCGCGCCAATCACGTATCGCTGCGCTTCGCGGGATATCTCCGGATAAATGGGAAGTGCCAGCGTCGCGCGCGCGGCACGCTCCGTTTCCGGGAAATCTCCCCCCTGGTACCCGAGATAGGCAAAAGATTTTTGCTCGTGCAATCCCACTGGGTAATAAATCGCCGTCTGGATCTCACGCTTGGCCAGGTGTTCTCGCAAGGCATCGCGCTTCGGCGCGCGGACAACGTATTGATGATAAATGTGGTGGTTCGTCGGACCACGATCACGATAAGGTTCGGCTGGCAGAGCAATCGTTCCCGCCAACCCGACCCGCGCGAATTCCGCACCGTAAAAATCCGCAGCGCCACGTCGCGCTGCTGACCAATCATCGAGATGCGGGAGTTTAACAGCAAGAATTGCCGCCTGGATTTCGTCGAGACGGAAATTGCCGCCGATCACATGATGATGGTAGTGAGGCTGCATCCCGTGCTCTCTGAGGATGCGCAATTCCCCGGCTAGTTGGTTATCCCGGCAAATGATCATTCCGGCGTCACCGGCAGCTCCCAGGTTTTTTGACGGATAGAAGCTGAAAAAACCTGCCTTTCCCATCGCTCCCGCCTTTGCTGTTTTGCCGGCAAATGAATATTCTGCGCCGATTGCCTGGGCCGCGTCTTCGATCACATCAAGCCTGTAGCGCTCGGAGATTTTATGGATCGCATCCATTTCGCAGCACAAACCAAACAAATGAGCTGGAACAATCGCACGGATACGCAAACGTCCATCGCCTGTCTCCGTAGGGGAAACTGCTTGCCGCGCCGTAGCGTGGCGAAGGCGGGTTAGCTTCCGCCGTTTGGCCTGTGGAAAAACCAGCTCTTCCCCTATGTTCTCACATTCGTTCTCAAGAAACCTTTCAAGCGCTGCTGCTGAAATGTTGTAAGTCACCGGATCGATATCCACGAACAACGGCGTCGCCCCCGTGCGTGCTATGCATCCAGCCGTGGCAAAAAAAGTGTAAGGCGTCGTGATGACGGCGTCCCCCTGTCCAATTCCAAGCGCCATCAAAATGGCTAGTAACGCGTCTGTGCCAGACGAAACACCGATGGCGTGCGATGCCTTGCAATAACCGCAGATCGCTTTCTCGAAAGCTTCCACATGCGGGCCGAGGATGAAACGTTGACTCGTTAGGACGTCGTCGATGGCCTCGCGGATTGGCTCGGCGAGCGTGCGATATTGTTCGCTAAGATCGAGCAACGGGACGCGCATGTGCTTCCAAAGCATGGCAGTTTCAGTCTGCCGTTCAATGCCAACTTTGCCGAAATCACGCAGCGTTGACCCTGCACGTCGAGCAGGATAGCCTGTCATTCATGGCCTTATTACGCGGGCTTTTCTGGCTTGTTCTATTCGTTGTTCTGGCTTTTTCCTTTGTCGTTCTGTTCGAGTACGGGCCGCATAACTTTGCGAACGGTTTTCAAAAGGAATTTGCCCGCGTGAAAACGTTCGTCGTGAAGCAGACAGAGAAAGTCCAGAAATCCAGAAAACAGCACTGATTTTTTACTCGACGAATTCTACTTCGATTGGAGCAGCGATGTAACCTTTGTCGCGTGCGTCGCCCAGCAATTTGCGAATGGCGGTCCGTCCAATCTCCCCGTAATCGAGCGTAAATTCGTTCACGTACATGCCGATGAACTTGCTGGCGAGGTCTGCATTCATCTCACGTGCATAAGGGAGAGCATGGCGCACGGCCTCATCCCGATGCGCCAGACCGAACTCGATGCTTTCCCGGATAATTTCGACTAAATCGCGCTGGATTGGATGCGGAATATCCTTGCGCAGCACATTGCCGCCAAGCGGAAGCGGCAAGCCCGTTTCGCGTTTCCACCATTCGCCAAGATCGATGACTTTTTCGAAACCCGACCGCTCGTAGGTGAGCTGACCTTCGTGAATGATTAGACCGACGTCGGCGCGCCCGCTCCTCACGGCCTCAAAAATCTGATCGAACGGCACAACGACGTAATCAAATCCCCCAAGAAAAAGCTCCAGTGCAAGAAACGCACTCGTCATCTTGCCCGGCACCGCAATTTTCTTGCCGCTCAGGAATTCCCGCGCCTCGGCGTCGTGGGTCGAATCCGCATTCAGCGTTGAGCGCTTCCTTATGACAACCGGCCCATATCCATCCCCCATGCTCGCGCCACACGGCAGCAGCGCATATTTGTTCGCGACATACGGATACGCGTGGATTGAGATGGCAGAGATATGAAGCTCCCCTCGGAGCGCACGCTCATTCAGCGTTTGAATATCTTCCAGGCGATGTTCGAATCGATAACCGCGCAGATCGATTTTGTTTTCCGCAATCGCGTAGAACATGAACGCGTCATCCGGATCAGATGAATGACCTAACGTAAATACATCGCGCTCCGGGCCCATGGCCGAACGCTATCCGCGTCGCTTGCCTGTGCAACGCGGCGTATCTGGCGGGGTGCGACGCGCGAGTCTAGGATCTTCCGGCGGCGCGCTTCTTCGCGATCGCTTGCTCGATCTCCTGCTGGCGGATGGTCTGCAGCTGCTGATACTGCGCGGGACTAAGAATTTTCTGCAATTGCGGCGCGGTTTCGCTGTGGATGGCCCGGAGCTGCCTCATCTTCTGCATTCCCGAAAGCGAAGTATTCTTCTTGAGCGCCTCGATCTTGGGACCCTCGTCCTTGAGGATCGGTAGCATCTGCATCTTTTGTTGTGGCGTTAGTTTGAGTTGTTGCGACAACATTTGTAATTTCGCCGCCGGATCAGTGGTCTGGCCGGGCGCAGCGGGCGCCAAAGTCAGAAACGCAAAGAAGCATGCGGCGGATGTCAGGAGCGTGAAGTGTTTTTTCATGGCTTGGGTTGCTGCTCTTAGCAAAACCATTAATGATCTGTCAAGCATTTCTCTTTGGGTAGGTCTTCGCAAAAAAGGCCAGCGGCCGAGTTCACCCAGCAGGTACAGCGCGCGCCGGCCACAGTTGCAGTTTGCGTTCGCTAGGCTGTTCCGGTAGCCTCAGGCGCATGGCGAGGTCCGGTCTCGGCAAAGGTCTTGGCGCGCTCATTGGAACTCCCAAGACCCCGGTGCGAGCAGATGCTGTCGAGTCGGGGGAAAGGGTTCACCAGATTGATCTCGCGAATATTGTCCCAAGCGCGTTGCAACCGCGCAAGGATTTTGCCCGGGAAGCATTGCAGGAATTGGTCGATTCAATTCGGCAGCACGGCATTATTCAACCGCTCATCGTCAGGCAGGTTGGAGCGCGATTTGAGCTTATTGCCGGTGAGCGGCGGTGGCGCGCCGCGCAGGAAGCTGGTTTGACTCAAGCGCCGGTAATTATTCGGAGTGCGGGCGACATGGAAGTCCTCGAACTGTCCCTGATCGAAAATTTGCAGCGGGCCGACCTGAACCCGATCGAAGAGGCGCAGGGCTACGCCAGGTTAGCCAGTGAGTTCCGGATGCGGCAGGAAGACATCGCGCTGAAGGTGGGGCGGAGCCGAGCGGCGGTAGCCAACGCAATGCGATTGCTTGATTTGCATCCACAAGTGCAAATCTGGCTCGCACAGGATTTGCTGTCGGTTGGTCACGCAAAAGTGTTGCTGGCATTAAAAGTGCCGGAGGAACAGCTGTTAGCTGCGGAAACTGTGTTGCGCCGCAATGCCACGGTTCGTTCCACCGAACGGCTGGTAGCACGCCAGCTCGGAATCGGCCGTTCCCGGCGACGGTCCCGCCGCGCCGGGAGTGAACAAGCAGTTAGCTCGGCGGCAGTCGAGGAGTTACAGAATCGGTTACAAGAGCATCTCGCGACGCACGTGACGATTCATCACGGAGAGAAGCGCGGACGGATCGAGATCGAATATTATGGAGACGACGATCTCCAACGGATCGTCACTGCTCTCGGGCTGACGCCGAGCGAAAGCTGACTTTGCCCCCAAAAAAATTTGCGGTCGGGCTGGCATCCCGATGGGCGGTTAATTCTTGATAAAGCTGATGTCTCCGCTGCGTTCCACACGTGCGAGTCGAATCTTGGAAAGCTCATCGGTGTGGGCATGGAGGCGCATGTCCTCCTCCAAATCGTGCATTGAGACGTGGTTGCGTCGCATCATGCGAAGATCGCATTCGCCATTGCGGACAATAGTGTCAGGAGAGCCCTTAACCAAAATTCCAAACCGATGAGAGCGGTCTGCCAGATGGGCGAAGAGCCGATGGAGCAACACCAGAACAACGCCTCCGCCGATGGTGGCAAGAAAAGGCGCCGAACCGTTGATGGCGCGTGAAAGCACGGCAGCGAGAATGACGAGAAGAATGGCATCGAACGGGGTCTTCCGTGCGAGCGAACGTTTGGTGCCGAATCGGACCATCACCAACGTCGCAAGAAAAACGAGGATTCCACGAAGGGAAATTTGAACAAACGTCAAATCGCGCGGTTCGACGCCCAAACCGAGTAATGTTTCAAAAAAGTTCAAGAATGCATTCATAGAATAAGAGTGTATCGCTGGAAAAAACTTTGTCGCGGACATGCCGGTTTTGAGGAGGGTAGGCTCAACGAAATACATGGGACTCCTAATCGGAAAGACTCGTTTCGTTTCCGGCTTGAGTTTGTCGCTCTTGCACGCGGAACTTTCGCATGGCATAAGACCACGCTCGACCGGTTCGAACCGCCCGGAGCATATCGAATTATGCCGACAGTCCCACCTCCTTCCCGCGATGCGGTCCTTGAAACGCGTGTGTTTTGGGAGCGATTTAAATACCAGATCGTCGCTGGTTTAATTATCCTCCTGGTCGCCCTTGTCGGTTTTATCGGTTATCGGTTTTATTCCGATCGCCAGGCAGCCACGGCATCAACGTTATTAGCCAGCGCAAAAGGCGCGCAAGATTACGAACAGTTGATTGCGCGTTACCCGGATACTCCGGCTGGCGCCGATGCTTATCTTCTGCTCGCCGAAGTTCAGCGCCGTGAAGAAAAGTTCGCAGAGGCAAATGCCACGCTTCAGGTTTTTGTCACGAAAAACCCAAATCACGAATTCGTGAGCACGGCGCGCATGTCGATGGGAGCCAATTTAGAATCGATGGGAAAAAGCGACGAGGCGCTCTCATTGTACCAACAGATCGCATCAAGGTATCCAAACAGCTTCAATGCCCCGCTGGCGCTGCTATCGCAAGTGTACCTTTTGAAAGCCAAAAACCAAACCGAGGAGGCGCGCCGCATTTGCGAGACCATTCTGACACAATACCGCACGAGTTTTTGGGCTGGCGAGGCGTTCCAGGAGTTGCGCCTGCTGAAACCAAGCGCGCCTCCGGAGCCGGCAGCGACCCCAACGATCCCGCCGTTCTTGGTGCGCCCGCCGATGGCAGAACCGCAAGCTGCGCCGAATACTCCACAAGCTGCACCGCCGCCAAGTTCAAAACACCAGAGATAAAAACTCTCGTGTCCAGGTCAGACGCGGGGCATGAAGCGATTACCGTTTCGAGAACTGGAAACGCTTGCGCGCGCCAGGCTGCCCAGATTTTTTTCGCTCTTTCATACGCGGATCTCGGCGGAGCAAACCTTCGTTCTTCAGCAAACCACGCAAATTGCCATCTACTTGAAGAAGAGCGCGCGCAACGGCGAGTTGCACCGCGCCTGCCTGTCCGCTGGCGCCACCTCCGCTGGCGTTGATCGAGAGGTCGTAGGCATTCACGGCCTTTGCAGTTTGAAGCGGTTGCAGCACGACGTTCTGCAACGGCGTAGTCGGAAAGTAATCTTCAAAGCTCCGGCCGTTGACGTCGATCTTGCCACTGCCCGGCGCCATCCGAACCCTGGCAACCGACGTCTTGCGGCGACCTGTGGCAGTGAATTCCTGGGTTTCTGGCATAAGATCATCCTTTCCAGGCGAGTTTGACCACGTGTGGCTGCTGCGCGGCATGGGGATGTGAATCGCCGCGATAGACTTTAAGTTTGCGATAAATTGCGCGACCGAGCCGGTTGTGCGGAATCATCCCGCGCACGGCACGCTCGATCAGTAACTCCGGATGCCGAACACGGCGCTGCCGGAAATTCTCGGATTTGTGACCACCCACGTATCCTGAAAAGGCCATGTAGCTTTTCTGATCCTCTTTTTTCCCGCTCAAGCGCACTTTCTCGGCATTGATCACGACGACAAAATCCCCCGTATCGACGTGCGGCGTGAAGATTGCTTTCTCTTTGCCGCGCAATAAGTTCGCGGCCCTTACTGCGACTTGGCCCAACACCTGGTCCTTGGCGTCGATCACCCACCATTTACGCGGGACTTCGCTGGCTTTTGCAGAAAAGGTCGTCATAGGGCGGAAAAGGCAGGAAAACTACGGGCGACGACAGAAAGTGTCAAATTGCGGCGGCGGTAGGACAATTCCCTTGCACCTCGAATCTCCAATTCTTTCTTAACGCCTGGCAAATGGCGGTTGACCATTTCGCAGCGCCAACGGCATAAAAATCCCAGTTGGCGGCTGACGCAGCCGCCCTACAATTGTAGGCAGGTTGGTGAAACGCCTCGCACAATGAAAACTACCACCACGAAAACCGCGATCACACCGCGCCGCGATGAAGACTTTCCCGAATGGTATCAGCAAGTCATTCGCGCAGCCGAGCTGGCCGAGCCCTCAGATGTGCGCGGTTGCATGGTGATCCGTCCTTGGGGCTACGGCATTTGGGAGAATATCCAGCGGCAGCTTGATGCGATGTTTCGGGCGACCGGGCACCGTAACGCATATTTTCCACTTTTTATTCCGCTTAGTTTCTTCGCTAAGGAAGCGGAACACGTCGAAGGTTTCGCAAAAGAATGCGCCGTGGTCACCCACACACGGCTGGAAACGGATACGGAGGGAAAATTGCGTCCAGCGAGCGCATTGACCGAGCCACTGGTCGTCCGGCCTACCTCGGAAACGATCATTGGCGCCAGCTACGCTAAATGGGTGCAATCCTACCGCGACTTACCGATCCTCATCAATCAATGGGCAAACGTTGTCCGCTGGGAAATGCGGCCGCGTCTCTTTTTGCGCACCACCGAATTTCTATGGCAGGAAGGACACACCGTCCATGAGAGCGAGGCCGAGGCGCGTGCCGAAGCGAAGTTAATTCTCGAGCTTTACGAGCGGTTCGTCCGCGATCATCTCGCGATTCCGGTTTTCACCGGCGAAAAATCGGAGAGCGAACGTTTCCCCGGCGCGGTGCAAACGTTATCCATCGAAGCGATGGTGCAAGACCGGAAAGCGATCCAGGCTGGCACCTCGCATTTTCTCGGTCAGAACTTTGCGCGAGCAAGCGGCATCCAATTTCAGACTCGCGAAGGCAAGCAGGAACTTGGTTGGACCACCAGCTGGGGGATGAGTGCCCGCCTCATTGGCACGGTCGTCATGGCCCACAGCGACGACGACGGCCTGGTATTGCCGCCGCGTATCGCGCCAACGCAGATAGTGATTCTGCCAGTCACGCCAAAGGAAGAAACGCGGGGCGCGGTGCTCGAAGCTTGCGATAAGCTCGCGAAAGAGTTGCGCGAGAGTCGGTACGCTGATCTTCCGATCGAAGTGGAAGTCGATCGGCGCGATCTCGGCGGCGGCGTCAAGAATTGGGAGTGGATCAAGAAAGGTGTGCCACTGCGCCTGGAGATCGGGCCGCGCGACCTCGAAACAAGATCACTCGAAGTCAGCCGCCGCGATCAGCCTGTAAAGACCAAGGAATCGATGCCAATGGAAGAGTTCGTAGCGCGCGCCCCGGAATTCCTCACGTTGATTCAGAATAGTCTGTACGAGCGGGCGAAGAAATTCCGGGATCAGAACACGCGTATGATCGATTCGAAAAAAGAGTTCTACGATTTCTTTACTCCGAAAAATTCCGCCAAACCGGAAACCCACGGCGGCTTTGCTCTCGCGTACTGGAACGGTTCGCGCGAAGTCGAGGAACAAATCAAGAATGACCTCAAAGTCACCATTCGCGTCATTCCGCTTGATGAAATATCCGAACTTGGCCGCTGCATTTTCACTGGAGAACCAGGAGCCCGGC
>Ga0207706_10000826_pt1 | contig 32057 bp, 26 predicted proteins | sample KBSC53metaG_FD_184318 | JGI IMG/M metagenome (GOLD analysis project Ga0207706, IMG submission 184318) | Corn rhizosphere microbial communities from Kellogg Biological Station, Michigan, USA - KBS C5-3 metaG (SPAdes) (version 2) | ecosystem: Host-associated > Plants > Roots > Rhizosphere > Soil ... | reverse complement strand
TGCCCATCCCCGCCATCGGCGCGCTGACCGGCATGACGAGCCTCAACTTCGCGAGGCCCGTCCTCGCCGCCACGCGCGCGGGGCTGGTCACGAGCCCGGGCGACCTGTCGATGCGCTCCGGCGCGGCGCGGACCACTTTCGGCGTGGACGGCACCGGCGTGAAGGTCGGCGTGCTCTCGGACAGCTTCAACTGCCTCGGAGGCGCGGCGGGCGATGTGATGAGCGACGATCTGTCTCCCGTGACCGTGCTCCAGGACCTTCCGGGCTGCGGCTCGGCCACCGACGAAGGCCGGGCCATGCTCCAGATCGTCCACGACGTCGCTCCGGGCGCGGGCCTGCTCTTCGCGACGGCGTTCACCGGCCAGGCGGGCTTCGCGGCCAACATCCTGAATCTCGCATCGGCCGGCGCGGACGTGATCGTGGACGACGTGATCTACTTCGCGGAGCCGATGTTCCAGGACGGCATCATCGCGCAGGCCGTCGACATCGTGGTGTCGTCGGGCGTCTCCTACTTCTCCGCGGCGGGCAACGAGGCGCGCGCCTCGTACCAGGCGGGATAGCACACCCGCCGCCGGCGCCACGCCAGCCCCAGCCCGGCCGACGCGTCGGCCAGCCGGCGCCGCGTGAGGTATTCGATGAAGGGGAGCGAGAGGAGCGCGCCCGCCCGCTCGCCGAAGCGCCGCGCGGCCTGGGCTCGCTTCTCGGCCACCATCGCCGCGCCCGCCGCGTCCGTCGCGTAGAACGGCGAGTCGAGGATGGCGATGCGGCCGCCGGGGCGCACCACCCGCGCGGCCTCGGCCAGCACCAGCGGGAGGTCGGTGGCGTAGTGCAGCGACGCGTTGAAGACGGCCACGTCGAAGCTGCGCCCGCGCAGCGGCAGCGCCTCGAACGAGGCGGCGGCGCGGTGGAAGAGCCCCGGCGCGCGCTCCAGGTAGCCGCGCGCGGCGCCCAGCCCGTCCACGTCGTCGTCGCGCACGTCCAGCGCCAGCGCGGCGTGGCCGTCCAGCGCCACGCGGTGGCAGAGCCAGCCGTTCCCCGCGCCCAGGTCGAGCACGTCGAGCCGGCGCCCCCGCTTCGCCGCCAGCGGGCGAAGGACGTGGGCCACGAAGGCGTCGAAGGTCCGCGCCCGCACCGCCCACTGCTCCGCGAGCGGGCCGATGCGCAGGTAGGGCAGCGCCAGCAGCTCCGCGCCGCCGTGGCCGCGCCCCTCGGCCGCGCGGTGGGCCCCGTACTCCGCGCGGAAGCGCGCGGCGGCGCTCGCCTTTGCCGCCGTCACCGCGCGGGCTCCGGCGCGGGGTGGCCGGTCCGCTCGAAGTGATAGAGCACGTGGTCGCCCAGCAGCGCCAGGGGGCGGCTGGCGGCGCGATCGAGCGCGCCGAGCACGCGCAGCAGCGCGGGGTGGCGCGAGATCCAGGGCTCCGCGGCGCTGGGGGGGACGAACACGCCGATCCCGCGGCGGGCCACCGGGCGGAACCAGGGCGCCATCGCCCGCTCGATCTGGCGCGGACGGTGGTAGCGGACCACGAAGTCGCGCCCGCCCAGCCGCGCCGGCACGTCGCCGCGCGACAGGCGGCGGAAGGCGGAGCGGGGTCGGCCGCGCAGCGTTTCCACCATCACCTCGCCCGGCGCGAAGGGGCCGAACACCACCAGCAGCGCCGCGCCGCCCGGGCGCACCAGCCGGGCCAGGCCGCGCGCCACCGGCGCCAGCTCGGGCACGCAGTTGAGCCCCGCGAAGTTGGAGAAGACGCCGTCGAACGCCGCCTCGCCCGCGGCGGCGCGCCCGGCCGCCCACTCCTCCAGCGCCTCGGCGGAGACGACCTCGGCGTGCAGGCCGGGGGTGGCGGAGAACTTCATCTCCGCCACGCGCACCATCGCCGGCGAGGCGTCGGTCATCAGCACCTGCCGGGCGTTGTGGGCCAGCCAGAGCGCGTCTTCCCCCGTCCCCCCGCCCACCTCCAGCACCCACGACCCCGGCGGGAACGCCGCGGCCAGCGCCGCGCGGACGGCCCGGCGCTGCGCGGCCACGCTCCGCCAGCCGCCGAAGCGCTCGTCGAAGCGCTCGGCCACGGCGTCGAACGCCCGCGCGGCGGGGGGGAGGGTGGCGATGGACACGGCGCTCACGCCCCGGCCGCGGCGAGCTCCACCGCGCCGGCCGAGCGGTGGGCGGCGGCCTCCAGCGCCAGCCCGGCCCAGCGCGCGTCGTCTACCACCCCGGTGTTCACCTCGTGGTGCAGCGCGTCGCGCACGCGGCGGTAGAAGGCGGTGCCGTACGCGCCCTGGAAGAGCACGGCCAGGTCGTCGCTGTCCTCCCAGTTCTGCCGCGCGCCCAGCTGCGCCCGCACCCTGTCGTAGAACCCGGTCCCCGGAAGGGGATACGCCACCGAGACGCCGATGTCGTCCGGGCGCGCGCCGCGCACCAGGTCGCGCGTCATCAGCAGCTCGTCCCACGTTTCGCCGGGGTAGCCGAGCTGGATGAACCAGCAGGCGCGGATCCCGGCGGCCTGCAGCGCCCGCGTGGCGGCGGGGACGGCGTCGACGCGCGTCCCCTTCTCCATCGCGTCCAGCACCTTCTGCGAGCCGGATTCCACCCCCAGCCACACCTCCTCGGCGCCGGCGCGGGCCAGGGCGGCCACCACGTCGGGGCGCATGAGATTGACGCGGCTCTGCATCATGAACGGGGTGCGCGCGCCGCGCAGGTCCACCTCGTCGGCGAAGGCGCGGATCCACTCCGGCGTCAAACCGAAGATGTCGTCCGCGAACCAGACGTGGTCGGGCGCCACCGTGTCCTTCAGCCGCCGCATCTCCTCGGCCACGCGGGCGGGCGCGCGCTGGTCGTAGCGCCGCCCGAAGATCGGCTTCGCGCACCAGTTGCAGCCGTACGGGCACCCGCGGCTGGTCACCATGTTCCAGCTGAAGCGGCCGTGCGCCCCGCTCCACGCGCGCCGGTAGGCGTCCGCGTCCACCAGGTCCCACGCGGGGAACGGGAGCTCGTCCAGGTCGCGCACGGTCTGGCGCGGGCCGGTCTTGCGCACGGCGCCGCTCCCGGCGGCCAGCGCCAGCCCGCTGATCACGTCCAGCGGCGCGTCGCCGTCGCGGCTCCACAGCTCGGCCAGCTCCAGCATCCCCAGCTCGCCCTCGCCCAGGATCACCGCGTCGGCCCCGGCGGCCAGGTACAGCGCGGGGCGGTCGGTGGCGTCGCTGCCGTTGACGGCCACGTGGCAGCCGCGCTCGCGGGCGGCGCCGATCATCCGCACGGTGGCCTCGCGGTTCCGCACCGTGCACATCTTGGTCAGATAGTTGAAATTGTCTTCCAGGATCCCCACGATGGTGGGCCTCGTCCGCTCCAGCACGGCCTCGAACGCCTCCACGCCGGGCGCCAGCATGGCGTCGAAGAGCGCCACGTCGTGCCCGCGCTCGCGCAGCAGCGCCGCGGCGAGCAGGGTGGACAGCGGCGGATACGGCTTCATCCGCGCGTGCTGCTTGGGGTCGTGCGCCAGGTAATACGAATGGGCGAGCAGGATCATGGGGCTACCGGGTGGACGTGTGTTCCCACGGACGTTCCTTCTCTCTACCGGACCACTGGATGACGCAATGCGGCGGCGGGTTCCGGCTGATGGGCATCCCCGTCGCGGTGACGGCCGACGACCCCGCCCTGCTGCAGGCGGCGCTCGCCGCGTACGCCGGCTCCGCCGCCCCACCCACCACCCTGGCCGGGGAGGGGGGCGAGCCGCCGCTCCACCTGCATCTCTTCCTCGCAACAGACATCGTGCGGCGAGAGCTCCCGCTCGACATCCGGGTCGAGGGCCCGCGGATCTCCCTCGTGGGCGACGGGGTCAGCGGCTGGGCCGACGTGTCGCGGGGCCACGCGCGCTGCGTGGCCGCCCCCTGGGTGCTGGACGATCCGCAGCGGTTCGCGGCCGAGGTGCTCGACACGCTCCTCCTCTTCGTCGCCACCCGCCGCGGCCGGGTGCCGGTCCACGCGTCGGGCGTGGTGGCCGGCGGCACCGCGGCGGTGCTGGCGGGGCCCAGCGGCACGGGAAAGAGCACGCTGGCGCTGGCCGCCCACCGCGCCGGCCTCCCCGTCCTTTCCGACGACACCGTCTACGTGCAGCGGGAGCCCGGCTTCCGCGTCTGGGGCCTCCCCCGCCCGATCCACGTGTTCCCGGACGATGCCCCGCGCGACGGAGACGGGGCGATGCGCCTGCGCTCCGGCCGGTGGAAGCGTGCCGTGCCCCTTCCCGCCGCCCCGCCGCCCGTGGAGCGCGCCGCGCTGTTCCTGCTGGAGCGAGGCGGCCGCGTCGCATTGCAGGCCATCGACACCGAGACCGCCGTGGAGCGGATGCTGGCGCTGCTGGAGCCCGGCTTCGACGACTTCCGGCGCGAGCTTCCGGGCGTGGTGCGCGCCCTGGCCGCCGGCGGCGCGTGGCGCCTCACCCTCTCCGCCCACCCGGCCGACGCGGTGCGGCTGGTGCGCCGGGCGCTGGAGCGTGCCCCCTAGCGTCCGGCCCGGTGCCGCCCCGGGAAACGGTTGTCGCGGGGCGAGACACGGTGTTGCGAAAGCACGCAGGTGTTTCCGCCGCCCGCCGGGTGGGGGCGGGTTCGCGCGCCGGGGTCACGTTCCGCGAAGTACCTGTGAGATCAAGCGTTTGGAGCGGGACGGGCACGCGTGGGCGCCTGGGCCGGGTCGGTGCTGGTACGTTGTAGAAGGGCAACCCGCGCGCCGCGGGCCGGCGCGTGTCCAATGGCTCGGCTGGAGATGTGTACGGGGATGATGAGCGGAGACCGGCCCGCGCGTCAACCCCGCGCGTTCAGCCGAAGGATCCGTGGGCTGCGCCGAGCGGAGCCAGGGCCCCTGCACCGGCGGCTGAAGCCGCAGCGCCGCAGCAACAGCGACAGGAAGCCTCGCAAACTGCGCGAGGCTGTCGGCGCGGCATCCACGCGGACGTCGGTTGCCGAAGCCCGTGGATGCAGGCGCGCACTCCGCGAAGGCGGACTTCCCGATGGTTCAGCGGCGGGTTTCAACCCAAATCCTGCAGGAAGCCCCGCAAAACTGCGCGAAGCTGTTCGGTTCGACGAGGCCTCCGCTCGACAGGACGGCATCCCCCACCCATTGTGATCGCACGCAACCGCGGGTGCTTCCTCCCCCCAATCCCCATGACGATGCCCGACCCGTGCACCGCCCTCTCGGCCGCGCCGGCGCCAGTAGTCCGCGCGGGCGGACTTCGTGTAGTCGTTGCCGCGAATTCTTCATTCGCCCGGCTGACCCGGCCGACCGGTCCGATCGCCATGCACCCGTGCTGACGCCGTGACGCCGATGCACGTGCTGCACGTGAGCTGCGTGCGCGACCCGCTGAACCGCACCGGCGCGGCGCTGCTGGAGGCGTGGCCTACCCTGCGCGACGTGGCGTCCGCCGTGCGCCGCGCCGGGGCGGACGTCACCGTGCTGCAGGCGGCGCACGCGGACGGCGAGATGGAGCGCGACGGGGTGCGCTACCGCTTCGTGGCCGAGCCGAAGCTGCCGGGCCGGCGCTGGGTTACGGGCGCGCTCCCCGGCCGGCTGGCGCGCGCGGCGGCGGCGCTGCGGGCGGACGTGATCCACCTGAACGGGCTGGGATTTCCGCTGCACGCCCGCGCGCTGTGCGGCATCGGCGCGCCGGTGCTGGCGCAGCACCACGGCGGCCCGCCCCCGCGCCGGCTCGCCGCGCTGCACCGCTGGGGGTACGCGCGCGCCGCGGCGATCCCCTTCACCGCGCGCGAGCAGGCGGACGCGTGGTTCGGCGCGGGCGCGCTGCGGCCCGGGACCCCCGTGTTCGCCGTCCCCGAATCGTCCACCCGCTTCACCCCCGGCGACCGCGGCCAGGCGCGCGCGGCGACCGGCGTCCACGGCGACCCGGCGCTGCTGTGGGTGGGCCGGTTGAACGACAACAAGGACCCGCTCACCCTCCTCGACGCCGTCTCCCTCGCCCTTCCACGGCTCCCGGACCTCCGGCTCTGGTGCTGCTACCACGAGGCGCCGCTGCTGGACCGCGTCCGCGCGCGGCTGGCGGCCGAGCCCGCGCTGGCCGGGTGTGTACACCTGCTCGGCGCCGTGCCGCACCAGCGGATCGAACTGCTCTGCCGCGCGGCGGACTTCTTCGTGCTGGGCAGCCACCACGAGGCGGCCGGCTTCGCGGTGCTCGAGGCGATGGCGTGCGGCGCCACCCCCGTGGTGAGCGACATCCCGCCCTTCCGCGCGCTCACCGGCGGCGGATCGGTCGGCGCGCTGGCGCCCGTGGGCGACGCGGCGGCGTTCGCGGACGCGCTGATGTCGCTCGCCGCCGAGCCGCGGGACGGATTGCGCGACCGCACACTCGCGCACTTCCGCCGCGAGCTGTCGTTCGACGTGGTCGGCGCGCGGCTGGTGGATGCGTACCGGTCGCTGATCGAGCAGACGCACCCGGCACCCGTCCCCACGGTGACGCCATGAGGGTGGCGATGCTCCTCCCCGGCGGCGTGGACCGCGGCGGCACGCACCGGGTGATCCCCTGCATCCTGTGGCTGATCGAGCGCCTGGCCGCGGCGGGGGACGACGTGCACGTCTTCGCGCTGAACCAGGAGCCGGAGCCGGGGCGCTGGCCGCTGCTCGGCGCGACCGTCCACAACGCCGGCCGCCGGCCGCGCCGCGGGCGGATGCTGGCGCAGCTCGTCGCCGAGCACCGGCGCGCGCGCTTCGACGTGCTGCACGCGTTCTGGGTGGCGCCGGCCGGGGTGGTGGCGGCGGCGGCCGGGCGCGTGCTGCGCGTTCCCGTCCTCCTCCACCTTCCCGGCGGCGACCTGACGCGGCTCCCCGGGATCGGCTACGGCGCGCGGCTCACCCCTCGGGGGCGGCTCTGGGTGCGCGTGGCCGCCGCCGGCGCCGATCGCATCGTCGCGCCCAGCACCTTCATCGTGGACCAGGCGCGCGCGCTGGGGATCGCGGCCGAGCGGGTGCCGTTCGGCGTGGCGCTCGACCGCTGGCCGCCGCGTCCGCCGCGGCGGCGGGAGACGGGCCGGCCCGCGCGACTCCTCCACGTCGGCAGCCTGAACCGGGTGAAGGACCAGGAGACGCTCCTCCGCGCCGCCGCCATCCTGCGCGACGGCGGCGTCCCCTTCCGGCTGGACGTGATCGGCGGCGACACGCTGGGCGGCGCGGTGCAGCGGCGCGCGGCGGAGCTGGGGCTGGGCGAGGCCGTGCGCTTCCACGGCTTCCTGCCCCACGCCGAGCTGCGGCCGTGGGTGGAGCGCGCCGACCTGCTGGTGGTCACCTCGCGGCACGAGGCGGGGCCGCTGGTGCTGCTGGAGGCGGCGGTCGCGGGCGTCCCCACCGCCGGTACCGCCGTGGGCCACCTGGCCGACTGGGCTCCCGGCGCCGCCCTCGCCGTCCCCGTCGGCGACCACGCCGCGCTCGCCCGCCAGATCGCCCACCTGCTCGCGGACGAGGACGCGCGCCTGCGCACCGCCGCCGCCGCCCAGGCCCGCGCCCTGGCCGAGGACGCCGACTTCACCGCGCGCGCGATCCGGCGCATCTATTTCGAGCTGGCGAGGTAAGCCGGAGCCGGATCCTGCTGCCGAACCGACCACCCCCGCGCGGTTTGCGAGGCTTCCCGTGGTGGTTGCTGCGACTTCAGCCGCCGGTGGGGGCCAGGGCCCCGGGACGTTCTATTCAAGCGTGGCGCGGCATCTGCTACGCGGGGGCGGCACGCCTGGACGGGAGGAACGGATGAACGGAGATGTGCGGCCCACCGCCTGGACGGTGAGCTTCGACGCGGGCGAGGTGACGCTCGAGGGCGACCTGACGCTGCCGCTGGACGCGGTGGGCGTGGTCCTCTTCGCGCACGGCAGCGGGAGCAGCCGCTTCAGCTCGCGCAACCGCTTCGTGGCGCGCGAGTTGAACGACGCCGGGATGGGCACGCTGCTGATCGACCTCCTTTCGCGCGGCGAGGAGGCGGCCGACCAGCGCACGGCCCACCTCCGCTTCGACATCGGCCTGCTGGCCGACCGGCTCGAGGCCGCCATCCGCTGGCTCTGCGACGATTCGCCCGCCAGCGGGCTGCCGATCGGTCTGTTCGGCGCCAGCACCGGCGGCGGCGCGGCGCTGGCGGCGGCCGCGCGGATGCAGGACCACGTGCGCGCCGTGGTCTCGCGCGGCGGCCGGCCGGACCTGGCGGGCCAGGCGCTGCCGCACGTCCGCGCGCCCACCCTGCTGATCGTGGGCGGCGACGACGCGCAGGTGATCGGGATGAACCGCGACGCGATGGCGCGCATGCGCCCCGACGCCGTGGTACGGCTGGAGATCGTCCCCGGCGCCGGGCACCTGTTCGAAGAGCCGGGGGCGCTGGAAGCGGTGGCGCGGCTCGCGGGGGACTGGTTCGGCACCTATCTGGACGAACAGGTGCTCTAGTGCGTGCGTGCGCGCGTGGGTCTTGCAGCCAGCCTCGCGCGGTTTAATCGGCAGCTGAGGGATGAACCAAAGAAATCCCGCGATCACGCGCCGGCTGCCGGTGGGGGCCGAGGTCCAGCCCGGCGGCGGCGTGCACTTTCGCGTCTGGGCGCCGCTCCGGCAGGCGGTGGAGGTGGTGTTCGAGGGCGATGCGCTCCCGCCGGTGGATCTGCGGCCCGACGGCGACGGCTGCTTCTCCGGCCTGGCCGCGCACGCCGCCGCGGGGGCGCTGTACCGCTACCGGCTGGACGGCGGCGGCGCGTTCCCCGATCCCGCGTCGCGCTACCAGCCCGATGGGCCGCACGGGCCGTCGCAGGTGATCGACCCGGGCAGCTTCGCGTGGACGGACGGCGCGTGGCGCGGCGCGCGCATCGAGGGGCAGGTGATCTACGAGCTGCACGTGGGCGCCTTCACCCCCGAGGGCACCTGGGAGGCCGCCGCGCGGGAGCTTCCCGAGCTCGCCGATGCGGGGATCACCGTGCTGGAGCTGATGCCCGTGGCCGACTTCCCCGGCCGCTTCGGGTGGGGGTACGACGGCGTGGACCTGTTCGCGCCCACCCGGCTCTACGGCACCCCCGATCACTTCCGCCGCTTCGTGGACCGGGCGCACGCGGCGGGGCTCGCCGTGATCCTGGACGTGGTCTACAACCACTTCGGTCCGGACGGGTGCTACCTCCGGGAGTTCTCGCCCTTCTACTTCACCGCGAAATACGCCAACGAGTGGGGCGAGGCGCTCAACTTCGACGGCAAGCACAGCGGGCCGGTGCGCGAGTTCTTCATCGCCAACGCCGGCTACTGGGTCGACGAGTTCCACCTGGACGGGGTGCGGCTGGACGCCACGCAGCAGGTGTTCGACGCCAGCCCCGTGTACGTGCTGGCCGAGGTGACGCAGCGCGTCCGCGACGCCGCGCGCGGGTGGCACACGCTGGTGATCGCCGAGAACGAGCCGCAGGAGGTGAAGCTGGTGCGGCCGCGCGAGCAGGGCGGCTACGGGATGGACGCGCTCTGGAACGACGACTACCACCACGCCGCCCGCGTGGCGCTCACCGGGCGCGGCGAGGCCTATCACACGGATTACCGCGGCACCCCGCAGGAGCTGATCTCGGCGGTCAAGTGGGGCTACCTGTACCAGGGGCAGCGCTACGCCTGGCAGAAGCAGCGCCGCGGCACCCCCGCGTTCGGCGTCCCTCCCGCCGCCTTCGTCGTCTACATCCAGAACCACGACCAGCTCGCCAACTCCGCCTTCGGCACCCGCTGCCACCAGCTCGGCGCCCCGGGCGACTGGCGCGCGATCACGGCGCTCACCCTGCTGGCGCCGGGCACGCCCATGCTGTTCATGGGCCAGGAGTTCGCCTCGTCCACCCCGTTCCTCTACTTCTCGGACCACGGCCCCGGGCTGGCCGACGCGGTGCGGAAGGGGCGCGCCGAATTCGTGAGCCAGTTCCCCAGCGTGGCCACGCCGGAAGTCCGCGCGCTCCTCCCCGACCCCAACCGCCCGGAGACGTTCGAGCGCTGCAAGCTGGACCTGGGCGAGCGCCGGCGGAACGCCTCGGCGTACGCCCTGCATCGCGACCTGCTGCGGCTGCGGCGCGACGATCCGGTCTTCCACACGCAGCGCCCCGGCGGGGTGGACGGCGCGGTGCTGGGACCCCAGGCGTTCGTGCTGCGCTGGTTCGCGGACGGCGGCGGCGACCGGCTGCTGGTGGTGAACCTGGGCCCCGACCTGCGCCTGGAGCCCGCCCCCGAGCCGCTGCTGGCCCCGCCCGAGGGCCGGCGCTGGGCCACGCTCTGGTCCAGCGAAGACCCGCGCTACGGCGGCGCCGGCACGCCCCCGCTGGACAGCGACGAGCTCGGCTGGCGCATCCCCGCCCACTCCGCCGTCGCCCTGGCGCCGCGCGAGACGGAGGGAGACGAGAACGAGCAGACGGGGTGACGTGAAATGCAGCCAGGCCCGTTCACCGGCGACTGATGAAGTCGCGGCAACGACTACGGAAAGCCTCGCGAACCACGCGAGGCTTCGACCGCGGCACGAAGGCGGAATTCGGACCGTTGGAGCGGCGGATTCAGCTGCCGTGGGGTGATGTGCGAGGAACGGAGCGATGCCCGCGTGCGAGTCCGCGAAGGCGGACTTCGGGCCGTTGTTGGCGCAGATTCAGCCGCCCGGTGCGATCCCGGTGCGATCCCGGCGGGTGGCGGCAGGCGAATCTTCCACGACCTACGGACGCTGCGATGACGGACGGAGCGGAGGGGCGCAGGACGGGGGAGTACCTCTGGTGGCAGCGCGGGGTCATCTACCAGGTGTACCCGCGCTCGTTCATGGACAGCGACGGCGACGGCGTGGGCGACCTGCCGGGGATCACCGCGCGGCTCGACCACCTGCGCTGGCTGGCGGTGGACGGGCTCTGGATCTCGCCGATCTACCCCTCGCCCATGGCCGACTTCGGCTACGACGTGGCCGACTACGCCGGCGTCCACCCGATGTTCGGCACCATGGACGACTTCGACCGGCTGCTGCACCAGGCGCACGCCCGCGACCTGAAGGTGGTCCTCGACTTCGTCCCCAACCACTCATCCGACCAGCACCCCTGGTTCCTGGAGGCGCGCTCGTCCAGGGACAACCCCAGGCGCGACTGGTACATCTGGCGCGACCCGGCGCCGGGCGGCGGGCCGCCCAACAACTGGCTCAGCTGCTTCGGCGGGAGCGCGTGGGAGTGGGACGAGGGAACGGGGCAGTACTACTACCACGCCTTCCTGCGCGAGCAGCCCGACCTCAACTGGCGCAACCCCCAGGTCATCGACGCGATGCTCGGCGTCCTCCGCTTCTGGCTGGACCGCGGCGTGGACGGGTTCCGCGTGGACGTGATCTACCACCTGATCAAGGACGACCAGTTCCGCGACAACCCGCCCAACCCCGACTGGCGCCCGGGGATGGACCCGTTCCAGCGGCTGGTCCCCTTCTGGACCACCGACCGCCCCGAGGTCCACGACGTCATCAGGCGGATGCGGCAGCTGTTCAACCAGTACCGCGACCGCGTGCTGATCGGCGAGATCTACCTGCCGGTGGAGAAGCTGGTGGAGTACTACGGCGCCGACCTCTCCGGCGCGCACCTCCCCTTCAACTTCCAGCTGATCCTGGCGAAGTGGGACGCGCGCACCATCGCCCGGCTGATCGGCGAGTACGAGGCGGCGCTGCCGGAGGGCGGCTGGCCCAACTGGGTGCTGGGGAACCACGACCAGCACCGCATCGCCACCCGTGTGGGCCCCGCGCAGGCGCGCGTGGCGGCCGTGCTGCTGCTCACGCTGCGCGGCACCCCCACCCTGTACTACGGCGACGAGATCGGGATGCGCGACGTGCCGATCCCCCCCGAGCGCGTGCACGACCCGCTGGAGAAGAACGTTCCCGGGCTGGGGCTGGGGCGCGACCCCGAGCGCACCCCCATGCAGTGGAGCGCGGGGCCCGGCGCCGGCTTCACCACCGGCCAGCCCTGGCTCCCCCTGGCGGCCGACCATTCCACCGTGAACGTGGAGGCGCAGCGCGACGACCCGCGCTCGATCCTCACCCTCTACCGCCAGCTGATCCTGCTGCGGCAGGGCGAGCCCGCGCTGGAGGTGGGCCGCTTCGAGCCGGTGGAGGCGAGCGGGAACGTGCTGGCGTACCTGCGCCGTTCGCGCGCCGGCGAGAGCGATTTCCTGGTCGCGCTGAACCTGGGGGCGTCCCCCCAGGCGCTCCCTCTGCCGCCGGACGCGGACGGCGCGGCGGTGGCGCTCTCCACCCACCTGGACCGTGCCGGCGAGCGCGCGGCCGGCGAGCTGCGGCTGCGGCCGGACGAGGGCGTGATCCTGCGCCTTCCCGCGCCTCCACCCGCGACCTAGGCGCGGCGATCCGTTCCAGCGGCGGCCGAATCGGAGCGTCTCATCCAGGATCCGCCTGGATCGTTCACGAACAGACGGGCGACGATCTCACGCAGAGTCCGCAAGGTCGGCAGGGACCCACTGCTTTTTCTGCTGACTCCGCTGACCCTGCGCGAGAGTTTGCAGTCGTGTTCGTCCATGGTCCAGACGGGATCTGGCACGCGGGCGACGGGCGTCCGCAATGCGTGCGGCCGCGGCCCGTCCGGGGCGCACCACGACGCGCCGGGCCGGGTGCGGAATGGAGCGCCGGCTCCCTGTCGGGGATTCCCCCGATACCGCGCGAGAGGGCGGCTCGGAATGTTTGGGCGCAGGGAGCGGAGCCCCCGGAGGCGGCGTGGCACCTGCGTCGCACCGTCCGGGGGGGGAGGGACGTCCTGCGACGCGGCTGGAACACATGGTGCGCCGACGCCCTCCCGCCTCCGCGAGCCTGGCGCGAAGCGTGCCGCAGCCGGTCGCACGCGCTGGCCGATAACTTGCGTGTTTACGGCGTTCACCTTATTCCGTCGCCCTCGGCTCCGAACCAGACCCTCGCCACACCCTTGGGCCACCATGCACGACTACCATTCCCTCGACGACTTCCTGAAGCGGATCGAGCCGCGGCTGCGCGCCACCCCCCAGCCGTGGGAAGCTGCCGGCGAGTTGCTGGACCAGACGGTGGAAGAGCTCAAGGTGGCCGTGGAGGAGCTGCGCGTGATGCAGGAGGAGATCGTCTCCTTGGCCATGCACGAGGCGGAGGAGCCCGCCCAGGCCGCCGCCGAGCGCCGCTTCCGCGACGCCTTCACCGCCGCGCCCGTTCCCCTGCTGCTCACCGACCCGGCGGGGATCGTCGACTACGCCAACGCCGCCGCCGCCGCGCTGCTGGGGCTGCGGGGCGATCAGCTGCCGGGGAAGCCGCTGGCGGTGTACGTGGCGCCCGCGGCGCGGCGCGCCTTCCGCACGCTCCTCAACCGCATGGCGTCCGAGGCGGCGCCGTGCGCGCTGGAACTGCTGCTGCAGCCCCGCGCCCGGCCCACCGTGCAGGTGGAGGCCACCACCTGGCCGGTGCCGGGCGAGCGCGGAATGAGCCTGGCCTGGTCGTTCGCCGACCCCGCCACCCCGCGCGAGGCGGCCGCGGACGAGGCGGCGGCCACCCTGCGCGCCGCCTTCGACTCGCTCCCCGTGGGGGTGGCGGCCATGGACCGCGACGGCTCGGTGCTGGCCTGGAACCGCGCCGCCGCCGAGCTGCTGGGGTGGACGGAGGAGGAGGTGGTGGGGCTTCCCAACCCGGCGGTGACCGACGAGTCGGCGCTGGACGCGGTGCGCGCCGGGGGCGAGGTGGCGGGCGCCGCCACCCTGGCCGAGACCCGCGACGGCGGCGTGGTGCCGGTGGAGCTGACCGTGGCGCCGATGGTGGACGCCGGGGGCGGCGTGGCCGGGACGGTGGCGCTGATCCGCCCGTCAGGGCAGGCGGACGCCGCGGTGCGCTGCTGGACGCCGGGCGACATGCGCCGGGTGCTGCTGGACGGCGCCACCGCGGGGAACGTGACCGACCGGCTGCGCGCGGGGATCGCCGCGGGGCTGCACGCCGGCTACCTGCGCGGCGGCGACCGCCTTCCCAGCATCCGCGACGCCGCCGCCGAGACGGGGATCGACCACCGCGTGCTGGCGCTGGCGTACCGGCGGCTGGCCGCGGCGGGGCTGGTGGAGGTGCGCTCGCGCAAGGGGGTGCGCGTGGCCCCCCAGCGCGCCCCGGCCGACTCGGGGCTCCCCGAGACGGCCGAGTGGCTGGCGGGCGTGCTGGAGCAGGGCGCGGCGCTGCAGGTGCGCGTGCCGCAGCTTCCCGAGCTGGTGCGGCGGTGGACGGCGGGGGTGGAGTTGCGGTGCGCCTGCGTGGACGACACCGCCGACGGCCGCGCCGCGCTCTGCCACGCGGTGAGCCACCAGTGGGGGATCCGCGCCTTCCCGGTGGACCCGCGCCCCGACGCCGAGGGCCGGCGCGAGCTGGCCGAGGCACTGCGCGGCGCCGGCCTGGTGGCCACCACGCACTACCACGCCCCCGAGCTGGCCCCGCAATGCGACGCCGCCCGCCGGCCCATGCTGCTGGCCGCCCTCAGCCCCGAGGCGGTGCAGGCGATGGAGGAGCGGCTTGCGCGCGGGCCCCTGACCGCCGTGGTGGTGGACGCGGCGTACGGCGAGCGGCTGCGGGCGCTGCGCGGCGGCGAAAAGCTGGCCATCGTCTGCGCCGGCGACGTGGCGGCGGTGGAGGCGCTGGACCCCGAGACGCCCGTGCTGGCCACCCTGGCCGCGCAGCGGCAGGTCACCCGCAAGCTGCGCCTGCTGGTGCCGGCCACCAACCTGGTGGCGCCGGTGGCCCCGCGCGCCCTGGCCCGCCTGCTGGTCCGCGCCAACGTCGCCCCCCGCCGCCCCCCCGACTCGTAGGGCGGATCCGCGCTCACAACTCCGGCATCGGCGGGCGGCCATTGCCGGGAAAGCGGAGCACGGTGGCGCGCATGGCCTCGCGCTCCTGCACGGCGCGGATGCGTGCGCGCAGCTCCTTCGCGCGGCGGTCCAGCTCGGCCAGGTCGGCGGGGTCGTGCCCGGGCTTCAGCAGGGTGCGGGCGATGTTCCGCGCCACCTCGGCGAGCTCGTCCTGGAGGGCAGACAGCTCCGTGTGCGTCAACGCCGGCGCTCCGGATGGGGGGTTGATCGGCCCACGGGCGATTGGACTTCGACAACCGCCGCGGCCCGCCCAGTCTACCCAGCCCCATCCTCTGGCGCCAGAAGGTTGCAGCAACAAGTACGGAGTGGCCAGCCGGACGCTCCATCCTCCCGCCGTTCGGATCGATCAACGACCCAACAACCCCAACCACAACCGCGGGTCACACGGAAGCACGGAGAAGACCGGAGCAGCGGAGAACAGCAACGGCAATGCGGGTCTCCGTTCCTCCGTTCTTCTCCGCTGCTCCGTGTGACCCGCTGTTCGATTAGTTCGATTAGAAACCCCCGTGCTCCCCGGCCGGAGTCACTCCCGCGACGCCAGCGCGTCGGCCAGGCGCGGCAGGACGTGGCCCAGGCGGCCCTCCACCTTCGCGGCGGCCAGGTCATCCGCGCGGGTGGGGCCGAGGTTGACGATCGCGACCGGCACGCCCTGCTCTTTCGCGCGGTAGATGAATCGGCGTCCGGAGTAGACGGTGAGCGACGAACCGGCCACCAGCAGCACGTCCCCCTCCGCGAACAGCCGCCACGCCTCGTCCACCCGCTCGCGCGGCACGTTCTCGCCGAAGAAGACCACGTCGGGCTTCATCACCCCGCCGCACGCGGTGCAGCCGGGCACGCGAAAGCGCTCGATCGCCGCGGCCGGCAGCTCCGCGTCTCCGTCCGGCGCGGCCTCGATCTCGGTCCAGAGCTCGGCATCCGCGTTCAGCGACTGCAGCCGGGCCTGGAAGTGATCGCGCGGCACCGCGCCGCCGCACTCCAGGCAGCGGACGGACGCCAGCGAGCCGTGCAGTTCCACCACGCGCCGGCTGCCGGCCGCGTGGTGCAGCCCGTCCACGTTCTGCGTGATGATCCCCGCCACCACGCCCGACTGTTCCAGCCGCGCGAGCGCGTGGTGCGCCGCGTTGGGGCAGGCGGAGGCGATGCGCGGCCACCCGGCGGTGCCGCGCGCCCAGTAGCGCACCCGCGCCGCCTCGCTGCGCACGAACTCCTGGTACTGGATCGGCTTGCGCGACCGCTGGATCGACTCGGGCCCGCGGTAGTCGGGGATCCCCGACTCGGTGCTGCACCCCGCCCCGGCCAGCACCACGGTGCGGCGCCCGCGCAGCAGCTCCAGCAGGGAGCCGAACCCGGTGACTTCACTGTCCAGTGTGGCGATCGGCATCATCCTCAAGGCAGGTCCGACGGCAAAAGGCACGTCCGCGGTCTTCCGCGACGCGCCCTTCTACCCCAACCACGACCGCTGGTGCGCGGCGTGGTTTCTTCCATCGGAAACCGGACTCTGGATCAGTCGCTCGCCGCGTCCGGTGCCGCGTGACGTCCCTGGTACCACTCGCGCAGCTCGCGCACCGTGGAGAGGTACGGCTGTGAACCGTCGATGAACTTCTGCACGCCGGTGGGGCTCATCCCGATCTCCCGCGCCGCCTGGCGCAGGCTCACCTGGTCGAGATACCGGCCAATCGCGCCGCGATACGTTTCGACTCGCCGCTCGAACTCTGCGCCCTCGGCACCCCGTTCGCCGCCCAGACTTCGCCTACGTGCGCGGTTCATCTTCAACCGCCACAGAGCAGGTACCCACCGAGCGTGTACGGCTCCGCTGGCGGCGCGGGCCGAAGCTCCGCGATCCGCGAGCGCAGCGCCGAAGCACGGCGGTCCAGCTCGTCCACGCGGGCCTGGTCCACCGCCGGGCTGATCAACGCCTTCGCCAGTTCGCGGGCCACCCCCGAAAGCTCCTCTTCCAGGTCGCGCACATTGTCTCGACTCATCCAACCCTGCCTTCCATCGAGGTGCAACGGCATCGGGTCGTCGCGTCCGCGGTCCGCCACGGGGTAACGCGGGCCGCCATCCGGATACTCGAGGCCGCCAGCGAGAGCCGCTCGGCGACAGCCCCGCGCGGACGTACGGTATTCCGTTCCCACAGCCAATGTCAACCACATTGAGCCAATACATCACAAAATGGCCAGCTACTGGCATACGCATCCCCGTGCGTGTACCCCCATACATGGCGCCATCCGTGCGATAACCGGAGAATACCATAGTTGCTGTCACATTCAGTGCGGCGTAGCTTTGCCGGCCGTGGCGATCCATCCTTCTGAAAACCCGTGGAGGTGCAACATGCTGCGACCGAGAATCCTGCTGGCCACGGCCATCGCCCTGACCGCGTGCAGCGACAGCATCGCGGGGACGGCGGCGAACCGGGCTGCCGCCGCGAACCCGGTCCGGCGGAGCGGCGGCAGCGCCTTCCAGGATTCGCTGAAGACCACCACGGCCACGAACGGCAACGGGACGCTCGGCAGCGGATACAGCGTGGCGGGGGAAGGGGGAAACGGTACGCTCGGCTCGGGCTACTGAGCTACCGTTCGATGGGATACTTCTCGGGAGGGACCGCCCCGCGCGCTTCCGCCGGGACGGGGTGTTTGCGCATCTTCCGCATCAGCGTTTCGCGCATCTGATCGATCGCCCCGCCCAGGGGCGGGAGCGTGTCGACATCACCCGGCTCGCGGGCGTCGATCTGCCTCGCGAGCCGCTCCGCCTGCGCCACGATCAACGCGTTCCCACGCGATCTCGCCGCCTCGAGCGCCCGTGTGCAATACCGCCCGGCCCTCGCCCATTCCTCGAAGGAACGGCACCCCTCGGCCACGTGGTAGAAGGCGCTCGCCGGGATCTGGCCGCCGGTGGCCGCGAGCTGATCGATGCTCTGGAAGGCGCGCTCGTAGCGGAGCCGGTCGCGGCACGCGCCCGCCGCCCGGGCGAGGTTCGCCAGCACCACCACGCGCTCGGCGGTCAGCGCCACGAACGGAAGCGTCATCTCGTAGAGGGGGGTGGCACTGGAGAAGTAGCCCAGCCTGCTCCAGAGGAACGCCACGTCGTGCGCCAGCGCCGGCAGGCGCGGGTGGTCGCTCCTGTAGAACGCGACCGCGTCGCGCGCAAACGCTTCCGCCCGCTCGAAACGCTCGGTGTGGATCGAGATGGTCATCAGGTCGTGATAGGCGGAGGCCGCCAGGCTGCGGCGGCCGGCGCGGAGCGCGGCCTTGAATCCTTTGGTGGCGTGGTATTCTGCGGCCTGGAACCGCCCCAGGTCGCTCTCCAGGTTTCCCCACCCCAGGTGCGCGATCGCGAACTCGATCTCGGCCTTCTTTTCCCTGCTCAAGCGCGCCAGCCGCACCGCCCTGCGAAACCACATCGTGCCGCGGATGCGCTCGCTCTTGCGGCGGCAGAGCCTTCCCGCCGTCGAGGCGCGCGCCGCCGAGTGCGGATCGAGCCGCGCCGCCGCTTCGGCGAACTGGAGGGCCACCTCGGTGTGCCCCTGCCGCTCCGCCCATTCCCACACCACGGCGCACGCGCGGGTCAGCTCCGAAAAGGCGGGCTGGTCACGGGGCGACCAGATCCGCGCGAACGGCGGTCCGGCGGCGGCGATCCCGGCCGGCAGTTCCAGCGCCGCCGATGCACCCGCGTGAAACACTCCCGTACGAAGTTCCTCCGGGGCGTTGGACCAGGTCTGAAGATCGGTGAGAATACGCCACAACGAAAACGCCCCGTCCGCGTCCCCCACCTCTGCCAGGATCAGCTCCGCCGGCCGAACCGAAGGCATCGGCGGAACGGGCGAAAGGCGAGGGCGCGGGATCTCCGCAAGCGGGGCTGGATCGCTCATTTTCGGCTGCCAATCGCAACGTCACCGATTCTCCCGGCCGCATTCTACGCACGCCTATCTCTTGGCGCCAGATACCTGCGGAACGCGAGATCCACGCGCGCATCCCCTCGTTTCACAGGGCTGCCGTTGCGATCGCGGCCGACGAAGTGTCCGGCGATCGATTCTCCCCCACCCCGCATCGTCCAACGGGCGCACGGGATTACCCGCGCCCAATTTTGGACGTGGGTTCAGGCGTGGCCGCGGATGTCACGGAAAGCGGACGCAGCCGCGGAGGATCGTCCGGGGCTCCCGCGTCTCCGGGTTTGCCGGGTGCGGAGAGCTCGCCGCGCCCGCCGGTCAATCCCCCTCGCCCGAGGCCGCGCGGCGCGGGGGTTCGTCCTCAGCGGAGAGATTGGCGCCGCCGCGGGTGGCGCCGCGCAGCACGTCGCGGATCACGGCGGCGCGGGCCTCGGCCTCGGCGGCCTGCTCCATGAAGCGCTGGTGCGAGTAGCGGTTGCGCCGCGCCTCCATCTTGCGCGCCATCCCCCGCGCGAACGCCGCCCGCTCCTTCAGCGACTGGAAGGCGATCCAGAGCGCCTCCTCCACCTGGTCGGCCTGCTTGGCCATCAGCGTCTCGGGGCCGTAGGCGTGCCCCACCCGGCAGCGGTAGCGCGCCAGCTCACCCTCGCGCACCTCGAACAGCACCCCCTGGCACTCGGGGCAGCTGAAGCCGCTGGGCTCGCCCGGGCGCTGGTCGGCGTGCAGCGCGTACGGCTCCATCCCGGTGATGTCGGTCTCGAAGCGGAGCAGGTCCCGCCCCACCTCGGGCGCGGCGCGGCCGGGGATCTCCTCCGTCACCAGCCGCACCAGCAGCGACGGGATCTCGGCGGCCGCCACCGAGTGGTCCACCCGCACGTTGGCCAGCGCGCTGGACGGCATCCCCGGGTGCGCGGCGTCGGCCGGGTCCTGCACCACCCCCACCCCGCCGCGGCGGACGATCGCCGAGAGCCCCGCCGTCCCGTCGTCCAGGTTCCCGCTGAGCACCACGCCCACCACGCCGCGCCCGTACGTCACCGCCGCGCTGCGGAAGAGCGGGTCCACCGCCGGGCGGTGCCCGTTCTCGCGCGGGCCGCGCGACAGGCAGAGCCGCCCGCGCTCCACCAGCAGGTGGCGGTCGGGCGGCGCCACGTAGATCCGCCCCGCCTGGAGCGGCTCGCCGTCCTCGGCGTGGGCCGCGGGGAGGTTCCCGGCGCGGGCCAGGATGGCGGGAAGGCGGCTGGAGGCGTGCGGTGGAAAGTGGATCACCACGCAGACCGCCGCCGGAAAGTCCGCGGGGAGCGCCTCCACGATCTCCCTGAGCGCCTCCACCCCTCCCGCCGACGCCCCGATCGCCACGATCTCGCGCGAGTCCAACGTCCCTCCGCGGCTTGTGGAACCCCGATCCCTGCCAGCGCCGGTCGCGTGCAGCAAGACCTGTGCGACCCGCCGCCGCAGGTTGACAGCCGCTGCCGCGGCGGCGGATATTGGCCCGGGGCAGGCACGTTCGCGACGGTCCGTGCGGCCGTCGCCGCCCCGCCCCCGCAACCGCCGCGTTTCCTGCTGATACTCACTCCCGCCCCTTCCGCGCCGCCCCCGCCCCTGGCGGCGATCGGCGGCTCGGCGGGCTCGTTCCCGGCGCTGCTGGAGCTGCTGGGCCTGCTCCCCGCCGGCTTTCCCGGCGCGCTGCTGGTGGTGGTGCACCTGGAGCCGAACCGGCGCAGCATTCTGGCCCAGCTGCTGGGCCGCGCCACCGGACTGGAGGTGGCGCTGGCGCGGGGCGGCGAGCGCCCGCGGGCCGGCCACGTGTACGTGGCGCCCCCCGACCGCCACCTGCTGGTGCGCCGCGGCCCCCGCCTGTCGCTGGGCGCCGGCCCCCCCGAGTGCTACTCGCGCCCCGCGCTGGACCCGCTCTTCGCCTCGCTGGCCGCCGTGTGCGGCGAGCGCGCGGTGGCCGTGGTGCTGAGCGGGATGGGGCGCGACGGCAGCCGCGGCGTGGCCGAGGTGCACCGCCGCGGCGGCACGGTGATCGCGCAGAGCGCCGCCACCGCCTCGCACGCCTCCATGCCCGGGGCGGCGGTCGCCACCGGCGGCGTGGACCATGTCCTTTCTCCCGCCCAGACGGCGGAGCTGCTGATGCAACTGCTTACGACGCCCACCCCATGAGCCGGGCCGCCGAAGAGGAGTTCGAGGCGCTGCTGGAGTTCATCCGCGACGACCGGGGGTTCGACTTCACCGGCTACAAGCGCTCCACCCTGGGGCGGCGCGTGCGCAAGCGGATGCAGGAGGTGGGGATCGACGGCTTCGCCGCCTACCGCGAGCAGCTGCGGCGCAACCCCGACGAGTTCACCGCGCTCTTCAACACCATCCTGATCAACGTCACCGGGTTCTTCCGCGACCCCGACGCCTGGGAGGTGCTGGCGCGCGACTTCCTTCCCGCGCTGCTGGAGCGCAAGGACCCGGGCGAGCCGGTGCGCGTGTGGTCGGCGGCGTGCGCCAGCGGCGAGGAGACCTACACGGTGGCCATGCTGCTGTGCGAGGCGCTGGGCACCGAGGGCTTCCACGAGCGGGTGAAGATCTACGCCACCGACGTGGACGAGGAGGCGCTGGCGCAGGCGCGGGTGGCGCACTACGCCGCCCGCGGCCTGGAGGCCGTGCCCGAGCCGCTGCGCGCCCGCTACTTCGAGGCGACCGCGGGGGGCCAGTGGGCGTTCCGCGCCGACCTGCGCCGGCAGATCATCTTCGGGCGGCACGACCTGGTGCGCGACGCGCCGATGTCGCACCTGGACCTGCTGGTGTCGCGCAACTCGCTGATGTACTTCAACGCCGAGACGCAGGCGCGCATCCTCAACCGCTTCCACTTCGCCCTGAACGACCACGGCGTCCTGTTCCTGGGGAAGGCCGAGATGATGCGCGCGCACGGCGACCTGTTCACGCCCGCCGACCTGAAGGCCCGCATCTTCACCCGCGGCGCGCGCGCCAGCATGCGCGACCGGCTGCTGATGATGGCGCAGCCGCCGCGGCCCGACGGGCGCGAGCGGCAGGCGCGCGCGGTGCAGCTGCGCGACGCGGCGCTCGACGCGCAGGGGGCGGCGCAGCTGGTGGTGGGCCCCGACGGCACGCTGGCGCTGGCCAACGCGCCGGCGCGCGCGCTGTTCGGCCTGAGCCGGGCCGACGAGGGGCGCCCCCTGCAGGACCTGACGGTGAGCTACCGCCCGGTGGACCTGCGCTCGCCGATCGACCAGGCGCGGCGCGACGAGCGGCCGGTGGTGATCCACCAGGTGGAGTATCCGTTCAGCAACGGCGAATTCCACACCTTCGACGTGCAGGTGGTGCCGCTGCTGGACCACCGCCGCGTGACCCTGGGCGTGAGCGTCTCGTTCGTCGACCTCACCCCCTTCCGCCGGCTGCAGGCCGAGCTGCAGGAGACCAACCAGGAGCTGGAGACGGCGTTCGAGGAGCTGCAGAGCACCAACGAGGAGCTGGAGACCACCAACGAGGAGCTGCAGAGCACCATCGAGGAGCTGGAGACCACCAACGAGGAGCTGCAGAGCACCAACGAAGAGCTGGAAACCATGAACGAGGAGCTCCAGTCCACCAACGAGGAGCTGGAGACCATCAACGACGAGCTGCAGCGCCGCACCACCGAGCTGAACCACGTCAACGCCTACATGACCTCGATCCTCACTTCGCTGAGCGCCGGGGTGGTGGTGCTCGACCGCGGGCTCGACATCCGGGTGTGGAGCCGCAAGGCCGAGGAGCTGTGGGGGCTGCGCGCCGACGAAGTGGCGGACCGCGCCTTCCAGAACCTGGACATCGGCCTGCCGGTGGAGCGGCTGAAGCCCGCCATCCGCGCCTGCCTGGAGGGAAGCAGCGACTTCGAGGAGACGGTGCTGGACGCGGTGAACCGCCGCGGACGCCCGATCCGCTGCCGCGTGGCGGTCACGCCGTTCCTGGGCGCCAACGGCGAGATCGGCGGCGCCGTGCTGGTGATGGAGGAGTGGCGCGGCGCCAGCGGCCCGTCCACGGGGAACGGCGGCCCGGACGACCCGCCGGCCCGGGGCTGACGCGCCGCCGCCGACGTCAGGATCGGTCCGCCGGTCCGTTCGACAGGTGAGCCGGCCCGCGACGGCTGCTGGGATCGGGCGGCGGCGACCGGCGCGCGCCCCGCGCGCTGCGCCACATGGGCCCGTTGCGTCGGCGAGGAAGTGCGCGGGCACAGGGGCATGGCGGGGCACGAACATCCTTCGCACTGAACGCGTACGGCAAATCTCTCACGGAGTTCAACGGAGTACTCGGAGGAAAACGGCACACGCGGTTATGATTCTCCTTCGCGGTTTCTGTGTACCCTGTGAACTCCGTGAGAGAACTCTTCTGCCGGACTCGGTAGCGGCGGGGTCGGCAGAGGAACCGGGCGGCACTTCTCCGCTGACTCCGCTGACTCTGCGTGAAACCCGTCGTTCCGTCGTTCGGTGGTTCGGCCGGATGATGCGGAGCCCGGGCAAGCGCCGTAATTTGTCAGCAGACCTTCCGAATTGAGGATGCACGCGGGAGGATCGCCGCCCGTGATCCATCTCCGGAAAGATTTCCCCTCGTCCCCATCCGTCTCGAGGAGACCCATGAAGCTGTCGCCGACGTTCGCCCTCGCCGCGCTGTGCCTGGCCGCGGCGCCGGCCGCCGCGCAGGCGCCGGTGATCGAGAAGGTGGACCCGCCCAACTGGTGGGCCGGCCACTCCATCAACCCCGTGCGCCTGCTGGTGCGCGGCCAGAACCTGCGCGGCGCCACCTTCGCCTGCCCGCGCCTGCGCTGCACGGGCGTGCAGGTGAACGCCGCGGGGACGTACGCCTTCGTGGACGTGACGGTGCCCGCGGGGACGGCGCCCGGCGCGTACCCGCTCACCCTGCGCACGGCGGGCGGGTCGGCGCCGGTGCGCTTCACGGTGTCGCCGCCGCTGGCCCGTGCGGGGCGCTTCCAGGGCTTCGGGCCCGACGACGCCATCTACCTGATCATGCCCGACCGCTTCGCCAACGGGAACCCGGGGAACGACGAGCCGGCCGCCTCGCCCGGACTGATCGACCGGAGCAAGGGACGGCGCTACCACGGCGGCGACCTGGCGGGGATCCGCCAGCGGCTGCCGTATCTGAAGGATCTGGGCGTCACCGCCCTCTGGCTGAACCCCGTCTACGACAACACCAACGTGCTGGACACGAAGGAGGTGTACGACAACGAGCCCACCACCGCGTACCACGGCTACCACGCCATCGACTATTACGCGGTGGACGAGCACCTGGGCGACGTGGACGAGTTGCGGCGGCTGGTGGACGAGGCGCACGCGTTCGGGATCAGGGTGATCCTGGACATGGTGGCCAACCACACCAGCGCCTATCACCCCTGGGTGACGAATTCACCGACCCCCACCTGGTACAACGGCACGGCGGCCAGCCACCTGGCCAACGACTGGCAGACGTGGACGCTGGCCGACCCGCACTCCAACCCGGCCGTGCGCCGGCCGGTGCTGGACGGCTGGTTCATCGACATCCTTCCCGACCTGAACCAGAACGACCCGCAGGTGGCCCGCTACCTGATCCAGAACACGCTCTGGTGGGCGGAGATGACGGGGATCGACGGGATTCGGCAGGACACCTGGCCGTACGTGCCGCGCACCTTCTGGCGCGACTGGATGGCGGCGATCAAGCGGGCGCATCCGGCGATGCGCGTGGTGGGCGAGGTGTTCGACGGCGACCCGTCGATGGTCGCGTTCTTCGAGGGCGGCCGGGCGCAGTACGACGGGATCGACGACGGGGTGGACGCGCTCTTCGACTTCCCCACCTTCTTCGCCATCCGCAACTCGTTCGCGCAGGGCCGAGCCTTGCGAGACGTGGCGCAGATGCTGGGGCGCGACCACCTGTACCGGAACCCGAACTCGCTGGTCACCTTCCTGGGCCTGCACGACGTCGGCCGCTTCATGGGCGGCCAGGGAGCCACGCCGGAGGGGCTGAAGCTGGCCTACACCTTCTTGCTCACCGCGCGCGGCACGCCGCTGCTGTACTACGGCGACGAGATCGGGATGCCGGGCGGCGGCGATCCCGACAACCGCCGCGACTTTCCCGGCGGCTGGCCCGGCGACGCGCACGACGCCTTCAGCGCCGCCGGCCGCACCCCCGCCGAGCAGGCGCTGTTCGCGCACGTGCAGCGCCTCCTGCGCCTGCGCGCCCAGCGCCCCGACCTGCGCCGCGCGCCGATGGAGAACCTGCAGCTCGGCGAGCAGACCTGGGTCTACCGCCGCGGCGCGTCCGTCGTGGCGCTGAACAACGGCACGTCGCCCGCCGAGGTGCGCATCCCCGCCATGAACCTGCCGGCGGACGCGCTGGGCGCCTGCGCCGCACCCCGCCGCGACGGCGCGCAGCTGGTGATCACCATCCCCGCGCGCACGGGCTGCGTCTTCTGACCCTGACGCTCGTGATGGACTGGCATCGCCGATTGGGTGAGAGCCCTGTCGTTTCAGATGTCGAACAGCCACGATGCCCGGTCCCAAATCAAGCGCCCGACCCGGAGACCCCGGATCGGGCGCTTCGCTTTCGACACCTCCGCACCTCCGCACCCCCGCACCGCAGTTCAGCTCTCCCGCAGCTTGCTTTCGACCAGGTCCACCCCTTCCTGCGTGAGGGCGTACTGTTTCCGGGCCTGGCGGGTGGTGCCCATCTTCTTCTTCTGCACCATCAGCGGCGGGCGCGCGCGCAGGTTGCTTTCGATGGCGCGGGTGATGTTGGGCACGGGAAGGCCGTTGCGCTTGAGCTCGGCGTTGATGGCCTGGCTGGTGACGGTGCGGTCGGCGCGGCCGCGGGCAAGGACGTAGGCGCCCAGCAGCGCGCGCTCGGCCATCGTCTCGGGGCGCCAGCGCTCGATCAGCGAGCCCACGCTGCCGCCGGCGCGGCGCGCGTTGGTGCTGCCGCGCGGGCGGCCGCGGCGGCGCGGCGCCTCTTCGCCGGTGGCGGCGCCCTCGCCATCGCCCTCGTCGTCGGTGCGCCGGGGGGCGCGCGCCGGGGCGCCCCGCGAACGGCCGAAGGCGCGCTCGATCAGGATGTCGCGTGCCGTCTCCTTCAGGACCGGATCATAGCTCGATATGGTGGCATTGATCTCGTCCAGCAGCGCCTTGACTTCCTGCAGGTCGTCCATGTGTGCTCCAGGCTCGGCGGTTGGTGCACGGGCGCGCCGGGCGCCGCGTGGTACCGGATCGGGACAACGAGGGTCATGTACTGCAATGTTTCCGGTGTGCGATATAGTTAAAGCGCCGCTTGCACCGCCGTCAAGTATTCTCTGTATGCATCACTTCCGAAGGCGCAGAAGATCACCTTCCGCGGATGCGGGTTCCCGGCCAGAAAGGCGGCGGTTTCACGCACCGCAATGCGCGCCGCCCGTTCCAGCGGAAAGCGGTATGCGCCGGTGCTGATGGAGGGGAACGCCACGGTATCCAACTTCTTGTCACAGGCGATCTTGAGCGAGTTGCGCCAGGCGCTGGCCAGCATCTCGTCCTCGCCGTGTGCGCCGTCCTGCCATACCGGACCCACGGTATGGATCACCCACTTGGCGGGAAGGCGGTAGCCGGCGGTCACCTTGGCCTGCCCGGTGCGGCACCCGTGCAGCGTCCGGCACTCCGCCACCAGCTCCGGCCCCGCCGCGCGGTGGATGGCGCCATCCACCCCGCCGCCGCCCAGCAGCGAGGTGTTGGCGGCGTTCACGATGGCGTCCACCGCCAGCCGGGTGAGGTCGCCCTGCACCACCTCCATGCGGTCTTTGAGCGAGTGGTCCATGACGGTGCAAGTGAAGGGTTATCGGTTGCGATGCAAAGGCTTATCCCCGCCGCTGCGTCCACTCCGGAGCGCTTCGCCAGGCGAGCCTCAGGCCGGCGGCGGCGCCTGCGGAGCGGACTCCATCCCCTGGTGCGAGCAGAGGCGGGCCAGCAGGCGGTGCACCTCCTCCAGCGCGCGGTCCTGCGCCTCGAGGTGGGCCAGCACGGCGGCGACCTCGATCTCGGCCTTCTTGTTGACCTCGAAGTCGTTGTGCGCCTCCAGCCGGTCGCGCGCGGCCTGCCGGTTCTGGCTCATCATGATGATCGGCGCCGCGTAGGCCGCCTGCGTGCTCAGCAGCAGGTTCATCAGGATGAACGGATACGGATCCCAGTGGCGGACGAACGCGGCCACGTTCAGCGCCATCCACACCGTCAGGATCACGCTCTGCACGATGATGAAGCGCCACGAGCCCATCATCGCCGCCACCGTGTCGGCGGCGCGCGCGCCCATGGTGAGCCGCTCGGCGTCCAGCGCGTTCACGTCCACCACGGGCGGGTGCTCGTGGCGGAAGGGGTTGGGAAAGCGCAGGGGAACGTGGGTGGTGCTCATGGCTTGCGGCTCCGGTGCTCGGTGAGGAAGGAAGGCCGGGGGTGGGGAGGAGGCGCGCGGATTTCCGTCTGTTCAACTCGTGATGTCAGCGGTCGGCGGGCTCCGCTGATGGGGTCTTTGCTGTTTCGGTAGCCTTACGCCGCGCGAAGCTCGAGCCCGCGGGTGGTGATCAGCGCGGCGCCGTCCTGGGTCCAGCGCGACAGGCTGGCGGATTCCTCTTCCAGCCCCAGCCCCCAGGTGGCGTCGGTCACCACGGTGACGGGGTAGCGGCGCAGCGGGTCCAGCATCCCTTCCACCGCCTGCTTCACGCAGACGTCGCGCGCCACGCCGGCCACGTAGATCTCCACGCGCCCGCCCAGCAGCGCCTTCAGCTCGCGCAGCAGCGTGTCGGCCGCGGGGTTCCCCTCGAACACGTTGAAGCGGTCCTTCTGGACGAAGACGGGCCGCTTTTCGCGCACCGCCTGCCGCGCCGCCCGGCGCGCCTGCTCGTCCGTGGCGTCGCGGGGGAGCACGATCGGCGCGTCCGGCCGCACGCTGGCGTGGATCTGCGCGCCCTCGCGTTCGGCCGCGTCGGGCGACATCCCCATGCAGTGCGGCGGATACGTTCCCTTCGTCGCGTCGGGCGAGACGGGGTCGATCTCCGCGTCGCCGTAGGCGTGCCAGTCGCCGGTGTACACCATCGCGTCGCAGTTCGCGCGCATCCACTCCACCGCGCGCGTCAGGTTGGGGATGATCTGCGCCGCGCCCGCGTCTTCGCCGTGGTCGAACAGGTTGTGAATGTACAGCCGCCCCCCTTCCTCCGTGGGAATGAGGAAGTCGTTCTGCGAATCCACCACCCACCCGATCGTGCCGAATCTATCCGGCATGTACGCCTCCATCGCTCCGGTTCCGTCGATCCAACCGCTGCCCAGCCTTCCACGGGGCGATTGAAATCGCTGCAACGACTACACGAAGTCCGCCTTCGCGGACTACCGGCATCGGCGCCACCGAGACTTCGGTGCGCGGAGGCCGGCTTCATGCCCGGCAGGTGAAGCCTCGCGCCGTTTGCCTGGCTTTTCGTCGTGGTTGCCGCGGCTTCAGCCGCCGGTCGCGCTTCGGCCGCCGATCGCTACACCTGCGACCAGTCCAGCCGCACCATGCGCGGGTTCTCGCGCCAGGTGCGGCCGATCTTCCCTTCCGCCTTCCCGTTCACCTTCACCAGGTCGGCGGTGAAGTCGAAGTTGTTCAGCAACCCGCTGCCGGCATCGCTGTGCCCCAGCAGGCTGCTTCCCACGCCGTAGGCCACCACCGGCACGCCCTCCGACTCGAAGCGTTCGATCTTCGCGGGCGTGAAGCCGCCGCTGGCCACGATGCCCACGTAGCCGAAGCCCTCCGCGTCCAGCGCGCGGCGCATCTTCCGCACGAGGTACGGATTGACGCCGGTGAGCTTGGCGCGCCCCCACACCTCGGGGTCGCCGATCAGCGACGCGTCGATCAGCCGCTCGCTGGTGTCCACCCGCACGGCGCTCAGCACGCGGTCGCCGAACTGCGCGCGCATCGCCCGCGCCACCTGCAGCGAAGTCGTCACGGCGTCGTTCTCGTAGTCCACCAGGCTCATGATGGCCACGCCGGGCTCCTGCTCGCGCAGGTAACGCGCGAACGCCAGCGTGGCCGCCACGGTGTCGCCCTCGAACGCGGCGATCAGGGCGTGCGGCATGGTCCCCACCCCGCGCGCGCCCCACCACGCGCCGGCCGCGTCGCTGGACACGCTCTCGGCGCCGCCCACCACCGCCGCGTAGCCGTCGGGGGTCTGCACGCGCCAGTTGTCGTGGCGCGGCGCCATGAAGATCACCGGCTTGCCGCCCCCCGCCCGCACCACGATGCGCGTGTTGCTGGCGACGAGGGACCGGCGGGCGAGGACGCCCAGCACCGGCGTCTCCAGGTGCGCGAAGCCGCGGTAGCAGCCGGTCACGTGCAGCACCGGCTCCCAGTCGTCGCCGCCGCCGCGGTTGAGGTCGTCGCCCTCCAGCAGCGTGAGCACCTCCAGGTCGCCGGGGTCGTACCCCGGCGCCAGCTGCGTCTGGAAGAGGCGGATCGCCTCGTACACCCCCGCCAGCACCCCCTTCTGCTTGGCGAAGACCTGCATGGTCGCCACGGGGTCGCGCCCGGCGTGCTGGAGCGTCAGCGCCGTGCGCAGGAAGTAGCGGTCCGACAGCCACCCGGTGCGGATGCGGGCGTCGAACTGGAAGAGCTCGGCCGGAAAGCGCCGCAACCCCGCGTGCAGGTGCGCGGCGCGGGCGGCGGCGTCTTCGGGCGGGCATTCGATCATCGGGAAGGGCTCCGTTTAAATTCTCAAGATGAGAACATTCCTGCTGGCGCACAGGATAGCGCGCGGCGAGGGAGGCGTCAAGCGTCCGTTGCCGCGTCCGCCCCGCCGGCCGTTTCGCCCGCGGACCCGTCCACCGCCAGGAAGGGGAGCCGCAGCGAGGGATCGAGCCGCGCGCGCAGGATGCCGGGGAGGAAGGCGAACACCTCGGGCGCCACCCCCGGCTCGCCCGGCGTGCGCGGCCGCCGCTTGCCCGTCCCCGCCACGATGCGCGGGGCGCGGGCCTGCCGGTCGCCGCGGGTCTGCGCCACGGCGCGGCGGAAGTTGGCGCGGTGCAGCCGGCGCCCCGCCACCGCCTCGCAGGCGGCCTGCAGCTCGTCCAGCGTGAACTCGTCGCCCGCCAGGGCGCGCAGGGCGTTGGGGATGTACTTGATCTTGCCGCGCACCCGGGCCAGCGCGTCGGCCAGAATGCGCCGGTGGTCGAACGCCATCTCGCGCCCGAACCCCTCGCCGTCCGAACGCCCCCAGCGGTCGCGGCGCGCCTCGGGCACCAGGCGCGCGTCGAACAGCAGGCGCCAGCGCTCGGCCACCCGCTCCTCGTTCCACTCGCGCAAGCCCTGCCCGAACGCCGCGTGGATCCGCTCGCGCGGCGCGCCATCGCCCTCCGCGGTCCGCGCCCAGCGCTCCACCGCCTCCAGCACCTGGCGGGCGGCGTGGCGGCCGGCGTCGCCGCGCAGGTCTTCCCAGGGGAGGTAGCGGTAGACGTCGCTCCAGCGCGCGCCCCCCGTCTCGCCGGGGTCGGCGGTGACCGGGGCGGGCGCGGGCCACAGCATCAGGTAGGCGTTGGTGGCCACGCGGGCGCCGGTGGCCACCCACGCCCCCGTCTCGGGATCGGGATGGCCGGCGAACTGGCGGGGGTCCCGCCCGTTCTGGGTGTAGCTCCCCAGCGGCTCCAGGTACTGCGGCTCGGCCACGGCGGTCTCTTCCATCAGCTCGCGCAGCGCGGCCTCGCGGGTGGTGGGGTCGGTCTCCCAGTCCAGGAATCCCCCCGGCCACGCGTCCAGCCCGGCGAAGGGCTCGCGCCCGCGCACCACCACCAGCGCGCGCAGGGTGGCCCCGCCGGCGTGCGCGTCGCGCGCCAGCGCCACCGCGTCGCCGGTCACGGCATAGAGGGGATACTCGCCCGCGTCGTAGCGCAGCGCCCACTCGGGCACGTCGCCCCGTCCCTCCCGATCGTCGCTCACGGCCTGGTCACCCGGTTCCGGTTCGTACGCCGCGTCAGAATGGACCCGCGGCGGCACCCCGTCAACTCGCTCCCGTTTTTCCCGCTGCGACAGCGCCCAAACCAAACTGCTACCGGTGGGGCAGCAGTCCCGCGCCAAACGTTTGCTTGCACAAGTCCAGTCCGCTCTTCACTTTGTCTCGCACGAGCCCGTGCCGGGGCTCCCGATCGCGCATTCGTCTCCGAATGTGCCTGGTGCTTTCCTCACGCACCGAACCCCGCGACGTACGTTCCGCGGGCCCTCGTCTTTCGCCGCCCTCTGGTCCGGGCGGCCACACGCCGAAGCAACCGTAGCACCACGCGCGCGGCCCCCGTCAACCCGCCCGCGCCGACACCCGAACGAGCCCCCGCGCACCCGGCGCGCCGGGTGTGTTCCCCACGTTGTCGCGGGCGGAGGCATCGCTGCGGGCCGCGAGCGCGGGGCCGTCCCTCTCCCCATCCCGAGCCAGGGCCGATGAACCAGACGCGATTCTCCCTCCTGTGTGCCGCCGCGCTGGCCGTGGCGGCGGCGGCGCCCACGCGCGCCCAATCGCCCACGCTGCTGCAGCTGCGCGCGGGAGCCGTGCTCAGCGACCGCTTCCGCGTGGACAGCTCCGGCGCCTTCGTGGCCTACGGCTTCATGCGCGACGTGGGGGGCACCACCGGGTGCGCGGCGCAGCTCCCGGCCAGCGGCGCGGGGACGCGCTTCGAGTGGCACCCCTGCCGCGGCTCGGTGCGCTGGGGCCGCGCCCCGTCGGGCGCGCCCACCACCTGGGACGACGCCAGCATGCAGGACTTCACCTTCGCCGGCGGCAACCAGGTGATCGCCAGCGGCTACGGCGCGTTCGCCTACGGCGACCAGGTCACGGCCAGCTCCACGGTCGGGGTGGGCTTCGGCTCGGCCGTCACGGTGAGCGGCACCGCCGGCTTCAGCGCGGGCGCGCAGAACGTCTGCTCGGGGTTCGCCTGCACGGCCATCGGCTACACGGTGCGCGCGGGCGGGCAGGGCTCCGTCGCCCTCGGCTACCGGACGACCGCGAACAACGACTACTCGGTGGCGATCGGCTACCGGGCGTCGAACAACACCCACACCGGCACCATGGCGATGGGTGACGAGAGCACCACCGACTCGGTGCGCAACCAGGCCGACAACGAGTTCCGCATCCGCTACAACGGCGGCATCCGCCTGCGGGTGAGCACGGCCGCCAACGGCAACACCCCGGGTGCGGGCGGCAACGTCGGCTGCGACCTGACGGTGGCCGTGCCCAGCTGGACCTGCGCGTCGAGCCGCACGCTGAAGGAGAACTTCGTGGCGGTGGACGGCGAGGAGGTGCTGTCGCGCATCCGCGGGATCCCGATC
>Ga0207706_10000825_pt1 | contig 32132 bp, 28 predicted proteins | sample KBSC53metaG_FD_184318 | JGI IMG/M metagenome (GOLD analysis project Ga0207706, IMG submission 184318) | Corn rhizosphere microbial communities from Kellogg Biological Station, Michigan, USA - KBS C5-3 metaG (SPAdes) (version 2) | ecosystem: Host-associated > Plants > Roots > Rhizosphere > Soil ... | reverse complement strand
GACGGAGGGACGGAAACTTCATTGCAGTTTCCGTCCCTCCGTTCCTCCGTGAGACCTTTCAGCGGTATCAGGATCCAATCACTGTATTTGCGGATTCGGTATTACTCCCGATAACGGTATACGGACCGAGCTTCAACAGCTCAACAGCTTGGGAGACGGTGATGATGAGCGACTTCGAGATCCGCCCCGCGTCCATGGCGGACCGCGACGAGGTGGAGGCGCTGCTCCGGCGCACCGATCTGCCGCCGGATGGGCTGGACGAGCAGTTCGGCGAGCCGTACGCCGTGGCCGAGGCGGACGGCCGGATCGTCGGGGCAGCGGGGATCGAGGTGTACGGCGGCGACGGGTTGCTGCGGTCGGTGGCGGTCGATCCGGCGTGGCAGGGGCGCGGGGTGGGCGCGGCGCTCACCCGCGAGCGGCTGCGCTGGGCCCAGGCGCGCGGGCTGGATTCCATCTACCTGCTCACCAACACGGCCGCGGACTACTTCCCGAAGCTCGGCTTCACGCCGATGCCGCGTGGTGAAGTGCCCGACGGTGTGAGGAACTCGCTGCAGTTCGCCTCCGTCTGCCCGTCCACCGCCGACGTACTGGTGCTGAAGCTGCGCGAGGCGGCGTGCGCTACGCCCTGATCTCCGACGTCCACGCCAACCTCCCCGCGCTCCAGGCGGTGCTGGCGGACATCGGCGCGCGGCCGGACGTGGACGCCGTCTTCCACCTGGGCGACCTGGTGGGGTACGCGCCGTGGCCCAACCAGGTGGTGGATCTCATCCGCTCGCGCGGCATCGCCGGCGTGGCCGGGAACTACGATTCCACGGTCGCCATGGGTGCGCCGCACTGCGGCTGCCGGTACGAGGACCCGCGGCAGGAGGCTCTGTCACACGAGAGCTACGCATGGACGCGGGCGCACGTGGGCGAGCCCGCGCGGCGCTTCCTGGCCGCGCTGCCCTTCCGCCTGGACCTGCGTCCGCTGGGCGGGCACGCGCCGGGGCCGCGGGTGATCCTGGTCCACGGCACGCCCACCCTCAACACGCTGTACTGGACGGCCGACCGGGACGATGACTTCTGCCGGAAGATGATCGAGCACGCCGGCGCCCGCCCCGGCGACGTGATCTGCTTCGGCCACACGCACCTGCCGTGGACGCGCGAGGTGGACGGCGTCCGCCTGGCCAACACCGGCTCCGTGGGGAGGCCGAAGGACGGCGACCCGCGCGCGGGCTATGCGCTGCTGGAGGTGGCCGCCGGGGGATCGTCATCCGGGGTCGAGTTCGTCCGCGTGGAGTATGACGCCGCCCGCGCGATGGACGCCATCCGCGCCAGCGAGCTGCCGGACGAGTTCGCGGAGTATCTGCGGACGGGCGGGCGGCCCAGCTGATGGATCAGCCGGGAGCGAAGGATCGATCGAAAGCCGCAGCATCGCACCGGGGGCTGAAGCCGCGGTCTACAACGACAGGAAGCCTCGCAAACCGCGCGAGGCTTCGACAGCGTTTCTGAACCACCAGGCGGCTCCGGGGCGAATTCCTCGGAGCCGCGTCTGCTTCTACACTGAATGCGATCGCATCAGCTCACGGGCCGGTTTGCGGCGGCGGCATGTTCTTGAGCGCCTCCTCCACCGCCTCGCGGGTATCGGGGTAGCGCAGCGTGGGCGCCATCGCCCGGAGCGGGGCGGCGATGCGGGGGCCGGCGGTGCGCAGCGCGAACACGGCGTTGCGGCGCACCGATGAGCGTGGATCGTTCAGGCGCGCCAGCAGGAGCGTGACGGCGCGATCGCTCCCGGCGCGCGCGAGCACCGCCAGCGTGCCCGTCTCGCCGATGCCCAGGGCGGGGACCGCGGCCACCGCCTCCACCAGCGTGGTGTCGGAAGTCATGCGCACGCTGTTCAGCGCGGAGGCGCGGACCTGGTCGCGATAGCTCTCGGTGCCCAGCCCGCGGCGGATGAGCGCCGCGCGAGCCGCCCGGTCCGCGCTGTCGGCGCGGACGGCGGCGAAGAGGGCGGCGGCGCGCACCTGGTCGCTGGGGTCGTGCTCGAACGCCGCGCGCGCCAGCGCCGCCGCTTGCGCGCCACGGACCGCCCCCAGCGCCCCGGCCGCCGCGGTCCGCACCTGCGACGAGGTGTCGCGCAGCGCGGCCTCGAGCGCCGGGAGCGCCGCGTCCGCGGGGAGCCCGGCCAGCGCGGTGGCGGCCTGCGCGCGGGTGAGCGGGTAGTCGGCGCGGGCGGCCGCGTCCGCCAGGGCGGCCCGCGCGGCGGGGTCGTCCTTGTGGGCGGCGAGCTGCTGGATCACCCACCAGCGGTTCCACAGGCTGCCGTCGCGGCGGAGCTGTTCCACCAGCTGCGGCGTGGGCTGGTCGAAGGTGAGCTTCTTGAGGATGCGGTTCCCCGCGTCGAACACCACCATCCGCGGCTCGCCCACGTTGTCCATCACCAGCGTCTGCTCGCGCTGGTTCAGCTGGAAGGTCCGCGTCACGTCGCCGGCGGACGTGCCGACCTGGACGGTGACGGGCATGCGGAACACCGCGGGCGTGGTGAAGCGCAGCCCGGTGCTGTCGGCCTTCGAGGTGTCCTGCTGCGTCTGCCGCACCTGCAGCGTGAGCCGCCGCGCCGCCGCGTCGTACTGCTGCGTCACGGTGAACTCGGGGTAGCCCGCCTGGTACAGCCACTGGTCGAAGAACCAGTCCAGGTCTTCGCCCGTCACCTGGCGGATGGCGGCGCGGAAGTCGTCGGTGCGCGCCACGCCCAGCGCGTGGGTAGTCAGGTAGCGGTTGACGGACGCCCAGAACTTCCGCGGCCCCAGGTAGTTCTTCAGCATCTCCAGGACGAGGGCGCCCTTGGGGTAGATGTTGTTGGACCCGTCGGCGGCCACCGGCATCCGCCGCCGCGCGTCGATGGCCATGAATTGCCGGTATTCGTCCACGTAGTACTCGTCCTCGGCCCGCGCGCCCAGCTTCTGCTCCCAGTACTGACCCGGCATGAACTCGGCGAACCCCTCGTTCAGCCAGATGTGCGACCAGTCGGCCGTGGTCACGTAGTCGCCGAACCACTGGTGGGCCAGCTCGTGGGGGATCAGGATGTACTGGAACCACGGCCGGTCCTGGTAGTCGCGCGGCGCGGGGAGCCAGTCCACCAGCGTGGTGGCGCTCACGTTCTCCATCCCGCCGAAGAAGTCGGCCACGGTGGTCTGCGCGTACTTGCTCCACGGGTAGTCCACGCCCGTGAGCCGCGAGTACACCTCGATCATGTCGGGGGTGACGTGGAAGAGCGGCATCGCCCGCGCGCTGTCCTCGCGGTAGACGTAGTAGTCCACCGGCCGGCCGCGCCACGTGTCGTGCACCCTCACCAGCGGGGCCACGACCAGCGAGACCAGGTAGGTCGCGTTGGGCCGCTCCATCCGCCAGTGCTGGGTGCGGGTGCCGCCGGCGCCGCGGGTGTCGCTCACCAGCCGGCCGTTGCTGACCGCGGTGTAGCCGCCGGGGACGGTCGCCACCAGCTCCCAGGTGGCCTTGTCGTTGGGGAAGTCGTAGGTGGGGAACCACTTGTGGTTGTCCATCGCCTCGCCCTGGCTCCAGATCTGCCGCGGGCGGTGCTGCCTCCCCTCGGGCTCGATGAAGGTGAGCCCCTCGCCGTTCCGCACCTTCCCGTCGTAGGCGATGGTGAAGCGCACCGTATCGCCCATCGCCGCCGCCCGCGCGGGGAAGACGACGATGCTGTCGCCGTGCTCCGAGTGCCGCAGCGCCGTCCCGGTGGACGAGGTGACGGAGGTGGGCCGCAGCAGGTGCCCCATGTCCAGCACCACCGAGTCCAGCCCCGCGCGCCGCGAGACGAGGGTCGTCGCCACCCGCCCGCGGAACGAGGTCGAGTCCCAGTCGAAGTCGCGCACCTCGATGCGCTGGTGCACCAGGTCGTAGTCGTGCGTGCGGTCGTACGCGCCGCCGGCCACGCGCTCGCGGTTGGTCTGCGCGCGGGTGGACTGCTGCGCGGCGGCCGGCGCCGCGGCGGCCAGGGCGAGCGCGACGACCGCCCGAAGCGGCGCGACTCGATGGAAGGTTCGGCTCACGATGAGGATCTCCGGGAGATCGGGGGAACGGTTGATCCGGAAGCGTAGAGTGAGACGGGCAATGCGGCAAGCCGGTTGGACCCGGGGCGAATGAATTCCCTGCAACAACCACACGAAGTCCGCCTGCGCGGACTACCGGCTCGCGTTCGAGCCGCAGCCCGGGTGCGCGGAGGATCCTTCCGTCCGACGGCTGTTCAGCCTCGCGCGATTCGCGAGCTTGCTGCGGGGCTTCAGCCGCCGGTCGTGCGCCGTGAAATCGGACCCTTTAGGGAATGATTGGCGCAGTTTCGTCCCGGAGTTCCCTATAGGGTCCGATCCGTACTGCGTCAGCGGCCGCCGCGCCGATCGGCGGATTGCAGCCACGCCGCCATCAGTTCGGCCCGGCGCATGACCAGATCCCGAAGCTGGTCGAGCACCGGACCGTGCCCGTGCGCGGCCGCCACGCCGTTCAGTACGGCGTCCAACTCGCCGCGGGCGCGCTCCACCAGGTCGTGGCCGAAGCGAGCGACGGCCGGGCCGCGCATCCCGAGCGAGCGGGCGAACTTGTCGAGCGCGACCGGATGAAGCCCCTCCGCCGTCTTCTGCCCGCCCAGGTCGAGCGCGAAGTGCCGGTCGATCTGCGGATATGCCTCGGTCGAGACCACGTCGTAGATCGGCGCGAGGCGCAATCCTTCAGGAGAATAGAGCAGCGACAGATTCTTGGCGTGCGCGTCGTTGTTCCCCACCAGGACGTTGAACAGCGCCCAGCGGGCCACCGTCTCGAGGTCCCGCAGCGGATCCACGCTGTGGCGCCGGATCACCACCGCGATCTCTCCGTATCCCGGTCCCCCGCGCGCCTGGTACTTCTGCGCCGAACGGTGGCCGGTTGCCTGGCAGAGGTCCTCCTGGTGCAGGCGGCGCAGCGCGCCACCCTCGTCCTCCTCGCGATCGTACCGGCGGCTCTCGAACAGCAGGCGCTCGCCGCCGATCGCCTGCGACTCCGCCCCCTGGAACCCGCAGGCGCGCAGCAGCCGCATGCAGGCCAGCTCGTTCAGCACCAGCCCGGGGTACATCGATTTCGCCCGCTTGACGATCACGTTGCTCGGCGAGCCGTGCAGCGGAAGCTCCAGCCGATCATCCCTGCGGCGAAATACCATCTTCTGCTGCACGCCGCTCATGGAAAGGCGCTGGGCAACGATCATGTCCGTGGCCGCCGCGCCGTATTCGCGGCCGAACAGCGCGGCCACCTCCGCCTCCGAAAGCAGGCGGTAGGCGGGCTCAGCCGGCGGCACCACGCCCGTTGGCCAGAGGGAGACGGCACCCGCGCATTCACCCCCCACCATCCCCAGCAGCCCCGGCACGTCTCCGGCGGAGAACTGCCGCGCCTGGGCGATCAGGTCGCGCCCCTCGCCCTCCGGAAGCAGGTTTTCGAAGAACGCCATCGCCGCGTCGTGGCCGTACGGATCCGGGCGCACGGGTAGACGCACCGACAGCCGATACGTTTCCGGCTCGTCGAGCGCCCGTTCGCGATACTGAAAGGCCAGGAGTCCGCCCTCGGTCTGCGTGATGCTCCCGACCGGCGCGCCGTGGAGATAGACGTCGAGCACGTCAGCCTCGCCGCGCCGCGCGCCCGCGCCGGCGGAGCACCACGTCGTAGCCGAGCAACTGCAGCAGGTCGAGCAGAGTGGCGACGCGCACGTTCCGCTTGCCACCCTCCAACTCAACCAGCAGCCTGCGCCCCACTCCAAAGCGATCGGCTGCCTCGTCGAGCGTCAGGTCTTCCTCCTGCCTGCGCTGCCGGACCGCTCGTGCCAGGTCATCGAGGCTTTCGACGGCAAACTCTTCCTCGGTCATCACCCCCGCCTCCTGGATAGTTCCCTAAAGGGTACTTCTACCCGTTTCTCCATAATAGTTCCCTATAGGGTCCGAACACCACCTTCAGGGGAGATCGGACCCTGTAGGGAACGATCCCCCTGTTGGTCGACGTTCGTTCCCCAAGGGGGTTCGCGCTCCGTTCCTGGGCACCCCGCCACGATCTGGTGCGCCACCAGCGCCCGTCCTGATCCGCCGGTATTCAACATCACCCACCCGATCCGTGCCCGCCGCAATCCACAAGGTTTTCGCGCGTAAACACATAGCGGCGTCCACGGCGTGATCGGCTGGCTTCCGGGCCGCCTCCGGTTTGTTTCTTGCGGCGAATCCGGGCACATCACCCAGGCAAGGAAATCGGAACTCCGCGGGAGCGTGCGTGGCGTGACCCTCCGCGCCGCGCGTGTTTCGCGCCGGAAGAGATCATGCACGGGTGCAAAGCGCGGGGCTGCCCCGGCTCCGCATCAAACCCCCAGGAGAGGACGTGCCCAGATGCGAAGGCTCCCCACACTCCTCGCGGCCGGCGCGGCGCTGCTGCTGGCCGGCTGCGGCGACCAGTCCACCGGCCCGCGCCAGGCTCCGCGCGACACCGGCGCGCCGGTGACGAAGCTGGACCCGGTGTTCGCCCGCGCCGCCGGCGAGTTCCACGTTCCCGCCGACCTGCTGAAGTCGGTGGGCTACGTGGAAACGCGCTGGCAGATGGTGAGCGGCCGCGAGGAGTTTGCCGGCCAGGCGCCCGCGTTCGGCGTGATGGCGCTGCGCGGCGCGGCGCTGGACCGCGGCGCCCGGCTGGCCGGCGTCACCGCCGACCAGGCCCGCACCCGCCCCGAGGCCAACATCCGCGCCGCCGCCGCGCTCCTTTCGGCGTACGCGGACGAGCTCGGCGTCGACCGCAACGACCTGAACGCGTGGGGCCCCGCGGTGGCGCGCTACAGCGGGATCGCCGACCAGGGCGCGCAGAGCGTCTACGTGCACAACGACGTGTACGGCGTGCTGAGCCGCGGCGCCATCGCCCGCACGCCGGGCGGCGACGTGATCGCCAGCATCGCCGCGCGGCCGGGGGTGCGCGCCGCGCGGGTGCCCGCCCCGCCGCGCATGACCGCGGGGCCGGACTACGCGGCGTCGGTCTGGCGCCCGTCGCCCAACTACAACGCGCGGCCCACCGGCACCATCGGGCAGGTGGGGATGGTGATCATCCACGACTGCGAGGGGAGCTACACCAGCTGCTGGAGCTGGCTGATCGACTCGGCGGCGCAGGCCAGCGCGCACTACGTGGTGAAGGAGGACGGGACCGAGATCAGCCAGCTGGTGCGCGAGAGCGACCGGGCCTGGCACATCGCCGCCACCTACGACTGCACGCTGAACAGCAACGTGGACTGCTGGCGCAACGGCTACAGCAGCAACCACTTCACCGTGGGAATCGAGCACGGCGGCTTTGCCAGCCAGACCAGCTGGCCCGTGTCGCAGATCGACGCCAGCGCCAGGCTCAGCTGCGACATCAGCCAGGCGTACGCCATCCCGCGCGACCGCTACCACTTCGTGGGCCACGGCCAGCTGCAGCCCTCCAACCGCACCGACCCCGGCCCCAACTGGCCGTGGACCGACTACCTGAACCGCATCAACAGCTACTGCGGCTCGTCCACGCTCATCGTGGACAGCAACAACAGCAACAACGACACGTCGCAGGGCTACATCTCGGTTTCGGCCAACTGGACCTCGTCGTCGTCCACGGCCGGCTACTACGGGAGCGGCTACTACTTCGCCAACACCGCCGCGATCAGCGACGGCGCCACCTTCTACTTCTACCTCCCGGCCGCCGCCACCAGGACGATCGACGCGTGGTGGACGGCGGGGACCAACCGCTCGGCCACGGCGCCGTTCATCGCCTACAACGCGTCGGGCACGCAGCTGGGCACGGTGAGCGTGAACCAGCAGGTGAACGGCGGCCAGTGGAACACCATCGGCACCTTCAACTTCACCGCCGGGTGGAACAAGGTGGTGCTGAGCCGCTGGACCACCACCGGCTACGTGGTGATCGCCGACGCCATCCGCGTGCGGTAAACGCGGACTCGCTGTAAATCTCACGCGGAGGTCGCGGGGTAGATGGTGCCCCGCGGCCTCTCGCGCGCTCGGCCGGCACCGCACACCGGCGGCTGAAGCCGCAGCAACCACAACGGAAAGCCTCGCAAACTGCGCGAGGCTTCAACTGCATTCGGGGAGACGGATGAGGATCGCTCCGGCAAGTCTGCTGCTGATCGCGATGACGACCGCCGCTTGTGGGGATCGCGGCGCGTCGAGCGATGGATCGAACGTGAGGAAATCCGGGCCGGCGACGACGACCTCGACTAGGAGCGCGGACACGCTGTCGCTGGCGGAGCGGCGGGCGACGGGGGGGCGGATCGTGTTCGTGTCGGAGCGGAGCGGGGCGCCGCAAGTCTACACCATCGCGCCGGCGGGCGAGGGCGAGCGGCGGCTGGCGACGGGGCCGGGGGCCGGGTTCCCCGCCGCGCTCTCGCCGGACGGGCGCACCCTGGCCGCCGTGGCCGTGCGCGAGCAGGGCGGCGACCACGGCGAGCAACTGGTGGTGGTGCCGCTGGACGGCGGCGCGGCGCACCCGCTGGGGCCGGCCAGCTCGCGCGCCCGGTCGCCCAGCTGGTCGCCCGACGGGCGCTGGCTGGTGTTCGAGAGCGACCGCGAGAGCTTCCGCGACCTGTACCGCATCAACCTGGACGGGTCGGGGCTGCGCCGGCTGACGGAGAACCGCGAGGGGAACTTCGATCCGGCCGTTTCGCCCGACGGCCGGCGGATCGCGTTCGTGTCGAGCCGCGACGGCGACTCGGAGGTGTACGTGATGAACGCGGACGGGAGCGCCCAGCGGCGGCTGACCGCGTTCTACCGCGACGACATGAAGCCCGGCTGGTCGCCGGACGGGCGCACGATCTCGTTCATCAGCAACCGCCTGGGGGCCGACCGCGTCTTCCTGGTGGGCGCGGATGGTACCAACCTGCGCAGGCTGAACGCGGCCGACACCACGCGCACCGGGCAGGAGGCCGACATCGCCTGGTCGCCGGACGGGTCGCGCATCGCGTACACGCTGCAGGTGGCGCCGGGCGCATCGCGCATCCGCATCGTGGACGTGCGCACGGGCAAGGCGCTCGAGGTCGCCGGGGGGGAGGGCGCGTCGCAGCCCGCCTGGTCGCCCGACGGCCGGCTGCTCGCCTTCACCGCCGGCACCGCGGCCGACGCCGACCTGTGGATCGCCCGCGCGGACGGCACCGCGCCTACGCGCATCACCCGCGCGCCCGGCGCGGACTGGCTGCCGCGGTGGGGGCAGTAATTCGAGAATCCGCAGACAAAATCCGCATAAAGAAGGTTCATCGCAGGTTTCGTTGCAGCAGGTCTCCTCCCCGCTTCGCACCGACCCCGTCGGCGAGTGGCTGCAGGGGGCGCTCGCGCTGAGTATCGAAATTTTTTTGCGCACACCCCTCCGACCCCGCGGCCGTCTCGGAAGGCCCGGCTCTCTCAACGGATCGATCAGGGGATCACGAGGCGAGTCCGGCCGTCGTGCACGTCCCGCGCATCGATGGCGGGATGGCGATCGTTCGCCGTATCCACGCAGGCTGCGCAGACGCACGGAGGACCGGGAAGGCTCGATTCCCCCTGATGACGCAGTGGACGAAGCCTTCAGGCGCAGGCGACGGGTGGACGACGGAGGCGGGTGTTCCTGGGCGAAATTTCGATACTCCGCGTGATCGTCCACGCCGTCAATTCCGCGATTTCGACAGGTGAGCCCTTGAGCCATCCTTGACAAAAATAATTGTCAAGGCTATCCTCTCCTCATGCTCGATATCCAGGTGATCGATGATCCGGCGGCGGCGACGGTGGCCCTGGAGCCGGTGCGAAGCCGGCTCCTCTCCGAACTGGCCACGCCCGCCTCGGCGGCGACGCTGGCCACGCGCGTGGGCCTGGCCCGGCAGAAGGTCAACTACCATCTGCACGCGCTGGAGGCGCACGGGCTGGTGCGGCTGGCCGGGGAACGCAAGTGGGGCGGGCTGACGGAACGCCTGCTCGTGGCGACGGCCGCGTCCTACGTCGTTTCGCCGAGCGCCCTGGGCCCGGTCGCCGTCGATCCGGATCGGGAAGTCGATCGGCTGTCCGCGAGCTATCTCATCGCCCTGGGCGCCCGGGTTGTCCGCGAGGTGGGCGATCTCGTCCGCCGCGCGAGCGAGTCGGGCAAGCGCCTGGCGACCCTGGCGGTGGATACCGAGGTTCGCTTCCGCTCGCCGACGGACCGGGCGGCTTTCAGCCACGAGCTCGCCGAGGCCATCGCGAAACTCGTTTCGAAATATCACGACGAATCCGCCCCCGGCGGCCGCGCGCATCGCCTGGTGGTCGTAGCGCACCCCCTGCCACAGCAGTCCGAGCCTGAGGAGCCATCATGAGCGTGAAGGAAGAAGCCCCCGGACGCCGTTCGGTCCAGATCGAAGTCGAAGTCCCCGGCACGCCGGAGGAAGTGTGGCAGGCCATCGCCACCGGGCCGGGCATCTCATCCTGGTTCGTGCCGGCGGAGGTGGAGGAGCGCGACGGGAAGCCCGTCGCAACGACGCTGACCTTCGGCCCGGGGATGGAGGCGCGCTCCGCGGTGACCGCCTGGGATCCCCCGCGGAGGTTCGCCAAGGAGTTCGACGGCTGGATGCCTGGCTCGCCTTCCATCGCGGAGGAGTGGAGCGTCGAGGCGCGCGCGGGAGGCGTCTGCATCGTCCGCATCGTCCACAGCCTTTTCGCCAGCACGGACGATTGGGACGACCAGCTGGAAGCCGGCCAGGCCGCATGGCCTGCCTTCCTGCGCACCCTGCAGCTCTATCTCACCCACTTCCGCGGCCGGCGCGCCTCGCTGATGCAGGTGACGGCTCCGGTCGCGGGTACGGAAGCGGAGGCCTGGGAAACGCTGACCGCCGCAATGGGCGTGAAAGGCCTGAGCGTCGGGGAGCGTTGGACGACGCCGGCGGGTGTCGCCCCGCTCGGCGGCGTGGTGGAGTACTTCACCCGGGATCCGTACGACGCCCTGCTGAGAGTCGACCAGCCGGGACCAGGGATCACCGCCCTGGGCGCCTTCACCGCTCCCGGTGGCCCGGTCATGGTGGCGATGAACTTCTACCTCTACGGCGAGCAGGCGGCCGCGACCGTGGCCCGTGAGACGCCGCTGTGGGAGGCGTGGCTCCAGGAACTCTTCCCCCGGGCCGACGGAACGGAGAACGAATGAGAACGCTCAAGATCATCGAGCACATCTCGCTGGACGGCGTGATCCAGCACTCCGCCGATGGCGGCGACTTCCCCTACAGCGACTGGAGCGCGCCCTATCGGACTCCCGCCGGCCGGGACGCGGTCATGGCCGCGCATGGCGAGCGCTTCGATCTGCTGCTGGGCCGTCGCACCTACGACATCTGGTCGGGCTACTGGCCCAAGGCGCCGAGCAATCCGTTGGCGGACCGCCTGAACGCGGCAACCAAGTACGTCGCCACCCACCGGCCGGAGAGCCTTGAATGGGGCCCGTTCGAGGGCGTTGGACCGGACCTCGTCGACGGCGTTCGCCGCATCAAGTCGCAGGACGGCCCGGGCCTGGTCGTCTCGGGGAGCTCCACGCTGACCTCGACGCTGCTCGAACACGGGCTCGCGGATGAAGCCGTGCTGATCGTCTATCCGGTTCTGCTGGGGACGGGGAAGCGCTTCTTTGCGGAGGGAACCCCGGCACGCGCATTCGAGTTCGCCGGCACGACCGCCACGCCGTCCGGCGTCCTCCTCAACACGTACAGGGTCACGGGAGCCTTGCAGGCCGGATGACGGTGCGTCCGGCTCTCCGGCCACGCGCGCCTCGATCCGCTCCGTCACGACGGCGCGGTGCCGGTCGACGAAGGTGGTCGGGTCAAAATCTCCAACCAGGGCGGAGCCTGCCAAGGCGATGGAGACGCTCCGCCCGGCACGCGGGACAGCCTGGAAGCGAACCACACGAAATCCGCCTGCGCGCACTACCGGCTCCGGTTCGGCGGCGATGCGCGGAGGCGGGCTCCGTGCCGGGAGCGGTTGAAGCCTCGCGCGGTTTGCGAGGCTTTCGTCGTCGTCGCCGCGGCTTCAGCCGCCGGCCGCGAGTGACGCGGCGCCGTCCCCGGTCGTCCACTCCGCGGCGCATCCGTGGCGGTGGGGTTGGCGGATGTGCATCGTGCCGTTAGACTTGCGGCTCCCCACACCCCTCGCCGTCCCGCTCGGTTTCCTCCTCATCCCAACCGCCCGGAGCCCGTCGTGTCCGGAGACATCCCCGAGTTCATCGCGCGCAAGCTGCGCTCCGGCGAAGACATCGCCGTGCGCATGCAGAAGCCCGAGTGGTTCACCCGCGGCAACCGCGAGTTGCTGGACGGCATCATCAAGGAGGCCGTCAACTACCTGCGCGGCCGCGCCGTCACCGCCGGCCTGCAGCGCCTGGACGCGCTGGCCACGGCCGAGGGCGCGCTCGCCTCGGTGCGCCTGGCCACCTCGCCCGGCACGCGCACGCAGCTGGAGACGGTGTTCATCTGCCTGCGCGCCGCGCGCACCGGCCGCGGGTTCCCCAGCAGCCTCCGCGTGCGCAACTAGCCCGCCCCGCCCCACCCGTCGCGCTCGACGTCCGCGGTGTGCTCGCCCAGCGCCGGCGCGGGGTGCCGCACCCCCGCCGGCGTCCGCTCGAAGCGCAGCGGGCACGGCACCGTCTGCACCGCGCCGTACGTCTCGCCATGGATCGGCCAGGTGCCGCCGCGCTCGGTCAGCACGGGATCGCGCAGCGCCTCGCCCACCGTCTGCACCGGCGCGCAGGGGACGCCGGCCGCCTCCAGCCGCTCCAGCCACTCCCCCGCCGTCCGTCCGCGAAAGATCACCGCCAGCGCATCCACCACCTCGGCGCGATTCTCCACGCGGCCGGGGTTGGTGGCGAAGCGCGCGTCCGCCCGCAGCGCGTCCGCGCCGATCGCCTCGCACAGGCGCCGCCACTGCGCGTCGTTGCCCACCGCCACCACCAACGGCCGGTCCGCCGCGTCGAAGGTCTGGTAGGGGACGATGGTGACGTGCGCGTTCCCCCAGCGCGCGGGCTCGCGGCCGGTGACCAGCGTGGCCTGGGGGACGTTGACCAGCCCGGCCAGCGCGCTGTCGAACAGGCTCACTTCCACGCGCTGCCCCCGCCCGCTCGTCTCCCGCTCGCGCAGCGCGGCCAGGATGGCGATCGCCGCGTTCTGCCCCGTCAGCACGTCCACCACCGCCACGCCCACCTTCACCGGCGCGCCCCGGGGCTCGCCGGTGATGGACATCCACCCCGCGCGCGCCTGCACCGCGAAGTCGTAGCCCGGCCGCCCCGCCTGGGGCCCGTCGCTGCCGAAGCCGCTGATGGTGCACCACACCAGCCGCGGGTTGTCGGCGGACAGGTCGCCCCACCCCAATCCTTCGCGCTCCAGCGTACCCGGCGCGAAGTTCTCCACCACCACGTCGGCGTCCGCGGCAAGACGGCGGACGAGCGCCTTCCCGTCCTCGGACTTGAGATCCGCCGCCACCGAGCGCTTGTTGCGGTTCACGCTCAGGTAGTAGGCCGATTCGCGCCCGGCCGGACCTTCGGCCCACGGGGGGCCCCAGGTGCGCGTTTCGTCGCCGGTGCCGGGGCGCTCGACCTTTACCACGTCGGCGCCCAGGTCGCCCAGGATCATGGTGCAGAGCGGGCCGGCCAGCACGCGGCTCAGGTCCAGCACGCGCAGGCCGGCAAGGGGGCCGTGGGGCAAGGTGGTGGCTCGGCGAATCGGGTGTGTCGGGGCGATGGGGATCGAGGGCGGGAGGATAGCGGTCGTGCGGCGCGCGGGCGAGGCCCTCTCCCTGGCGTCCAGGCGCGGTTGCGTCGCGTCCTGAACGCCTGTCCCTCCCCCGAACTGCAGGGGAGGGACGGTCTGCGCGCCCTGCGGCCCACCGTCGAACCGACGGTCGGCGTGGCCGGGGATCCGCACGGAAACCTGTTGCGGCACACAGCTCTCCCCCTCCCCCAAGGTAGTTTTTTGGGGAGGGGGCCGGGGGGCGGGCCGGGGGGAGAGGGCCCGCCGCGGCCGCGCCCGGCTTGGGCCGATCCACGCGTGCGTTTGCGCTCCGGGTAGGCAGGAGACTTGCTGTCTGCTAGATTGGCCGCCCTTTGTGCAACACGACTCGGAACGACGGACCGGACACCAGCATGGCTTCGTTCAACGACCTCGGGCTCCGCGAGCCTCTCTTGATGGCGCTCGAGGAGGAGGGGATCGAGCACCCCACCGCGCTCCAGCAGGCCGCCATCCCCGTCCTGCGCCGCGAGGGGAACCTGGTGGCGCGCGCATCCAGCGGCAGCGGCAAGACGCTGGCGTACGCGCTGGGCGTGCTGGACCGCATCGAGCCGCGCGCCGCGGGTGACGACGGCGAAGGTGAAGGCGAAGAGGCGGCCGGCGCCGATGACGCGCCCGGCACGCGGGTGCTGATCCTGGTGGCCACGCCCGAGCAGGCCGAGCAGACGGCGCTGTCGCTGGTGCCGCTGGCGTCGGCCGCCGAGCTGGCGCTCACGGGGCTGGGCAGCGGCTGGGGCACGCCGCCCGCGCAGGCCGACGTGGTGGTCGCCACCCCGCAGCAGGTGATGGACTCGGTGCGCACCTCGGGCGTCAAGCTCGAGGCGGTGGAGGCGGTGGTGATCGACGGCGCCAGCGATATCGAGTCGCTGGGCGGGTTCGAGCAGCTCGAATCGCTGTTCGACAACGTCCCCCGCACCGCGCAGCGCGTGATCGTCACCTCCACCACCACCCCCGCGGTGCAGGACCTGGTGGACCGCCGGGTCAAGCGCGCCATCCGCTACCCCACGCAGGCCGCCTCGCCCGACCCCCGCGCCGAGCCCGAGCCGATGACCGGCATGGTGGGCTACGTGCCGGTGAGCGAGCGCGAGAAGGTGGACGTGGTCGCGCGGCTGCTGGGCGGCGAGCGCGACGGCGAGGCGCCGCCGCTGCTGGTGTGCCGCACCGACGAGCGCGCGGCGCAGGTGGCCGAGGCGCTCAGCCTGCGCGGCTTCGCCATCGGCGACCCCGAGGACGACGAGGCCGACGTGATCATCGTGGGCACCGACGAGGCCGCGGCCGGCGCGGCGGGGACGGTGATCTCGTTCGACGTGCCCGGCGACGAGGCCAGCCTCAAGGCGCGGCATGGCGCCGGCGAGCACACCGGCTTCGTGCTGGTGCAGCCGCGCGAGCTGCAGCACCTGCGCGAGATCGCCGAGCGCGCGCGGCTGGAGGCGCGCCCCGCCGGCATCACCGGCGATTCACCGGCCGTGAGCGACGAGCTGCGCCGCTTCCGCCAGGAGATCCGCCGCGCGCTGCGCGAGGAAGACCTGGGCGCGCAGATGCTGGTGCTGGAGCCGCTCTTCGAAGACCACACCGCCGCCGAGGTGGCCGCCGCGCTCGGCGCCCTGCTGCGCAAGCGCCCGCCCGCGCCGGCCCAGGAGAGCGCGGGCGCCACGCCGTCCACGTCCACGCGCACGGTGAGCGCGCAGCGGCCCGCGTCGCGCGAGAGCACGGCGGGCGGCGCGCCGGCGGCGTTCGCCAAGCTGTTCGTGAGCGTGGGCCAGCGCGACGGCATCCGCGCGGGCGACCTGGTGGGCGCCATCGCGGGCGAGGCCGACATCCCCGGCAGCGCGGTGGGGAAGATCGACATCCGCGACACCTTCTCGATCGTGGAGGTGCCGGCCGACGTGGCGCAGAAGGTGATCGACAGCGTGAACGGCACCACCATGAAGGGCCGCAGCATGCGCGTCGATTACGACCGCGGCGGCGACCGGGCGCGTCCCGGCGGCGCGGGCGGCGCCCGCGGCGGGCCGCGCAGCTTCGGCACGCGCGGGCCCGGGGGTGGATCGCGCGGCGGACCGGGTGGCGGGCCGCGGGGCGGGCCGGGCGGGTCGCGCGGCGGACCGGGCGGCGGTTCGCGCGGGCCCGGCGGCCCGCGCCGCACCATCCGCCGTCCCCCGCGCGACGAATAGGCGCCGGGGGCGGGATGGTCGACATCGAGGAGGGCGCGGGGGAGAATCTCCCTCGCGCCCTCCTCGATTCTACCTGCGGACACACCACCTCAGTGCTGCGGGCAGGTGCAGCGGCCGAAGCAGGTGATCCCCTGGTGCCGCCGCACATGTACCGGCCTGCGCACGTACGGCAGGCATCCGCGCACTACGCGGCGCAGCCGCACGTTACGTCGCAGGTGCAGCCGAAGCGCGTGATGCGACAGGTGGGCCCGACGCAGGTCGGCTCCAGCGTCGTGGCGTACGCGTTCACCGTGCCCGGCTCGTCGGCGTGGGGCTCCAGGGCGAACGAGTCCACCACCAGCGCCTCGGGGTCGAGTGAGATCTTCTTCATGGCCGTTGCTCCCGTTCGATGTGGTTGCGGGTCGGACGCGCCGCCGCGGTGACGGCGCCACCCGTACGGTGCACGTGGACGGGAACGCGCGCCCCGGATCGGGAACGAGCGCAAGCGGTTGTGGAATGGAGAAGCGTTCGGCGGGCGTGAGGAGGGGGTTCGGCGGGAGGGTGTGGGACGAACCGTGGCGGCCCGATCAGCGACCGGCGCGCAAACCGTCCTCGCGGGGAGACGCGCCGCATGGAACAGGCAGGCGCCACGCCGGCATCGTCACGCGGACGAAAACGGAGGAGAACCGATGAACGGAGACCCGCGGTGGATTTTCCGTTCCTCCGGTCTTCTCCGCTGCTCCATGGCCGTGTGACCCTTTGCGGTTCTGGCAGCCGGTACGAAGACGGCCGCGCGGGAGATCGCTCTCCCGCGCGGCCGTCTTCGTACCGCGATCCCCGTCAGGGAATCAGCGGCCCAGGTCCTCTTCGGCCTTGCCGAAGGTGTCCTGGATCTTCCCCTTCAGACGGTCGAGCTTGCCCTCGGTCTGAAGGCTCTCGTCGCCCGTCAGGCCGCCCACGGCGTCCTTGACGCGGCCCTTCAGGTCGTTGCCCTGGCCTTCCAGCTGGTGGTCCAGGCCATCGTTCACCATGTCGCGGTCCGGCATCGTTCCCTCCCTGGTCGCAGGTGCCCCTCCGCATTCCCGCCCGGAGGGTCCGCGAAGGTTGTGCAAGGGCTGTACCGGAACCCGCGGCCGAACGTCCATTATCTCCTGAAACCACAAACACTTACATGCGTCACGCCGCCGCGGCGGCCGCGGGCTCGTGGATGCCGTCCAGCCGCAGCGCGCCGGGGGTGAGCGGGTGCGCCTTCAGCAACTGGGCGTAGTAGACCAGGTTGCGCGCCAGGTTCTGCGCCATGCTGGGGCACGCCGGGTTGCGCCGCCGCTTGCCGGCATCGTCCGCGGGCGGAAAGCCCACCTCGCCCACCCAGTAGGCGGCGCACTCGGGCGGCAGGGTGAAACCCATCCAGGTCAGCACCATCATGATGCTTCCCATGGTGGCCAGCGCGCCGTCCTCGCTCCCGGTGATCACGATCCCGGCGACCTTGTTGTAGAGCGCGCTGCGGCCCGACGCGTGGTACTCCTCGTCCAGCGCGTCCAGGCGCTCGATGGCGCGCTGCATCAGGCTCGAGCGCCCGCCCCACCAGATCGGCGTGGCGAAGATCACCACGTCGGCCGCCTTCAGCTTCGCCACGATCCCGGGCCAGTCGTCGTCCTCGCTCTCCCGATAGCCCAGCCCCACGGGAAGGATGGCGTCGGCCAGGCGCACCACGTCGGCCTCGATCGCGGTGTGCCCGCGCATGGCGTCGAGCACCAGGTCGGTCAGCTCGGCGGTGTTGGAGGGGTCGGGGGCGTGCTTCAGCGATCCGTTCAGCACCAGCACGCGCAGGGGCTCGCTCCCCGGCATGCTGCAGGGCAGACTGGGCTTGGGCTTGTACATGGTCGGTCCGGTCGGCGGGAGGTGAGTCGAAGGAGGTAGCTCCAGCACGCCGGTTGGAGAACGATCGCCCGCCCGTGGTTACAACCGCTGGACAGATTGCAAGTTTGCCGGCGGCATGTGTTTACACCATCTCCGCACCACACTGGTGCAGCGCGCACCACACCGGTTCACGCACGTCCGCGGACGGAACATCAGAAGCCGTTGCCAGGATTCACCTTGCGTTGGCCGGAAGGGGGCCGCGAAGGTGGCGCCGTCCTTGCCCCACCAGGCGGTTGGCGACCCTCGTCTCGCTGCTCCTGCCCGGCCATCCCCCGGCCGGACGTGATCCACTCACCTGGCACAACCAAGGAGACCCATGCCCCGCATCCACGTAGCGGCGCTCGCCGTGTTGGCGCTGGCCACCGCCGCCTGCGCCGACTCGGGCGTCACCGGCGCCGCCCCCGACCGCACCCCCGCCGCGGCGGCCCCCGCGCGCGCCCCCGAGCAGGTGATGCCCGGCGAGGTGCTGGTCAAGTTCAAGCCCGGCGCCGACTTCACCCGCGTGAGCGCCGCGCACGGGCTGCGCCTGAGCCGCAGCGGGTACCGGAGCGCGTTCGAGGTGCTGAGCGTGCCGGTGGGGAACGAGCGCGCCGCCGCGGCCGAGCTGGCCGCCGACCCGCGGGTGGAGTGGGCCGAGCCCAACTACCTGCGCCAGCCCACCGCCATCAACCCCAACCTGTGGGCGTTCTTCAACCCCGGCGGGCTGAACATGAAGTTCACCTCCGGCGGCAGCAAAGGTCAGCCGATCGGCGCCAGCAACGCGTCGATCCTCGACGCCGACATGGACAACATCGAGGGCTACGCCACGGGCGGCGCCGACGTGGTGATCGGCTCCATCGACACCGGCGTGAACCTGTCGCACCCGGAGTTCACCGGCCGCCTGATCGCCGGCCAGGACTGGTACAACAACGACGCCAACCCCGAAGACGACGACGGCCACGGCTCGCACACCACGGGCACCATGGCGGGCACCACCGTGGGCGTGGCGGGGGTGTCGGGCGCGGCGCCGCACGTGAAGGTGTACGTGCAGAAGGTGTGCGGGCGGCGCGGCTGCCCCACCAGCGCCATCGTGAGCGCCATCCGCGCGGCCGCCGACTATCCGAACCTGGTGGCCATGAACCTGTCGCTGGGCGGCAGCAGCGAGAGCCAGGCCGAACAGGACGCCATCGCCTACGCCACCGGCAAGAACGTGCTGGTGATCGCCAGCGCGGGGAACGCGGGCACCGGCACGGTGGAGTGCCCCGCCTGCGACCCCAACTCGATCTCGGTGTCGGCCACCACCTGGCGTGACGTGCTGGCCTCGTACAGCAGCTTCGGCCCGGGGCTCGACATCAGCGCGCCGGGCGGGCTGTGCTACAGCAACACCACCGCCGAGGGGTGCATCTACAGCGCCTACAAGGGTGGCGGGTACGCCTGGCTGCAGGGCACCTCGATGGCCGCCCCGCAGGTGACCGGCACGGCGGCGATCGTGGCCAGCGTGACGGGGCTGCGCGGCTCGGCGCTGCGCACCCGCATCCTCTCCACGGCCGACGACCTGGGCGCCGCGGGCACCGACAACACCTTCGGCGCAGGCCGGGTGAACGCCTACCGCGCCGTCACCGGCAGCACGCTCGCCGCCGGGTTGTAATCCGATCGCTGGAACGCCCGAACACACGCGTGCGCCGGCTCCTTCTCCAGGAGCCGGCGCACGCTCGTTTCCACACATCCCAAACAGCGGGTCACACGGAGCAGAGGAGGAGAACGGAGGAAACGGAGAACGGCAACCGCAACCGCAACTGCATTGGCTCTCACGGAGGGACGGAGGGACGGAAAAGCCTCCGCACTTCCGCGTTTCCTTCGCCGTTTCCGTGTTTCCTTCGCCGTTTCCGTGTTTCCTTCGCCGTTTCCGTGTTTCCTTCGCCGTTTCCGTGTTTCCGTTCCTCCGTGAGAGCCTCCCCGCAGTTCGCGGTTCTCCGCTGCTCCGTTGCCCTCCGCTGCTCCGTGTGACCCGCCGTTGCCGTTGCTGTTCGAAAAAGCCGGAGGATCAGACCGCGGCCAGCATCTCGGCGCCGTGGAGGGCCGCGTGCTCGGGGAGCGCGTCCACCACCTTGCCGTCGAAGAGGTGGATGGTGCGGTCGGCGTACTCGGCGTAGCGGGGGTCGTGCGTCACCATCACGATGGTCGCCCCCTGCCCGTGCAGCTCGGAGAGCAGCTCCATCACCTGCCCGCCGTTGGCCGAGTCCAGGTTCCCCGTCGGCTCGTCGGCCAGCAGCACGCTCGGCCCGCCGGCGATGGCACGGGCCACGGCGACGCGCTGCTGCTGGCCGCCGGAAAGCTGGCTGGGATAGTGCTTCGTCCGGTGGCTCATCCCCACCTTCTCCAGCGCCTGCGCCACCCGCGCCCTGCGCTCGGACGAGGGCATGCCGCGGTAGGTGAGCGGCAGCTCCACGTTCTCGGCCACGCTCAGGTCGCCGATCAGGTTGAACGCCTGGAAGATGAAGCCGATCTCGCGGTTGCGGATCTCGGCGCGGCGGGTGGCGGCGAGGTCGCTCACGGGGGTGCCGTTCAGCACGTAGTCGCCGCCGCTGGGCGAGTCGAGCAGCCCCAGGATCGACAGCAGCGTGGTCTTGCCGCAGCCGGACGGCCCCGCGATCGACACGTACTCGCCGCGCAGGATGTCCAGGCTCACCCCGGCCAGCGCGTGCGTCTCCAGCTCCTCGGTCTCGAACACGCGGGTCACCTCCCGCATGTGGATCAGCGACTGGGTCGCGGTCATCGTCCGTTCTCCGTGGATGAAGGTGCGGCGCCGGCCCGCGCGGGCCGGCGCGGATTCGGGTCACTCGTAGCGCAGGGCGGTGTTCGGATCGACCCGGGTGGCGCGCACCGCCGGCACCAGGCACGCCGCCACGGTGGAGACCACCAGCACCGCGATGGTGGCCGCGTAGGTGAGCGGGTCCAGCGCATTCACCTGGAAGAGGATGAGCGTGAGCAGGCGCCCCAGCAGGTACGCCAGCCCCAGCCCCAGCACCAGGCCGATCGCCAGCTGGATCATCCCCGCGCGCATGATCAGCCGCACCACGTCGGCCGGCCTGGCGCCCAGCGCCATGCGCACGCCCATCTCGCGGGTGCGGCGGGCCACGTTGAACGCCATCACCCCGTAGAGGCCGACCGCGGCGAGGACGAGCGCGACCGCGCCCATGATCATGAACAGCGCGCCGAACACCCGGTAGAACCAGCTCTCCTCGTCGATCCGCTCCTGCAGCGTCTTCACGAAGTAGATCGGCAGGTCGGGGTCGAGGCCCGTCACCAGGTCGCGCACCGGCGTGGTCATCGCCCCCGGGGCCGAGCCGGTGCGGATGGTGACCGACATGTACCGCTGCGGCGACTGCGGGAAGGGGAGGTAGACCGTCTCGGGCTTCTTGTTCTCCAGCCCGTCGTTCCACATGTCGGGGACCACGCCGACGATCGTCCGCCACGGCTCGGTGCTCTTGCCGTCGCCCATCCGGAAGCGGCGCCCCACCGGGCTGCGGGTGCCGAAGTACTTCGTCGCGAAGGTGTGGCTCACGATCGCCACCGGCTCGCTGGCGCGCGTGTCGGCGCTGCTGAAGTCGCGCCCGTCCAGCCCCACGCGGAAGGTGCGGAAGTAGCCGGGATACGTGGTCACGTAGTGCGTCTCGGGATAGTCCGCGTCCCTGGCGTACGCCTTCCCCTCCACCGCGAACGACTGCGTCGGCGCGCCGAGGACGGGGAGCATCCCGGTAAGGGTGTAGCTCTCCACCCCGCGCACGTCGCCCAGCCGCTGGTACAGCTGGTCGAAGAAGCGCACCTGCGCCGCGCTGTCCCGGTAGACCGTCTCCGGCAGCGCCACCCGCGCGGTGAAGATGTTCTTCGTGGGAAATCCGTAGTCCGCCGTGCGCAGCCGGGTCACGCTCTTGATGGTCAGCCCCGCCGCGACGAGGAGGCCGACGGAGAGGGCGATCTCGAACACCACCAGCACGCGCGAGATCATCCCGCCCCGGAAGGAGCTCGATCCGCGCGACTCGTCCTTCAGCACCTCGTTCACGTTGGCCCCCGAGGCCCGGATCGCCGGGAGCACGCCGCTCACGAAGGTGGCGAACAGGGTGATGCCCAGGACGAAGAGGAGGATCGGCCCGTCGATCCTGATCACGATGAAGAAGGGGGGCTCGGTGCCGGCGATGGCGTCGTTGAACAGCTTCACGCCCACGAAGGCGAGCCCCGTTCCGATCACCGCCGCGACGGACGCCATCGCCAGCGGCTCGGTCAGGAACTGCATCACGATGCGCCCGCGGCTGGCGCCCATGGCGGTGCGGATCCCCACCTCCTTGGCCCGCATCGCCGCCTGCGACAGGAGGAGGTTGGCCACGTTGGCGCAGGCGATCAGCAGCACCAGGAACACCGCGAACAGCATGGTGCTGAGCAGCCCCACCGCCTCGGGGCCGATGTAGCTCCTGGTGTACGGCTCCACGTAGCCGGTGATGTCGCGGTTGCTCTCCGGGTACTGCGTGGCGAGGCGGCGGGCGATCCCCGCGATCTCCAGGTTGGCCCGGTCGATGGAGACGCCGGGCTTCATGCGGCCGAACACGTCCACCCAGTCGCCCTCGCCGCGCCTGGCGGGAAGCGCCTGGCGCAGCGGCACCCACAGCTTTTCGCTGGCGGGGAAGGCGAACCCCTGGGGCATCACCCCGACCACCTCGGCGGGCTCGCCGTTCACGCGGATGGTGCGGCCCACGATGCCCCGGTCGCCGCCGTAGCGGCTCTGCCAGATCTCGTAGCCGAGCACCACGATCGCCGGGGCGCCCGGCGCGTCCTCGCCCGGGCGGAAGGTGCGGCCCAGCAGCGGGCGCACGCGCAGCAACTCGAAGGCGTTGGCCGTCATCCAGGCTCCGTCGAAGCGCTCGGGCTTCTCGCTGCCGCTCACGGTGACGGTGCCGTTGTTGAACGCGCCCAGCCCCTCGAACGAGCGCTGCTGGGCGCGGTAGTCGTTGAAGTCGTGCAGGGAGACCGACATGCGCTCCTGGTCGCGCGCGGGGTTCGCGCGGCGGATGCTCACCACGCGCTCGCCGTGCTCGAACGGCAGGCCGCGCATCAGCGCGCCGTACACGATGCTGAACATCGTGGTGGTCAGGCCGATGCCCAGCGCCAGGGTGAGCACCGAGATCGCCGAGAACCCCGGGTTGTGGACCAGTTTCCGCGCGCCGTAGCGGAGGTCCTGGAGAAGGGACATGGATCCTGCTCCGTTGCCATGGAAGTACGGGGGGCGAGAAAAGAGATCCCCCCCGGTCCGGAAGGCGTGGCGGAAGGCGCCGCGCCGGAAGAAAGCGGGTTGCGCGGGCCCCTACGGCGGCGTTCGCGCCGAGGTTTCGTGAGCAGCTGGATTTTCGCCGTACGCGACCCGATACGGCCACGACGTGGCCGGCAACCGCGGCACCCGCGCGGCAACGCCCGCACCTTCCACCACCGGCCTGACGGCACCATCGACCTCAGAACCACCCGTCGCGGCGGCAGACGGTGTCGAGCCCGGTGCGCCGGATGATGGGCGGTACATCGGGCCGCCCGCGGCCCGATGTACCGCCGCAACCGCTTCCACGACCGGCGTCGGGCCGCTTCGACACGGGAGTTGCCTCCCGCCCCGGCACGACTCGTGTACTCTCCCGCCCTCGGAATCCACGCGGGCACACGGGCGAACGGAGGCGGATGGCGGCGGCGGCTCGGAAGGCGAACCAGGTGGCGCGCGAGGCGGCGCCGTGGGTGGAGGGGCTGGCGCGGGCGGGCTTCTTCTCGCGCGGGGTGGTGTACGTGCTGGTGGCGCTGCTGGCCGGGCGCGCCGCGTACGGGCACCGGCACCCGGCCGGCACCCGCGGCGCCATGCTCGAGATCTTCCGCCAGCCGTTCGGCCGGGTGCTGCTGCCGCTGCTGGCGGTGGGGTTCCTGGGCTTCGCCGTCTGGAGCCTGGTGCAGGGCGTGCTGGACCCCGAGCACAAGGGCACCGGCATCAAGGGCCTCGGCAAGCGCAGCACCTACCTGTTCACCGCCGTGGTCTACATCGGGCTGGCGGCCACGGCGGCGCGGCTGGCGTTCTACGGCTGGGCGCAGCGCGACCAGGAGAGCGCCGGCCGCTTCACCGCGCCGGTGATGGAGCACCCGCTGGGCCGCTGGGTGGTGATGGGGGTGGGCGCCTGGATGTTCGTCTACGGCCTGTGGCTCCTCTACCGCTCCGTGGCGAAGGAGCCGGAGAAGATGCTCGACGTCTCGTCCCTGCGGCCCGAGACGCAGAAGGCGTTCAAGCTGGCCGGCCGCGTGGGCATCGCCGCGCGCGCGGTGGTGTTCGGCGTGCTGGGCGTGTACCTGGTCCTGGCCGCGCTGCACCACCGCCCCGGCGAGGCGCGGATGCCCCCCGGCGCGCTGGAGAGCGTGCGCCAGCAGCCGCACGGCCGCTGGCTCCTCGCCCTCATCGCCGTCGGGCTCGCCGCGTTCGGCCTGTTCGAGATGGTCAAGGCGCGCTACCGGGTGATCCGTGCGGCGAGATAGTACGGGGTACGGGGTACGGGGTACGGGGTAGATGGCCGGAGCCGCAAGACACGTCCTCGCAACGGGTTGGGACGGGAATAAATGGAGGCGGGCCGTGTTCACGCGCTACCAGGCCGCCATCAGCGGTGGAATCCGCGCCGCGCCTGCGCCGTGGGGAAAGAACGGATCTTGCGAAGGTCACTTTCCGGTACCGGAATCGTGATCGACCCTGTTGCGGTCTCTGTGAGATGCATTTAGGTTGGCAACAGAGACCGAAGGGCACGACGTGGACGGAAATCTCCCGCCCGCGTGGTTGGAAAGCGGCGTGCGGCCGTGCGATGGCCGACGAAGAGAGAGGAGGTGGGCCCGTGAAAATCCCCAGCATCTGCAGCCAGTCCGCCTCCGGCAGCGCTCCATAGGAACGCCCCCGCAGCTGCACGCTGCGCGGGCGTTTTTGTTGTACCCACACCTTGGGAGGGTGACATGCTCGACTCCGGGATGATCAGCAAGATCCAGAAGGCGCGGGAGTATGCGGGCCAGCCGGAACGCATCCACTTCCGCGAGCTACAGGTCGAGTTCGACGGCAAGAACGGGCAGCACTCGGTCGACTTCCACGAGGGACACTGGCACTGCGACTGCGACTACTTCCGCGGCCACCACACCTGCAGCCACACCATGGCCATGGAGAAGGTGCTGGGGGTGATGGCCCCCGCGGAGATGGCCTGAAGGACCGCAACCCGCCGCGCGCCAACCCCGCGCGGCCCCTGAACCCCGCGATCGCCGCGAACCTCCCCGACGAGGTCGCGGCGATCTCGCGTTGGGGGTGCGGGGGTTCAGGGTGCGGGGGTGCGGAGGTGCGGAGGTGCGGAGGTGCCCGTAATTCCGCCTCCGCACCTTCCGCACCCCCGCACCTCCGCACCTTCCCCGGCGAGCCGTCGTTGACCCGCCCGGAACCCCAGGCCTATATTCAGCGATTGTTTCACGGGCGAAAGTGGCGGAATGGTAGACGCGCCAGACTTAGGATCTGGTGGCCCAAAGCCGTGGGGGTTCGAGTCCCCCCTTTCGCACCTCCCATCGATCAACCGAACAGCGGAACCCGGCGGGTATCATAGATGGCGGAGAGCACCACCACCCAGAACCAGCTCACGGTCACCGTGGAGCAGCCCTCGTCGTTCGCGCGGCACCTGTCCATCACGGTGCCGCCGCCGCGCGTGGAGCGCATCCGCAAGGCCGTGGCGCAGCAGATCACGCGCAACGTACGGCTCCCCGGCTTCCGCAAGGGTCACGTGCCGCAGAGCCTGATGGACAAGCAGTTCGGCACCGCCATCCAGCAGGAGACGGTGGACCGGGTGATCCAGGAGACCTACCCCGAGGCGCTGCAGCAGGAGAACATCCGCCCCATCGCCCAGGGCACGGTCAAGGACGTGCACTACCACGAGGGAGGCGAGCTGCACTACCACGTGGAGGTGGAGGTGCAGCCCGAGATCACCCTGGCCCGCACCAGCGGCTTCATCGTCCCCGCGCAGAACGCCGAGGTGGGCGACGCCGAGGTGGACGCGCTGCTGGAGCGCATCCGCGGCGAGCGGGTGGAGCTGGTGCCGGTGGAAGACCGCACCCCCGGGCCGGGCGACGAGGTGCAGGTGCGCATCACCCCCGCCGCCGCGGCCGAGGGCGGCGACGCGCCCGAGGCCGAGGAGTTCAAGTTCGTGCTGGGCGAGGGGCAGGCGATCCCCGCCATCGAGGACGCCATCCAGACGCTCCGGCCGGGCGAGGAAAACGAGTTCGACGTCACCTTCCCCGACGACTACGGCGACGCCGGCCAGGCCGGCACCACCCAGCGCCTGCGCATCGGCGTGGTGGAGCTGAAGGAGCGCCGCTTTCCCGAGCTGGACGACGAGTTCGCGAAGACGGTGGGCAACGGCGAGTTCGACACGCTGGCCGCGCTGCGCGAGCGGGTGCGCGCCGACCTGCAGGGCGAGGCCCGCCAGCGCGCCGACCAGGGGTACCGCGACGCGCTGCTGGGCGAGATCGCCGAAGCCAACCAGGTGGAGGTCCCCGAGAGCATGATCCAGAACTACCTGGAGTACATGACGGGGGGGATGACCGGTGCCCAGGGGGGCAAGCGGCCCCAGCGCACGGCCGAGCAGGAGGAACGGTTCTCGCAGTTCCGGCAGATGCTTCGCCCCCAGGCCGAGGCCACGCTCAAGCGCATGCTGGTGGTGGAAACGCTGGCCGACCGCGAGGGGCTGCGCGCCACCCAGGACGACGTGGACGCCCGCGTGGAGCAGCTGGCCGAGCAGCACGGCCAGAGCCCCAGCGACGTGTGGCTGCAGCTGGAAAAGAGCGGCCAGCTGCAGCAGATCGAGGCCGACATCACCGAGGGCAAGGTCCTCGAGTGGCTGCGCCAGCACAACACCGCCGGGTGAGCCGAACGGATCCGGGCGGCCGCCCGGTCCGGCGCATTTGCGCCGGCGCGGGGCGGCGCGCCCAACCCACAAAACCAGGACGGTAAGGACCGGATGCCGATTTACGCGCCCTACGTGATCGAACGCTCCAGCCGGGGCGAGCGCAGCTACGACATCTTCTCGCGCCTGCTGATGGACCGCATCGTGTTCCTGGGCAGCGCGATCAACGACGACGTGGCCAACGTCATCATCGCCCAGCTCCTCTTTCTCCAGTCCGACAACCCGGAGAAGGACATCTACCTGTACATCAACTCGCCCGGCGGGAGCGTGTACGCGGGGATGGCCATCTACGACACCATGAAGTTCCTGAGCTGCGACGTGAACACCTACTGCATGGGGATCGCGGCCAGCATGGGAAGCTTCCTCCTTTCCGCCGGCACCAAGGGGAAGCGGTACGCGCTCCCCAACTCGCGCATCATGCTGCACCAGCCCAGCGGCGGCAGCCAGGGCACCGCGGCCGACATCGAGATCCAGGCGCGCGAGCTCCTGTACGTGCGCGAGCGGATGAACCTGATCTACGCCGAGAACACCGGGCAGACGCCCGAGAAGATCGCCGAGGACCTGGACCGCGACCGCTTCATGAGCCCCGACGAGGCGGTGGCGTACGGCCTGATCGACCAGGTGATCCAGCACAAGGGCGAAGAGGCCGAAAACGGCAACGGCGGCGCGCCGACCCTCACCCGTTCGTAGCAACCGCGGCGCCCCCGCCCCGAGCGGCGGGGGCGCTTCTTCCGCGCATTCTCAATCCCGGCAGCAAGACCTCATGCCCAGCGACAAGCACCTCCGCTGCTCGTTCTGCGGAAAGTCCAAGGACTCGGTGAAGCGGTTCATCTCCGGGCCCTCGGTCTACATCTGCAACGAGTGCATCTCGCTCTGCAACGAGATCCTGGCCGAGGAGGAGATCAAGGAGGCCGCCACCGCCGCGACCCCGGTCCCCACCCCCACCGAGATCAAGGAGGTGCTGGACCAGTACGTGGTGGGGCAGGAGCGCGCCAAGAAGGCGCTCGCCGTCTCGGTGTACAACCACTACAAACGGGTGAACCACCACGGGGTGATGGACGACGTCGAGCTCGACAAGTCCAACATCCTGCTGATCGGCAGCACCGGCGTGGGGAAGACGCTGCTGGCGCAGACGCTGGCGCGCGTCCTCCACGTCCCCTTCACCATCGTGGACGCCACCACCCTCACCGAGGCCGGGTACGTGGGCGAGGACGTGGAGAACATCCTCGTGCGCCTCCTGCAGGCGGCCGACTTCAACGTGGCCGAGTGCGAGCGCGGGATCATCTACATCGACGAGATCGACAAGATCGCGCGCAAGAGCGAGAACCCGTCGATCACGCGCGACGTCAGTGGCGAAGGGGTGCAGCAGGCGCTGCTCAAGATCCTGGAGGGGACCACGGCCTCGGTGCCTCCGCAGGGCGGGCGCAAGCACCCGCAGCAGGAGTACATCCAGATCAACACCCGCCACATCCTCTTCATCTGCGGCGGCGCCTTCGACGGGCTGGAGAAGATCATCGAGGCGCGCACCGGCAAGCGGCAGATCGGCTTCGCCGGCGAGCGCGCGTCGGCCCGCACCGACGAGGAGAAGACCGACCCCTTCCAGCAGGTGGAGCCCGAGGACCTGCTGCGCTTCGGGCTGATCCCCGAACTCGTCGGCCGCCTCCCCGTCACCGTGACGCTGGAGAACCTGGACGAGGACGCGCTGGTGCGCATCCTGACCGAGCCGAAGAACGCGCTGGTGAAGCAATACCAGAAGATCTTCGGGATGGACGGCGTGGGGATCACCTTCGACCCCAACGCCATCCGCGCCATCGCCCGGCAGGCCATCGAGCGCGGCACCGGCGCGCGCGGGCTGCGCGCGGTGATCGAGAACCTGATGCGCGACATCATGTTCGACATCCCCAGCCGCGAGGACGTGCGCGAGGTCGTCGTCACCCCCGAGTGCGTGACCGACAGCGTGACGCCGCTCCTGGTGCTGGCCGCCGAGCCGCGGAAAAAGAAGGAAGCGTAAACAGACGGTACGGAGTACGAGGTACGAAGTACGGATGGGCCGCGGAGGGCGAGCGCCTTCCGCGGCCTTCCGCTGTCCGGCACCCCTGCCGCGGCCACGGTGCCGGGCCTGGGCCGCCTGGGGTCCCACGGAGGAACGAGACGAACGAGGAGCGGAGAACCGCGTCACTTCGGGCGCTCTTGTTGGATGGCGGGGCAGCCCGTACTCTACGGCTGAGGCCCGTCTCTTCCGTTCACGAGTCCCCGCCCGATGCAGACCACGCACGGCCCTTCGATGCAGGCCATCCGCTACGCCGCGCAGCGCGCGGTGGCGCGCACGTCGCTGCGCAGGGTGGCGGGCGACATGGGGATGGCGGTGAGCTGGCTGAGCGGCTTCCTGGCGGGGAAGGAGACGGACCTGCGGGCCAGGACCGTGCGGCAGCTGCGCGAGTGGTACCTGCGCAACACGGAAGGCCTGGTGGAGCAGGAGGAGACCACGGCGAGCAACGCGCTCGATTTCCTGGTGGGCGGCCTGCTGGACGACGCGCAGCGCGCCGGCGCGTACAGCCGCCTGCTGCAGCTGCTGGCCCGCGCCTACAGCGACCAGGGCCCGCTCCCCGGCTGGATCCGCGCGCTGCTGGAGCGCGACACCAGGGAGGGGAACGGCGGCGGGGCGTCCTGACTCGGGCGCCCCGCTTCGCGTTCCCCCGCGCCGGAGCTTGCGCCGCCCGGGCGGTTGTGCGAACCTCTCCCCGTTCTTCCGTACCTCGTACCTCGTATTCCCGTACCCATCTTGAGGATCAAGTCCGTAGAGTTCGCCGGCGCCATCGGGCAGGTGGGCCAGGCGCAGCCGGAGACCGTGACGGGGATGCCGCAGGTGGCGTTCTCGGGCCGCTCCAACGTCGGAAAATCGTCGCTGATCAACCGGCTGCTGGGGCGCACGCGCACCGCCATCGCCCGCGTGAGCGCGCAGCCGGGAAAGACGCAGGAGATCAACTTCTACCTGGTGCGCGCCGAGCCGGCGGACTTCGTGCTGGTCGATCTTCCCGGCTACGGATACGCGAAAGTCCCCAAGGAGCTGCGGGATAAGTGGCAGCCGCTGATCGGCGGGTTCCTCTCCGCCAGCCGCGAGCTTTCGGGAGTGGTGCAGCTGATCGACCTGCGCACCGGGCCCACGCCCGACGACCTGAAGAGCGTGGACTACCTGGCCGAGCTGGGCATCCCCACCCTGTTCGCGCTCACCAAGGCCGACAAGCTGGGGAAGATGGAGGGCGAGAAGGAGTTCGCGAAGGCGGTGAAGAAGCTCGGCGTCGACCCCGACCAGGCGATCGCCTTCTCGTCGCTCAAGGGCACCGGCCGCGAGGAGTTGCTGGAGACGCTCGAGGCGCTGCTCTTCCCCCAGGAGGCGTCTCCGGACGGCGACGGCGCGGACGAGGCTTCGGGCGCGGAGGGCTGATCCCTCTCATTCCGCGAGACCGCTGGGGGTCACACGGAGAAACGGAGGAGAACGGAGCAACGGAGAACTGCAACTTCGCCCGCTTCGCCACCTCTTCTGCGTGAATCCGGTCTTCGCCGATTCGCGGCTGAACCATTTCGCGCGTGGCTGGCGCAGAATGCACGCGGCGGCGCATCCCGCAAAACGGGGTGCGCCGCCGCTCGTCCATTCCTTCCACGACCCGCGCCGCGTCACAGGTGGAGCGCAGAGCGTGGGTCGATCCACCGCAAGTGCTTCAGGGGCCGCAGGTTACCACCAGACAGCCGGGGAGGAACACCGTCAGGGCAATGATCCCGAGGCGCAGGAGCGTGCGCGGCATGGATGGGCTTTCCGGGTGGCGTAGGGGGTTAACACGCAATGAAGTTGCAAGATCCACGCCTGTTTACGACGGAAAATGTTGTTCAAGCTTTACGATGCGGAGAGTTCTCGGAGTCCGGGGGCGGGTGATGCATCGCTGCCGGGTGCGTGAGTGCGCTAGTGCGTGAGTGCGCTTGTGGTACGAACCGGGCGTCCAGGCACGCGCGGAGAAACGCACCCGCGCACTGGCCCACTAGCGCACCTGTTCTGCTTCCGTCAGGCGGCGCCAGGCGCGGAGGTAGCGGTTCAGGCGCTCCGCGTCGCCGTCGCCGACGGTGCCGATGCGGCGCACGTCGAGGTTGTCTTCCAGGTCGGCGAGCTTGACGCGGCGGGCCACCGGGTGGGCGGCGGCGCGATCGACGAACTGCTCGTAGCTCTCGTCCGCGCGGCGGGTGAGGTGGTCCACCGCCTCCACCACCTCGCCGGGGAAGCCGCGGGCGCGCAGGTCGTCCAGCGTCCACGCGGTGTCTTCCACCACGTCGTGCAGCACGGCGGCCATCCGCTCGGCGTCGGTCTGCACGCGGAAGAGCATGCGCAGCGGGTGCAGGATGTACGGCGCGCCGGCGCGGTCCTGCTGCCCGCGGTGCGCCTCCACGGCGATGCGGATGGCTTCTTCGAGGTCGGGCATGGGCTCGGTATGCGGCGGGTGCGGTCGGGGGAGCGGCGGACGGAGGAGAGTAACGGTCCCATGCGGGCAAGCGAAAGCGGCGGCCCGGAAGACCGGCCCGCCGCTTTCGCCACTCACCCATTCACCCACTCCCTTACCGACTCCGGTTCGCCCGGCCCCCCAACCGGACAGCCCCGGTCCCCACTCCATTCACCCACCCCATTAACCACTCCCCCCATCACCCACTCCCTCGCCCTTCCCGAACCGGCTCCGTTCGCCCGGCCCCCCAACCGGACTCCCGGTCCCCACCCCACACCCCTTCCGACCCATCCCCCGGTCCCCCCGAACCGGATCCCCCTCACCCCATCTGGCCGACCTTCAGCTCCGCCTTCTTCACCTCGGCCGCCCGGCTCATCAGCCCCAGCAGCTCATGGTCGCTCATCCTGCTCCAGTTCTCGGGCGGTTCCGCCAGCCTCCGCTTGTCGCCGTCGCTTTCGAAGCAGAGCCACCCCCGGCTCATCTGCGGCGAGGTCTGGATCAGGGCGGCGCTCTGCGGAACCACGTGCCAGACCCTCCAGACTCGCCCTTCCGTGTCGTTCACCATCCTCATCGAGGCTCCCTCCGCAGTGACGCCGGGGGGTAAAGCAAGCTCCGGGCCAAACCACCGGGCCAGGTAAGACGATGCGCTGGTTGGAGATGCCCGTGAACAGGCACTCTCAAGGTTTACAGGAGCACGGACCGAACGGAGAGAACTGATACCGCGGGCGTGGCAAACCCGCCGACAGCCTGGGGACATCCTGTCGCCGGGAAGCGGCACGAGGCGGGCGCCCCGGAAAGGTTCCGGAGCGCCCGCCTCGCCTGCCGTCCGGCC
>Ga0207706_10000824_pt1 | contig 32138 bp, 33 predicted proteins | sample KBSC53metaG_FD_184318 | JGI IMG/M metagenome (GOLD analysis project Ga0207706, IMG submission 184318) | Corn rhizosphere microbial communities from Kellogg Biological Station, Michigan, USA - KBS C5-3 metaG (SPAdes) (version 2) | ecosystem: Host-associated > Plants > Roots > Rhizosphere > Soil ... | reverse complement strand
CGGCGAGTCCGCCGCCGATGATGTGGATATCGAAGGACATGGCCGGCGCGGTTACTCCGCGCGGGCGGCTCTAGCAAACCGGGCGCGGGCCGACCGCCTTCAGCTGGGTGCGAGGAAGCTGCGCGGCGACGGATTGCGGAACGAGCCGGAGCAGCCTCTCGCGCCACCCAATCCACTGAACGGCGAGGAGAATGAGGCAAATGCCGGTCGCGAACAGCGCCGGGGCGAACATCAGCGCGCCGCCGCCGATCAACGCACCGAGCGCCGGCACCGCGTAGAACATGCCCGACGTCAGCAGCGAGCGTCGGTCGATGATCAGCGCAACGACCGCGAACGCCGCGAAAATGCCGAGCACCGCGACCGCATCCGCGGCCGTCGGCGTCGCGGGATGCGAGAACATCCGCCACCACCCGCTCGAATCCTGCTGCGTCCCGAGGAGCAGGGTCATCGCCGATTTAACGATCGTGAACCCCGCGCAGATGTGCAGCCAGAAGCCGACGTCGCTCCGGACCGTCTCGCGCCGTACGTCGCTCATGTCCCACCACATCGCCCAGGCGAACAAGACCGGCCCAACGGCCGATCCGACCAGGTCGACACCCAGGCTCGGCAAGTTGGGCAGGAACAGCCTCACGCAATTGACGCCGACATTGATCGCCGCGACCGCGAAGGCCGCATAAGCGACCGGAAGCTGGAACCGCTTCCAATAGAGCCAGCACGCGCCGGTCGTGATCGCAGCCACCATGACCGCCCAGACGTTCGCGAGGTCGGTCATCGAAGCCTGAAGAGGCGACTTGCCGACGATGAACAGCGCAATCGCGAGCGCTCCCATCGCCGCCGAAAGGGCAAACCCGCCGAACAGGATGAAGCTGGTGAGCATCATTCGGCGGCGCTCCGTGAAGTAGGTTGCTCCCCACCAGTAAGCTGCGGGCAGGAGGACCCCCGTGACCGGCGCGAGCGCAAGCAAAACGATCCCCGCCCAGGCCACCATCGCGATCCCGACAGCGGCCATGATGTCGGCAAAGCCGCTGACCAGGCGGAACCTTTCCTCGGTCGCGCCGGGTGCGTTGCGCATTTGCTCGTCGAATCGCCGAAGGTCGTCGGCCTGATCACTCCGCAGCACACCGGCGCGCACCGCCGCATCGAGGTCGAAATGCTCCATACGCCACACCCCCGGGTTGCCGTCCTACTCAGCGTTCGCGAACAACCGGTTAAGCGACTACAGGCGTCGGATGCGCATCTTCACCATCGGCTACGAAGGGGTCACGCAAGGAGAATTCCTCCTCGCTCTGAAACAGGCTGGCGTCGAACGCATCATCGACGTCCGCGCCGTCCCGAACTCGCGCCGTCCCGGATTTTCGAAGACCCCGCTTCGCAATGCGCTCGCCGAGGAAGGCATCGACTATGTCCACCTGCGCGCCCTCGGCACTCCGGCCGACGGCCGCGCCGCAGCCCGCGCCGGCCGCACCGCCGATCTCGAGCGCATCTACGCCGGCCAGCTCGAGCTTCCCGAGGCGATCGCGCAAAGCGCTCAGATGATCGAGCTGGCGAAGGAGAAGCCGAGCGCGCTGCTCTGCTACGAGCGCGATCCCCGCGGCTGCCACCGGACCTTGCTCCTGCGCTCAGTCGCTCCCGAAGCCGACGTCGTCGACCTGTTCGCCTAAGACCTCGCCGACGAGCCGGTGCAGATCCTCCGGCCTGGCGAGCTCGCTGCCGCAACTGAGCACTGCCGCTGCACCGGCGGCGAGTCCGGATCTGAACGATTCTCCCGCCGTCCTGCCGAGCGAAAATCCATAAACCATCCCTGCCAGGAAGCTGTCGCCCGCTCCCACGGCGCTGCACGATTCGACGGGAATGGCCGGGCTTATCCGCGATTCGCTCGCGCTCGCAAGAATGGCCCCCTCGCGGCCGAGCGTGATGGCGACATTTTCCGCCTTGCCTGAGCTTACGAGCTTCTGCGCCTCGACGAGCAGCTCGTCGGCATCAAGCCGGCGACCGGCGAAAGCCTCGAACTCGCCGCGGCTCGGCTTGACCAGGAAGACACCGCCGCTGTCCAGTGCCGCTCGCAGCGGCGCGCCCGACGTGTCGAGCACGAACCGCTTTTGGCGCTCGGACACATTCGTGCACAGCCTGGCGTAAAAACTGTCCGGAACACCGGGCGGAAGCGAGCCGCTGGCGACGAGATAATCGCAATCGAGCCGAGCCGCCGCGTCCAGCGCGGCCTCGGCTTCCGCGGCGGTAATTTCAGGACCTTCCGGAACGAACCGGTATTCCCGGCCGGTGGAGCGCTCGACGACAGTCAGGCTCAACCTGGTGTCGTCAGCAATCTCGATCATGCGCCGTTTGATGCCCGCACGTTGCAGGAGGTTGTCGAGCGCCTTGCCGGTGGTGCCCCCCGCAAGGAATAGCGCGCAGACGTCGCAGCCGAGGCGGTGCAGCACTCGCGCGACGTTGATCCCGCCGCCGCCGGGCTCGACCGCCTCGTTGAAAGTTCGCGTCTTGCGAGTGTGGCGGACTTGCTCCGCCTCGCTCGAAATATCGATGGCCGGGTTGAGCGTCAGAGTGACGATCCGCGGCCTGCGCGCCCCCGCGGCTGCCATCAGGCCGGAGGCGCGCCTTCGCCGACCAACAGTTCCTCGATGTCGGGGATCGGCCTGTCGGTCATTTCCTTGTTCACGGTAAGAACGATCCGCCGCTCGGCTTCCTTGTGCAGCTTCTTGCGGAACTGCCCGAGCGCCTTGGGCGGGACGATTACGGCAAGGGCATCGAAATCGTTGGTCAGAGCACGCCGGTTCACTTCCTCCGCGGCGTCCCTGATCCAGCGGTCCTCGCCCTGCTGATGGAAGTCGGTCTCGTCCATTGCCGGACGCCCGTCACCCCCCCGCTGTCCCTGAGTGCCCGGAGCGTCCGCTTTTAACTCGCGGTCCATCGGGTCGAGGCGCTCGTCGTGCGATTCGGTCCTCAGGTCGATGAGGTCGGAATCGCCGTGGTTCCGCAGCCACAGCACCTTCTTGCCGTCGGCGACGAGAACGAGTGCTCCGTGGGGAATGGCCATCGAGGATGCTCCTGTTGCGCTTGGTTTCAAGTACACCAAGGCAACGCCCCCGAACCTAGGGGCGTTCCCCTACTCTTCCTCCCCGCTCGCAAGGTCTTCACCGACCACCGCATCGGGCACCGGAGCGATCTCGTCCTCGCCCGAATCCAGCTCTTCCTCATCGCTTTCGTCGATCTTCGCCACGCTGACGACATGCTCACCTTCGGCGACGTTGAAGATGGTGACGCCCTGCGTGTTGCGCCCGGCGATCCGGATGTCGCCCACGGTGGTCCGAATCATCTTGCCCTGGTCGGTGACGAGCATGAGCTGCTCGCCGGGAGTGACGGGAAAGCTCGCCACAACACCGCCGTTGCGGCCGCTGGTGACGATGTTGATGATCCCCTGTCCGCCCCGATTGGTGCGCCGGTATTCGTATGTCGACGATCGCTTTCCGTAGCCGTTTTCGGTGATCGTCAGCAGGAACTGCTCTCTCTCCGCGATCTCGGCATAGCGATCCGTTTTCAGGCCGTCCGCCGCCTCGTTGCCGCGCCATTTCGGCGATCGGAGATAGGCTTCTCGCTCCTCTGCGCTCGTGCCGACGCGGCGCAGGATCGACATCGAGATGACCTCGTCGTCGCCCAGCAAGCGGATTCCGCGAACACCCGTCGAGCTGCGCGACTGGAACTCGCGCACGTCGGTCGACTTGAAGCGGATCGCCTTGCCGTTGCGCGTGGCCAGGAGGACATCGTCCTCTTCGGTCAGCAGCCGGACGCCGATCAGTCGGTCGGTCAAATCCTCTTCTTCTTCCTCATTGTCGCCCGCGACGAATTTCATCGCGATCTTGCCGTTCGAGGGGACGTTGGTGAACGCGTCCATGCTGTTTCGCCGGACGGTGCCGTGCCGGGTCGCGAACATGATATGCAGTCCGCCCCACTCGGCTTCGTCCTCCGGCAGCGGAAGGACGGTCGAGATGGTCTCGCCTTCCGCCAGCGGCAGGAGGTTCACCATCGGCCTGCCCTTGGTATTCGGGCCGCCCTCGGGCAGCCGCCACACTTTCATCCGGTACACGCGGCCGAGGTTGGAGAAGAACAGCACGGGGTTGTGCGTCGATGTGACGAACAGCTCGGTGACCGCATCCTCTTCCTTGGTCTGCATCCCGGCGCGGCCCTTGCCGCCGCGCTTCTGCTCGCGGAAAATGGAGAGCGGGGTTCGCTTGATGTAGCCGGTCATGGTGACGGTCACGACCATGTCCTCGCGCTCAATCAGGTCCTCATCCTCGATGCCGTCCGCAGCCGCGGCAAGCTCGGTGACTCGCGGGGTCGCGAACTCGCCTTCGACCTCGTCGAATTCTTCGCGCATCACCTCGTACAGGCGCGCGCGGTTCGCCAGGATCTCGAGAAGCTCGCCGATTGAATCCGCCAGCTCCTTGAGCTCTCCGGCGATCTCGTCCCGGCCGAGCGCAGTGAGGCGGTGGAGCCTCAGCTCGAGGATCGCCCTGACCTGCGCTTCGCTGAGCTTGTAGGTCTTGTCGCGCTTCTGCGGCTCGACCGCTTCCACGAGCGCGATGTACGGCCGGATTTCCTCCATCGGCCAGGTCCGGGCGGTCAGCTTCTCGCGCGCTTCGACCGGTGTTTTCGATCCGCGGATCAGCTTCACGACTTCGTCGAGGTTGGTCACCGCGACGACCAGCCCGAGCAGGATGTGGGCCCGCTCGCGCGCCTTCATCAACTCGAACTTCGAGCGCTTCGTGATGACTTCTTCGCGGAACCTGACGAAGCTCTCGATGATGTCGCGGAGAGTCAGCGTTTCCGGCCGGCCGCCGCGGATTGCCAGCATGTTGGCCGGGAAGCTCGACTGCGCCGGCGTATGCCGCCAAAGCTGGTTGAGAACGACTTCTGGAGTCGCATCGCGCTTCAGGTCGATGACGATCCGGACGCCCTCGCGGTTGGATTCGTCGCGGATGTCGGCGACGCCCTCGATCCGCTTGTCCTTGGCGGCCTCGGCAATCTTCTCGACCAGCCCCGACTTGCCGACCTGGTAAGGGATTGCGGTGAGCACGATCGAGCGGCGGTCGCCTCTGCCCTCCTCCACTCTATGGCGGGCACGCATCATGATCGATCCACGGCCCGTCGTGTAGGCCGAGCGAATGCCCGATTGACCGAGGATGAAACCGCCGGTCGGGAAGTCGGGACCCTTCACATGCTCCATCAGCCCTTCCGAGCTGATCGCCGGATCGTCCATGTAGGCGCGGCACGCGGCCAGCACCTCGCCGAGGTTATGCGGCGGGATATTGGTCGCCATTCCGACCGCGATCCCGCCCGCGCCGTTGACGAGGAGATTCGGAAAGCGCGCGGGAAGCACCTGCGGCTCGCTCTCGCTGGCGTCATAGTTCGGCTGGAAGGTGACCGTGTTCTTGTCGATGTCGGCAAGGAGGAAATTCGCCACCTTCGCCAGCCGTGCTTCGGTGTAGCGCATCGCAGCTGGCGGATCGGGGTCCATCGATCCGAAATTGCCTTGGCCATCGATCAGCGGCACCCGCATCGACCAGGGCTGAACCATCCGCGCGAGGGCGTCGTAAATCGCCTGGTCGCCGTGAGGATGATATTTACCCATGACGTCGCCGACAATTCGGCTCGACTTGCGGTACGGCCGCCCGGCGACATAGCCGGCTTCCTGACATGCGTAGAGGATACGCCGATGCACTGGCTTGAGCCCGTCGCGGACGTCGGGCAGCGCCCGGCTGACGATCACGCTCATCGCGTAATCGAGGTAGCTGGTCTTCATCTCGTCGATGATCGAGATCGGGGCGATGTCGCTGGGGTCGCTTGGTGCGCGTTCTTCGTCGGCCGGCGGTTCGGTGGCCAAGAGTTTGTCCTATCTGTGAATTCGTCGATACACGGGGAAGAGTGCGCCGGACGGCGCCCACCCCCAGATAGGACGGACTAGCTGATTGTGAACCCGGGCGCCACCCCGCGCACGCGCGTACACGCGCGAGGCGGCGCGATCAGGCTACATGTCCCACCAATTCCATTCGTTGGAATCGAGGATCCCGTTGTGGTTGCGATCTACGCTCGTCCAGGCCTGGGCCGACCAATATTCGTCGGCAGTCAGGTAGCCGTCGCGATTCACGTCGAACGTCGTCCAGGAATTATTCCAATATCCCGGATTGTAATAAGACGTCGGATAGAATCCGCCGGCCATGTAGCAGGACTGGAATTCGCTCCGGTCAATACGGTTGTCGTTGTTGATGTCCCAATAGCCGAAACCGCTGGTTCGCCAGCCGTTCCATTCGGCCGCCGTTACAGCGCCGTCGTGATTGGCATCGATCGACCCGGTCGCGCAGACATGGCCGCTGGCCGCGACCGCTGCCGGAGCTGGAGCTGGAACCGGTTGATAGGCGCAGGCCGCCAGCCCGGTCGATCCGGCAAGCAAAACACATGGTAGGAATTTTCGCATCGAGACTCTCCTGATAGCTGTGGAATCGCCCCGATAAGCTCCCCGCTAGTCCCTCGGGGCTATTCCAAAACAACAGTCGGGCCGCGCGCGGGTTCCGGCATTTCGCCGTCCCTGCCTTGCTCGAGGTTGCTAAAACGCCCTCGAATCAACCGGTTCAATCGCCGTTCATTGCTTCTTCGCCACGGTCTTGGCGATCCGGTCGCCCGGTATTATTGGCGCGGCGGACCCCTTCCATGAATCATTCCGGGCCGTGCAAGGATCCGGCAGAGGAGAGCGAGATGAAATCGACCACGACCGCCGTTGCAATCCTTCTTGCAAGCACCGCATTCGCCGCCATTCCTGCCGCCGCGCAGTCGAACTACGGAGCGCAGTCCGCTCCCCAGCAGCCCATCCCGGAGGCCTCGCAGCAATCGGACCAGGCCAAGCCGGCGGCACAGGCTGCGCAGCAGAGCGCGACGGCGATCAAGACTCACGTGCCCAAGCTTTCGGGCGCCTCGGGCAAGGCGATCGTCGCCTACCAGAAGGCTGTCACCGACAATGACGCAGCCGGAATCCCGGCCGCGCTCGCGGCTGCCCAGGCGGTCGCGAAGAGCGCTGACGACCGATATGCGCTCGCCCTCATCCAGCTGAAGGCCGCTGCGGACTCCAAGAACCAGGCCGGCATCTCGTCCGCGATCGAGGCGATGCTCGCTTCCGGAGGCGCCGCGGAGGACGAGAAATTCTCGCTCTACTACAATCTCGCCGAATCCTACGACGCGCAGAACCAGGGCGCCCGGGCGATGCAGGCCTATCAGGAGGCCCTGAAGCTCAATGCCAACAGCGTGGAGGCGACGGCCGGTCTCGCCGAAGCGATGGTCTCTCAAGGCCAGGCGGCACAGGGAATCGCGCTGCTTCAGAAGGGCATCTCGCTTCAGTCCGCCGGTGGGGCGAAGGCGCCCGAAGCCTGGTACAAGCGTGCCGTCGCGATCGCCTACAAGGCGAAGCTTCCGCAGGCGATGCAGGCCAGCCGCGACTGGCTGCAGGCCTATCCGACCTCGAGCGGCTGGCACGATGCACTCGCGATCTACCAGAACCTCGCGTCTCCCGACGAAGGCCAGACCCTCGACCTCATGCGCCTAAAGCGCGCCGCCGGAGTGCTCAGCGCGGGCGACTATTTCACCTACGGCGATATCGCTGTGCGCAAGGGCTACGCCGGTGAAGCCAAGGCGATCCTCGACCAGGGTTTCGCCAAGAACGAAATCAAGAAGAGCGATCCTAGCTTCAGCCAGCTCTACACCCTCGCTTCGCAGAAGTCGCAGGGCGACAAGGCCAGTCTCCCGGCCGCTCCCGAAGCAAGCGCCAACGCGCGGCAAACGCTGAACTTTGGCGACGCATGGTACGGCTATGGCGACTATGACAAGGCTGTTGCCTTCGACCAGGCGGCGCTCGGCAAGGCGGAAGCCGATCCGAACCTGATCAACCTCCACCTCGGCATGGCGCTTGCGATGAAGGGCGACAAGGCGGGAGCGGCGGCGGCCTTGGGCAAGGTCGGCGGGGCTCAGGCGGAACTGGCTAAATACTGGCTGCTTTACGCCAATACGAAAGCCTGACGGACTGGCTGCTCGCTGGCGGTAAATGCCTGTTTAACTCTGTCCCGTTTCGGGATAGTTAATCTAAGCTCACTTCCGTATCGCTCACGCAAGGATAGAGCGGGCGCTGGAGATTTTTCCAGTGGAGCAGGCGCGCGCGAGTATGTCCGGTGCGGTTCGATGATCGCCTAAACACGGTGCTGGCCCAGCCGGCAGCGTCCCCGCACGATCGGGCGGTACGCTGGCGCCAGCTCGTCGAGCTTGCCGCCCGTGCCCCGTCCGAGGGCGAAAGCGAGATGCTGTCCCGCGCGATCCAGGAAATCCGCGACGGCGCGCCGGCTGTGGACGAGCGCGTCCGGGTCGCCGCGGCGCTGGCTGTCGCCTGGCTCCCCTTGCCTGCCGATCTCGTCGCCGCCTTTGCAGCCGACGGCCTCAACGTCGCCGCGCCCGTCCTTGCGAGTGCGAGGCTGACTGCATCCGAGTGGAAGTCTGTTGCGGCGGTGGCGAGCGAAGACTGCCGCGCTTTCATTGCCACAATGCGCTCGGAAAGCCCGGCGCCTCAATTCGCTCCGGAGCCTGTCTCGGTCGCCGAAGCCATCGCTCCCCTTCCCACAGCACTTCCCGCAGCCGTTCCCGCATTCACGGTTAGCGAGCGCGACGATAATCGCACCATCCCCTCGATCAGCGACGTGGTCGCCCGGATCGAACGGCTTCGTCAGTCGCGCGAATTTCGCGATGCCGAGCCCCCCCAACCCGTCGCCGCTCCCGAGCAGTCGCGCTTGTTCCGCTGGGAATGCAATGAATCGGGCGAGATCGAATGGGTCGAAGGCGCGCCCAGGGGAGCGGTTGTCGGACAGTCGATTGCCCAGCGCGGCAACGGCACCGGGGTCGACCGGACCGTCGAGCGAGCATTCGCCTCTCGTGCGCCATTCCACGACGGGAGCCTCGCCCTTCCCGCCGACGCCGCCGCCGGCGGCCGGTGGAAACTGAGCGGAGTGCCGGCATTCGACCGGTCGAGCGGACGCTTCGCCGGCTATCGCGGTTTGGCCGAACGCCGCGAGGAGACCGAACCGGAAGACGATTCCGCGACTTATCCCGACGCTCTGCGCGAGCTTGCTCACGAGATCCGGACGCCCCTCAACGCGATCATCGGTTTCGCGGAGATCATCACCGGCGAATATCTGGGACCCGCCGGGACCCGCTATCGCGAACGCGCCGCCGAGATCGCCGAGCAGGCACGTATCCTCCTGGCGGCGGTCGAGGATCTCGATTTCGCAGCCCGCGTGCATTCCTCGGTCACGGATGACGCGAAGCGCACGGCGCTTGGGTCTCTCATCGAGCGGCTGGCAGGCAATATTCGAGAGCTCGGCGCCGCTCGCGGAGTGGAGATCGAGATTTCGGTCGCCAGGTCGGAGGTCAGGGCGGCCGTCCAGCCGGACATTGCCGAACGCCTGATCATTCGCATGTGCGGCGCGGTGATATCGCGCGCTTCGGCGGGCGAGCGCCTGCGCCTCTCCGTCGACCGCGACGGGGAGCATTGCTCGGTCTCGATCACGCGCCCGCGCGCGCTCCGCGACCTGTCGCACGAGGACCTGTTCAGCGCGTCGAACAATGCCTTGTCACCGGGCTTCCCGCTGCGGCTCGCCCGCGGCCTCGCGCTGACTGCCGGCGCCACGCTCGTGACGAGCGACCAGGGCATCACGCTGCGCTTCGCCTGCGCCTGACTTGGCGCGGGCCGATTGCCCGTCTATCCGGCGCCTTCCAAGGGTTACGGGGCCTGTAGCTCAACGGTAGAGCCGGCCGCTCATAACGGCTAGGTTGTAGGTTCGAATCCTGCCGGGCCCACCATTGCCGCGCGCAGCCAATCCGGGGGATTGGCGAGCATGGCAATCCGCCCTACCTGCGAGTCGTCGGGGAGTAGCGCAGCCTGGTAGCGCATCTGCTTTGGGAGCAGAGGGTCGCAGGTTCGAATCCTGTCTCCCCGACCACCGCGACCCCAACACGAACCGGCCCTTCGGCCGGAACGCATCGTGCGCGCAAACGTATTTCCGTCCTCAAGGGGCTGCTGTGCCGCGTTCTGTGCAACACAGACAGGGGACGGAGCCTTGCCATGAAACATGCTCTAGCGCTCATTTCCGCCGCTGCCATCGCGCTCGCACCGTCGATCGCGCTCGCGAAACCCACTACGCCTCAGCGCCCTCCGGAGCCCGGTTCGATTAGCCCACACCACGATACCGGTCAGCCGTCGGTCGAATGCGGCGAAGGCGAAGCGCTCGGAAGTCCGGGCCACGCATCCGACGCGCCCGGTTCGGCCTTCAATGAAGAAGGCACGGGGCACGCGCATTATGCCGGCGAGCAGGACCAGAACTCAAAGAATACGGCGTCCGTCTCGCAATATGACGTCGCCTGCCTGCACGCGCCCCGATAAAAGCTGAAGAGCGACCGCTCGGCCGCCCTTCACTATTGCTGGTTTTCGGTGCTGTTCGCGGCCTCGTTGCCGTCGTCGGCGACGATCCCGCTATTATCGACCTTGTTCGCCGTCTCGTCGACCTCATTGCCGATCGCGGCGCCAATATTCTCCGCCGTGTTGCCGATGTCGGCCATCGTGTTCTCGGCGGTGTTCTGGTCGTACTGAACGGTGACGGCGTTATTGTCGGTCGAGACGTTGCAGGCGCCGACGAGCAGCGCTGGCGTAAGCAGCAAGATGCGCATGATTCCCTCCTCTTTTGGATGGTCAACGCGCTGGTGCCGTTTCGGCTCCGGTCCGTTCACAATAGTCGGAGCTGGTCGCCCTGCGGCGGCTCGAACAGGTCACGGCGAAGGGGAAATTTCGCCTGCTTCAGCCCGTATTTCCTGACCGCGATCTCGAAGCGTGTCCTGAGCAGGTCCGCCCACGGACCGGCCCCACGCATCCGGCTGAAGAAATTGGGATCGTTGTCGCGCCCGCCGCGCATCTGGCGAATGACGCTCATCACCTTGCCCGCGCGGTCCGGGAAATGCTCCTTCAGCCAGTCTCGGAACAGGGGCGCGACCTCGTGCGGGAGACGAACCGGAAGGAAGAAGCCACCCCGCGCCTTCGCTGCCACCGCTGCTTCAACGATACTTTCCATCTCATGATCCGTTATCTGCGGGATCACTGGAGCGATGGCGACGTAGCACGGGACGCCTTCGTCATTCATTCGCCGGATCGCCTCCAGTCTTTTGCGCCCAGCTGGAGCCCGAGGTTCGAGGATACGGCTGATCTTCGGGTCGAGCGAGGTCACCGAAAGAGCGACTGACGCGATGCCGAGCGCTGCTGCTGGCTTCAATATGTCGAGGTCGCGAAGCACGCGGTCAGACTTCGTCGTGATCGTGAAGGGATGCTTGCACTCGAGCAGCAGCTCGATGACAGAGCGAGTGATCTTCCACCTTTCCTCGATGGGCTGGTACGGGTCCGTGTTGGTCCCTAGCGCGATCGGAGCGCAGCTGTAGCCCGGCTTAGCCAGCGCCTGGTGGAGCAGCGCGGCAGCGTCGGGCTTCACGAAAAGGCGCGATTCGAAATCCACGCCGGGCGACAGGTCGTGAAAGGCGTGAGTCGGTCTGGCGAAGCAATAGATGCAGCCATGCTCGCAGCCGCGATACGGATTCACCGAACGGTCGAAGCCGATGTCGGGCGAGTTGTTGCGCGTGAGGATCGTCTTCGGCCGCTCGATGGTGACTGTAGTCAGGCGCTTCGGCATCCCATCCAGCGCATCGACCGTATCGAGCCATTCGCCCTCTTCGATCCGCTCCTTGAGGTTGAAGCGCGTCGGCGTGGAATTGCGGGTGGCCCCGCGCCCGTGGATCGACTCGACCGGCATGGTGCGAATCTACGCCGGTTTGAGAACAAAACAAGAACTTGGGAGACGAGCCGGGAGAAAATCGCGAAGACGATTCTGGAACCGTTCATCTCCGGCTGGTAGGCTCCAAAGCCATGAGGGTGGGTTTTGCAATTTGCGCGGCTCTGGCCGCTGTCGTTTCCGCGCCTGCATTGGCGCAGCAGCAGCCGCTCGAGCCGATCGACATTCCGCCGAGCATCGATCAGGGCGTCGACCTCATCTACATTGACCCGGAGATCAAGCCGGAGATCGAGCGCCGGAACGAGCTTCTGCAGAGCATGGGCTTCCAGGATTGGACCGGGGCGCCCATCGACCTTTTCGTTCCCGTGAACGACACCTACACCCAGCTTCGCCGCGGGCTGATGAAGTACAAGCAGCGGTGGGGCAGTCTTCCGGACGTGCAGATCCCGGCGGGGCCGTCGATGACGACCGGATCGAAAGACGAGCGCGTTGCGATGCTTCGTCAGCGGCTCGGCCTGCCTGAAGGGACCGCCTTCGATTCAACTCTGGCCAAGGTGGTGCGCGAATATCAGGCGGCCCACGGGCTGACCTCGGACGGCATCGTCGGCAACGGAACCATCGCCTCGCTGAACAAGGGCGCCGACCATTATGAGCGGCTGATCATCCTCAACATGGAACGGGCGCGTCGCCTTCCCACCGCCCAGGACAAGGAGCGCTATATCCTCGTCGATGCCGGCGCCGCCAAGCTTTACATGTATGAGCGCGGCAAGCTCGTCGACAGCATGAACGTCATCGTCGGCGACAGCGATCGGCAGACGCCGATGATGGCGGCCGAGCTTCGCTACATCCAGCTCAACCCATACTGGAATGTGCCGCCCGATTTATCGCGGACGATCGTCGCGAAGGCGGTTCTGGAGCAGGGGCTGAAATATCTGACCGACCGCGACTACGAAATCTACGCGGACTGGACGGACGATGCTGAGCGACTCGATCCCGCAACTGTCGACTGGCAGGGCGTTTATGACGGCAAGGTCGAGGTCTTCCTTCGCCGCGGTCCGGGTCCGTGGAATTCCATGGGCGACATGAAGTTCATGATCCCCAACGACTTCGGCATCTATCTCCACGACGTCCCCGACTTCGAAAATCCGATGTTCAAGACCGACGACCGGTGGATCAGCAACGGCTGCATCCGCCTCGAGGACGCGCACCGCCTCGAAAAGTGGGTGTTCGGCGACCCGCCGACCCCGAGCGGCCAGCCCGACGAACGGGTCGACGTTCCCAACCCGGTGCCGGTCTACATCACCTACTTCACCGTCGCGCCGGGCGGAGCCGACGGAGTCACCTTCCGCCCCGACCGCTACAATCGCGACGAAAAGCTTCTCGCACGGGTCAAGCTCGAGGGCGACGCCGTCCTCGCCGCGCAGTAGTCAGCAGCCGCACTTCGGCTTCGGGCGGGGCTTGGGCGCGGTGGTCGCATATTCGGCGCGGGTGAGCTGGCCGTTGCGGTCGCCGTCGGCACCGCGGAACTTGTCGATCGTCGTGTGCGCCCATTCCTCGAACGACAGCTGTCCGTCACGATTCGTGTCGAGCTTCGCGTAGCTTTTCTTCCGAGGCTCGAGCAGCTCGCCGAGCACGATCCTGCCGTCATTGTCGCGGTCGGACCGGTTGAACCTCTTTTCCTCACGGCTTTTTTCGGTCGCGTGCGGGGCTTCGAGAGGATTTGCGGCGAGGATCGCAGGCCTCGCCGACTTCACCGGCGGCGGAGGGAGCGCCGGCGTCTCTTCGGCATGGCCCTGCCAGAGCAGGAACGCGCCGGTCATCATCAGGAAACAGGCCAGGGCCCCGGCAATCATACGCGTCACGCCGCACTCCACCCACTATGGAGATTCGGCTTGGACATGCTCCAGACGGGAGCGAGCCCTGTCAACCGATACGGCCGCTCCAGCGGTGGCTAAGCATGGCGGCGGCGCGGGCGCGGCCTCCTTCCGGCTCCTCGCGGTCCAGGTCGCGCGCCGCAGCTCGTGCAAGCATCGTCAGAGGGCGGACGCGGCGTTGGAACCGATGCCCGCGAACTCGCTGGAGGCAGTCGTTGGCCGGTTCGATCAACTCCGAAACGCCCCGCCGCCCGACCGATGCCAGCGCGTAAAGCGCTCCGGCTTCAGCGAGCTTGTCCTCGTCAGCACCGAGCAGGCGTCCACCTATTTCGAAGAGCGCAGAGCCCCGATCGGCTACAAGCTTCGGGTCGACCTCCGGATCGAGCAAGGTCGCCCAGCCCGGTTCGAGCGCGGCAAGGGCCGCGCCGGAAATGCCTATCCCGAGCAAATGATCTGCCGCGGCGGCCAGCCGCGGCTCCGCAGGTGGCGGATTATCGTCCAGCGCTTCCAGTTGCTCGCGCCACCAGGCAAGCTTGATCCGCCCCAGCGCAGGATCGGTCGACCGCGCGACCACGTCAGCCATAGCGGCGTCGATTTCGAAGAGCGCCCCAAATGCCTCGCGCAGGCTCGAGGGCATGTGCAGCAGCGCAAACTCGATGTCGGGGCTCAACACGCTCCCCTCCCGCTGGCGGGAGGGGAGGACTCGCCCAAGGCGAGCGAGGGGTGGGCATGTCGGGCGATTCCTTCGGACCCGCCCCCGGCCCCTCCCGCAAGCGGGAGGAGAGGAATCACCGGTAACACACCTCTTTCGCCGCCTTCACGACATCCTCGGCCTTGATCAGCGCCATCTTTTCCAGGTTGGCCGCATAGGGCAGCGGAACGTCGACGTCAGTCACCCGGAGCACCGGCGCGTCGAGGTCGTCGAACCCTTCGGTCATCGCGATCGCGATGATCTCGGAGCTGATCGAGCAGGTGGGCCATCCCTCCTCGACGACGACCATCCGATTGGTTTTGGCGAGGCTTTGGAGCACTGTTTCCTTGTCGAGCGGCCGAAGCGTCCTCAGGTCGATTACCTCGGCATTCACGCCCTCGGCCATCAGCTGCTTCGCCGCCTCCAGGGCGACTCCGACACCAATCGAATAGCTGACCAGGGTGACGTCCTTGCCCGGCCGGACGACCTTCGCCTTGCCGATTGGAAGGACATAATCCTCGACCTGCGGAACGTCGAAATGCTGTCCGTAGAGGAGCTCGTTTTCCAAGAAGACCACCGGATCATCGGTTCGGATCGCCGCCTTGAGCAGCCCCTTTGCGTCCGCGGCGCTGTACGGAGCGATTACCACCAGTCCCGGCACGCTCGCGTACCACGGCCCGTAGTTCTGGCTGTGCTGGGCGCCGACGCGGGCCGCCGCTCCATTCGGTCCGCGGAACACCACGGGGCACCGCATCTGGCCGCCTGACATGTAGTTCGTCTTCGCGGCCGAATTCACGATATGGTCGATCGCCTGCATCGCGAAGTTGAAGGTCATGAACTCGACGATGGGCCTCAGGCCGCCCATCGCGGCTCCCGTTCCGAGGCCGGCAAAGCCATATTCCGTGATCGGCGTGTCGACGACGCGCCTGGGCCCGAATTCCTCGAGCAGCCCCTGGGTGACCTTGTAGGCGCCCTGGTACTCGGCGACCTCCTCGCCCATCACAAACACGCGCTCGTCCTTGCGCATCTCCTCGGCCATCGCGTCGCGGAGCGCCTCGCGGACGGTCATCTCCGCCATCGCCGCGCCTTCGACGGCCTCGGGCTCGTCCTTCGTGTCGGCTACGTCGCGGACCAGGTCGCGCGCGGCAGTCTCCATCCGGTGCGGCGTCGGAGTCGATTCCGCCTGCTGCGACTCCGGGGCGGGGATCGAAGGCTCATCTTTGGTCGCGGGCTTCGCCTGCGCCTCGGGCTCGTGCTTCGGTCCGGCCGGCGCAGATTCGCCGCCTTCCGTCTCGAGCAGAGCGATCGGCTGCCCAACCTTCACTCCGTCAGTGCCCTCCGGGACCAGGATCTTTGAAATCTTGCCCTCGTCGACCGCCTCGAACTCCATCGTCGCCTTGTCGGTCTCGATCTCGGCGAGGATGTCGCCGGAGCTGACGTCGTCCCCCTCCTTCACGAGCCACTTGGCGAGCGTGCCCTCCTCCATCGTCGGGGACAGCGCGGGCATCTTGAGTTCAAGCGCCATCAGTAGGACTCCACCAGGACGTCGGTGTAAAGCTCGGACGCATCCGGCTCGGGAGCCTCTTCAGCGAACTTGGCAGCTTCGACGATGATCTCCTTGATCTGCTTGTCGATCGCCTTGAGCTCGTCCTCCTTGACGCCCAGCTTCTCCAGCTCGCGCTCGGCGTGAGTAATCGGGTCGCGATGCTCGCGCACTTCCTGCACCTCCTCGCGGGTCCGGTACTTGGCCGGATCGGACATGGAGTGGCCGCGATAGCGGTAGGTCATCAGTTCGAGGATTATCGGGCCCTTCTCGCGCGCCCATCCGAGCGCCATTTCGGCCGCGCCGCGAACCGCGAGAACGTCCATTCCATCCACCCGAACGCCCGGGATTCGGAAGCTCTCGCCGCGCTTGTAGAAATCGGGCTCCGACGCCGATCGTTCGACGCTCGTGCCCATTGCATATCTATTGTTCTCGATCGCGTAGATGACGGGCAGGTTCCAGATCCGGGCCATGTTGAAGGACTCGTAGACCTGGCCCTGGTTCGCGGCGCCGTCGCCGAAATAGGCAAGGCAAACTCCGCCGTCATTGCGATATTTGTGCGCGAGGGCCAGCCCGGTGCCGAGCGACACCTGCGCTCCCACGATCCCATGACCGCCGTAGAAGCCGTGGTCGACGCTGAACATGTGCATCGATCCGCCCTTGCCTTTGGAGATGCCGGCCTCGCGCCCGGTCAGCTCCGCCATGATCACCTTGGGGTCGATCCCGTAAGCAAGCATGTGGCCATGGTCGCGATAGCCGGTGATGACGCTGTCCTTGCCGACTGTCATTGCGCTCTGTAGCCCGACCGCCACCGCTTCCTGGCCGATGTACAGGTGGCAGAAGCCACCGATCAGCCCGAGCCCGTAAAGCTGCCCAGCCCGTTCCTCGAAGCGGCGGATAAGCAGCATCTCCTTGTAGAAGTCGAGGAGCTGGTCCCGCGAAGCCTTGTAGCGTTTCGGCTCGGACGGCCGTGCGATCCTGGGCTCGTCTGGCGGAGCGGTCTTGGCTTTGGCGGAACGCGCCACGTGTCTGTCTTTCGCAACTATGAAGAGCGCCGCGTCTATAGGTGCGGGGGCGGCCAGCGGCAACAGTGGCCCGACCTTAGCCGGGAGTTCTCGGGGTTGTCCCTTGGTGGCTCCTGTCATCCCATTGTGGAACCATCCGAAATCGATACGCGTTAACAATGACGTAAAAGTGTATTAACTAACGGAATCTGAGTCGGAGGAGGCGTTACGTGTCGAGTACTTCGAGTGACGACGAGGATGGCGTTGGCGTAGGTATAAATGCCGATGAGCCGAATGGCGATCGCCGCGAATTCCTAAAATCCTGCGGCAAGTTCGCAGCATTCACACCGCCCGCGGTAACCTTCCTCCTGTCGACCTCGATGAGCTCGAAGGCGATCGCGGCGTCGGGCGGCACAATTACCACCAGTAGCAGCGGCGGTGGCGGCGGGGGCCTTGGCGCCTTGCTGTTCGGAGCTCCCGTGATCGTCGGCGCGGCGGTGCCCAAGGGGCATCCAGCGCCTCTCCCGGTCGCCGCTCCTCCGCCTCCGCCTGTGGCGCTTCCGGTGCAGCAGCCGGCGATTCCACCGCCGCCTCCGCCGCCGGAGGCGATGGGCGAGCGCGGCTGATCTTGACCGGTGACTTACATTTTCCGTCATTCGCGCCTATATCGGGCCCGCTACTAGTCGCAAACGGACGGTCTACAGGCGCTTTGCGGCTCCTCATTCCTTCTCTTCGCCTCTCCTAGCATCCGTGGGCCGACGGTCGGTCCACAACAGAGTAAGGACTGAAATATGCCGATCGGCACCGTGAAATTTTTCAATTCGCAAAAGGGCTACGGATTCATCCAGCCCGAAGACGGCGGCAACGACGCCTTCGTCCACATCACCGCGGTCGAGCGCGCCGGAATGGGCACGCTGAACCAGGACCAGCGGGTCAGCTACGACCTCGAAGAGGACCGGCGCGGCAAGATGAGCGCCACCAACCTCAAGCCAGCTGACTAAGGCGCAGGCGGGGCGCCGCTCGCCGGCGCTCCGCTTCACCCGCAATGGGAACCATGACCGACAAGGAAACCTATCTCACCCGCGCCGCAGAGGCGCTGAAGGACGCGGACTCGACGACGCTCGAGAACGTCCGCAATCGCTGCCTGCGCTCCGCTGCAGCCTGGACAGAAATGGCCGAGCGCGCCGAACGTACGGAACGCATGCGCGCTACTCTTGCGGCTGCCAAAGCGAAAGCCGCCGAACACGCCAACTGAAACGAAGTCTAATGAACATTATTCAATGCAAGTCACGGCGCGCCCGAAGGCGCCGCCGCAATACCGATATTTCCATTTTCCGGCTGATGAGCCCTGCCGAGAGCCGCCAGGCCCGAGCGGTCGCATTCGAGGCCGCACTGGCCGTCATCGGCTGAGCGACCCGCTCAGTTCAAAGGGACGATAACCTCGTCGGGGCGGACGAGCCCGAGATCGCGCCGTACCAGCTCGTCGGCCATGTCCGGATCCGCTTTTCTCGGATCGAGCAGCTTCGAGCGGTGCTGGAGCCGAGCTTTCTCCGCTTCGAGTTTCGCAAGCTCGGCCTTCCGATCGTTCAAGTCACGATGGTAGCCGCCCCAGGCGAACAACCCATTCGGCCCGGCGACCGCATAGCCGGCGAAATTGCCGACGACGAGAAGCGCCAATGCCGGCCACAACATCCGGCGCATCAATCCGATACTGCGCTTGCCACCCATCGCGTTCTCACAAGAATCACCAAAGAGTCACGAACGCAAGCGAAATCCGTGATTTGCCGGAAGAACTTGGGGATCAGCCGCGACGGTAGGCCCTGATCGCCTTTACCCCTGCGTAAATGGCCTTGTCGCCGAGGTCCTCCTCGATCCGCAGAAGCTGGTTGTATTTCGCCACACGGTCCGATCGCGCGAGGCTGCCCGTCTTGATCTGGCCGGTGCGCAATCCGACGGCGAGGTCCGAGATAGTCGAATCCTCCGTCTCGCCGGACCGGTGCGACATCACGGCGGTATAGTCATGGCGTTGCGCCAAACGGACCGCCGCGATCGTCTCCGTCAGCGTTCCGATCTGGTTGACCTTGACCAGAATCGAATTGGCGATGCCCTTCTCGATCCCCTCCGCAAGCCTCTTCACATTCGTCACGAACAGATCGTCTCCGACCAGCTGGACCTGGCCGCCGAGGCGGTCGGTAAGTTCTTTCCACCCCGACCAATCGTCCTCTGCCATCCCGTCCTCTATCGACGCGATCGGATAGTCGCGGGCAAGCTCGGAGAGATAGGCAGCCATTTCGTCGGAGCTGAGGGTTCTGCCCTCCCCTTCCATCGCATAGGCGCCGTCGCGGTAGAATTCGGTCGATGCGCAATCCAGCGCGAGGAGCACGTCGCTTCCCATCCGGTAGCCCGCGATCTCCACCGCGCCGATGATGGAATCGAGCGCTTCGCGCGCCGAGCCGATGTTCGGTGCGAATCCCCCTTCATCGCCGACGGACGTCGATAGCCCCTTTGAATGAAGCTCCGATTTCAGTGCGTGGAAGACTTCCGCGCCGCATCGCAGTGCTTCCGAAAAGCTCGGAGCGCCGACCGGCATGATCATGAATTCCTGAAAGTCGATGGGGTTGTCGGCATGCACGCCGCCGTTGACGATGTTCATCATCGGCACCGGAAGCATCGTTGCAGTGCCGTCACCGATATAGCGGTAAAGCGGTAGGCCGGCGGACGCGGCAGCCGCCTTGGCGGCCGCGAGGCTCACGCCGAGGATTGCATTGGCGCCCAGCCGGCCCTTGTTCTCGGTGCCGTCGAGGGCGATCATCGACGCGTCGATCTCGCCCTGATCTTCGGCATCATGGCCGATCAGGGCGTCCGCGATCTCGCCGTTGACCGATTGAACGGCCTTTTCGACGCCCTTCCCGCCCCATCGGCCCTTGTCGCCGTCGCGAAGCTCGACGGCCTCATGTGCGCCTGTCGAGGCTCCCGACGGGACTGCCGCGCGGCCGAAGCTGCCGTCTTCTAGTGCCACGTCGACCTCGACCGTGGGATTACCGCGGCTGTCGAGGATCTGGCGGCCGCGGATCGCGGTGATTGCAGTCATGGAATTCCTTCTTACGTAAGCGTAATGAAGCGATGCCGAGCGGCGATGCGGAGCGGAGCTATAGGCCGCCCGATGAACCGCGCAACTTTCGCCCTGGCGCAGCGGAACGGTGCGGTTGTTCGCTGGTTGGAGTCCGAAAAGGAGGATCGACGATGGCTGACCAGGATACCAACCTTCCCGAAGGCACCGACGAAGTGATCCCGGGAGCGATGGAAACAGATACCAGCGGCGAGACGCGGCGCAATCGTGGCGGCTCCCGGTCCCGTCAGTCCACCGGCACTGGCGGCGCTCTCATGCAGAAGGTGCGCAGCGGAAGCGACAAGCTCTCCGTACAGGCCGCCGACAGGGCCCGCGGGTTCGTCGGCCAGGGCATCGAGCGCTCGGCAGAGGCGATCGCCAATGTCAGCAAGCTGATCGGCGACACTGCGTCCGGTCTCGATGAGCGGCTTGGCGAGGAATATGGCGATTACGCGCGCCGCGCCGCCGAAAGTCTCGAAAGCACGGCGAACAGGCTCGCCTCCAAGGATCCGGACGAACTGATCGACGACACGCGGCGGTTCGTCAAAAAGAGCCCAGGCGTCGCGCTTGCAGGCGCGGCCATCGTCGGCTTCGCGCTCGCGCGCCTCGTGAAGTCCGGACTCGCATTGGGCCAGGACGGGGACGAGGATGCCGACAATCGCGCTCCGCGGTCGCGCAGACGGAGCTGATGCTGAAACCTTCGGGAGAGGGTCCGCCCGGCGGCAATGAGCGATCGTTCGGCGAGCTTGCGTCCCAGCTCATCGACGACGGCAAGGGCTATGCACGCGCCGAATTCGATCTTGCCAAGGCGATCGCCGCCGACAAGACGAAGACGCTTCGGATCTCCGCGATCTTCCTCGTCGCGGCGGCCGTCGTCGCAATGGGCGCGTTCAACGTCCTGTGCTTCGGCATCTTCGTCGGTCTCGCCATGCTGATGAATCCGGTCCTCGCCGGAATTGTCGCCTTCGTCCTGATCGGTGCAGTTGCCGCGCTCCTCGCCTGGTTCGGCATCTCGAACCTTCGGGAATCGCTGTGACCGACGACTCACCCACGCTTGCCGAGGCGCGGCACAAGGCCGAGCTTGCACGCGCGAAATTCTGGAGCAGCTTCGACGATCTCATCGATTATGCGCATCGCCTCCAGCAAAAGCTCGAGCCGAGCCATCTGGCCAAGGATGCGTGGGATGCAGCCAAGTCGAAAGGCGTCGACCTTGCCGAAGATGCGGTCGACGCTGTCCGCAAACGTCCTGTCGCTGCGGGCGGCGCCGTTGCCGCATTGGCCTTGTTCATCGCCCGCGAACCGCTGATGGACCTCGCGGGCAAGCTGATGAGCGGAGATTCGAAGAAGAAACGGAAAAGGGCGCCCAATCAGCCCAGAAAACCACTGGAGAAGATCGATGAGTGAGAGTGATCGCAATTCCGGCTCCGGCGAAGGCCAGGAGAGCCGCGACATCCGGCAGCGTGCGATCGAAGCCTATGAATCGGGTCGCGACAGCGCGTCCGCTGCCGCTCGAAGGGCGGGCGACACGGTCGGCGAAGCCCCGCTGATCGCGTTGGGCGCCGGCGCTGTTATTGGCGCCATCTTCGCTGCGATGCTGCCGACGACACTGCGGGAGAGGAGGCTCCTTCGTCCTTACGGGAACCGCATGACCGGTGCCGCGCGCGACGCAGCCGACGCCGCCCGTCGTGCCGGTTCGGACAAACTCCGCGAGCTCGGCCTCACTCCCGATGTCCTTGCCGACAAGGCGGGCGAAGCGGCCAAGGCGACGGCGCAAGCCGCGATCGGCACGTTGCGCGACCCGGATTCGAGGATCTGACCCGTTGCAAGCGGCGCATTTGCTGGTAGCCCCACGGCCATGAGCAAGCTCCACCTCGTGTTCGGCGGCCGCGTCAAGGACCCGCGCGGGCTAGACTTCGACCTCGACACGATCGATCTCGTCGGCCTCTACGGCAATTATTCCGAAGCCGAGGAAGCATGGCGCGGAAAGGCGCAGAGGAGCGTCGACGATGCCGAGATGAAATATGTCGTCGTCCACCTCCACCGGCTCCTCGAGCCAGACTCGGAGGGGATCAGCAGGCCGAAAGCGGAGACCTAGGCGCGCCGGTAGCGCCAGATAAGAAGCGGCCTTTGAAGCAGTAATCCTGAAAGAAAGCCGCCAACGTGGGCGGGCGTCGCCACCAGCACGCCCTGGAAGCCGGCCAGCATGCCGGTCATGATCTGGAGAACGACCCAGGCCGCGAGCAGCCAGGCGGCGTTGATCATGCGGTTGAGCGAGCGCGATTTGACGATGTACTTCTGCTGCCCGAAGCTCAGGGCGAAAGCGCCGATGATTCCGCTGATCGCGCCGCTCGCGCCCACCATGGGCACGGTCCCGTGCGGCGTGACCAGCCATTGCGCCATCGCCGCCACATAAGCGGACACTGCGTAGATCACGAGAAGCGGGCCCGGCCCAAGCACCCGCTCGACCTGGATCCCGCACCAGACGAGGATCAGCAGGTTGAAGGCGAGATGCAGCATCCCCGCATGGACGAGGGTCGCGGTCAGCGGCGTCAGGAAAGCCGGGACCGAAGGACCGACCACGACCGCGCCGTTCAACCGTTCGGGAATGAATCCCATCGCGATCGCCGCCGCTTCGTTCTGGCCCAGGAGAAAGGCGCCCGCCCAGAAGACGGCCGTTACGACTGCGATCCAGACCGTCGCGGTTCGCGGCAGGCGCACCACTCCGCCGATCAGAGGAACTCGACCTTGCTGACCTCGTAATAGCGGTCGCCCGAAGGGGTCGTGACTTCGACCTCGTCGCCGACCTCGCGGCCGATCAGGGCCCGCCCGAGCGGCGAATTGTAGCTGATCTTTCCGTCCTTGGCGTCCGCTTCCGACTGGCCCACCAGCTGGTATTTGATCTTCTTTTCGTCCTCGTCGAGCAGGGTCACGGTCGCTCCGAACACCACCTTTTTGCCCGACAGGGTCGACGGGTCGATCACCATCGCCCGGCTCAGCTGATCGTCGAGATCGGCGATCGTCGCCTCGATGTGACCCTGCCGCTCCTTCGCCGCGTGATATTCGGCATTCTCGGAAAGGTCGCCATGGGCGCGCGCGGCCTCGATGGCCTCGACAATCGCGGGCCGCTCGACCTGTTTCAGGTGCCGCACCTGTTCGGAGAGCCTGCGGTGGCCTTCCGCCAGCATCGGCACTTTCTCGGCAGTCGCCATTTCCACAAAACCCCTTTCAAAACCTCCCTCGCGAGGCCGGACGGCCCCGTCGGCAGGAGTGGATTGTCGGATGAAATTCCTAGTTCACGGACGTAGAATAATAGGATTGCAGCGAGCGCACTTCAAGCGCCCGTCCCCGAAGCGTGCCCAGCGAGCGGGCAACGGCAAGGCTCGCCGCCGCGGTCGTGAAATAGGGAACTTTCCGCTGCAAGGCGGTCGCGCGGATCGAGTGGCTGTCCTTGAGTGACTGCCACCCTTCGGTCGTGTTGAAGACCAGCTGCACCTCGCCGTCGGTGATCCTGTCGACGATGTGCGGGCGGCCCTGGGCGACCTTGTTCACCCGCTCGACCGCAAGGCCGGCGTTCGCGAGATATTCCGCAGTCCCGCCGGTCGCGATCACCTTGAAGCCGAGCTCGAGCACCGCTTTCACCGCTGGCACGATGTGCCCCTTGTCGGCATCCTTGACCGAAACGAACACCGTACCCGATGGTGGGAGCTTGATCCCGGCGGCAATCAAGGCCTTGCTGTAAGCCGCGTCAAAATCTGTATCGATTCCCATGACTTCGCCCGTGCTCCTCATTTCGGGTCCCAGCACCGGATCCGATCCGGGGAAGCGCGCGAACGGGAAGACCGGCTCCTTGACCGCGACATAGGCCAGATCGCGCGGGAGCGGGTCGAAGCCGGTCAGCCTCTCCCCCGCCATCACCCGCGCAGCCATCTTCGCCACCGGCCGCCCGATCGCCTTGGCGACGAACGGCACCGTCCGGCTGGCGCGCGGGTTGACTTCGATCAGGTAGACTTCGTCGCCCTTGACCGCGAACTGGACGTTCATCAGGCCGCGGACCTTCAAGGCCTGGGCAAGCGCCGTGGTCTGCCGCTCGATCTCGGCCACGATCTCTTCCGACAGGCTGTGCGGCGGGATCGCGCAGGCGCTGTCGCCCGAATGCACGCCCGCCTCTTCGATATGCTGCATCACTCCAGTGACGGTGACGTCAACGCCATCCGAGATGGCGTCGACATCCACCTCGACGGCATCGCGAAGGTAACGGTCGATCAACACCGGCGAGGTGCCCGACACCGCCACCGCGGTCGCGATATAGTGATCAAGCTGCTCCGGCCCGTCGACCACCTCCATGCCACGCCCGCCGAGCACGTAGGAGGGCCTCAGGAGCACGGGATAGCCGATCCTCTCCGCCACATGCAGGGCTTCGTCCCGGCTCCGCGCAATGCCGTTCGCAGGCTGCTTGAGTTCCAGCCGCGCCACCAGCTTCGCGAACCGCTCGCGGTCCTCCGCCAGATCGATGCTGTCCGGGCTCGTCCCAAGGATCGGAACCCCCGCCTTTTGCAGCTCCTGCGCGAGCTTCAGCGGCGTCTGCCCGCCGAGCTGGACGATCACTCCGTGAAGAGCGCCATTCTCCTGCTCGCGCTGAACGATCTCGAGCACGTCCTCGACCGTAAGCGGCTCGAAATAGAGGCGGTCCGATGTCTCGGGGTCCGTCGACACCGTCTCCGGGTTGCAATTGACCATCACGGTCTCGAATCCGGCGTCACGGAGCGCGAAGGCCGCATGGCAACAGCAATAATCGAACTCGATCCCCTGCCCGATGCGGTTCGGCCCGCCGCCCAGGATGATGACCTTTCGACGGTCCGACACCTCCGCCTCGTCCACCGGCTCGCCGAACAAGGGCGCTTCGTAGGTCGAGTAGAGATACGGGGTCGTCGCGTCGAACTCGGCCGCGCAGCTGTCGATGCGCTTGAAGACCGGCCGGACTCCAAGCTGCAGCCGCCGCTCGCGAACCTCAGGTTCGGTCGCTCCGCCGGTCATCGCCTTGACCGCGTCGTGGACGACCCCCGACTGGCCCGGCTCGATCGCCGAGTGTGACGAGCGAACCGCGAGCTGCGCAAGTCGCGCATCGGAAAAGCCCAGGCTTTTCAGCCGCCTCATCGCTTGAGCATCGCTCGGCAGCCCGTTGCGGCGGACCTCGTTCTCGGCGGCAACAATGACTTCCAACTGCCTCAGAAACCAGGGATCGAAGCCGGAGATGGCGTTGATCCTCTCGACGGAGAAGTCCCGCCGCAACGCCTCCGCCGCAACCAGCAGCCGCTGCGGTGTCGGCCGTGCCAGCTCGCTTTCGATCCGCGCCTCGTCGGCCGTCTCGAGTTCGCGCATGCGGTCCAGCCCCGTGAGCCCGGTCTCCAGCCCTCGAAGCGCCTTCTGCAAGCTTTCCGGGAATGACCGCCCGATCGCCATCACCTCGCCGACCGACTTCATGGAGGTGCTCAAGATCGCTTCCGCGCCCTTGAACTTCTCGAAAGCGAAGCGCGGGATCTTGGTGACGACATAATCGATCGTCGGCTCGAAGCTCGCGGGCGTCGCGCCGCCGGTGATGTCGTTCGAAATCTCGTCGAGCGTGTAGCCGACGGCCAGCTTTGCGGCGACCTTCGCGATTGGGAAGCCGGTCGCCTTCGAGGCCAGCGCCGACGAGCGCGACACACGCGGGTTCATCTCGATCACGACCATTCGGCCGGTCTTCGGATCGACTGCGAACTGGACATTTGAACCGCCTGTTTCGACACCGATTTCGCGAAGAACCGCGATCGATGCGGACCGCATGCGCTGATATTCCTTGTCGGTCAGCGTCAGGGCCGGTGCGACGGTGATGCTGTCGCCCGTATGGACCCCCATCGGGTCGACGTTCTCGATGGAGCAGATGATGATGGCGTTATCGTTCCGGTCGCGGACGACCTCCATCTCATATTCCTTCCAGCCGAGCACCGACTCCTCGATCAGCACCTCAGTGGTCGGCGAAGCGTCTAGCCCGCCCTCGACGATTCGGACGAATTCCTCGCGGTTGTAGGCGATCCCGCCGCCCGTCCCGCCCAGCGTGAAGCTCGGGCGGATGATGGCGGGCAAGCCCATTTCCTCCAGCGCCGCTAGCGCCTCTTCCAGGCTGTGGGCGATCGCCGAGCGCGGCGATTCCAGCCCGATCTTGTCCATCGCCTCGCGGAACTTCAGCCGGTCCTCCGCCTTCTCGATCGCTTCGGCATTGGCGCCGATCAGCTCGACCCCGAACCGCTCCAGAGTCCCGTCCTTGGCAAGCGCCAGCGCGGTGTTCAGCGCCGTTTGCCCGCCCATCGTCGGAAGCAACGCATCCGGCCGCTCCTTCTCGATGATGCTCGCGACGAACCCCGCCGTGATCGGCTCGATGTAGGTCGCATCCGCCAACTCCGGGTCGGTCATGATCGTCGCCGGGTTCGAATTGACGACGATGACCCGATAGCCCTCGGCCTTCAGCGCCTTCACGGCCTGCGAGCCCGAATAATCGAACTCGGCAGCCTGGCCAATTACGATTGGTCCGGCCCCGATGATCAGGATGGAGGAGATGTCGGTGCGCCTGGGCATCAGCTTTGAGGCTCGTTTGCGGCTTCGATGAAGACGGGATGCAGGTGGTTGCTTCTAGCCCAGCCGGCGACGCAATCCTGCTCCTCCACGGTCGGCGCAACGCGAAACAGGAACAGCAGCCTTTTCTCGCTTTCGTCCTGGAACAGCTCGCCGGCCGCAAGCCTGCATTGCCGTTCGACGCTGGTAAGCTCGGCCTGCGAATGCAACCGCGCCGTTGCGCAGGCGGGCAATATGAGGATCGACAGCGAGAGCGCGGCACTCCTCACCGCATCATCCCCACGAACTTCTCGAAGAGATAGAAGCTGTCCTGCGGGCCGGGGCTCGCTTCCGGATGATACTGCACGCTGAACGCCGGCCGGTCCGTCAGCTCGAGGCCGCAATTGCTGTCGTCGAACAGGCTGACGTGCGTTTCGCGAACGTTCGCGGGCAGGCCTTCGCGCTCGACCGCGAAGCCGTGGTTCATGCTGGTGATCTCGACGCGCCCGTCCTCCAGCCGTTTCACGGGATGGTTGGCGCCGCGGTGGCCCTGGAACATCTTGCTCGTCCTGCCGCCGACCGCGAGCGCAAGCATCTGGTGGCCAAGGCAGATGCCGAACAACGGCTTGTTCGTCTCCAGCATCCTCTGAATCACCGGCACCGCATATTCGCCCGTCGCCGCGGGATCGCCCGGACCGTTCGACAGGAAGAAGCCGTCGGGCTCGTAGGCCATGATCTCGTCGAAGGAGGCGGTCGCAGGGACCACCGTGACCCGCGCGCCGGCCTCGAACAGGTTGCGGAAGATGTTGTGCTTCGACCCGTAGTCGACCGCGAGGACGTGGGGCACCTTGCCCACCGCTCCGCTGCTCCGCGGCTCCTCCCCTCCCGCTAGCGGGAGGGGTCGGGGGTGGGCGTCCTCAACCTCATACCCCTTGCCCCAGGCCCATTTGCCGCCGGTCCAGCGCTCGACCTGAAGCCGGCTGACTTCCTTGGCGAGGTCCATTCCCTCGAGCCCCGGCCACTGCGCTGCCTTTCTCTGGAGCCGCTCGAGATCGAACCGACCGCTCTCGCTATGCGCTATGGCGACCGTCGGCGGCCCTTCCTCACGCACCAGCCTGGTCAGAGCGCGGGTGTCGACCCCGGCAATCCCGATGCGCCCGCGCTTGCGCATCCAGGAGGCGAAATCCTGCCCCGCCCGATAATTGGACGGAGGAGTTACCGCCTCACGCACCAAACACCCCAGCGCATGCGCCTCGACCGCCTCGATATCCTCGTCGTTCGCGCCGACATTGCCGATGTGCGGGAAAGTGAAGGCGATGACCTGCCTCGCGTAGGAAGGATCGGTCATCACCTCCTGGTACCCCGTCATCGCCGTGTTGAAGCAGAGCTCGCCGACCGCTTCCCCTCCGGCTCCGAAGCCATGGCCCCAGATCGTCCGGCCGTCCGCGAACACCACGACTCCCGTAGCGCCCTTCGGTTGGGGGGCGCGCGTGAGGGGGGCGTCGGCCATGTGCGGGAGAAGCCTTCCGTGAACGGGTTTCCAGCGATGTCGCTAAGCAATTGCCGCTAAGGCGATTCGGAGCGCCGGTCAACGGCTGGCCAGCCCCGATTTCCGCGGCTAGGGCTGGAGGTTTCCGCGAAGAGACTAAGCGATGATCCGAGACGATATCAAGGCTGCGACCATCGCCGCGATGAAGGGCGGCGACAAGGATACGACGGCGACCCTCCGTCTGGTCTCCGCCGCCGTCAAGAACCGCGACATCGAGGCTCGGACCGGCGGAGCTCCCGCCGACGACGACCAGCTCGTCATCGAGGTCCTCCAGAAGATGATCAAGCAGCGGCGCGAGTCGGCGGACGTCTATCGCAAGGCCGGCCGCGAAGACCGGGCCGCGGCGGAAGAGGCTGAGATCGCGGTCATCGAGCGCTTTCTTCCGAAGCAGCTGAGCGACGAGGAAGCCCGCGCCGCGGTGCAGGCGATCATCGCCGCAACCGGCGCCGGCTCGATCAAGGACATGGGGCGCGTAATGGCCGAGGTGAAGCAGCGCCACGCCGGCGTGCTGGAGCCTGCGCGGGCGAGTGCGCTGGTAAAGGAAATTTTGTCCTGAGGGTCACCGCCGCTTGCAGCTAATGGGGCTGCATGCAACTGTCAGTTCGGCGATTCTCATTGGGGTGGCAATGATCGAATGAGCCTTTCCCCTGCCTGGCTTGATGAACTCCGTGCGCGCACGCTCCTATCCAGCGTAATTGCGCCTTCGGTGAAGCTCATCCGCGCAGGGCGCGAGTTCAAGGCCTGCTGCCCCTTCCACAACGAGAAGACGCCGAGCTTCACCGTCAACGACGAGAAGGGCTTCTATCATTGCTTCGGGTGCGGGGCGCACGGCGACGTGATCCGCTTCCTGACCGATCACCGCGGCCTGCCCTTCATGGATGCGGTGAAGGAGCTTGCCGCCAAGGCCGGGATGGACGTGCCCGCGCCCGACCCCCGGGCGAAGGAACGCGCCGATCGGGCCGCTTCGCTGACTGACGTCATGACGTCGTGCCAGAAATGGTTCGCCGAGCAGCTGCAGGGCATCGGCGGCGCGTCTGCTCGCGAATATCTCGGCAAGCGTGGAATCGACGCGGAGACCATTTCCCGCTTCGGGATCGGTCTCGCGCCGGACAATCGCACAGCACTCAAGCGCGCCCTCACCTCGCTAGGCGAGGACAAGCTGATCGAGACCGGGATGCTCATCCAGCCCGAGGAAGACGGCAAGGAGACCTACGACCGGTTCCGCGGCCGCTTGATGATCCCGATCCGCGACCAGCGCGGCCGAGTCATCGCGTTCGGCGGGCGGATCTTCGGTGAGGGCGAGCCCAAGTATTTGAACTCCCCCGACACGCCGCTCTTCGACAAGGGCCGCACGCTTTACAATATCGACCGCGCCGGCCCCGCCAGCCGCCAGGCGAAGCGGCTAATCGTCGTCGAGGGATACATGGACGTCATCGCCCTCGACCGTGCCGGGATCGCCGAGGCCGTCGCGCCCAACGGCACCGCGGTGACCGAAGCGCAGCTCGAACGGATGTGGCGTCTCGATCCCGCGCCGATCCTCTGCTTCGACGGCGACGCCGCGGGCCGGAAAGCCGCGATCCGAGCCGCGACTCGGGCTCTCGCCCACATCGGACCCGACCGTACCTTGCGCTTCGTCGAGCTTCCCGCAGGCCAGGACCCCGACGACCTCGTGCGATCGGGGGGGCGCGAGGCCGTCGAAGCCCTGCTCGCCGAGCCAGAGCCGCTCGACCGCCGACTGTGGCGGCACGAGCGCGACTCCGCACCGCTGACGACCCCCGAAGCCCGTGCGGGCCTCCGCCAGCGGCTGATCGAGCACAGTCAGGCCATCGGCGATCCCGAGCTCCGGCGCCTCTATCGCGACCAGTGGCTCGGCCAGTTCGAGCGCGAATTCTCCAGCGTCCGCCAGCCGCCGCGCCGTCACCAGAACCGCTTCGACAAGCGCACCGGCAAGTGGCAGCCCCCGTCGCCGCCGGCCAGCGACACCGCGCGCCGCATCGGCCGCTCGGGAATCGACACCGCCACCGCCCGCGCCCTGGTCCTCGGCTTCGCGCTTTACCCAGAGGCGATCGCAGCCCATCTCGAGCAGCTGGCGCACCTGCCGATCGCCGACCGCGCCCTAAGCCTCGACCGCGACCGCCTCGTCGATTCGGCCCTCTCGGGCGCGGCGCTTGATCGCGGGCAGCTTGTAACCATATTGCAATCCGTTAGAGGCCAGGCAGACCATGGACGGTCGCTTAGTTCGAGAGGCGGCTTTTCTTTCACCCGCAGCGACACCGAGCCTGAACGGGCGGTGCGCGATCTCGGGATCGCGATAGACGCGCTCGCGGCGGAGGAAGAGATTGGCGCGGCCCTCAACGAGGCGACCGAGCGTTTGAAGGCAGGCGATAGTGAGGCGCTGGACGAGCAGCTTCGGCTGAAGGCGGCGCAGGAAGAGAACTTTAAACGGCTGACGTCACTCGTCGGCACTGAATAGCGGCGAACCGGGAATGGCGAAGAACGAAGCAGCAGAAACCGAGACCCAGGACAGCGGCGATGCCCCGCTGATCGATCTCAACGACGCGTCGATCAAGAAGCTGATCGCCCGCGCCAAGAAGCGCGGCTTCGTCACCTATGACGAGCTGAACGAGGCGCTTCCGCAGGACCAGATGGCGTCCGAGCAGATCGAGGACATCATGTCCGCGATCAACGAGATGGGAATCAACGTCGTCGAGAACGAGGAAGAGGCCGAGGACGAGAAGGAGGAGGAAACCTCCACCGACGACGAGGTAGATCCCCTCGACGACGGCGGCCCCCGCCCCGCCGCGGCGACCAAGAAGGAAGCCGTCGACCGAACCGACGACCCCGTGCGCATGTACCTTCGCGAGATGGGCGCGGTGGAATTGCTCTCCCGAGAGGGGGAGATCGCAATCGCCAAGCGCATCGAGGCCGGCCGCGACACGATGATCTGGGGCCTTTGCGAAAGCCCGATGACCTTCAACGCCATCATCGAATGGTCGAAGAATTTGAACGAAGGCGTGATGCAGCTCCGCGAGATCCTCGATCTCGAGGCGATGCTGTCCAAGGGCCCGACCGCCGAGCAGATCGCAGAGAGCGAGGAAGGCGAGGAAGGCGGCGGCGACGGAGAGATCAGCGAGAAGACCGCCGGCCCGACCATCAAGGAAGAGGAAGACGAGCCCGAGGAGGAGTCCGCGGACTCCGACGAAGACGAAGAGGATATGGTCGACCGGCGCACCAAGCCGCAGGTCGAGGAAGACGACGACGAGAACGCGCTCAGCCTCGCCCAGATGGAAGAGGCGCTCAAGCCCCAGGCGCTCGAGAAGTTCGCGACCATCACCTCGCTGTTCAAGAAGTTCGCCAAGCTTCAGGCCTCGCGCCTCGACGCCTTCGCGGCCGGCAGCGAATTCCCCGCTTCGGACGAGAAGAAGTACCAGAAGCTCCGCGAGCAGCTCACCGCCGAGGTCGAGAGCGTCCAGTTTCACCAGGCGAAGATCGAATATCTCGTCGACCAGCTGTACAGCTACAACCGCCGTCTGATGGCGCTCGGCGGCCAGATGCTGCGCCTCGCGGAGCGCCACCGGGTCCCGCGCCGCGCCTTCCTCGAAAGCTACACCGGGCACGAGCTCGACGAGAACTGGCTCGACGACGTCGCCAAGACCGACAAGAAATGGGCCGCCTTCGCCTCCGCCGAGGCCGACACGGTCGAGCGTATCCGCGGCGAGATCGGCGAGATCGCCCTGGCCGTCGGCACCTCGCTCCCCGAGTACCGCCGAATCGTCAACATGGTTCAGAAGGGCGAGCGCGAGGCCCGCATCGCCAAGAAGGAAATGGTCGAGGCCAACTTGCGCCTCGTCATCTCCATCGCCAAGAAATACACGAACCGCGGACTTCAGTTCCTGGATCTCATACA
>Ga0207706_10000822_pt1 | contig 32219 bp, 30 predicted proteins | sample KBSC53metaG_FD_184318 | JGI IMG/M metagenome (GOLD analysis project Ga0207706, IMG submission 184318) | Corn rhizosphere microbial communities from Kellogg Biological Station, Michigan, USA - KBS C5-3 metaG (SPAdes) (version 2) | ecosystem: Host-associated > Plants > Roots > Rhizosphere > Soil ... | reverse complement strand
ATCAACGATCTATCGGCCGATCGCTCTCTCAGAGACAATGACGTTAGCGATGGAGCGGGTGAAGGGAATCGAACCCTCGTCGTAAGCTTGGAAGGCTTCTGCTCTACCATTGAGCTACACCCGCCCGCATGGCGCCCATGCCATTGCCTCGAGGAGGCCGTCAACCGCCTGAGATAGGTTGACCAGGACCAAGCGCCTGCCTTAACACGCGATTCGCATGACGAACCTGGTCGCCATCCCTGCCTGCTCGACCGCGCACCTCTGGTGGCGCGGCTGTCAGCATGCGGCGCGATGGCGCGACTGATCGAATAAAACCGATCATCGATTGCCCGCCCGCCAACGGCGGGCTTTTTTGTTTCCAGGTGAGTTTAATGAGCCAGGTTCTGAGTATTTCCCGCGATTCCGTCGCGGTTCCGGCAGCGGCGGATTGTGCCGCTGAAGTCGCAATCTCCCGTCTTCTCGATGGCGAGAATCTCGATCGGTCGGACGCGCGATCCTTGTTCGCGCGAATCGTCGAAGGATCCCTGAGCGAGCCACTCATGGCTGCCGCGTTCGTGGCGCTTCGAGTGAAAGGCGAATGCGCCGCCGAGCTGATCGGCGCCGCCGAAGCCTTGCGTGCCGCCGCCCGGCCCTTTCCCTCGCCGCGCGGCCTGTTCGCCGACAGCTGCGGAACCGGTGGCGATTATTCCGGATCGATCAACGTTTCGACTGCGGCGGGAATCGTCGCGGCAGCTTGCGGGCTGCCGGTCGTGAAGCATGGCAACCGCTCATTCACGTCGAAGTGCGGCTCGGCGGACGTGCTGGAAGCGTTGGGAGCAAGGCTCGATCTCGACGCGCTCGAATCGCGCGAAATCCTCGACCAGACAGGCTTCTGCTTCCTGCTCGCGCCGCTTTATCACCCAGGCATTGCCCATGCCGGCCCCGTTCGCCGCGCGCTCAAGGTTCGTACTATCATGAACCTGCTGGGTCCGTGCCTGAACCCGGCGCGGCCGAAAGTTCAGCTTCTCGGCGTTGCCGATCCCAAACTCTTGATTCCGATCGCCGAAACCTTGCGCGCCCTTGGAGTGGAGCGGGCGCTCGTCGTCCACGGCTCTGGCCTCGACGAAGTTGCGCTCCACGGCTTCACCAAGGCCGTTTCGCTCGTCTCCGGCAGCCTCGATGACCTGGAAATCACGCCGGAGCAGGCGGGTCTCGAGCGAATGCCGGTTGAGGCGATCGCTGGAGGTTCGCCGGAAGAAAATGCGCGTCGCCTCGTCGACATCCTTTCTGGCGTCGGCCGTCCTGCCGAGATTGCCGTGGTGGCAATGAATGCCGGTGCCTTGCTGATGACCGCCGGCAAAGTTGAAAGCCTTGCTGAAGGCGTGGGATTTGCAATGGAGGCGATGCGATCGCGTCGCGCACGCGCAGTGCTCGACTCATTCGTCGAGGCGAGCCGTGGCTGAACCGTCCGGAGTTCTGGCACTGATTGCCGTCTCGAAGCGTAAGGAGCTCGCTCAGCGATACGACGGCATATCGCTGGACGCGCTTCGGTCTCGCGCTCGCCCGACCGGTCAAAGCCTCGCTGCGGCGCTGGCGAAGAATGGGGCCCGCTTCATCCTCGAGATCAAGAAGGCATCTCCGTCCGCGGGCGACATCCGTCCCGATGCAGACCCGGCGGCGCTGGCTCGCGGTTATGCGGGCGTTGCCGACGCCATCAGCGTGCTTTGCGACCGCGAATATTTCGGCGGCTCGCTCGACGACCTGGCCGCGGCCCGAAGCAATTTCGAGGGACCAATCCTCGCCAAGGACTTCTTCTTCGACCTACGACAGGTGGCGGAGGCCCGGCTCGCAGGCGCGGATGCAATCCTCGTGATGTTGTCGCTCCTCGATGACCTGGCCGCGAAAGCGATGATCGCAGAAGCGCGGCGCTTCGGGATGGACGCTTTGGTGGAGGTGCATGACGAGGCCGAGATGCGCCGTGCGCTGGCTCTCCGCGCGCCGCTGATCGGAATCAACAATCGCGATCTCAGGGATCTCAAGGTCGATCTGGCGACGACCGAGCGGCTCGCGCAACTTGCCACTGGCTGCACCTTGGTCAGCGAATCCGGAATCAACGACCGGCGCGACGTCGGGCGCCTGTCGGCGTTGGTCGACGCATTCCTGATCGGCTCATCGATCATGAGTGCATCTGAACCTTCGCAGGCCGCGAGGGAACTTACGTTCGGGCGCACCAAAATGTGCGGATTGAATTGCGGCGCCGATCTTCGCGCCGCCCGGCCAGCGGCATTCGCCGGCTTCGTGTTCGTGCCAGGCAGCCCCCGCCATGTCACGGCACACGAAGCTGCGCCGCTGGCCGGAACCGCGCGAAAATCGGGAATGCTTCCGGTGGGCGTGTTTCGCGACGCGCCGCTTCGAACCCTGGTCGACATTGCAACACTGATGAACCTGCACGCCGTCCAGCTGCACGGTCACGAGGATATCGAATATGTTCGTGCTCTTCGCCGCGAGCTGGCGCCCTCGTGCGAAATCTGGACAGCGGTCAGCGTTGGCCGGGAGCCGTTGACCGATCGAGGCGGGGATCGCTTCGTCTTCGACAATGGCGACGGCGGGACCGGCCGGACATTCGACTGGTCGCTCGTGCGCGGCCATGCGGAACTGCCGCGGGCGCTGGTCGCCGGCGGGATCGGCCCAGACAACGCCTTCAGGGCTCAATCGCTCGGCGCTTTTGCCATCGACATTGGATCCAGGGTTGATCGACGCCCTGGAGCGAAGTCTGCCGAAAAGATTGCCGCACTGTTCGAAGCGCTGCGCCCGCCGGCTCGCAACCGGCTGCGCCAATGCGCCTGAACGGCCGCTTTGGCCGGTTCGGCGGCTGCTATGTTCCCGAAATCCTCGTGCCCGCGCTCGAGCAGCTGGAGGCAGCGTTCCTCGATTCGCAGCAGGATCCTTCCTTCGCCGATGAGCTCAATTCCTTGCTCGCCAATTATGCTGGCCGACCGACGCCGCTGACGCGATGCCGCAACCTGCCTCAGAACATCTATTTGAAGCGAGAGGACCTGCTTCACGGCGGCGCCCACAAGACCAATCAGGTCCTTGCCCAGGGCCTGCTTGCGAAGCGGATGGGCAAGACGCGCCTGATCGCAGAAACCGGAGCTGGGCAGCATGGCGTTGCGACTGCAATCGTTGGTGCCCTGCTCGGTTTCGACACCGTGATCTATATGGGCGCCGAGGATGTTGAGCGGCAGCAGCTCAATGTCTTTCGAATGCGATTGATGGGGGCCGAGGTCGTTCCCGTGGAAAGCGGCGGGCGCACGCTCAAGGACGCAATCAACGAGGCTCTGCGCGATTGGTCCGCGAGCTTCGAGACCACTCACTATCTGCTCGGCACGGCAGCGGGGCCGCATCCGTTTCCGACGATGGTTCGTGAGTTCCAGCGAGTGATCGGCCGTGAGGCCCGAACGCAAATGATCGAGCAAATCGGGCGCTTGCCCGACGTCGTGATCGCCTGCGTCGGCGGCGGTTCGAACGCCATCGGCCTCTTTGCCGATTTCCTCGATGACGACGTTCGGCTGATTGGGGTGGAAGCCGCGGGGAAAGGACTCGACGGCGACGAGCATGGTGCGACCTTGCTTCGCGGGTCACCGGGAATCCTTCACGGCGCCGAGACCTACGTGCTTCAGGATCAGGACGGGCAGGTCACCGACACCTGGTCCGTTTCCGCAGGCCTCGACTATCCGGCCGTCGGGCCGGAGCACGCGCATCTCAAGGATATTGGTCGTGCCCAATATGTCGGCGCGACCGACGCCGAAGCGCTGTCCGCATTCAGGACGCTCGCATTGGGCGAAGGGATTCTCTGCGCATTCGAGTCCGCGCACGCGCTCGCTCATGCTCTGAAGGTGGCGAAAGCAGAGCCCGGAAGCGCAATCCTGGTCGGCTTGTCGGGCCGCGGGGACAAGGATGTGTCCCAAGCTGAGGTCTTGCTCGGATGAGCCGCTACGCCGCCATGTTCGACCGCCTTGACCGGGAGGGCGCGTTCGGCGCGTTCCTGATGCTCGGCGACCCCGATCTCCAAACCAGTGCGCGGTTGCTCGACGAAGTCATCGAAGGCGGGGCCGACATGATCGAGGTCGGAATCCCGTTCTCGGATCCGGTCGCCGACGGGCCCGTAATCCAGGCTGCCGCTCAGCGGGCGTTCGCCGCGGGCGTCCGAGTCGCGGATTGTCTCGACCTCATCGGATCGTTGCGCGCACGCAACAGTGACGTCCCGATCGGCATCCTGACTTACGCCAATATCGTCGTTGCACGGGCCGGATTCATGCGTGACGCCGCCCAGGCGGGCGCCGACAGTCTGCTGATCGCGGACGTTCCTGCGATGGAAGCGGAGCCGTTCACCCGCGAGATGGAGAAGTCCGGACTGGAGCCGGTGCTGATCGCCGCCGCGAACACGCCGGACGCAACTTTGAAGCGAATTGCAAGCCTTTCAAAAGCCTACACTTATTGCGTCAGCCGAGCAGGGATCACTGGCACCCATGCCGACGGTCGATTCAACGCGGACTTGGTTCAGCGGGTGAAATCGGCTGGGGCGCCGCCGCCCATTTTCGGATTTGGAATCTCGACGCCAAACCACGTCCGCGCGGCGCTTGAAGCTGGCGCAAAGGGGGTGATTTGCGGGTCGGCGATCGTCGATCTCGTTTCGAGACGCGAGGGTGTCGCCAGCTTTGTCCAGTCATTGAAAGCAGTTACACGGAACGACTCGGTGGCGGAATGAATTGAATCCGTCGACGAAGGAGAGTCCTGAATGGCTGCGCGTGCGATTTGGCGAGGGCAGATCCGGCTGGCGCTGGTCTCGATCCCCGTCGAGCTATTCCCGGCGACCAAGAGTGGCGCCCAGATTCAGTTCCACCAGGTGCACGAGCCGTCCGGCAAGCGCATCAAATATGAGAAGGTGGTGCCGGGCATCGGTCCCGTCGATCGCGATGAGATTGTCAAGGGCTACGAGGTTTCCAAAGGCCATTACGTGCTGCTCGATCCCGAAGAGATCGACAGCGTGAAGCTCGAGAGCCGCAAGACGCTCGACCTCGTCCAGTTCGTCGACGAGGACGAGATCGACGCGACCTATTTCGACAAGCCCTATTATATTGTCCCCGCCGACGACCTCGCCGAAGAAGCCTATGTCGTCCTTCGCGAAGCGCTGAAGGCGGCGAAGAAGGTCGGGGTCGGTCAGCTCGCCATGCGCGGCCAGGAATATGTGGTCGCGCTGAAGCCCTGCGGGCGCGGGCTCCTTCTGGAGACTCTCCGCTACGCGGACGAGATCCATAAGAGCTCAGGCTTCTTTCGCGACATCGGCGATACCAAACCGGATCCCGACCTGCTCGACATGGCTTCGATGCTGATTGAGCGAAAGGCTGGCGAGTTCGACCCGAACGAGTTTCACAACCGTTATGTCGACGCCCTCCATCGCCTGATCGAGGAGAAGCAAAAAGCGAAGGGCGAGAAGGTCATCGAGGATCCGGATGCCGATGCGCCGCCGCCCAAGGGATCGAACGTCATCGACCTCATGGCCGCGCTGAAGAAGAGCCTCGGCGACGACAGGAAGGGCAAGGCTGACAGCAAGCCGAAAAAGGCGGCAGGCAAAAAGGCCAGCTCAAAGAAGGAACCCGAAAAGGCGCCTGCACGTAAAAGAGCCTAGCCATGGCCAAGCGCGTTCCGCTCGACATCGAGACCTACAACCGGAAGCGCGATTTTTCGAAAACGAAGGAGCCCAGGGGCCGCAAGCTCAAGGGAAAGGGCAATAGCTTCGTCGTCCAGAAGCATGATGCTTCTCGGCTCCATTGGGATTTCCGGCTCGAACTCGACGGCGTCCTCAAAAGCTGGGCCGTCCCCAAGGGACCCAGCCTTGATCCCGACGAAAAGCGGCTCGCCATGCGAACCGAGGACCACCCCCTCGACTATGGCGAATTCGAAGGGACCATTCCGAAAGGCGAATATGGCGGCGGGACGGTGATGCTCTGGGACCAGGGGCGCTGGATCCCCGAGCCAAGCAAGGACCCGAGCAAGACGATCGAAGAGGGTCATCTTCACTTCACGCTCGAAGGGGAGCGGATGAAGGGCGAATGGGTCATGTTCCGCTTGAAGCCGCGTCCCGGCGAGAAGGCTGAGCCGTGGATGCTGAAGAAGGTGACGGACGATTATGCCGAGGCCGACGACGGCGATGCCCTGGTCGACAATTGCGTGACCAGCGTCACCACCGGACGAACCATGGCGGAGATCGCGGCCGGCGAGGATGTTTGGCGATCCAATCGGGGCGGCCAGAAAGGCGGCCGAGGCAAGCGCAAGGCCAGCGCCGCACCGCCGGCGTTCGAAGAACCGCAGCTCGCAACGCTTGTGGACGAGGTGCCCGCCGGCAATTCCTGGATCCACGAGATTAAATATGACGGCTACCGTCTCCTGCTCTCAGTCGGAGACGGACTTGCGACCGCCTGGACCCGCAAGGGGCTCGACTGGAGCGACAAGTTCAAGGCGCTGGTCAAAGCCGCCGCCAGGCTGCCGGCCGGATGCCTGATCGACGGCGAGGCCGTGGCGCTCGATGAAAAGGGAAGGCCGAGCTTCCAACTGCTCCAGTCCACCCTGAAGGATCAGCGCGGCGCGAACCTCGCATTCTATGCCTTTGACCTGCTCGTCGATCGGGGGGAGGACATAAGAAAGCTTCCAAATATCGAACGGAAGGAGCGGCTCGCTGCGCTGCTCGAAGGGGTCTCGTCCCCGATCCTGTACGGAGACCATATCATCGGTCGCGGCGAGGAGATGTTCGAGGCGGTTTGCAAGCAGGGCGGCGAAGGGATCATCTCCAAGAAAGCGAGCGCGACTTACAGCGGTACGCGGACACGCAACTGGCTCAAGATCAAGTGCATCCAGCGCCAGGAGTTCGTGATCGTCGGCTGGTCGGAAAGCGACAAGCGCCGAGGATTTCGATCGCTCCTTCTCGCCGCCAGGGACGGCGGCAAGCTCACCTACTCAGGAAAGGTGGGCACTGGCTTCAATGCCAAGCTCATCGAGGAGCTGATGGAGCGAATGCAACCGCTCGCCGTCGACAAGGCACCAGTCGAAGTGCCGCGCGCCGATCGCAAGGGCGCCCATTGGATTGAGCCGAAGCTGGTCGCGGAGATAAATTACGCCGAGTTCACCGACGACGGCATACTTCGGCACCCCAGCTTCGTTGGGCTTCGCGAGGACAAACCCGCGAAGGACGTGGTGAAGGAAGTGCCGAAGCACCTGACGGTCAAGGAGACCAGGCCGAAGCGCTCTAAGACCAAGAAGAAATCATCTGCCGAGGACTTCGGCATTGAGATCAGCAGCCCGGAACGCGTCATCTTCCCCGAACCCGGCCTCACGAAGAAAGACCTCGCCGATTATTATGCGACCATCGAGCCGCTGATCATGATCGACGCGGCGAAGCGGCCGATGACCGTGATCCGCTATCCCCAGGGGACAGCCGAAAAAGGCTTTTTCCAGAAGCACGACACAGGGACCTTTGGCCCTCACGTGAAGCATATCCCGATCATGGAGAAGGACGGCGATACCGAGGAATATCTCTATTTCGACGACATCCGCGGACTGCTCGCCTGCGTGCAAATGGGCACGATCGAATTTCATGGCTGGGGAAGCAAGGTCGACAAGGTCGAGTATCCCGATCGACTGGTGTTCGACCTCGACCCCGACGTCGGCCTGGACTTTGCAATGGTCAAGGAAGCTGCGCTTCGGCTGAAGGCTCTGCTGGGCGACCTCGGCCTCAAGACCTTTCCGCTGCTGTCAGGCGGCAAGGGGCTGCACGTGGTCGCGCCGCTCGACCAGTCGAGAGACTGGCCGACCGTCAAGAGCTTCGCCGAGCGCTTCACCCGGGCCATCGCCGAGGCCGAGCCGAAGATGTTCACCGCCAACATCCGCAAGGTCGAGCGCAAGGAGCGCATTTTCCTCGACTGGTTGAGAAACCAGCGCGGGGCGACTGCGGTCATGCCGTATTCGGCGCGGGGCCGCGAAGGCGCCCCCGTTTCGGCACCGATCGCCTGGGAAGAGATCGACCGCTACCAGAGCGGCCATCACTTCAGCATTCGCGACGCTGACGAGCTTCTCGAACGCGCATCGTCGAAGCTGCTTGCGGGATGGGGCAAGGCGAAGCAATCACTGCCGGATGCATAAGACCGCAACTGCCGCTTTCGCTCCTTCACTTCTTCTCCTGACTGCAGCCGCCCCTCCCGAGCTGGGACGTTGGCATGCTGAAGCCTCGAGGGTCACGATCACACGCGACGACTGGGGAATCGCTCACGTTCATGGAAAGAGCGATGCGGATGCGGTGTTCGGAATGATCTATGCGCAGGCCGAGGACGACTTCCCGCGCATCGAGGACAATTATCTGACCAACCTTGGGCGCATGGCCGAAGCCGAGGGCGAAAAAGCCATCTGGCAGGATCTGCGGGCGAGACTCTATGTCGGCGACGGCGAGCTTAAGGCGGATTATACACGAAGTCCCGCGCCGATGCGCCGTCTCATGGACGCCTGGGCCGATGGTCTGAACTATTTCCTCGCCACGCATCCCAACGTCCATCCTCGGGCAATCACGCACTTCGAACCCTGGATGGCGCTAAGCTTCACCGAGGGTAGCATCGGCGGCGACATCGAACGGATCAACCTCGATCAGCTGAAGGCATTCTACTCCGGCAAAGCCATGGTCGCGGCGCTGCCGGAATGGAGCGATCCGCAGGGGTCGAACGGCATCGCAATCGCGCCGAAGATCACGGCTGGCGGTGCGTCTTTGCTGCTGATCAATCCACACACCAGCTGGTATTTCCGTTCCGAACAGCAGGTGACGAGCGATGAGGGACTGAATGTCTACGGCGCCGCGACCTGGGGCCAGTTCTTCATCTACCAGGGGTTCAACCAGCATGCCGGCTGGATGCACACATCGAGCGGCATCGACGTCGTCGATCTGTTCGCTGAAAAGGTCGAGCGGCGCGGTAACGGCTATTGCTATCGCTACGGACCGGAATGCCGGCCGGTCGGAATTCTGCCGGTTACGATCCGATACCGGGCCGCGGACGGTCAGTTAGCTACACGCAACTTCGCGACGTTCCGAACTCACCACGGCCCCATCGTCGGCGCCGATGACGGACGCTGGATCGCCTTTGCGATGATGAACAAGCCGGTAGAGGCGCTGCAGCAAAGCTTCCTTCGAACCAAGACCGTGGACCTCACTTCGTTCATTCAGATTGCGGATTTGTATAAAGCGAACAGTTCGAATGATACAATATTTGCCGACGATAAAAGCGAGGTCGCTTATCTCCATCCGCAGTTCGTTCCGCGCCGCAACGATCGCTTCGACTATACGAAGGTCGTCGACGGCAGCGATCCGGCCACCGAATGGCGCGGCCTGCACGCGCTTTCCGAGCTTCCGAGCGTCCTCAATCCGAAGAGCGGATGGGTGCAGAACACCAACGCCTGGCCCTATCGCGCTGCCGGCTCGAGTAGTCCGGATCCGGCCCGTTTCCCCAAATATATGGACTCTGACGGAGAGAACTTCCGGGGCCTTCACGCGCAGGCACTCCTCACGAACAGCAGCGGCTGGACCCTGGAGAAGCTCCAGGCGGCTGCATTTGACAGCTACCAGCCGGGGTTCGCCATTCTCATTCCTTCGCTCCTGCGGGCCCATGACGCATTGCCGGTTTCAGATCCGCGTCGCGGTCGTCTGGCTGCGCCAGTCGCCGCGCTGCGTGGCTGGAATTACCGCTGGAGCGCCAACTCGGTCCCGCAGACCTTGGCGATGGTATGGGGTGAGGCACTGAGGAAAGCGCTGAACGCCCCGAAATCGGAACCGGGCAACAAGGTGATGATGCGCCTGGCGGAGGACACCAGCGGCGATCTCAAGTTGAAAAAGCTCGATGAAATCGTTGCCCAGCTACAACGCGACTTCGGCCGCTGGCAGGTGCCTTGGGGTGAGATCAACCGGTTCCAGCGGGTGTCGGCTGCGATCAAGCCTACTTACAACGACGCGGCGCCGAGCGTCCCTGTTCCGTTCGCGGAGGGGCGATATGGTTCGCTCGCCTCCATCCGCTCCGAGCCGAAGCCGGGCACCAGGCGCTGGTACGGCGACTATGGCAATTCGTTCGTGGCGGTGGTCGAATTCGGGAAGCAAGTACGGGCGAAAGCGATCACGGCAGGAGGCGAAAGCGGCAATCCCGCCTCGCCGCATTTCAGCGACGAAATCCAGCGCTACGCGTCAGGCGACCTGCGCGATGTCTATTTCTATCCCGAGCAGCTCAAGGGCCACACCGAGCGGGTTTACCGCCCGGGGGAGTGATCACAGACCGGCGAAACGGTCCGTTGCGCGAACCAGTCCGTCGAGGACGCCGGGCTCGCTGAACAGGTGTCCGCCGTCGGGCACAATGTTGAGCTCGACCTCGGGCCACGCATTTTTGAGCTTCCACGCTGCAACGGGCGGAGTGCAGGTGTCGTGCCTGCCCTGGACGATGACTCCGGGGATTCCTCGAAGCTTGGACGCACCGCGCAACAGCTGGCCTTCTTCGAACCAGCCCTGGTTCGCCATGTAATGATTTTCGATGCGGGCGACGGCAATCGCGATGTCGGGGCTGGTGAAATGTTCGATCGTTTCCGGGCTCGGTAGCAGGGTCACGATATCGCCTTCCCACTTGCTCCAGGCCTTGGCGGCGGTCAGCTGCACTTCCGGGTCGTCGCTGGTCAGTCGCTTGCGATAGGCTTCGACCAAATCGCGGCGCTCCGCCTCCGGAATGGGCGCCAGGAACTCGTCGAACTTCTCGGGATAGATCTGGGATGCGCCGCCCTCGGTGTACATCCAGTCGATCTCATATTGGTCGAACAGGAAAATCCCACGAAGGATCAGCTCACTCACGCGTTCGGGATAGGTTTCGGCATAAGCGAGCGCGAGCGTCGAGCCCCAGCTTCCACCAAACACCTGCCACTTCTCGACCTTCGCAACCTCGGTCCGAAGCTTCTCGATATCCTCGACGAGGTGCCAGGTCGTGTTCGCTTCGAGGCTCGCATAGGGCGTCGACTTGCCGCAACCGCGCTGGTCGAAGACCAGGATCTTGTACTTTTCCGGGTTGAACTGGCGTCGGTGGTCCGGGCTTGAGCCTCCTCCTGGCCCGCCGTGCAGGAAGACGACCGGCTTGCCGTTGGGATTTCCGCAAAGCTCCCAATGAAGGCTGTGACCGTCGCCCACGTTAAGCATCCCGCTCTCATAAGGCTCGATCGCGGGGTAAAGGCCGCGGCGCTTCGGGCTCATGGCGTCCATTAGAAGCTGAACTCCTCGTAAATTCGCGAGACGTCTTCGTCCCACTCATGTTCATATTTGTGAAGCAAACGATCGGCGGGCGTCATGCCCGTTGCGACGACGTCGCGCAATGGATCGAGAAAGCCGCCCTCATTGTCGCCGGCGCTATTCAGCCTGGCGCGCCTCGTTAGGCCGGCGGCCGCAATGTCCAGCACCTGGCCCGCAAAATCGCGCATGGATTTGCCGTCAGGAGTGATTGCTTCGAGCGCCAGCTTTGGGACTTCGTGCCGTAGCTTTTCCCGCTCCTGAATGGTCCAGTGCTCGACCAGCCCCCATGCCTCATCCAGCGCTTGGCTGTCATAAAGCAGTCCGACCCAAAGTGCGGGCAGGGCGCAGATCCGGCCCCAGCGGCCGCCGTCGGCGCCGCGCATTTCCAGGAAGCTCTTGAGGCGGACTTCCGGAAAGGCCGTGGATAAGTGATCGGTCCAATCGGTGATCGTCGGTTTCTCGCCCGGTATCTGGGGAAGCTTGCCCTCTAGGAAATCGCGGAACCGCTCGCCCGCCACGTCGATATATTTGCCGTCGCGGTAGACGAAGTACATCGGCACATCGAGCGCGTAGTCGCAGTAGCGTTCGTATCCGAACCCTTCTTCGAAGACGAAGGGCAGCATTCCTGTCCGGTCCGGATCGGTATCTTCCCAGATGTGGCTTCGAAAGCTCTTGTAGCCGTTCGGCTTGCCTTCGGTGAATGGAGAGTTGGCGAATAAAGCCGTGGCAACGGGCTGCAGGGCCAGGCCGACGCGGAATTTCTTCACCATATCGGCTTCTGATTCGTAATCCAGATTTACCTGAATGGTGCAAGTGCGTAGCATCATGTCTAGGCCCAGGCCTCCGACCTTGGGCATGTAGTTGAGCATGACCTTGTACCGGCCCTTGGGCATCCTCGGCAGCTCGTCGCGGGTCTTGTCAGGCCACATGCCCACGCCGAGGAAGCCTAGTCCCAGCCGCTCCCCGATTTCCTTGCACTGCTGCAAATGGCGACCGGATTCCGCGCAGCTCTGGTGGAGGTTTTCAAGCGGCGCGCCGGAAAGCTCGAACTGGCCGGCCGGCTCCAGGCTGACGTTTCCATCCTTGCCCTTCAGGGCGATAATCTTCTCGTTTTCGAGGACCGGCTCCCAGCCGAACTCAGTCAGACCCAACAGCAGGTCGCGAATTCCTCCGGGCTCGTCCCAGGACGGCGCTCGATGGTCATCGAGCCGATAGACGAATTTTTCGTGCTCGGTCCCAATGCGCCACTTGTCGCGCGGCTTTTCTCCACCCGCGAATACCGACAGCAGGTCGTCGCGGCTCTCGATGAGCGGGCTCGCGCTATCGTCCGTCCGGGTCGTCATGGCTGGCGGCGCTTAGCCGCGCCGAACGGCCCGCGCCAGCGATTCTGATTTATGGCTCAATAAGCGCGCCAATCGCCGGCAATCGCCATGAACGTGGCGAGGGCAGCAAGGGCCGCCGTTTCTGCCCTGAGGATGCGCGGGCCCAGCGATATTGGCACGGCATTTGGAGCTGCTCGAACCTGGGTCCGTTCCTCATCCGTGAAGCCACCCTCCGGCCCCACGAGGATAAGCGCGGGCCCCTCGCTGAATGCCTCAATGGGAGGCTGGCCGCCGCCCTCATCCGCGAAATAGAGCCGCCGCGATGAATCGCGCATCTCCAACATCCGCTTGAGTTCCACCCGCTCTTCGATCTCCGGAAGCCGCGTTCGGCCGCATTGCTCAGCGGCCTCGATCGAAATGGCCTCAAGCCGTTCCAGCTTCACCCGCTCCGCGATCGTGCGCCTGGTCATCACGGGCAGTAGCCGTGCAACGCCAAGCTCGGTCGCTTTCTCCACCAACCAGTCCGTCTGGGTCCGCTTCACGGGCGCAAATGCCAGCCATACGTCCGGGATTGTTTCAGGTTCGCGGGTTTTGCGCTCGACGGTCAGCGTCATTCGCTTCTTCGAAGCCTCGGCAATCGCGGAGAGCCACTCCCCCGATTGGCCGTCGAAAACGAGCAGTTCGGCGCCAATGGGCAGCCGCATCACATTGCCGAGATAATTTGCCTGCGCAGCATCCAGCTCGATGCTGGCGCCGGCCGTCAGGGACTGCCTGACGAACAGTCGCGTCAAGCTCTTGGGTGGCCAGGCGGGCGTCGCGGGCATGGTGCACGCTTATCCCGCCCGGCCGGTTCACGCTATTGGCACGCTATCGGTTCAACAGCTCCGGCGGGAGCGGATTGCGATTGGGATTGCATCCTTCGCCCGGATTGAAGCCGGACGGGTCGAGATCGAAGATCTGCTGCGTGTGTCCGAAATTCTGGACCCTCCCGCCCGGTCCGTTGGGACCGTCTATCGGAGCGGTGGGATCGTCATTGAGCCCGGAGAATTTGCAGAAAGAGACACCTCGGGAGAAATCCTCCTTGGGGTTGGACGTGCTGCCGTTGACTTCGCCGGCAGTAGCGGGGGCGGCGGCAAAGATCATTGATGCGGCGAACATCGCCGCACGCGAGTGCTTCGTCATGTGTTTTTCCTCTGTTGTTGGGGAGGGACGCGTTTTTGCACGCACGAACGCCCCCCCGTCTGGATGCCAATGGGCTCTTGGCACGATGGGCGGAGAGGCGCCCGCCAGCGGAAATCAATCGTGCCGATGAGGCCGACAGCTGATCGCCGCCATCCATTTAGTGTCCCGAACAGCCTTATTGGTTCATGACGACAAGCTCTGCTCGCCGCGCTAACCGGTGGTCGTGAACGCCAATACCGACATCGTCCCCGACAGCGAGAAGCGCGGCTTCATCGGCGCGCTTCCGCCGGCGCTCCGGCCTTACGCGAGCCTGATGCGGCTTGATCGTCCGATCGGAACATGGCTGCTTTACTGGCCCTGTGCCTGGAGTGCTGCCTTGGCTGGCATCGATGGGCGCTGGGACCTTTTGCTATGGCTAGCCCTGGGTGCATTCGCGATGCGCAGCGCCGGCTGTGTCTATAACGACATTGTAGACCGAGAACTCGACCGAAGCGTCGAACGCACGCGATTGCGTCCGCTGGCTAGCCGACGGGTCTCCGTGACTTCCGCCTGGGCGATCATCGCAATTCTCTGCATCATCGGGCTGGTCGTGTTGCTCCAGCTCAAATGGCTCGCCGCAATGATCGCGCTCGCAAGCATCGCGCTCGTGGCGGTCTACCCCTTCATGAAGCGAATTACCTGGTGGCCTCAGGCGTGGCTCGGCCTGGTGTTTTCCTGGGGAGCGCTGGTCGCCTGGCCGGCAGTGACGGGCGAGATCGGACTACCTGCAATCATTTTGTGGCTCGGAACCATCGCCTGGGTGGTCGGCTATGACACGCTCTATGCGATCCAGGACAAGGAGGATGATGCGCTGGTCGGAGTCAAATCCTCAGCTCTTCGCCTCGGCGAAAAGGCGCCGACGGCGGTCGGGATACTCTACTTGTTCGCCGTGATCTTTTGGGCGACGGCCATCTGGCTGGTTCGGCCCGATTGGCTGGCTCTTCTCGCCTTGGTGCCCGCTGCACTTCATCTTGCCAATCAGGCGTTTAGTGCCGACCCTGCCGACGGGGAACTCGCTCTCAGGCTTTTTCGCTCAAATCGCAGCTGCGGTCTTCTTGTCTTCCTTGCGATGCTGGTCGTCGGGCTTTCTGCCCGCTAGTCGGCAGCTCATGTTATTTCCCGAAAACGCGCGCCGGCTTGTCGGATCGCTGGTCGATCGCAGCATTGGCGCGGGAGCGACAGCCGCCGATGCACTCTATGTCGGCGACCGGTCCTCCGGCGTTCAGGTGCGCCTGGGTGAGATCGAAAGCGTCAGTCGCTCCGAAGGCGAAGAGGTTGGTCTTCGAATCTTCGTCGGACATCAGTCGGCGACCGTCGCTTCATCCGACCTTTCCGACGAAGCCCTCGGAATACTCGTCGAACGCTGCCTTGCGATGGCCCGGGAGGCGCCCGAAGATGCGTTCGCGGGCCTCGCTCCAGCCGAGCTCCTGGAAATGGGCGAGCTCCCGAACCTCGATGGCAATGATCCGCGGGAGCCCGATCCGTCGGACCTCCGCGCGAGGGCGCTGGAAACGGAGCAGGCTGCCTTGGCCGTGGAAGGCGTCACCAATTCGAGCGGCGCCGGAGCTAGCGCCTCGGCATCGACGATCGCCCTTGCCACCTCCGGCGGCTTCTCCGGGGCTTATCAAAGCAGCGGGCACGGATGTTCGGCCGCGGTCATTGCGGGCGCGGGCTCGACCATGCAGCGCGATCATGCCTGGCACAGTGCACGCCATCTCGAGGACCTCGAAAATGCTCGGGAAATTGGCGCGTTGGCGGGCACAAGGGCGGTTGCAAGGCTAAACCCGAAGCGGCCGAAACCGGGCAGATACCCGGTGCTCTTCGATCCGCGTGTGTCGACGACCTTGCTTGGCCACTTTGCCGGCGCGATCAGCGGTTCGGCGATCGCTCGCAAGACCAGCTTCCTGCAGGACAAGCTCGGGTCGACCGTCTTCGGCTCCAATGTCACGATTATCGACGACCCACTAAGACGCCGCGGCCTTCGATCGCGCCCGTTCGATGGAGAGGGTGTCCGTGTCTCGCGACAGGAATTGGTATCGGCTGGGATCCTCAATCAATGGATCGCGGACAGCGCATCGGCCCGGCAGATTGGCATCCAGCCGACAGGCCACGCCTCGCGCGGCGTCGGCGGAGCGCCCGGTGCTGCGCCCAGCAACCTTCATCTCTCAGCGGGCCCGCGCAGCCGTCAAGACTTGCTTGGCGCCTTTCCTGAGGCCGTGCTGATCATCGAATTGATCGGCCAGGGAGTGAACCCGGTGACGGGCGATTACAGTCGCGGTGCCGTCGGCTTCATGGTTCGGAATGGGGAGATTGCCGAACCGGTCGCAGAGATCACGATCGCTTCAAACCTCATAGATATGTTTGCGACGCTCGAGCCTGGCTCGGACCTCGAGTTTCGGCACGGCATCGACGCGCCGACGATTCTGATTCCGGAAATGACGGTGGCTGCCGCCTGATTCAGGCGGGCTGAGTAATGCGGGGAAGCCCGAGGCGAGGGATCTCGATCTTGGGGCAACGATCCATCACGACCTTCAATCCGGCGGCTTCGGCCTTGGCGGCGGCCTCCTCGTTGATGACTCCGATCTGCATCCAGACCGCCTTGGCTCCGACGAAAATCGCCTGCTGGACAGCTTCGGCGGCGGCGTCCGGCCGCCGGAAGACGTCGACGATGTCGATCGGCACGCCAATCTGGGCGAGCTCGCGCCAGACGAATTCGCCGAGGATATGCTCGCCCGTGATCTGCGGATTGACCGGGATGACTCGATAGCCCCAGTCCTGCAGGAATTTCATTACACCGTAAGAGGGTCGGTTCGGCCGATCCGACGCTCCGACGACTGCGATCGTCCTCGCATTGGTCAGAAGATCGGCAATGTCTTCATCCCGGCTGAGCGGCATGACGGTCCTCTTTTCAAGGCTCAATGCGCCACGGCCTCCAATAGTTTCGCCGCAATCTCGCCGAATGGCTCCGCCTCGCTCATGCCTGAGGCAGCCGGAGGCGTCCCCGCGTCGGACGCTTCGCGAATCGCAAGCGACAGCGGCAGTCGGCCAAGGAACGGAACGCCCATTTCGGCCGCAGCCGTCTCGGCACCACCAATACCAAACGGATGCGACGCTTCGCCGCATGCCGGACAGAAATAGGTCGCCATATTCTCGATGATTCCGAGGACCGGGACGCTGGTCTTGTTGAAGAGATCCACGGCGCGCCGGGCATCGATCAGCGACAGGTCCTGCGGTGTCGAGACGATCACCGCCCCCGCCGGACGAGACCGCTGGATCAGCGACAGCTGCACGTCTCCCGTGCCGGGGGGCAGGTCGACCAGTAACAGCTCCGTGTCTCCCCAGTCAGCTTCGATGAGGTTGTTCAAGGCTCCTGTTGCCATCGGTCCCCGCCATGCAAGCGCATGGCCGGGCGAGACCAGCTGCCCCAGCGAAAGAAATCGAATGCCATGCGCTTCGACCGGAATGAGCTTCTCATTCTCGGCGGTCGGTTTCTCCTGCGTTCCGAGCAATGTCGGCTGCGAGGGGCCATAAACGTCGGCATCGATGAGTCCGACTTTCTTGCCCGCCTTCGCGAGCGCCACGGCCAGATTGGCCGCGACGGTCGATTTGCCGACGCCTCCCTTGCCGCTTCCAATGGCGATCAAGGTGCGCGCGGTTTGAGCCGCGGTCATCGCGATTCGTGCTTCACGTACACCGGGCATTGCCAGGGCTGCCTGGCGCAGTTCGTCCTCAAGGCTCTTCGCAGCATTTTGGCTGAGGCCCGAGGCGTCGACGATCAGAGTTGCAACCCCCGCCGACAGCTTGCGCGAGCGGATTCGTTCGTCGTGCGGCAGGCCAATCAGTGGGTCGGCGGGATGGTGCATGGCGGCGAGATAGGATGCCGCGCGCCGCTTGCCACTGTTTTTCACAGCGCGTCCCTCTATATTCCGCATCGATGAACATCATTTCTCGCTCGGGCAGGCGCATTCGCGGGCTGTTCACTGACACGAAGGGGCCTTGGGGCTCGAGCGGCAACGACGGCGGCGATCAGCCGCCCGGCGACCAGGGCGGCGGTCCGTGGAGCGAGCCGCCACGTCGCGGCCGCCGTCCGAGCATCGGCACGCCGAACGTGTCGGCCCTCGACGAATTGCTTCGCCGGAGCCGCGCCCGTTTCGGAGGCGGAGGCGGTGGGCTCCCGAGCCGCCCGGATCGATCCTTGATCCTTTGGGCCGTGATCGGTTTCGTCCTGATCTGGCTGATCTTCACCAGCACTCATTCCATTTCGCCGGGGCAGCGCGGTGTCGTTAGTCGCTTCGGCCGGTACAGCTACACGCTCGGGCCGGGGCTTGGCTGGACCCTGCCGTCACCCATCGAGCGGGTGAAGAAGATCGATGTCGAAAAGATCCAGTCCTTCGAGCTCGGCTCATCCAGTTCCGACGATCTGATGCTGACTGGCGACCAGAACCTGCTCGACCTCGCTTATTCGGTCCGCTGGAATATCCGCAGCCCCGAACTTTACCTCTTCCAGATGTCGCAGCCCGACGAAACGATCCGCGAGGTTGCGGAAAGCTCGATGCGGGCGGTCGTCAGCCAGGTCAGCCTCAATGACGCGATGGGCGACAGGCGCGCCGAGATCGAGACCCGCGTCCAGGAGAATATGCAGCGGATCCTCGATTCCTACCGTTCGGGAATCCAGGTCCAGGGGATCGCGATCAAGCAGGCCGATCCGCCCGATGCGGTCAATGACGCCTTCAAGCAGGTGACGGCTGCCCAGCAGGACGCACAGACTTACATCAACAACGCGAACGCTTATTCCTTGCAGCTAAGGCAGAAGGCGCAGGGCGAGGCGACCGCATTCGACAAGGTCTATGAACAGTACAGGCTTGCTCCCGAGGTGACCCGTCGCCGAATGTATTATGAGACAATGGAGCAGGTGCTCTCTAAGGTCGACAAGACGATTGTGGAGGCTCCCGGGGTCACTCCGTACCTTCCGCTGCCCGAAGTGAAGAAGCAGCAGACGGAGCGCCAGCAATGACGGATTTCATCCGCAATCGACCGCTGCTGGCCGCAGTCCTCGGAGTCCTGGTCCTGCTGGTCGTTCTCGGCAGCTTCCCGATCATTCCTGAAACCAAGCAGGCGGTTGTCGTCCGGTTCGGCAAGCCGGTGAGGATCTACAATCAATACAAGGCGGGGCGTCCGATCGGTTCGGCCGGCGCCGGCATCAACTGGCGCATCCCGTTCTTCGAGCAGCTGGTGTGGATCGACAAGCGAGTCCAGGACGTGGACATGCAACGCCAGCAGGTCATCTCCACCGACCAGCGGCGCCTCGAGGTGGATGCGTTCGCCCGTTATCGGATCGTCGATCCGACGCTCATGTACATCCGAGCCGGAAACGAAGAGCAGCTAAGCGAACAGCTGAAGCCGATCCTTGGGTCCGAAGTTCGAAACGAGCTTGGACGGATCGAGTTCGCGTCCCTCCTGACACCAGAGCGCCAAGGGATCATGGACAGCGTCAAGAGTTCGCTGAACCGGATTGCGAGCCAATATGGCGTCCAGATCATGGACGTCCGGATCAAGCGGACCGACCTGCCCGACGGCGCGCCGCTAACCTCCGCATTCGACCGGATGCGCACCGCGCGTGAGCAGGAGGCGCGCTCGATCCGTGCCCAGGGCGCGAAGCAGGCGCAGATCATCCGCGCCGAGGCGGATGCAGAAGCTGCGCGAACTTATGCAGCGAGCTTTGGCAAGGACCCCGATTTCTACGATTTCTACCGTGCGATGCAGAGCTATCAGCAGACCTTCATCGGCGATGGACAGGAAAAAGTCGCACAGACCAACATCATTCTGTCGCCGCAGAACGACTATCTGAAGGAATTCAGTGGACGCGGGAAATAAGGGAGTTTCCTGAACCCCCATGCGTTCAAACGGCGTTAAGGCGGTGACGACATTACCGCTTTGCGTCCCACCCGAATTGATGGAGTATCGATGAGGTCGAAGGAGTCCGGAAAAGTGCGCTACGCCTATGGGGTCGCGATGGCCCTGCTGCTTGGGGGATCTGCCTTTTCCGCTTTGACGGGGCAGGCGGGCGCGCAGATCGCCCAGAATGCGCCTGGAACATCCGCGCTGGCGCCGAGGCCCGGCGCTCCAATGTCCTTCGCCGACCTGGTCGCCAAGCTGCAGCCCGCGGTGGTGAATATTTCCACCAAGCAGCGAGTGCCGGTTAAGGCCCAGCAAGATCCGTTCGAGGAATTCTTCCGGCGGTTTGACCCAACGCAGCCGCAGGGCAACGACAATAGTGGCGGCGGCAGGAGCGGCGGAAGCGGCGGCGGAGCCCAGCCCCGTACTCGCGAAGCCGGATCGCTCGGCTCGGGCTTCATCATTTCGCCGGATGGCTACATCGTCACCAACAATCACCTGATCCAGGGCCTGACCGGTACCGGGACCGTCGATACGGTTACCGTCACCACGACTGATCGCCACGAATATCCAGCGCGGATCATTGGCCGCGACGAGACGTCCGACCTCGCCTTGCTCAAGATCGAGGGCCGGAGTCTCCCCTTCGTCCAATGGGGCGACAGCACCAAGGCTCGTGTCGGCGACTGGGTCATCGCCATCGGCGATCCCTATGGCGTCGGAAGCACGGTCACTGCCGGCATCATCTCGGCGCTGCACCGAGGCATAACCGGTGTTGGGGCCTACGACCGCTACATTCAGACCGATGCCGCCATCAACATGGGCAACAGCGGCGGCCCCATGTTCGACCTCAACGGCAATGTCATCGGAATCAACTCGGCCTTGATTTCACCAACCGGCGCTTCGGTCGGGATCGGGCTTGCCATCCCGGCGGAGGCAGCCAAGCCCGTCATCGATGCGCTGATGAAGGGCCAGCGTCCTTCGCGCGGTTATCTCGGAGTCAGCCTGCAGCCGGTTGATGAGGATCTCGCACCGGCCCTCGGAATTCCGAAGGACACGGGTGAGCTCGTCCGCTCGATCGTTCCCGGTACGCCGGGAGCGAAGGCCGGCCTCGTTCAGGGTGACGTGATCGTGAAGGTCAATGGCCAACAGGTCACGCCCGAGCAGACCGTCTCATATCTCGTTGCCAACACCCCCGTCGGTTCGCGTGTCCCCCTGGAGATCATCCGCGGCGGCAAGCGAGCAACCGTAACGGTTCAGGTGGCTGAGCGTCCGACCGAGGAGCAACTCGCCAGGATCTCGGGCGGAAACCCGGCCAATCCGGGCGATACGACGACCTCGCCGGCAACGCCCCAACGCGCCCTAGGCCTGTCGCTTGCTCCACTGACGCCGGAGCTGGGTCGGGCAGCCAACCTGCCGGCGACGGCGCGCGGCGTGATCATCACGTCGATCGATCCGAACTCCAACGCTGCCGAACAGGGATTGCAGCGGGGCGATCTGATCGTTTCGGTGAATAACCAGGCAGTGACCAATCCTGCCCAGGTGATCGCGGCCGTCGATGCTGCGCGCAAGGCGGGGCGCTCCAGCGTCCTTCTCCTGGTTCAGCGCGGATCGACTCCTGGCGTGTTCATCGGCATCGACATCACGGGCAAGTAGGCGCGGCCGGCCAATTGCCGGTCGCGGGCTTGGCTTCGAAGGCCGCTAGCCTGCTTGTTGGCTGTCGGCTTTGTTCGCCGGCGAACCAGCGAAGCCGCACTGCTTTTGCTCCATCGGGATCTGCTTGGTGATCCGCGTCGCATTCTGGGCGTAAGCCTCGGTCACCGAACCCTTGTTGACGGCTTTTCCACGCAGCGGGCTGACGCCTTCGCAGATGTGGAATACATGCGGCGAGGCTGATTTCTTGGCGCCGTTTTCCGGGGCGATCCAGTAAACGACGTCGAGGCCGTTCGGGTTGGCATCGCTCTTCGTCGCTTCGGCGACTGTGTTCGAATCCCGCGCGATGTCCTGAGCCTGTTGAGCGACTTCGGGGGAGCAATCCTTGGTCGGCTGCGCGGCTTTGATCTCGGCCGCGCACTTGTTCATGTCCTCCGTATATTGCTCGACCGAGGGCGGCTTGAAATCGACCCCGATCAAGGTCGCGCCCGCAGCGAGGACGACCCCGATGCCTCCCGCGATCTTCTTGTTCTTGGGATCCATGTCCTTGTCCATGAAGATCAGGACGATGAGCGGCAGGAACGCGATCACCGTGATGATCGCGCCTAGCTGGTTCTGGAAGAAGAACCGGGCCGGGTCGGCCCTGCTTGCCGGGTCGTGCTTGTTGGCAGCCTTCCACATCAGGCTGCCGGCGATTGCGAAAACCGCGATGACCACCAGAAGCCCGATCAGCAGCGGCAGGTTTCCATGGTCGAACTTGTGCTGTCGGAGCAGGACGACTCCAGCGATCTCGGTGCCGATAGCAACCACCCAGGAGATGGCGGCAAAAATGCGGAGGCGTGTCGCGGAAGACTTCTGTCCCTGCGTCGCTCGCCATTCCTTCGTGACGTCGACGTCGGTTGCACGATTGTCGTCGGACATGTCCGGATCCCCCAATCTCTGCACGAACGGAAAGCCTAACCTGCGTAAATGAACCCGTCCATCCCTCTGGGCGAGGCCGCAAAATTTGAGATTTCCGAAGCCGGGCGGCGCGCGGTAAAAGCGAGCTGGCTATGCAAGTTCCGATCGCCCTCCTCGTCGCGCTGGCGCCCGCTCCCTCGGTCGCCGGATTCTATCAGGCTCAGCAGATGGAGGTCGGGGCCGCTCTCGAACTGCAGAAAAACGGTCATTTCCGTTACCAGCTCGATTACGGGGCCGTCTCGGAACATGCAGAGGGTGATTGGTCGTTCGACGGCAAGTCGGTTCGTCTGACGACCAAGCCTGCGCCAAGGCAGCCCGCCTTTGAACTGGTCCGCGATGATCCCGCGCCCGTCGGCGAAATCGTGCTTACCGTGGAACCGCCCGGGTTCGGGGCGGACGGTTATCGTATCGATGCAATCGCAACCGATGCTGCGACGGGCGAGAAAGGCCGCGTAGCGACCGACGAGCGGGGCAAGGTAGAGGCGGGAAGCCATAAACTTTCAGCAATCGATCCGCTCGTCCCCGTCTACGGCAATGTCGGCGGCCATTTTCCGGTCAGCGCCACGCGCGGACACCGGCTTGTCTTGCGCTTCCATGCCAATGAAATTGGAACTGCAGCTTTCAACGGCGAATCGCTTGCGCTCACCCCTCGCGGACTGGTCCTGAATCGGTACGATACGGAGATTCGCTTTATGCGCGTTCGGCCTTAAGAAGGAGCGGGGAAGAGAGAATCTGTGGCGGATCCGAACTGTCAGGTGATCGAAGGGCTGGAGCGCGAGTGGCGCGATGCCCTGTGCCGCAAGGACATGGAGCGGCTACACGCGCTCGTTCACAAGGACTTCGTGCTGATCGGGACCCGCTCATCGGGACCGTTCATGATGACCCGGGACGATTGGCTCGACGCGATCCAGCGCCGCGAGGTCGATGCGATCGACGTCGAGGTTCAAGACGCCACGGTCGCAAAGGACGTCATGATCGGCACGGTGCACGCGCGCTGGCGCCTCAAATATCTCGGCCGCATCATCGAGGATTGCGTCGTCCTGACCGATGTTTGGGTCAAGGAAGACGGACGTTGGCAGGCGATCCGACGCCACTCGACGCCAGCGCCGCCCGGTGCATGCATCGATCTCAAGTCATAGGGGAGAATGGGATGGCAAGTCTGCAGGAGGCTCCAGCGAGCCTGCGCGCGGGGGAAAATATCAAGGAGCTGACGATCCGGGGGATCGTCCTCGGTGCCTTGATCACCGTCATTTTCACCGCTGCCAACGTCTATCTCGGCCTCAAGATCGGAATCACGTTTGCAACCTCGATCCCGGCCGCCGTGATTTCGATGGCCGTCCTTAAGGCCTTCCGCGATTCGACCATTCAGGAAAACAATATCGTCCAGACGATCGCCTCCGCCGCGGGCACGCTGTCGGCGATCATCTTCGTGCTGCCGGGTCTGATCATGGTCGGCTGGTGGACCGGTTTTCCTTACTGGCTTTCGGTGGCAGTGATCGGGATCGGCGGAATCCTAGGTGTCATGTATTCCGTACCGCTGCGGCGCGCGCTCGTGACCGGGACCGATCTTCCTTACCCCGAGGGCGTCGCCGCGGCCGAAGTGCTGAAAGTCGGATCAGGCGTAGGTGGAGCGGAGGAGAACCGGCGCGGGCTCATCCTGATCGGCGGATCCACGATCGTTTCCGCTCTCTTCTTCATCATCGCCAAGACCCGGCTCCTGACGGACACCGCCAAGCAGATCTTCCGCGTCGGGACCGGCGGATCCCAGATCTCGGCCAGCCTTTCGATGGCACTGATCGGCGTCGGCCACCTCGTCGGCGTTGCGGTCGGTGCAGCCATGGTGGTTGGCATGCTGATCACCTGGGTTTTCATCGTCCCGCACTGGACACAGGACGCGGCTTTCGCGGCGCAGTTCGGCGGCGATCTCGAAAAGCTCATCACAGGGGCCTTCAAGCAAAAGGCCCGGATGGTGGGCGCCGGCACGATCGGCGTCGCCGCCATCTGGACCCTCTTGAAGATCATCGGTCCGATCATCGCCGGCATTCGCTCCGCACTGATCGCCAATCGGGAGCGCAAGGCCGGCCGCGGTGCCGACCTTCCGCTCACGGAACGCGACATCCCAATCGGGATCGTCAGCGCCACCATCCTCCTGTCGATGATCCCGATCGGCCTGCTGCTTTATGCGTTCGGCAATACCGCGCCGATTGCCGCCGAGCCTTTCGTCACGATTGTGACCAGCATCGTCTACACGCTCATCGCCGGCGTCGTGATCGCTGCGGTTTGCGGCTACATGGCGGGCCTTATAGGCGCCTCGAACAGCCCGATTTCGGGCGTCGGCATCCTGTCTGTCCTCGGCATTTCGCTGATCCTGGTCGCGATCTACGGAAAGGTCGGCGGCGATGAGACCAAGGCGCTGGTCGCCTTCGCCCTGTTCGTGACTGCCATCATCTTCGGCGTCGCCACCATCTCCAACAACAATCTGCAGGACCTCAAGACCGGCCAATTGGTCGAAGCCACCCCGTGGCGTCAGCAGGTCGCACTGGTCCTCGGTGTCGTGTTCGGAGCCTTGGTCATTCCGCCGATCCTCGACCTCTTGAACACCGCCTTCAGCTTCGAGGGCGCGCCGGGGGCCAAGGCCACCGCGCTCGCCGCGCCTCAGGCGGCGATCATCTCGACCATCGCCCAGGGTGTTCTCGGCGGCAGCCTCGACTGGAGCCTGATCCGCGAGGGCGCGATCATCGGCGTGGTCGCGGTCATCGTCGACGAGGTGCTGAAGAAATCGTCGGGCAAGCGCCTCCACCTGCCCCCGCTGGCGATCGGCATGGGCATCTATCTTCCTCTCGAGGCGGACCTTTTGATCCCGCTCGGTGCCGTGCTCGGCTGGTTCTACAATCGCTGGGCATTTCAGTCGAAGAATCCCGCCTTCGCCGAACGCATGGGCACATTGATGGCAACCGGGTTGATCGTTGGCGAAAGCCTCATGGGTGTCGTCTACGCTGCGGCCGTTGCCGGCGCCGAGAAAGCTGGATCTGCGGACAGCGCCAACGTGCTTGCGCTGGTTGAGCCATATTCCTCGGTGATGATGGTCAGCCTGGCCGTCTTCGCTTTGGCCCTAACTGGATTGTATTTTTGGACGAAGTCGAGAGCCTCGAACGCGCCCGCACCGAATGACGATGCGGTCGTTCCGGAACCTTCCTACCGCTAGCCGAGGACGGCTCTTCGAAGCTGAGCGGGGCTGAGTGGCTCCGCGCCGCCTTCCGCAATTCGAACCAACTCAACGATCGCCCGATTGATTGGCGCATCACGCTGCAATTGTTCGGCAAGCTGCACCAGCTCTCCGTTCAGAAAGTCGATTTCGGTCTTGCGGCCGGCGGCCAGATCGTCGGCCATCGACGAGCGCGCTTTCTCGTCGATTTTCCACTTCTTGAGGAACATGTTGTTGAACAGCCAGTCCGGGGAATTGATGATCCGCGGCAGCACATACGGCGATATCGGCCCGACGGTCGCGGGCTTGATGTCCGCGCGTTTGAGCAGATTGAGCCCCTCTCGCATCGAAGCCGCGAATACCCGTCGATAATCGTGCCGCTTCAATTCGTCCCGAAGCGTCCGGCCGGATAGGGCATTTACCGCATTGTTCAGGTTGATGAGCAATTTGCCCCAGGCGAGGCCAAGCATGTCGTCGGAAAGCTTGACTGCTGCGGGACCGCTGGCGACCACTTCCGCCAGCGCTCGCGCTCCGGCTCGGCGCTCGGCATAAAGATCTCCGGCGACCCCTTTGTGGAAATGCCCATTTCCGGTGTAGGCCACATTGTAAGGGACCATTCCGCGCGCGATTTCGAACCGCCCAGCGAGTCCGCGCTCCAGGACATCGACATTACTCACGCCATTCTGGAAGCTGATGACCGTAGCTCCCGGAATGCCATGTTCGGCGATTTCCCTGACTGCGGCCGCCGTATCACCGCTCTTGACGCAGAGTACGATGACTTGCGCTTCCTCAAGGGCTTCCGGGCCGCATCGAAAGTCGACGTCGCCGGGCGCAAGGTGCGCCTGCCAGCCGCTGTAATCGCTTAATGTCAAACCATGTGCGTCGACGTCTTTGGCAAGTTTTTGCCTGCCGATGAAGGTGACCCGGACCCCTGCGAAGGCCCACGCGCCGCCAATGAAACAGCCGACGGATCCCGCTCCAAGGATCGCGACTTTCGGCCCCCCCGCCATAATTATCCCCTTCCGCGATAAGGCTGCACGCCCTGGTCGGGAAGCCACAGGCCTTCTGGCGGCGCGCTGCTCTGCCAGAAGACGTCGATCGGTATTCCACCGCGCGGATACCAATATCCGCCGATGCGTAGCCATTTGGGCTTCATTTCGGCCACCAGTCTTTGGCCGATGCCCACCGTTACATCCTCGTGAAAGCCGCAGTGGTTCCGGAACGAGCCGAGGAACAGCTTCAGGCTCTTGCTTTCGACAATGGTCTCGGCCGGGGCGTAGTCGATGACCAGGTGGGCGAAATCGGGCTGTCCGGTGACAGGGCATAGCGAAGTGAATTCCGGTGCCGCGAAGCGGACGAGGTACAGCGTCCCGGGCCGCGGATTGGGCACATAGTCGAGCACGGCTTCATCGGGTGAAGCGGGCAGGGCGCTGGCCTGGCCGAGGTGACGCGTCTCCATCGAGGGAGCTTCTACGCGGCAGTCGCAGCTTCCGGCAACGCCCAGTCGATCGGCTTTCTGCCGTGAGCTTCAAGGAAAGCGTTGGCCTTGGAGAAATGGCGGCAGCCGAAGAATCCACTGTAAGCCGAAAGCGGCGAGGGATGCGGCGCCTTGAGCACGAAGTGTCGTTCGGTATCGACGAAGGCCGCCTTCTTCTGCGCATAGCTACCCCAGAGCATGAAGACGACCGGCTGCTTTCGAGCGTTCACTTCCGCGATGATCCGGTCCGTGAACCGCTCCCATCCGCGGTCGCGATGCGACGCGGCCTGGCCCATTTCCACGGTCAGGACGCTGTTCAACAGAAGTACGCCCTGTTTCGCCCAATGCTCCAGGAAGCCGTGACGTGCGGGTCGGATCCCCAGATCCGATTCCAGTTCCTTGTAGATGTTGACCAGGCTGGGCGGCGGCCGGACTCCGCTCGGCACTGAGAAGCAGAGCCCATGAGCCTGGCCCGGCCCATGGTAGGGATCCTGACCGAGAAGCACGACGCGAACCTCCTCCGGCGGAGTTAGGTCGAGCGCCCTGAACCAGTTCGATCCCTTGGGGAAAATGCTTTTGCCCTGCTGCTTCTCAGAGAGAAGGAAGCGCTTGAGCTCGGCCATGTAGGGTTGTGTGAATTCGTCCTGCAATGGCTGCAGCCAGCTCGGATGAAGCTTGATTTCGGCGGTCGTGTTTGCCGTCATTGCGAGCCTAGCCGAGCTTCCAGTTTTCCGCGTTGCTCGGGATTGCCACGGCCCTTTCTACGTCGCAATGACGGCCGAACATGGACTCGCTGGTTTCAACCGAATGGCTCGCGCAGCATCTCGGCGAGACTGACCTTGTCGTCGTGGATTCAAGCTGGTTCATGCCGGCAAGTGGTCGAAGCGGCCGGCAGGAATATATTGAGTCGCATATCCCTGGAGCACGGTTTCTCGACATTGACGAGATAAGCGACGGTTCCAATCCGGCTCCCCATGCGCTTCCAAGCGCCTCGGCCTTCGGAGAATCCATGGAGCGGCTCGGGATCGGTCGTTCCGACCGGATAATCGTCTATGACAACAGCCCGATCCATACCGCGGCTCGGGGCTGGTTCATGCTTCGACATTTTGGCGCGGAGCAGGTCGCCATCCTCGATGGCGGGTTCCAGAAATGGACTTCGGAAGGCCGACCGACAGAAAGCGGGGAAACGGCACCGCGAGAAGCGAAGTTCGACGCCGCCGCGCGCGACGAGATCATGACGAAGGAACAGCTGCTGGCTGGAGCGGGCATGCCATGGCTAGACGCCAGAGGGCGGCCGCGCTTCGAGGGCGCCGAGCCCGATCCGCGGCCCGGAGTTGCGCCCGGTCACGCTCCAGGCTCGCGCAACCTGCCCTTCGGCTCACTTTACCGTGAGGACGGCCGGCTGAAGCCGCTGGATGAGATTCGCCGGCTTTTCGACGAATCTGGAGTCGATCCGACTGAGCCTTTCGTCGCGAGTTGCGGGTCGGGGGTGACGGCGAACAGCCTGATCTTTGCCGCCCATCTTCTCGGAAACGACAGGACGCGCCTCTACGACGGAAGCTGGAGCGAATGGGGCGCGGACCCGGCGACCCCGAAAGTACTTGGCCCGGCTTAGTCCAGGATGATTCCGGCGACGTTCTGGAGCTCCCGCCGGATCTCGTCGACGAGAGCCTGACTGGCGGCCGCATTGGGCTCGCGGCCTTCATGCCGCTGACCGAGTAGCGCTTCAATGCCCGCGGCGGCGGTACCTATCAGCTGGCCGGAGCGACGGTCGAAATGACGCTGCCTGGCTTCGCCGGCACCGTCCCAAGCGGCCGAAATGTCGCCGTCGAACTCGGGCTCCGGGCCACCGCTGAAGCCGCCGTCGACCAGTCGCAGGGCATGGCGAACGCTGGCGAGCCGCGACACCGCCTCGGCATAAGCGATCGGCGTTTCCGGTTCATTTTGCGGAAGCAGGTGAAGCATCCGTCCGAGCTAGCCGGACAGCGCTAAGAAATTCTTAAGCCCCGCTCTTCTCGTCGACGTCGCGAAGGATCCATCCGCGCTGCGGAATCGTCTCGATGAACTCGGCGCCGCCACTGGCATTGCGGAGCTTCTTTCGGAGCTTCGAGATGAATACGTCGATGATCTTCGGCTGCGGCTGATCGTCGGCGCGCCGATAGAGATGCTTCAGCAGCATCGCCCGGGTCACGACATTGTTGCGCGCGAATGCGAGCAGCTCGAGCACGCGATATTCCATCTCGGTGATGCCGATGGGATGGCCGTCGATGCGGATCAAGCGCTGGACCTGGTCGACCGCCAGCCGGCCGCCGCAGAGGCTCTCCGGCATTTCGCTTCCCGTCGCCTTGAGGCTCGCGAGCAGCCGCGATGCGGCCTCTTCGCTGTCCTCCGGAGAAACGGTCCGCGGGCTTCCGATGATCGCCTGCTGGATGTCACCGAGCAACTTGTGCGCTTCCTCGACAAGGCGCGTGCCTTCCTCGAAGCGGCGGCGCGAACGGTCGAGCATCGACTCGATTTCGACCAGGCGCGCAGGGAGATTGGTCTCTGCCATTCTAGCGTTCTCGCCCCCTCTTACTGCCCCGGCTGGGCCGACGCGACATTGGTGCTGGCATTCCCAGCGGACAGAATCTGCAGCGTCGTCGGTCCCTTGTCGACGATGCGCGTATCGGGATCCCACACCTGGCTGCGAATGCCGACCTGCGCGAAGTTGCGTCCGGCGGCGTCGAGCATGCTCGTCTCGCCCGGGCTGCGCTGGGCAGGCCCGCCGAACAATGCGTCGATCGCCTGCTGCTGGGCTTCCGAGGGCGAAAGGCCGGTCGTGCCCGCAACGGGCGGAGCCAGGCTGAAATCGGGCGGAATGATTAGTGGCGCGTTGCGGGCAACGGCGAACTCGTCCGGAGTCCGCGCCTTGCTCTGGAAAGCTCCGCATCCGCTCGTTGTCACTGCGGCCGCCAGCACGAGAGCGGTCAAGGCTTTACGCATGTTCGATATTCTCCTCAGGGTCGCTGCCCTTTGTCTGTTCCTTACGGCTGAGAAACGCCCGCAGCAACAGGATCACGACGGCAATGCTAATCGCCGCGTCTCCGACATTGAAGATCAAAAAGGGCCGGAACTCGCCGAAATGCAGGTCGGCGAAGTCGACGACATAGCCGTGCAGGGTCCTGTCGAGGATGTTGCCGAGCGCACCGCCAAGGACCATGCCGAGTGCAATCTGGTCGATCCGGTTCTTCTCCCGGCCCATCCAGAAGGCGACTCCGATCGCGATGGTCGACGTCAGCGCGACCAGCATCCAGCGCCCGACTTCGGTGGTTGCGTTGAGCAGCCCCAGCGAGATGCCGTTGTTCTGCGTGTAGGTCAGCTGGAAGATGGGCAGCAGGTAGAGGTGATCGACCGCCTGGACCTGCAGCGGGCCGGTCACCACCCATTTCGTCAGCTGGTCCAGCCCGAAGACGGCCAGCGCGACCAGCAAGCCAAGACGCCGTTCAATCATTCACCACCTCATCGCAGCGGTCGCAGAGATCGCCGTCACTGTTCACCTCCGGCAGCAGCCGCCAGCAGCGCCCGCATTTATGCTTGTCGGTCTTCGCGACCTTCCAATCGCCTTGATGCACTGTCGAGGTGATGAACAGCTCTTGCAGCAGCTCGCGATCCTCGTTGCTCGGCACCCAGACCTCGGCCTCCAGGCTGGAGCCGACGATCTTGTCGCGACGCAGCGGCTCGATCCGCTCGGTGACTTCGGCGCGGAGGGCGCGAAGGCCATTCCAGCGTTCCTCATCCGCATCGACGGGCGGCACCACCGGCCATTCGAGCAAGTGCACGGATGCAGCGTCGCCATAACGCGTTCCCCATACCTCCTCGGTCGTGAAGACGAGCACCGGGGCAAGCCAGCGCACCAGCGACTGGAACAGGGTGTCCAGCAACGTTCGGTACGCTCGTCGCTTGGGCGAAGACGGCGCGTCGCAGTAAAGGCTGTCCTTGCGGATATCGAAATAGAAGGCGCTGAGGTCTTCGTTGCAGAAATCGGTCAGCGCACGGACGTAAGTGTTGAAGTCGAAGTCATCGACCGCATTGCGCAGCTTCTGGTCCAGCACCGCAGTCAGGTGCAGCATGTAGCGCTCGAGCTCGGGATAGGCCGAAACGTCGTCGAGCCGCTCTTCCTCGCTGAAGCCGTCGAGCGCGCCCAGAAGGTAGCGGAAGGTGTTGCGGAGCTTGCGATACTGGTCGGCGACCCCGGCCAGGATCTCCTTGCCGATGCGATGGTCCTCGGTGAAATCCACCGACAGCGCCCAAAGCCGGAGGATGTCGGCCCCATATTCCTTCATCAGATCGAGCGGATTGACCGTGTTCCCGAGGCTCTTGGACATTTTCATGCCCTTGGAATCCATCGTGAATCCGTGGGTCAGGACGGCATTGTAGGGCGCGCGCCCACGCGTTCCGCAGCTTTCGAGCAGCGACGACTGGAACCAGCCGCGATGCTGGTCAGAACCTTCGAGATAGAGGTCTGCCGGCCAGCGCTCCTCGGGCCAGTGCCCGCTCTCCAGGGTGAAGACGTGGGTGCAGCCGCTGTCGAACCAGACGTCGAGGATGTCGGTGACCATCTCGTAATCGTCGGGATTGCGGTTGCCGAGGAAATGCGCGGCATTGTCCGCGTCCCAGGCGTCGACGCCGTCACGCTTGAACGCTTCGACGATGCGGTGATTGACCTCGCGGTCGACCAGCAGCTCGTTGGTTTTCCGGTCGACGAACACGGCGATCGGCACACCCCAGGCGCGCTGGCGGCTCAGCACCCAGTCGGGGCGCCCCTCGACCATCGAGCCTAGGCGGTTGCGGCCCTTCTCGGGAACGAAGCGGGTCGCCGCGATGGCGTTCACCGCCAGCTGCCGAAGGGTTGGCCGGTCGTCGTCCAGCGCCGGGTTGGCATCGCCGCCCTCATTTTCCCAGCGCTGCTCGGCGCGGGTCAGCGGCGACAGATGCGCCAGCGGTTTGTCCATCGCCACGAACCATTGCGGCGTGCATCGGTAGATGACCTTGGCCTTGGATCGCCACGAATGCGGGTAACTGTGCTGGAAGTCCGCGCTTGCGGCGAGCAGGGCGCCGGTGTCGCGCAGGTCCGAGCAGATCGGCCCGTCAGGCGCATTGAACTTGGCGTTGATGACGGAC
>Ga0207706_10000821_pt1 | contig 32232 bp, 37 predicted proteins | sample KBSC53metaG_FD_184318 | JGI IMG/M metagenome (GOLD analysis project Ga0207706, IMG submission 184318) | Corn rhizosphere microbial communities from Kellogg Biological Station, Michigan, USA - KBS C5-3 metaG (SPAdes) (version 2) | ecosystem: Host-associated > Plants > Roots > Rhizosphere > Soil ... | reverse complement strand
GTCAGCCGCGCGAGAGAGGCCGCCCCCGGACGCGGGGCGGCCTCTCTCGTCGCGTGGACGCGGAGCCCGTCAGCAGGTGCAGGTGCGATGGCTGGTGAGCACGGTGGTGGTCGGCGTGTCGTCCACCAGCGGGAGATCGCCGGCCTGCCAGCTTTCCACCTGGATCTCCGTTACGTCCAGCGTCAGCGTCTTCATGGCCACTCCTGGAGCTCGGGGTGAAATTCCGCGGGCGGTCGCGCCCGTGGGCTCGTATCTCACGCCGCCGGCCGGGGAGTGGGCCCGGGGACGGAGCACTCGGTTCAGAACAGCGCAGCCGCGGGTGTTCACGCAACCCGGAGTGCGGCGGACAGCTGATCAGCCGGCCACGATCGCGCCGTTCACCCCGGTGATCGGCTGCGGGAAGCAGCGGTCCTCGCAGGTGTAGCCCGGCGTGTCGCACCCACAGTAGGTGCAGCTCTCCAGGCTCCCGCAGTTGCAGCTGCCGGTGTCGCAGCGGCACTCGCTCTCCAGCGTCTCGTGGGCGTGCACCGTGCCCGCGCCGCGCGCTCCGTCGGCCGTTTCGAAGCTCTCCACCACCAGCGCTTCCGGTTCCAGCGTCAGCTTGCGCATCGCCTCGCTCCAACGGTGAAAGGGGCGGTCAGGCCGCGGCCACGGGGCATTCGGGCCAGGTGCACTGCCGGTTGCAGCTTGGCAGGTCGGGGCAGGTGTGCGAGTCCGCGCAGCCTTCGGAGCAGCACACGTCGCCGCCCGACATGGTGTCGCAATCCGGGAACTCGCTGGGGCTCACGGGCACGGGCACCGTGGAGAGCGCCGCGAACGACTCCACGCGCAGCGTATCGATCGACAGCGTGAATTTGGCCACGACGCGCCTCCCTGGCAGCAGTGGATGGCCCGGAACGAAGGGATGCGCAGGGTAGCGCACGGGTGAGATTCGGCGCAAGACTTTTCGTCGGATTGCGGGATGCCGCTCGTGTGAGTGCGGATCGTGCCGACGTCCGATAGCTTTCCGCCCTCCACGCTCACCCCGCGCCGCCGATGCCGCCGATCATCCACGCGATCGCCGATCCCGCGCTCACCGCGCGCGTCGTTCGCTCGCTGCCGCTGCTCTACGCCAAAGGCGCGGACCCGGCGCTGGACCGGCCCGCGCACGTGCGCTCCGCGTCGGGCCTGGTGCGGGTGGATGGGCAGATCGCCGTGATCCAGGACGACGCCAACTTCATCGCCCTGATCGATCCGGCGACCGGTCTGGCGCGGCCGGTCACGCTCCCCGCTGGCGAAGGCGGCCTTCGCCAGTTCGACGACGTACGCGGCAACAAGCGCTACAAGCTGGACCTGGAATCGTGCGTGACGATCGGGGACCCGTCCGGCGGCGAGATGCTGGTCGCGTTCGGCTCCGGCTCCACGCCGATGCGCGAGAAGGTCGTGATCGTCCGCCGGGTGGCCTCGGACGAGCCGGAGGTGCGCGTGGTCGACGCCTCCGCGCTCTACGCCGTCCTCCGCGCGAATCCTGATTTCGCCGGGAGCGAGATGAACATCGAGGGTGCCGTGGCGGCGGCCGGCGGGTTGCGCCTCTTCAACCGCGGCAACGGCGCACCGGCCGATGGACTGCTCCCCGTCAACGCGACGTGCGACCTCGATCTGGCCGCCTTCCTCGCCTACGTGGACGATTCTGCCGCCGCGCGACCACCCTCTCCGCGCAACGTCGCGCAATTCGACCTGGGCGCGATCGACGGTTTCCCGCTCACCTTCACCGATGCCGCGGTATTCGGCGGCGCGATCCTCTTCGCCGCCGCCGCCGAGGCTTCGCCCGATGCCACGCACGACGGCCCCGTCGCCGGATGCGCCATCGGCATCCTTCGCGACGGCGACGCCCGCTACGCCGTCGTCCAGAACGCGGATGGAAGCCGCTACCCGGGCAAGATCGAAGGTATCCTCCCAGAGGGGAATGATCCTGCTCGCCTCCTCGCCGTCATCGACCGCGACGACCCCGCCGCGCCCTCGGAACTGCTGGAGTTGGTGCTCGGCGGCGATTGGTCCTGACGGCCGTCGGGGAAACAGCCATCAACGACGAAGCGCCCGCTGCACGCGGGCGCTTCGTCGTTGCAAGGAGGGCGAGACGATGTTCACGCCGCGGGCCGCATGTCCTCCGCTTCGGCCTCGGGCGCGCTCTCCGGGGCAGGCGAGGGCTCCGGCAGCCGCACGCGCACGCCGCGCTCCTCCGCCAGCTTCGCCACCACCTGCGGATGGTCACGGAGGACGCGCAGCAGCGTGTCGGCGGTCGCGTTCTGGGCCACGGTGCCCTTCTCCCATCGCACCACCGTCTTCTCGCCGGAGCCGATCAGCGTCTCGAGGCCAGCCTGGCTCAGGCCGTACCTCATGCGGACGAGGCGGACCTCGTCGGGCTGCAGGAGACCGTCTTCGGCGCGGATCGCCGCAGCGGTCCGGCGGTTGTGTTCTTGCGCCATGAAGCCGTCGTAGAACTCCTCGCCGCAAGAGGTGCAACGATAGAATTCATCGTCGACCATCACCTTCCGAGTGCCCCAAACCGTCTCACGCCGCTCGACGATTCGGTCCGCGACGTTGTTGCAGAGGTAACAACGTTCCACGTGCTCGACATCCATCGTCATCTCACGATCCTGGGACTTGTTCCGACGGCATGGATTTGTAGAAGTCACCAGGCGACAACAACAGAACAGCATCGACCACATGCTCGTTCAGCAGGTTCAACGCGGCCGCACCGCGAAGGGCGACGCGCGATACCTTGCACGAGATCGTTCCCTGTCCCACCAGCCGCTGCACCTCCTCCAGATCGTACGTCGGTGCGTGGCTCTGACCACCACTGGATGGTAGCATCTTGCTACCATTCCTTCAAGTCCGGCATCGTCGCCTCCGAGGTGCGGTGTTCAATTGTGTTCAATTCCGCACAATCTGAACGGACGCGCAGCATAGGGCGATGCGATCCGGAAAGCGAGAGGCGGACGTGGCGGAATACAAGCGGGGCGCCTCCTTTCGGAAGCGCCCCGTGGTTGTGACCGAAATCCGCCGGCGGATCAGGCCGACATCGCCGCGTAGTCCTCGATCGGGACGCAGGCGCAGATCAGGTTGCGGTCGCCGGCGGCGTTGTTCACGCGGCCCACGAACGGCCAGAACTTGCGCTCGCGCACCCACGCGGTGGGGAACGCGGCCCGCTCGCGGCTGTAGCCGTGCTCCCACGCGTCGGCCGTCACCACCGCGGCGGTGTGGGGGGCGTGCTTGAGCGGGTTGTCGTACCGGTCCAGGATCCCCAGCTCCACCTCGCGGATCTCCTCGCGGATGGCGATCATCGCCTCGCAGAAGCGGTCCAGCTCCGACAGGCTCTCGCTTTCCGTCGGTTCGATCATCAGCGTGCCGGCCACCGGGAACGACACGGTGGGCGCGTGGAAGCCGTAGTCCATCAGCCGCTTGGCCACGTCTTCCACCTCGACGCCAGCGCTCGCCTTCAGCGGCCGCAGGTCCACGATGCACTCGTGCGCCACGGTGCCGTTGGCCCCCCGGTACAGCACGGGGTAGTGCTCCTCTAGCCGCCGCGCGATGTAGTTGGCGTTCAGGATCGCGATCTTGGTGGCCAGGGTGAGCCCCTCGGCCCCCATCAGCTTGATATAGACGTAGCTGATGGGGAGGATGCTGGGGCTTCCCCACGGCCCGGCGGAGACGGCGCCGTGCTCGCCCTGGCCCACGGGGACCACCGGGTGGCCGGGGAGGAACTTCCTCAGGTGCTCGGCCACGCAGATCGGCCCCATCCCCGGCCCGCCGCCGCCGTGCGGGATGCAGAAGGTCTTGTGCAGGTTCAGGTGGCACACGTCGGCGCCGAAGTCGCCCGGGCGGCAGAGCCCCACCTGCGCGTTCATGTTGGCGCCGTCCATGTACACCTGCCCGCCGTGCGCGTGGATGATCTCGCACACCTCGCGGATCTCCTCCTCGAACACCCCGTGCGTGGACGGATAGGTCACCATCAGCGCTGCGAGATTGGCCGCGTGCTGCTGGGCCTTCGCCCGCAGGTCGTCCAGGTCGATGTTGCCGTTGGACGCGGTGCCGACGACCACCACCTTCATCCCCGCCATCACCGCGCTGGCCGGGTTGGTCCCGTGGGCGCTCTGCGGGATCAGGCACACGTCGCGGTGGCCCTCGCCGCGGCTGGCGTGGTAGTCACGGATGCAGAGCAGCCCCGCGTACTCGCCCTGGCTGCCGGCGTTGGGCTGCAGGCTCACGGCCGCGAAGCCGGTGATCTCGCCCAGGTCGTGCTCCAGCTGGCGGAACAGCTCCTGGTAGCCGCGCGTCTGCTCCAGCGGCGCGAAGGGGTGGATGCGGCTGAACTCGGGCCAGCTCACGGGGAACATCTCCGCGGTGGCGTTCAGCTTCATGGTGCAGCTCCCCAGCGGGATCATGCTGTGGGTGAGCGACAGGTCGCGCCCCTCCAGCCGCCGGATGTAGCGCAGCATGCCCGTCTCGCTGCGGTGCGTGTTGAACACCGGGTGCTGCAGGTATTCGCTCGTCCGCGCGAACGCCGCCGGCACCTCGCTGTTCACCTCGTCGGCCAGCGCGGTGACCTCGAACGGCACCGGCGACCCGCGGTTGAGCGAGACCAGCACCGCGTCCAGGTCCTCAGGTCCCACCGTCTCGTCCAGCGCCACGCAGACGGACTTTTCGTCGATGGCGCGCAGGTTGTAGCCGCGCTCGCGGGCGGCGTGCATCACCGAGACCAGGCGGGTGCCCACGTCGATGCGCACGGTGTCGAAGAAGGCGTCGTGCTCCACCCGGTAGCCCAGCCGCCGCGCGCCCTCGGCCAGCATCCGGGCGTAGAGATGCACGCGGCGGGCGATGGCGCGCAGGCCGTGCGGGCCGTGGTAGACGGCGTACATCCCCGCCATCACCGCCAGCAGCACCTGCGCCGTGCAGATGTTGCTGGTGGCCTTCTCGCGGCGGATGTGCTGCTCGCGCGTCTGCAGCGCCATGCGCAGCGCCGGGTTCCCCTGCGCGTCGGTGGAGAGGCCGATGATGCGGCCGGGGATCTGGCGCTTGTACTCGTCGCGGCAGGCGAAGAACGCCGCGTGCGGCCCGCCGAAGCCCAGCGGCACGCCGAAGCGCTGCGAGTTGCCCACCACGATGTCCGCCCCCCACTCGCCCGGCGGGGTGAGCACGGTGAGCGCCAGCAGGTCGGCCGCCACGGTGACGACGGCGCCGGCCTCGCGGGCGCGGGCGGTCAGGCCGGAGTAGTCGACCAGCGCGCCGTCGGTGGCCGGGTACTGCAGCAGGATGCCGAAGACGGTGGAGACGTCCGCGTCCGCCGCGTCGCCCACCTGCACCTCCACGCCGCGGGCGGCGGCGCGGGTGCGGACCACGTCGATCGTCTGCGGATGGCAGTGGCTGGAGACGAAGAAGGTGTTGCGGCTCTCCGACCCCGCCACGTGGTACGCCAGCGCCATGGCCTCGGCGGCGGCGGTGCCCTCGTCCAGCAGCGAGGCGTTGGCGATGGGCAGGCCGGTGAGGTCCACGACCACGGTCTGGAAGTTCAGCAGCGCCTCCAGCCGGCCCTGCGCGATCTCGGCCTGGTAGGGCGTGTACTGCGTATACCAGCCGGGGTTCTCCAGCACGTTCCGCTGGATCACGGGGGGGATGATGGTGTCGTGGTACCCCATCCCGATGAACGAGCGGAACACCTTGTTCTTCTGCGCCAGCCTGCGCAGCTCGGACAGGAGCTCGTACTCGCTGCGCTCGGGGCCCAGCTCCAGCGACCTGCCCAGGCGGATGGAGGCGGGGACGGTGGCGTCGATCAACTCGTCGAGCGACCGGTGGCCCAGCGTTTCCAGCATCTCGGCCACCTCGGCGCCGTTGGGGCCGATGTGCCGGCGCACGAAGGTGTCGGTGTGCGTAAGTGCCGATCTATCCACTGCGTACGTTCCTGTTCGGTTTGGCGGGGTGCGGGCGCGCGGAATCTAGAAGCTCCACCCATGCCGGGCAAACGCTCCCGGCCGCGGCTGGGCGATTGTACACCGCTCGGTTCGCGGCGGGTCAAACTTCCGAGGGGACAGGGGACAGGGGACAGGGGACAGGGGACAGGGGACAGGGGACAGCCCGCTCGGAGCGTCAGACGTCGGGGCGCCAGTGGGGGTTGGTGAGGCTGGTGAGCACGTGGTCCTGCCAGGCGCCGTCCAGGTACAGGTAGTCGCGCGCGTAGCCCTCCACCACGAAGCCCAGGCGCCGCAGCAGGCCGCCGCTGCGGCGGTTCCAGGGGACGTAGTTGGCCTGGATGCGGTGCATGTTCAGCTCGCGGAAGACGTAGCGGATCCCCGCCTGCAGCGCCTCGCGCATCATCCCGCGGCCCTCGTGCTCGCGGTCGATGCCGTAGCCCAGCGTGCAGTAGTACGCCGCGCCGCGCTGAAACTGCACGAAATTCACATTCCCGATCACGCGGCGGCTGGCGGGGCGCTCGAACATGAACATCCGCAAGCTGCGGTCGGTGCGGAACTCCGAGAGAGCGGCGTGCGCCTGCGAGCGCCAGAACTCGTCCGTGAAGAACTCGCCCGTCATCCGCGGGCGCGAGCCGGCCAGGTGCTCGCGGTTGTCGCTGAAGTAGCGCACGATCCCCGGCGCGTCGCCCACCTCGGCCATGCGCAGGATCAGGCGCTCGGTCTCGATCACCGGGGGAGTGGAGAGCATCGGGCGGTCAGGCGGCGGGTTCGGTGCGTCGGAAGGAAGCCACGCGAGCGAGCCCGAAGCTTACATCCGCCTGCTTCCGCCGCAACGGTGGGGTGTGCAACGACGGGATCGTGGGATCTCGCGCAGAGGCCGCGGCCAACTCCCCTGCCGTTAGCGGATCGCTGTGCGTCGCACCGAACCATCCTCGTCATCCCGGGGCCCGGTGCTCCGCGGTGGTCCGCAGCATCCACGGAAATGGTGATTCCGGGAGTGGAGAAATCGTTGTGAATCAGCGGCTTGAACGAAATACTGGCGTTTCTCTGCACATCATACCATAGTTCGTCCTCTCTGGCGCGTCCGCCCAGCCCCCGTCCCTACCCGCAGGCGGCATCCTCCGGACGCGTTTCCGCCCGAACGCCCGTTTCGGCCCACCCGCTGCACGGGCCTCCGGCTCTCTCTCCGCCATCTCTCGGTCCGTTCCCTCTCATCCGCAGGAGCATGGTTTCATGAGCGACACCCCCATTCCTCCGAATCCCGACGAGCTTCCGCCGTCGGGCACGGCGGTCACCGAGCCGGCCGTGCCGCAGGCGCCCGAGGCGATCGCGTTCCCCGTCAACGTCTTCACCGACCAGCACGCGCGCCGCGCCGCCCGCCGCGCCCGCGTGGCCGCCGCCCGCGCGCGCACGCCCGGGGAAGACCTGGAGTCGGCCGCGCACGACGGGCGCACCTCGCAGGCGTCGCTGCTGGTGATGCCGCGCATCAAGGCGGGCGAGGCGAACATGAATTCGCTGCTGGCGCTGCTGCAGCGGGTGGCCAAGCCCGAGGACGCGGACATGGAGCTGAACCCGGTCATCCCGTTCGCGAAGCTCACCACCGTCCACTTCCTGCGCATCCTGGTGCACCAGCCCTCGCCGTCCAGCGACGCGCCGATCCCGGTGTACGACGGGAAGCCGCAGGTGCACGGCCCCCCGATCCCCCCCAAGCTCCTCTTCTCCACCGACTACGACGGCACGCTCGACGCGCACATCGACGAGCTGCTGCGCGAGGCGGGGCCGGGGCTGGACCAGGTGTTCAGCCACTGCGAGGGGTGGCCCGGGGTGGCCGACCCGCGCGCCGTGCACGGCTTCTTCCTGCTCAACCGGGTGGAGTCGAACACCTTCTACACGGGAACGATGAAGCGCTCGGTGGACCAGATCCACCGCGAGGCGCTGCTGCGCGACCGCGTGGAAGAGTTCCTGGACGAGCAGATCGAGAAGAAGCAGCTCCCCGAAAACCCGGCCGAGATCCGCCAGCGCATCCTGAAGTTCATCGACGAGCAGCCGGAGCTGGCGTGGACGAAGGTCAGGCCGGGCGGGTATCCCAAGATCCTGACCACCCACCTCAAGCTCTTCGCGGGGTTGCTGCTGCTGGCCATCGTCGCGGTGATCTACGGCATCGCGCGGCTGGCGGCGCCGTCGGCGGCGTGGCAGATCACGCTCGGGATCGTGCTTGCGGCAGGGGTGCTGGTGGGCGCCGCGGTCGCGTACCTGGCGTACCTGTCGCGCACCGACCCGGTGATCGTGAACCCCGGGGTCAAGGCGCACACGAGCGAGCTGGAGACCACCGAAGACCGCATCGTGCAGAACGAGATGAGCTCCGTGATCTACATCAAGGAGCCGCTCTGGTTCAGGTCCATCGTGCTGCGCTCGGTGCTGGCCTTCATCAACTTCTCGGCGAAGTACCTGAGCAACCAGGGGAACCTGGCCGGGATCCCCTCCATCCACTTCGCGCGCTGGGTGATCGTGGACGGCGGGCGGCGGCTGGTGTTCTTCAGCAACTTCGACGGCAGCTGGGACAACTACCTCGGCGACTTCATCGACAAGTCGTCCAGCGGGCTCACCGCGGTGTGGAGCAACTGCGTGGGCTTCCCGAGGACCACGGGGCTCACCGGCGGCGGCGCCACCAACGAGCAGCAGTTCAAGGCGTATTCGCGCCAGAGCCAGATCCCCACGCAGGTGTGGTACAGCGCCTACCGCTGGCTTTCGGTGAGCAACATCAACAACAACAGCTGGATCCGGCTGGGGCTGTACGACGAGATGGACGAGGCGGCCACGCTCGAGTGGCTGCGCCGCTTCAGCGACGGCTCGCAGAGCGCCACCCAGCCCACCGCGCCCGACAAGCCCGCCCCCAGCCCGCCGATCGAGCACGCCGACGTGCAGGGGTTCATCGCGCGCAGCTACCCCAAGCTCACCCAGGCGTGCTACGTGCCCGTCTACTTCGCCGACACCCGCAACCCGGTGGCCGCGCGCGCCTGGATCGGCGGGGTGGCCGGCCGGGTGACGCCGGCATCGCGGAGCAGCAAGGAGGTGTACGCCCAGGGCGAGGCGCGCAGCGTGGCGCTTACCTTCCAGGGGGTGAAGGCGCTGGGGCTGGACGACACCACGCTGGGCACCTTCCAGCTCGAGTTCATCCAGGGGATGACGGACGAACACACGCAGCGCGCGCTGGGCGACACCGGCCCCGGGCTGGAGCCGTCGTCATGGGCATGGGGCGGGCCGCACAACCCCACCGTGCACGCCATGCTCTTCCTGTTCGCCGGCACCCCCGAGCGGCTGCAGGCGCTGGTGGACGAAGAGACCAAGCACGCCTCGGCCGCGGGGATCACCCTGGGCGCGCCGCTGGACAGCATCATGCTGGCGGGCGACAAGGAGCACTTCGGCTTCCACGACGGGATCGCGCAGCCGCGCATCGACGGGCTGAAGGCCGACGCCGACGCGGCCAGCAACGAGCCCAGGATCCCCGCCGGCGAAGTCGTCCTCGGCTACCCGAACGCCTACGGCCACTATCCCGCCACGCCCAGCGTGCCCGTGACCGAGGCCGCGCGCAAGCTGTTCCCCGTGGCCCCGCCCGACCCGTACAACACCACCCTGGGCGAGCGGCTGGACCTGGGGCGCAACGGGAGCTACGTGGTGTTCCGCCAGTACTACCAGGACGTGAGGGCGTTCTGGAGCTACCTGGACCAGCAGGCGGGGCACGACCCCGAGCGCCGCAAGAAACTGGGCGCGCAGATGGTGGGGCGCTGGCCCAACGGCGCGCCGATGGAGGAGTACCCCGACGCCGAGCCGCCCGAGTTCAACGCGGCCACGGCGAACGAGTTCATGTACAGGGACGACCTGCACGGCGACCGCTGCCCGCTGGGCTCGCACATCCGCCGCACCAACCCGCGTGACGGGATGGGGCCCAACCCGGCCGAGAGCCTGCTGGTGGCCGACCGCCACCGCCTGCTGCGCCGCGGCCGCGCCTACGGCCAGCCGCTGGCCCCGAGCTTCGATCCGGCCGACATCCTGGCCAGCGACGGCAAGGGTGACCGCGGGCTGCAGTTCATCTGCTTCAACACCGACATCGGGCGGCAGTTCGAGTTCGTGCAGAACACCTGGGTGAACTCGCTGAAGTTCGACGGGCTGTACGCCGACCCCGACCCGGTGATCGCGCCGCACAAGCCCGCGTCCGACCCCGACACGCACCCGGAGGAGATCTCGCGCTTCACCGTGCAGCGCTGCCCGGTGCGGCACCAGGTGAACAAGATCCCGCGCTTCGTGACCATCCGCGGCGGCGCGTACCTGTTCATGCCCGGCATCAAGGCGCTGCAGTACCTGGCGGACCCGAAGTAGGCCGCACGGCGCGTCGTTCGGACCACCCACGGAAGCAGGGGCAGCGGAAATCTCCGCCGCCCCTGCTTCATCTTTCTTGGTGATCCCGAAACGTGGTGCCGCGGCGAGTCTGCCGGGGTCACACGGAGCAGCGGAGGAGAACGGAGCAGCGGAGGAACTGCGCGGAATCGGCGGGGACCGGCCGGCATCCATGCGGAGAGAGGGACGGAATGAACGTGGGTGCTAAAATTTTAATCCGTTTTAGGGACATTCCGTGAAACAATCTTCGTTGGGAACGAGTACGCAGCGATACCCTCCGCGAGAAGGCCGGCCGGCCTCGCTCATCTCTCCCGTGCGCGTGAACCGTGGCGGGAATCTCCCCCCGGTGCGCGACGATCCTTTCACCCCACATCCGAAAGGACCCCACCAATGCGCGGAAACACTGGCCTTGCCGCAATCGCGGCCCTGGTCCTCGCCGCATCGCTCGCGGCGTGCGACGGAAGCCCGGTGGACCCCGGCACTCCCTCCACCAGGCCGTCGTTCCTGATGATCGAAGGTGGTGGCGACGGAGGCGGAGGCGGCGGTGGTGGCGGTGGCGGCGGGACGACCGTCCCAGACTTCTCCACCTTCCCGTCCACCATCACCCCCAACGCCACGGCCGACCCCTTCGGCTCGACGTCGGCGTTCATCCAGGGGTGCGCGCAGGTGCCGCACGTGTGGGTGGCGCCCGTGTTGAACCTGACCTCCAACGGGATCTACGTGGTCAGCATCACGCAGGGAACCACCATCTACTTCACCGGCGTGGTGGACCCGAACACCAAGGTGAACTTCGCGGTCTACAACGCGGCGGGGCAGCTGGTGATGACGCACCTGACCAACCCCGCCCGCGACAACTGCGTGGTGCACCACGAGCCCGAGGCGCGCAGCACCTCGGGGCTGCCGCGCGGCAGCTACTACGTGTTCGCCGCGTACTGGACCTATCACAGCGAAAACTTCAACGGCATCCCGGTGCTGGTGGAGAACGCGGTGAACAACCGGTACGTGGCGGGGATCTTCATCCAGTAGCCCGGCTGGAGGCACGCGGCTGAAAGACGGCGGGGAGCGACGATCGCGCTCCCCGCCGTCCCCGTCACGGCGATGGTGCCCCTTCGAGGGCGAGAAGGCCCACGCCGCGTGGAGTGCCTCCGTTTCCTCCGGCACTTCTCCGTTGCTCCGTGTGACCCCAGCAGACCCGATCGTCTCACCGAATCACGGGATGCGGTACGAGGGAGGCCGGTCGATCTCCCGCGGTTGCAGAAAAGGCGCATCCGCGCTATAATCAAAGGCTTTGCTGCCTCCGCCTGACCGCAGTCCGCGTCCAGGCGGTGTTTTCGTCATTCTCGGGGTGCGCCCTTGTTCGACCAGCTCAGCGAAAAGCTCGAAGGCGTGCTCGGCGGCCTGCGCCAGCGCGGCGTGCTCACCGAGCCCATGATCCGCGAGGGGCTTCGCGAGATCCGCCGCGTGCTGCTGGAGGCCGACGTCAACTACCAGGTCACGCGCGACTTCATGAAGCGCGTGGAGGAGAAGTCGCTCGGCGAGCGGGTGCTGAAGAGCGTCACCCCCGGGCAGCAGCTCGTGAAGATCGTCCACGAGGAGCTGACCAGCATGCTGGGCGAGAAGCGGTCGCCGCTGGCGCTGGCGCCGATCCCGCCCACCATCATCATGATGGTGGGCCTGCAGGGCTCGGGTAAGACGACCACCGCCGGCAAGCTCGCCCGCCGCATGAAGCGCGAGATGCGGCAGACCCGCATGGTCGCTTGCGACGTCTACCGCCCCGCCGCCGTGGACCAGCTCCAGACGCTGGGCCAGCAGGTGGGCGTCCCCGTCTACGCCGAGCCGGGGTCCAAGGACGTGGTCGGCATCGCGAAGCGCGCGCTGGAGCTTTCGAAGAGCGAGCGCGACCGCGTGCTGATCATCGACACCGCGGGGCGGCTGCAGATCGACGACGAGATGATGGACGAGCTGCGGAGCCTGAAGGAGGCCTTGGGCCCGCACGAGATCCTCTTCGTGGCCGACGGGATGATCGGGCAGGAGTCGGTGAACGTGGCCAAGGGTTTCGACGACGCCCTGGACGTGACCGGCGTGGTGCTCACCAAGATGGACGGCGACGCCCGCGGCGGCGCCGCGCTCTCCATCTACGGCGTGACCCACAAGCCGATCAAGTTCCTGGGCGTGGGCGAAAAGCTGGACGGGCTGGAGGAGTTCAACCCCGACCGCATGGCCGGCCGCATCCTGCAGCAGGGCGACGTGGTGGCGCTGGTGGAAAAGGCGCAGAGCGCCTTCGACGCCGACGAGGCCGCCAAGCTCGAGAAGAAGGTGATGGGCGCCGGGCGCTTCGACCTGGAAGACTTCCTGGTGGCGCTGCGGCAGTTCCAGAACCTGGGGCCGCTGGAGAACCTGCTCAAGCTGATCCCGGGCGTGAACAGCAAGATGCTGAAGAACGTCAAGGTCGATCCCAAGAAGTTCAAGCACATCGAGGCGATCATCCTGTCGATGACGCCGCAGGAGCGGAAGCGCCCCGAGATGCTGAACGGCCAGCGCCGCGCCCGCATCGCGCGCGGCTGCGGCCGCCCGGTGAGCGAGATCAACCAGCTCCTGATGCAGTTCAAGGAGATGCAGAAGTTCATGAAGCAGATGAAGGCGATGCAGGGCATGATGCCCAAGGGCGGCATGCCGCGCCTTCCGTTCGGGGGAATGCCCCGGATGTAGACGGCGAGGGGACAGGTTACAGGGGACAGGGAACAGCAAGCAGGCTGTCACCTGTTCCCTATCCCCTGTCCCCTGCCGTTTCGATCGTCCGTCCTACCCGCGGGAGCGGTTCCCCGGGGCCGGGCTGGACGCCACCGCCAACTGACCCGAGGAGTCAATGGCACTCAAGATCCGTCTCCGCCGCATGGGCCGTAAGAAGGCCCCGCACTACCGCATCGTGATCGCCGAGAGCACGATGCCGCGCGACGGCCGTTTCGTGGCCACCATCGGCCACTACAACCCCACCACCACGCCCGAGACCCTCAAGGTCGACCGCGAGAAGGCGAACGCCTGGATCGCCAAGGGCGCCGTGCCCACCGACACCGTCCGCTCGCTCTTCCGCAAGGCGGGCGTCTTCAAGCCCGAGAGCGCGCTCGAGGCCGTGGCCGCCACGGTGGCCACCGCCGCGTCCACCGCCGGCAAGGCGGTGAAGGGCGCCGCCGGCAAGGTGGCGGGTGCCGCAGCCAGCGCGGCCTCGGCCGTGGCCAGCGTGGCGAGCGACGCCGCCAGCACCGTGGCCGACGCCGCTTCGAGCGTCGCCAGCGTGGCCAGCGACGCCGCCTCGACGGTGGTCGACGCCGTGAAGGACGCCGCCGAGAGCGTGGCCGACAAGGTCACCGGCGGTGACGACGCCGCGGCCGGGGCTCCCGCGGCCGAGGCTCCCGCCCCGGCCGAGGAGACCGCCGCCGAGGCCGCGCCGGCCGCCGAGGAGACCGCGGTGGAAGCCGACGCCTTCCCGACCGCCGTGAACAGCCAGATCACCGACGACGTGGCCGAGACCCCGGCCGAGCCGTCGGCCGAGGAGACCACCAGCTCCTGAGCCGGCCGATGGCGGGGGAGGACGGGTTCCTGGTGGTGGGCACCATCCAGAAGCCGCACGGCATCAAGGGCGAGCTGATGGTGCGCCTGGAAACCGACCACCCCGCCGCGGTGTTCGCCGCCGGCCGCGTGCTGCGCTTGGGCGACGCGCGCGGCCGGCCGACGGAGGGTCACCTCACCATCGAGCGCGCTCGCCCCTTCAAGGGCGGGTTGCTGGTGAAGGCCGCCGAGCACGCCGGGAGGAACGAGGCGGTGGAGTCGCTCCGCGGCGCCTCGCTGCTGATCCCGGCTGGCGAGGCGCAGCCGCTGGACCAGGACGAGGCGTTCATCCACCAGCTGCTCGGCCTCCGCGTCGTGCACGGCGGGGAAACCTTGGGCACCGTCGGAGAAGTCTACGAGGCGCCGAGCGGGTGGTACCTGGGCGTGCGGCGCGAGGGGAAGAAGGAGATGCTGGTCCCCTTCGTGCGCGACCTGGTGCGGCGTGTCGACCCGGCGGAAGGGATCGTCGAAGTCGAGCTGCCCGCCGGCTTCACGGAGCTGTGATGCGCATCCACGTGGTCACGCTCTTCCCCGACTTCTTCCGGGGGGCGCTGGGGCTTTCGATCCCGGCGCGGGCGGCGGCGGCCGGGCTGGTGCGCTACAACCTGGTGCAGCTGCGCGACTTCACGCACGACCGGCACCACACCGTGGATGACCTGCCCTACGGCGGCGGGAGCGGGATGGTGATGAAGCCGGAGCCGTTCTGGGAAGCGGTCCAGTCGCTGGCGCCGGAGGGGGAGACCCGTCCCGCCGGGCGGATCGTGCTGATGTCGGCGCGGGGCAGACGCTTCACCCACGACGACGCGGTGCGGCTGGCGGTGCAGCCCGAGCTCACGCTGCTGTGCGGGCACTACAAGGACGTGGACCACCGCGTGGCCATGGGGCTGGCCGACGAGGAGCTGTCGCTGGGCGACTTCATCCTGTCGGGCGGCGAGCCGGCCGCGCTGGCGGTGCTGGACGCGGTGGTGCGGCTGCTGCCGGGCGCGATCTCGGACCACGAGAGCGCGAGCACCGACAGCTTCTACGACGGGCTGCTGTCCCCCCCGTCATACACGCGCCCCGCCGAATACAGGGGATTGCGGGTGCCGGACGTGCTGCTGTCCGGCGACCACGCGAAGATCGCCGCGTGGAGGCGTGCTCAGTCGGAAACGTTGACGCGCGAGCGGCGCCCGGAGCTCCTGCCGGAGCATCCGGACCAAGGCTAGACGTTGGGACCCGAACCGGAGCCGCCGGTGGCGGCCCGCCCAACCTCTCTCAACCCAGTTTCACGGAAGGAAGGGATCTCATGCATCCGTTCATCGAGACCCAGAAGGAGTACCTGCGCGACAACATCCCCAACTTTCGCCCGGGCGACACGGTGCGCGTGAACGTGCGCGTGCGCGAGGGCGACAAGGAGCGCATCCAGGCGTTCGAGGGCGTGTGCATCGGCCGCAAGCACGGCGGCGTGAGCGAGACCTTCAAGGTCCGCAAGATCAGCGGCGGCGTGGGGGTGGAGCGCACCTTCCCGCTGCACTCGCCCATGCTGGCCAGCATCGAGCTGGTGCGCGAGGGCCGCGTGCGCCGGGCCAAGCTGTACTACCTGCGCGCCCTGCGCGGCAAGGCCGCCCGCATCCGCGAGCGCGGCAAGCGGTAGTCTCGGTCTCGCCGGACGCTACGAGTCCGGTTTCTTCTCGACGCGGGGTCTGCCTGGACAGGGGGCCCCGCGATCGTGTTTTCATCACCGGAACCTGCAAACGGCAACCGCGGGTCCGGGCGTGTCCCTCCGCCGCGCTCCGGGCCGGGCTGCGCGCGCGGTAGGCAACGATCCCGCCGTTGCCAACGGCGCCGGGGCACCGGCGGCGCGCCCAGGCGTTTCGTCGCACGGCGAATCGGCGCAGGCGCGCCGCCGCCGTCCCGGCCCTCCGGGCGCATCCCCACGCAGACGTCGCCGTACTACTGAACTGACGGAGCCGCCAATATCGCCTGCAGATCATTCATCCCCTGCCACATCGGGTTCAAGGTCGGGAACCCTTCCGCGCGTGCGGCGTGCTCCAGCCCCCGGTCAGCGGTGACGAACACCAGCGGCTTCCCGCCGGCCAACTGTACCCGAGCCATTCGTGCAGTGACCAGGTGCACGGCATCGCCCGCATGAATGGCGTACTCGGGGTGTTCCTTCAGGATTTCCGACGCCTCTTCGACGACATCGTCGTCCACGCCGACGATCGTGAACACCGGGTGAGAGAGATCCTTTCGGAAGCGGTCAACCACCACCGGATGCTCCCGTAACAACCGTGGCGAGTAACTCGGATGTTCACGCGCGTACTTCGCGAGCGCGGAAACCACCTCGGGCTCGACGAAGCTGGAGACGACGAAGCCGCCCCAGCGGTTCGAGCGGCTCGTGATTTCCTGAATCCTGCGCGAACTCAGGTTCTCTGGCAGGTATCTCTTGGCCAATGCGCAAGCATCAAGGAACAATGGCATGGGAGCCGCGCCGTCGCTGACGTGGATTGAAGAGGTTCAACAGCCTCCGCAAAAGGCCTGGCTGTTCCGTATCTGGCTCATCTGGTAGTGTGAAGCCGATGCCGGGACCCAGAGGGATGGTGGGATCTCCCTTGCCCCGTCGCACGGTACGGCCTTCGGCGCGAAGCTGACGCACCCACTCGGGCTCATCGGGGTGATCGGCTGGTTCGAGCATCGCGGTACTCTCCTCTGGCATGCGACGGCGGGTGGAGCGCGGGTGATCAAACGATGCAACATCCACCCCCACATGTCAACCACTCCGTTCGCTTTCGTCCCGAAGCGGCCAGCGGTGTGACAACGGGTCCAGAGGTGGCGCGCGAGGGACGCACCACCGTATCCGTTGCGCCGCATAACGACCTTTGCGCGTAATTTGGGCGCATCTCCCGATTGCCCACGCGCTCCTCCCGGCCGCAGCGCCACGCCCGCCGCACCCCGTCCCGCGGGTCCGGCCGTGTCCCTCCGCTGCGCTCCGGGCGCGCATCCCTCCCGTTCGCCGTGACCGTGGGACGGTGCTCGCGTGTCCATGTTGTTCAAAGTTGTACAATTTCCGTCCGGATCCTTCACTGGGGGAGGTGGGTTGATTACACTTGAGCAACGCGTTTTTCTGCTCACTTTCGCACGGAGATACTCTCGCTAACCAGCTCATCGCACTCGGAACGGGGATCTACACGCCGCGTGAAGCGGCGGCGCTGCTGCACGAGCGGCCCGCCACCGTGCGTCGCTGGGCGTTCGGGTACCAGCGCAAGCGCCCCGGCGGCTATACCCTCCACGCGCCGCTGATCAAGGCCGAGCTGCCGGTGCTGGAAGGGGTCCGCGCCATCTCGTTCGTGGAGCTGGTCGAAATGCTCTACATCCGCGCCTTCGAGGCCGCGGGCGCGTCGTGGAGCGTCATCCGGGAAGCCGCGAAGGTGGCGGCGCGCGAGTTCGCTGAGCGGGGGCACGCGCAGGGAGCCGCCCATCCCTTCGCCATGCGGCAGTTCTTCGTCGACCCCGAGGGGCTGCTGTACGTGGTGCTGGACGAGGCCGGGCACGAGGAGTCGGTGGTGCTCCTGCGCGGACACGGCCAGCACGCGTTTCCGCAACTGGTGAAGCCGTACCTCGACCAGATCGACTTCGACCTGAGCGACGTCGCGTCACGCTGGTGGCCGATGGGGCGCGAGGGCGGCGTGGCGCTGGACCCGGAGTTCGCCTTCGGCGCGCCCGTGGTCGAGGAGGTGGGGATCGCGGCGAAGACGCTCTACGAAACCTATGACGCGGAGCGGGCGCAGTACGGCGACCGCACGCTGGACCACGTGGCCTGGGTGTACGAGATCGAACCGCACAACGTTGAGAACGCCCTGAAATTCAGACAGTGGCTGAAGCATCCGACGTAGTGTTCCTGTTCGACGAGAACGCTCCTCCGCGCCTGGCTCGCTCCCTTCGTGAGCTTGGGCAGAATGCGTGGCACGTGAGCGACGTCGGGTTGCGTAAGGCGCCCGATCGCGACGTGCTGCGCTACGCGGGGGAGCGCGGCTGGGTGATGGTGAGCTCGGACCGAATGATCCTTCATCGTCCGCACGAGCGCGCGGTGCTGAAGGAGCTGAACATGGGCGCCTTCTTCTTCAACGACGGGATCAAGGGTCTGTGCAAGATTGCACGGACCACCTACCGACACTGGCCCGAGATGAAGCGGATGGCCGGCGTGCTCGAGCGCCCTTTCCTGAACCTGGTGCGCGAAACCACAATCACTCCTCTGCGCAGGAAGAGCCTGGGTTCCGACGGCCCGTGACGGCCCGGGCGTGCGGGGCGAGAGCAGCGTATCCGTTGCGCCGCATAACGACCTTTGCGTAATTTGGGCGCATCTCCCGATCGCCCACGCGCGCCTCGCGGCCGCAGCGCCACACCCGCCGCACCCCGTCTCCCGTCCCGCATGGCCGCACCCCCCGCCGCCGCACCGGCGCTCCGCGTCACCTGCTGGGGAACCCGCGGGTCCATCCCCTCGCCGGGGCCGGGCACCGTGCGCTACGGCGGCAACACCAGCTGCGTGGAGGTGCGCAGCGTGGCCGGCGAGCGGCTGGTGCTGGACGCCGGCACGGGGATCCGCTCGCTGAGCCGGCAGGTGAGCGAGAACGGGGAGCCGTTCCACGCGCAGCTCTTCGTGACCCACTACCACTGGGACCACATCCAGGGCTTCCCCTTCCTGGCGCAGCTGTACGAGCCCGAGAGCCGGCTGTGCGTGCACGGCCCCCGCCAGGGCGAGGTGCCCATCGACCGCGCCTTCGCCGGGCAGATGTCGCCGCTGTACTTCCCGATCCCCATGGACGCGCTCTCGGCCAAGGTGCAGTTCGACTGCGCCGACGGGATCCCGTGGGAGCGCGACGGGGTGCGGGTGACCGCCTTCCGCGTGAACCACCCCGGGGTCACCTTCGGCTACCGCATCGCCGCCGGGGGGGCCTCGCTGGTCTACGTGCCCGACGACGAGCTGGGCGACGACCCCGACCCGGCGTGGTACGCCCAGCTGGTGGAGTTCTGCGGCGGCGCCGACCTGCTGCTGCACGACGCGATGTACACCGACGCCGAGTACCAGCGCTATCGCGGGTGGGGGCACAGCACCTTCACCCAGGCGGTGAGGCTGGCCGAAGACGCGGGGGTGCGCCGGATCGAGCTGTTCCACCACGCGCCCGACCGGTCCGACACCGAGCTGGACCGCATCCTCCACCAGCTGCGCGACGAGGCGTTCGCCCGCGGGTCGCACCTGCAGATCGGGCTGGCGGCCGAGGGCGAGGAGATCGCGCTGGGCGGAGGCGGGGCGTGACCTCGGTGGCCGACGCGGCGGAGCCGGCCGCCACGCACCGCGGCCCGCGCCCGCTGCTGCTGTACGGGCCGGGCGCGGACCTGTCCCCCCTCTCCGAAGTCCTGGCCGCGGACGCGGTGGAGGCGCGCGAGATCGACTCCATCGACGACGCCACGGGGCCAAGCGCGGGACCGTGCGTCTTCCTGCTCGACGACACGCTGGCGGAGTCCACGCCGCGGCTGGCGGACACGCTTCGCCACGTTCCCGAGGCGGTGGCCGTGCTGGCGGCCAGCGACCGCGCCGCGCGGCTGGCGGACGGGTGCGACCGGGTGGCCGCGGTGCTGCCGCGGGAGCCGGCGGCCGCGGCCGGCACGCTGCGGATGGCGGTGCGCCTCAGTGCCGCGCGGCTGGGGGCGGCGCGGATGGAGGCCGAGCTGGCGCGCACGCGCGGCGAGCTGCGCGAGCTGACGGCGGTGGGGATGGCGCTGATGACCGAGCGCGACCCCGTGCGGCTGCTGGAGAAGATCGTCACCAAGGCGCGCCAGATCACCGACAGCGACGCGGGGAGCCTGTACCTGGTGGAGCCCACGGACGACGCGCGGCAGCGGCTGCGCTTCAACCTGGCGCAGAACGACACCCGGCCGGACGTCCCCTTCGCCTCCTTCACCCTTCCCATCGACCCCACCAGCCTGGCCGGCTACGCGGCGGTCACCGGGCAGACGCTGCGGGTGGACGACGCCTACCAGCTCCCGCCCGACGCGCCGTACACCTTCAACCGCAGCTTCGACGAGCGCTTCGGCTACCGCACCAAGAGCCTGCTGATGGTGCCGATGATCGACCACGGCGGTTCCGTCGTCGGCGTGCTGCAGCTGATCAACCGCAAGCGCATCCCCACGGCGCCGATCCGCGACGAGGACGACGCCGCGCGCTGGGTGCTGCCCTACACCGACCGTGAACTGGTGCTGGTGCAGGCGCTGGCGGGGCAGGCGGCGGTGAGCATCGAGAACTCGCGGCTGTACCGGCAGATCGAGGACCTGTTCGAGAGTTTCGTGAAGGCGGCGGTGATCGCGGTGGACTCGCGAGACCCGACTACGTCGGGACACAGTGTCCGCGTCGCGACGCTCACCTGCGGCCTGGCCGAGGGGCTGGAGCGCACGCCGCCGCCCGCGTACCGCGGCGTGCGCTTTACCGGCGAGCAGATGCGCGAACTGCGCTACGCCGCGCTGCTGCACGACTTCGGCAAGGTGGGGGTGCGCGAGGAAGTTCTCGTCAAGGCCAAGAAGCTGCCGCCGCTGCTGATCGAGCGCGTGCTGGCGCGCTTCGACCTGGTGCGGCGCACGCTGGAGGCCGAGTACCACCAGCGCCGGGCCGAGATGCTGGAGCGGGGGATCCGCCCGGGCCCGGAGCTGGACGCGGAGCACCGCCTGCGGCTGGAAGAGCTCGAGGCGGTGCGCGCGCTGGTGCTCACCGCCAACGAGCCGTCCATCCTTCCCGAGCGCGCGGCCGAAGCGCTGGAGGACGTGGGCCGGCTCACCTTCCGCGGGCCGGGCGACCAGCCGCTGCCGTACGTGACCGACGAGGAAATGCGCTACCTGCGCATCCCCAAGGGGACGCTGAACGACGAGGAGCGGCGGGAGATCGAGAGCCACGTGGAGCAGACGTACCGCTTCCTGGTGCAGATCCCGTGGACGGGTGAGCTGCGCAACGTAGCCGCCATCGCCTACGGCCACCACGAGAAGCTGAACGGGCGCGGCTACCCGCGCGGCGTGACAGCGGCCGAGATCCCGGTGCAGACGCGGCTGATGACCGTGGCCGACATCTTCGACGCGCTGACCGCCGCCGACCGGCCGTACAAGCGCGCGCTGCCGCCCGAACGCGCGCTCGACATCCTGGGCGCCGAGGCGCGCGAGGGGCTGCTGGACGCCGAACTGGTGCGCCTGCTGATCGACAGCCAGGCGTACCGCCGCATCCTGGACGTGGACTGGCGCGAGCTGTAGGCCGGAGCACGGGCGAGGGTCGTCGGGGCGCTGAAACCGCGGGCTACAACCACGGGAAGCCCTCGTGAACCGCGCGAGGCTATTCGGTTCTTCGGGAGGAATGCGTGGCTGAGCGAAGGTACGGCGAGAAGGCGCCGGCGACGGAGAGCACCGTCACCGGGGCGGACTGGTCGGGCGACGACATCTCGCGGCAGGAGCACACGCGCGTGCTCTATGTGGAGCTGGACCTGACGGAGGTGGAGAACGACGGCGCCGTCTTCACGGAATGCACCTTCCGGCGCGCGAAGTTCAACGTGTCGGTGCACCGGAACGCGGCGTTCGTGAACTGCACCTTCCAGAACTGCAACTTCTACGACGCGCGTTTCACCGGGTGCAAGCTGGTGGGGAGCGTGTTCGACCGCTGCACCTTCGACAACCTGGTGGTGGAGGACGGCAACTGGAGCTTCGTCGGCGTGCCCGGCGCGGACCTGCGCACCGCCTCGTTCCGGCGGGTGCAGATGCGCGAGGCGGACCTGACCGGCGCGCGGCTCCAGGGCGCCGTCCTCCGCGACGTGGAGCTGGGCGGCGCCTCGCTGCACCGGGCGGACCTGTCGAAGTGCGACCTGCGCGGCAGCGACCTGAGCGCGGTGGATCCGGAGACGACGGTGCTGCGCGGCGCCATCATCACCATCGACCAGACCATCACCATCGCCGAGGCGCTGGGGATGGACGTGCGGGCGGAATAGGCCGCCGCGGCACCGCCGGAGGGAGAGCGTCAGCGCGGGGCCGAGGGGTCACGGCTTGCACGGCGCCGCGCGACAAGGCATCGTACAGGGATCGACCTCGGCCCCACCGCTCCGTTCATCGCTTCCTTCCGCGGGGTCCTCTCCATGATCGCCAGGAATCTCGTGTTCGCCGCCGCGCTGGCGGTGACGGCGGCGCCGCTCGCCGCCCAGGACAACCCGCGCGCGTTCGGCACGGCGGGGAACACCCCCTTCGCGCTGAAGGGGCGGATCTACTACCTGGACGAGGGCGCCGACCACCTCCCGGACTTCTCCACGCTGCGCCCGGTGGGCACCGTCTCCACCACCGTGCTGAACGTTCCCTCGCAGAGCTTCGAGCAGGGCTTTCCGGGGGTGACGGACCGCTTCGAGTGGTTCGCGATCGATTACAGGGGCGCGTTCGTGATTCCGGCGCCCGACACGTACCGCTTCCGGCTGACGTCGGACGACGGCTCCCGCCTCCTGATCGACGGGCGCGAGGTGATCGCCAACGACGGCATTCACGGCGATGCGGCGGTGGAGGGGACCGCGGAGCTGGACGAGGGGGTGCATTCCATCGAGGTGCAGTACTTCCAGGGCCCCCGCTACCAGGTTGCGCTGGTGCTGGAGATGGCGCGCGGCGACGAGGAGTACCAGCCGATGGACTTCGCGCGCTACGGCGCGGCCACGTTCCGCGACGAGGGGAACCGGCTGGTGGCGCAGCTGGGCGGAAGCGTGCTGTTCGACACCAACAGCGCGGCGCTGAAGCCGCAGGCGGTGGCCGCGCTGGACGAGCTGCTCACGTCGATGATCCAGCCCTACCCCAACGCGAAGGTGACCGTGGAGGGACACACCGACAACGTGGGGGGCGACGCGCAGAACCAGCAGCTGTCCGAGGCGCGGGCCCAGGCGGTGGTGCAGTGGCTGACGCAGCACGGCGTGCCGGCGGCGCGGCTGGAGGCGCACGGCTACGGGAAGACGCGCCCGGCCTTCCCCAACGACACGCCCGCCAACCGCGCCAAGAACCGCCGCATCGAGATCATCGTGCAAAAGCAGTAGACGGGCGGGTCCGGCGGATCTCGGAGGGGGTGGAAGACGACACGGGCGGGCGGGCCGATGCACGGCCCGCCCGCCCGTGGTTCATCAGCCGCAGCCCCGGGTGTAGAAGCAGGCGATCTCGTGGCTGCAGGTGTTCGCGAGGGTGGCCTGGGCCAGGACGTCGGCGTGCGCCTGCACCGTGCCGCGCTCCGCCCCCTCGTTCTCGCCCGCGTCGAACGTTTCCACCACCAGCCCGTCCAGGTTCAGCTTCACCTTCCGCATCTTGGTTCTCCAGGTCCATTGGGTTGCACGCGCCCGCGGCGCGGGCGGGCCGATGCCCCGGCCCGACCGCGTCGCCAGCCATCCGCCCGCTCAGGTGGTGTTGAAGCAGGCGATCTCGTGGCTGCAGGTGTACGGGCAGGTGTTCCAGCACGTGTTCTGGCCCGCGCCGGTGGCGTGCGCCTCCACCGTTCCCTTCGCCAGCGGCTCGGGGAACCCGGCGGCGAACGACTCCACCCGCAGCTCGTCCAGGTCCAGCTTCACCTTTTGCATCGCTCCTCCCGTCTCCGAATGGTTCGCCCGCGCCCGCGGCTACGGGAGCGGACAGGTGCACGGCCCGCCCGCGTTGCAGCTGGTCAGGCAGGTAGCCTGGCCGTTGCAGGTGGGCCGGTCCACGGTGCAGCACGGTGTGTCGTACGCCGCCGAGCACAGGCAGGTGTCGTAGTCGTACGTCTTGTCGTGCGCGCGCACGGTGCCGGCGGGGGCGGCGGCTGCCACGGTGGCGAAGGTGTCCACCCGCAGCCCTTCCGGGTCCAGCCTCAGCTTTCTCATCGGTCCTCCGCGTCCGGCGTGGAAAGGGGACCGCGTCTCACTCGTCCACGTGTACCGGACAGGTGCAGGCGTCGCGAAGGTCGGCGCGGCACGAGGTGAAGCAGCTGTTCGCGGCGCAGGTGCCCCGCGGCGAGGCCATGTCGCCGTACACCGTGCCGAGCGGCTCGGCGTCTTCGCCCTGCGTGGGGAACGACTCCACCGCCAGCGTCTCCATGTTCAGCAGCAGCTTCTTCATTGCGTCCTCCGTGGGTTGGGGTTGGATCATCCGCCGTCCCGCAGGTGCGGTGGTGCCCCGCGGGTCACGGCGGCGGGCAGGTGCAGGCGTCGCGCATGTCGGCGCGGCACGAGGTGAAGCAGCTAGGGGCGGTGTTGCTGTTGCACCCGCGCAGGGTGGCCATGGCGCCGTGCACGGTGCCCGCCGACTCGGTCCCGGCCTCCTGCGTGGGGAACGACTCCACCGACAGCGTGTCCACGTCCAGCAGCAGCTTCTTCATGCGGCGTTCTCCTCTATGTTGCGGGTATCCGCTCCGCCGTTCAGCAGGTGCAGTACGGCGGCCGATGGACGCAGCTCGTGGCGCCGCTCGCCTTGGCCTGCTCGATGGCGGGCGTGGGTCTGGCCGTGGTGGGGAAGGTCTCCACCGCGAGCGCGTCGAGGTCCAGCGTGGTCTTGTGCATCGTTCACCCCCGGGTCAGGCGATGGGGCAGGTGCATGCGGGGTCGCCGCCCGGGATGCACGAGGTGAAGCAGCTCGCGCCGCCGCAGGTGGCGCCGCCGCACGAGCCGCACTGCGCCGTCTTGACCGACCACTCGTCCGCGTGCACGGTGCCGCGCGCCTCGGGCGGCGTCTCGGCCACCGGGAAGCTCTCCACGTGAAGGTCGTCGGCCTGCAGGTTCAGCTTCTTCATCGGTCCGTCCTTTCGGCTCGAAGGGTTGGAGGATGCCGTCACGGCGGCGGCGGGCAGGTGCAGTCGCCGATCACGCCGCAGCTGGTGCGGCACGAGTCGCCCCTGGTGCAGCCGTACGCCTGCGTGGCCATGGCCTCGGCGGCGTGCACGGTGCCGCGCAGCACGTCCATGGCCGGGGCGACGGGGAACGACTCCACCGCAAGCGTGTCGACCTGGAGCCTGTGCTTCTTCATCCGCACCCTCCCGCGTTGGGGTTGCTGGAACGCAATCGGGCGCGGGTGCCCTTGAACGGCACCCGCGCCCGCGATCATCCCTCGTCCATCGTCTTGCCCGCACCACCTACCACGGCCGCGCGGCGACAACACGCGCAGGTCTCCACGGCACGTTCTCCACGGCCGGTCTGCAGGGTGGCGAACGGGCTCCGTCTCCGCATCGCGCTCTCCCGGTGGGTTGCCCTGCCGTGCGCCGCCGCGACACCGAACCCGACGCTCCGTCACGCATGCGGAGCGGATTGGCCACGAGATTCGCGGCGCGGTGTCCCGACGCCGGTTCCTCCGCGCGCGTCCGATGATTTCGGACGCCGCGGACGGCCGGATCGAGTGTGCCCGGTGGGGAGCCACATTCCAATGTGCCGGTACGTTTGCGCCGCCGCAAGGTAGATGCCACGCGCTTGCGCCGATTGCAAGCGGACCGTCCCGACCGGTGAGCCGCGTGCACGCTCGCTCGCCGCCGTCCACGCGGGGCGACGCCGTGGCGCGCGAGCCGGGGACAACCGCGTTGGGGCCGCCCGTCGGGGGGACGCGACGGCGGATGGAGATTTCGGCGCGGCGCCTTGGACAAAGCGCGTCCGCGGAGGCCCCGGCGGCTCGCGGCACGGCTGTCGCAAGGAAGGATGGCGACGAAGCGGCGGGCACGGCGCCCGGCCGCGTGTTCCCGCAAGGAGACGACCGATGAACCGGATTCGTTTGCCGGCCGTGGTGATGGCGGCCGCGGTGGCGCTTTCGGCCTGCACCGGGTCGGTGCAGCGCCCCGAGATCGAGCTGGAGGGGGTCACGCTGGGAAGCGTGGGGCTAAGCGGCGGCACGCTGATCGCCAACGTGCGCGTGCACAACCCCAACCGCTTCAACGTGCGCGCCAACAACCTGCGCTACCAGCTGTTCCTGCGCCGCAACGCCGCCGTCCAGGCCGACAGCGCCTGGACGCGCTTCGCCGACGGCGTGTATCCGGACACGCTGAACGTGCGCGCCGGCCAGACGCGCACCTTCGGCATCCCCGTGTCGTTCAGCTTCGGCCAGCTGGCCGGCGCCGGGCGCTCGCTGATGGACTACGGCCGCGTGGACTACCGCGCGCAGGGCACGGTGGACGTGCGCACCCCGCTGGGCACGCGCGAGGTACCGTTCCACAAGACGGGCACCTTCATGATGGGTCAGACCAGCCGCTAGCCCGGCAGGGGGCCACGTTCAACGCGCCGGACCCGCTCGACGGGCCCGGCGCGTTGCTCGCGCTCGGTATCCACCGCCGGCGCGCTCCGGGCGGCGACGCGGGCGGAAGGTCCCCCGGTGCCGCCCGCCGCGTTATTTTGCACCGCCGCCGCGAATCCGCGGACACGATCGGCATCCGGATCACCGACGAACTTCATGGGCACGGCATGACGCTGGTGCGGCTGCAGGACGCGGGGAAGCAGTACGGCGACCGCTGGATCATCCGCGACGTCTCGTTCCACGTGGCGCAGGGGGAGCGCTGGGGGATCGTGGGGCGCAACGGGCGCGGCAAGACCACGCTGCTGCGCCTGATCACCGGCGAGGAGGAGCCCACCGAGGGCGAGGTGTGGCGCCACCCGGGGCTCCGCTTCACCCACATGCGGCAGGACCGCGGCGAGCAGAGTTCCGCCACGGTGGCCGAGGCCGCGCTGGAGCCGTTCGCCGACCTGGTGGCGATGGAGAAGCGGCTGCACGCCGAGCTGGAGCAGCTCTCGGAGATCGGGCACGACTCGGAGCAGGGCGTGCGGCTGCTGGCCAGCTACGATCGCCACGTGGAGGAGTTCCGGCGCCGCGGCGGCTACGAGATGCACGCCCGCGCCGAGGCCACGCTGGAGGGGCTCGGCTTCGCCCCCGCGGAGTGGAGCAAGACGATCCGGGCGCTGAGCGGCGGCGAGCTGGGGCGCGTGCGGCTGGTGCAGACGCTGCTGGCCCAGCCCGACGTGCTGCTGCTGGACGAGCCCACCAACCACCTGGACCTGCGCAGCACGGAGTGGCTGGAGCAGTACCTGAAGGGCTACCCCGGCACGGTGATGGTGGTGAGCCACGACCGCGTGTTCCTGGAGCGCCTGTGCGACCACGTCCTCCATCTGGAGGAGGGGACGGCGTTCGCGTACACCGGCGGGTTCGAGAGCTTCCTGGAGCAGCGGGAGGCCCGGCGCGAGCTGCAGCGCAAGCAGTACGAACAGCAGCAGGCACACATCGCGCGCACGGAAGACTTCATCCGCCGCAACCTGGCCGGGCAGAAAACGAAGCAGGCCAAGAGCCGCCGCACCCTGCTGGAGCGGATGGACCGCGTCGGCGCCGTGAGCGACGAGGGGCGGGCGATGGCGCTGCGCTTCGGGGAGGCGGGGCGCAGCGGCGGCACGGTGCTGCGGGTGGACGGGGTGACCTGCGCGATCGGCGAGCGGCGTCTGTTCGCGCCGTTCACGGCCGAGGTGAGCCGGCAGGAGCGGATCGCCGTGATCGGCCCCAACGGCTGCGGCAAGAGCACGCTGATGCGCGCGCTGGCCGCCGAGAGCGCCCCCTGCGCCGGCGCGGTGATCGCCGGGACCGGGGTCGTGCGAGCCTACTACCGGCAGGACTTCACCCACCTGGACGCGGCGAAGACCGTGTGGCAGGAGGTGAGCGACGGGGCCAAGGGCACCATGCCCGAGCTGCGCGGGCACCTGGGCCGCTTCCTGTTCTCGGGCGACGACATCGAGGCGCGGGTGGGCGAGCTGTCGGGCGGCGAGCAGGCGCGCGTGGCGCTGGCCAAGATCACGCTGCAGCGCGCCAACCTCCTGCTGCTCGACGAGCCGACCAACCACCTGGACCTGGAGAGCCGCGAGGTGCTGGAAGAGGCGATCGCCGGCTACCAGGGCACGGTGATCCTGATCTCGCACGACCGCGCCTTCCTCTCCGGCACCGCCACCCGCGTCTGGAGCTGGGCCGACGGGAGGTTCGACGACTACCCCGGCGGCTTCGACGACTGGCAGGAGTGGGCCGCCCGCCGCCAGGCCGAGGCCGCCTCCACCGCCGCCGCCGTGGCCGCGAAGCAGGCGGTCGCGGCGGCGTCCGCGCCGGCGCAGACGGCCAGGCCCGCCGCTGGCCTCAGCAAGAACGAGCAGCGCCGCCGCGAGGCCGAGCTGCAGCGCGTGGAGGCCCGCATCGCCTGGATCGAGACGCGCATCGCCGAGCTCGAGGCCGCGCTGGGCGACCCCGCCCTGTACGCCCCCGGCGCCGACCCGTCCCGCCCGAAAGCGCTGGCCGCGGAGCGGGATGCGCTGAGCGCCGAGCTGGGCGAGGCGTACGCCGCGTGGGAGCGGCTGGGCGAGGAGCTGGCGGGGGTGTAGACTTCGTTCCCTTGAATGGATAGGTTCGGCACCTACAGAGCTCCGAATCCCATCCTTCCAGGTGAGCGCCCCGTGAGCAGGTTTGACAAGCTGGTCGAAAGCTGCTTCGTGGAACATCGGATACCAACTTCGCGTTCCATGACCTGCGCTACGTGATCCTTCATCTTGGGTTCGAGGAGCGGATACATGGCAGTCACCACGTCTTTCGCAGCTCGGAAATGCCGTCGGTGAAGCTGGTGCTGCGGCCGGACGGGAAAGACGCGAAGCCGTACCAGGTGGCGCAGGTGCGCAACGTGGTACTCGCGCTCAACGCAGGGGAGCAGGACAATGGATAAGTACGAGATCGTCATCTACTGGAGCGCGGAGGACGAGGCGTTCATCGCGATGGTCCCCGAGCTGGACGGGTGTATGGCGCATGGCGCGACCCGCAACGAGGCCCTGGCCAATGCGGAGAGCGCGATTGCGGCATGGATCGCCACCGCTCGCGAGTTCGGAGACCCCGTGCCGGAACCAAAGAGCCGCCGATTGCTGGTTGCCTGAAGCCACGGGTGAAAGGATCCTGAACGGCGGTTCCCGGCGCCAGGTCGGTAGCGCCGAAGCCATCAGCAACGGGCAGGCGCCGCGCTGGAGAGACAGCGCGGCGCCTGTGTCGTTTCAGCGGCGGAAGAGGCGGGAGAGGGCCATGCCGTCGGGGGCGGCGCCGGTGGGGAGGCGGCGGGTGACGGCGAGGGTGGCGAGGTCGACCACCGCCACCTGGCCGGCTTCGATCAGCGGCACGTAGGCGGTGCGGCCGTCCGCCGAGACCAGGGCGCCGCCGGGGCCGCCGGGGAGCGCGACGGTGCTTTCGCGCAGGGTGCGGGTGTCGATCACGCGCAGCAGGCCCAGCTCGGGCGCGGGGATCAGCGCGCGGCGGCCGTCGGGGGTGATCGCCACGCGGTAGGCATGCCCCGGCGTGGCGACGGCGCCGACCCGTTCACCCGTCGAGGTGTCGAACACGTAGGTGCTGTCGCGGCCCATGCTGGCTACCCACAGGCGCCGTCCGTCGGGGGAGAGGGCGGCGCCTTCGCTGCCGGGGCCGGCGGTGTACGTGCGCGTCACCCGGCCGGAGGCCGCGTCGATCCCGGTGGCGGTGCCGGAGCCCACGTTGGCGGTGTAGATCTTTTCCCCGCCGCGCGAAACCGCCATCATGTGCGTCCCCTGCGCATCGGTCGGCAGGGCGCGGAGGACGCGGCCGGCGCGGAAGTCGACCAGCACCACCGCGCGGCTGGTCTCGCTGGTCACCGCCAGGATGCTGTCGCCCGGCAGGAAGGCGATGCCGTGCGGCCGCGTGTGCGGGGAAAGGTCGATGCTGCGCGCCACGGTCTGCGTGGACACGTCGATCACGGTGAGCGCGTGGCCCACGTCCGCGCGGTCGCCGTAGTTGGTGGCCACGGCCCAGCGCCCGTCACGGGTGACGGCCACCTCGTGCGGCGCGGGCGCGCTGGGGAGCACGGCCAGGGTGCGGCCGCTCGCCGTCTCCACCAGATGCACCGTGTGGTCGCCCTGGTTGGCGATGATCAGCACGTCGCCGGTGGGCGGCGGCGCGCCGGGCGTGGTGTCGGCCGCGGCCAGGACGGCGGCGGCGAGGAGCGGGAGGGTGTGCAGCATCGGCGGATGGCGGGGTGGGCGTGCGGGATGCGGGGTGCGCCTGCGAAGTTGCGAGCGATGCACTGTACGTTCGCGCGCGAGGATGTGCGAGAGCGGCGGCACGAGGGGCGCACAGGGGCGGGGTGAAGCGGTGGGCGGCGGGTGCGGAGCGGGAGGGGCGCTCTCACAGCGGGTCCAACCTGCCGTGACCGGCGGCCGCTGAGATGTGAGAGATACGCATCGGCGGCGGCGTGGGAGTCCGCGAAGGCGGACTTTGGGCCGTGGTTGCCGCGGTTTCAACCGCCCGGCCGAATCCCCGGTCACCGACTTTTGCGTGAGGGATGCGCGCCCGGAGGGCCGGGACGGCGGCGGCGCGCATGAGCTGAACCGTCGTCCAGGAAGTGCGTGGCGCGCCGCCGGTGGCCCGGCGCGGTTGGCAACAGTCGTATCGTTGCCTACCGCGCGCGCAGCCCGGTTTGGCGTCTCAGCGCCAAACACGCCCGGACCAGGCAGTTACAAGTAGTCGGGATGGTGGTCTTCGATCCACAGAGGAGGCGGTTATCAGCACGCGTGAACTGATCGAGCTGGAGGTGCCGCGCGAGCGGGCGATCCTGGTGGGCGCGCCCAGGAAGAGCGAGCCGGCGCAGGTGACCGACGAGCACCTGGAAGAGCTGGAGCGCCTGGCCGACACCGCCGGCGTGGACGTGGTCGGCACGCTGGTGCAGCGCGTGGACAAGCCGCACCCGCGCCTGTACATCGGCGAGGGGAAGGCCGAGGAGCTGAAGGCGCAGGCCGCCGCCGAGGGGGCCACGCTGGTGATCTTCGACGACGAGCTGTCACCCGCGCAGGGGCGCAACCTGGAGCGCGAGGTGGGCACGCGCATGATGGACCGCGCGGAGCTGATCCTGGACATCTTCGCCACGCGCGCCCGCAGCGCCGAGGCCCGCGCCCAGGTGGAGCTGGCGCAGCTCCAGTACCTTCGCCCCCGGCTGACGCGGATGTGGGCGCACCTGAGCCGCATCCGCGGCGGCCCGGGGATGCGCGGCCCCGGCGAAACGCAGCTGGAGACCGACCGCCGGATGGTGGACATCCGCATCGCGCGGCTGAAGGAGGAGCTGGAGCGCGTGGCCCGCCACCGCGCCACCCAGCGCAAGGGCCGCGAGGGCGAGCTGCGCGTCTCCCTCGTCGGCTACACCAACGCCGGCAAGAGCTCGATCCTGCGCGGGGTGAGCGGGAGCGACGTGTTCGTGGAGGACCGGCTGTTCGCCACGCTGGACCCCACGACACGCTCGGTGGACGTGGGCGAAGGGTACGAGGTGCTGCTGACGGACACCGTCGGGTTCATCCGCAAGCTGCCGCACCACCTGGTGGCCAGCTTCCGCGCCACGCTGGAGGAGGCGGCCGAGGCCGACCTGCTGCTGCACGTGATCGACAGCTCGCACCCCGGCTGGGAAGAGCAGAAGGACGTGGTGGAGGAGGTGCTGGCCGACCTGAAGATGCGCGAGCGGCCCACCGTCCTCGTCTTCAACAAGGTGGACCGGCTCACGCACGGCGAGGAGGAGGCGCTGCGCCAGCGCAACCACGGCCGCCGCGCCATCTTCGTGAGCACCGTGGAGGAGGGCGCGCTGGAGCCGCTGCGCGAGCTGCTGCGCGGGGAAGCCCGCAAGCTGCGCCCCGACAGCCGGGTGACGCTGAGCAGCGCGCAGGGTGCCCTGCTGGCCGAGATCTACCGCGAGGGCGAGGTGCTGGAGCGCGTGGACGAGGGCACCGAGATCCGCCTGCGCGCGCGGTTGCCCGAGGCCACGCTGGGGCGGCTGCGCGACCCCGCGGCCTGGGCTGAGTTCTACTCCGGCGACCACCCCGGCAGCTGGCCGTACGGCCTGCCGGAACTTCCGCTGGCGGACGGCTCCCGCCAGCGCGAGGCGCTGCGCGGCGCCCGGCGGATCGCCGTCCCGGGCTGCTACCCGACCGCGATCGCGCTGGCGCTGGCGCCCGGGTTCGCCGCGGGCCTGCTCGCCTGCGAGGACGTCGTGGTGGTCGCCGCGTCCGGGACGTCGGGCGCCGGCCGCTCGACCGAGCCGCACCTGCTCGGCAGCGAGGTGATGGGCGCGATGAGCCCGTACGGCGTGGGCGGTGTGCACCGATGCGCCCGAGCAGCTGCCGGCCGGCCTGTCCCATGGGGTGATCCACACCGACCTGGCTACCTTGACCCCATGCCCGGAGTTGGTGATCTGGCCGCTACCCCGACCTGGGGAGCAGGCAGAAGCGGAGACTGATCCGCT